>Ga0065711_1026238_pt1 | contig 88689 bp, 64 predicted proteins | sample Hoacrofraction12_FD_59098 | JGI IMG/M metagenome (GOLD analysis project Ga0065711, IMG submission 59098) | Hoatzin crop microbial communities from Cojedes, Venezuela - Epithelial fraction 12 v2 (version 2) | ecosystem: Host-associated > Birds > Digestive system > Esophagus > Crop | place... | reverse complement strand
ATGTTGTGCTTTTCTTGATGGAACCCAAAAAATTAAAGTAGGTCTTTTTGCAGTTGAAATGGAGTGAAAATTAAAAAGCCAGCAGCAACCATGCTGCAAGGCTCGTAAAATAATGAGAATTTAAATAAGATGGTAAATTTGTTGCTATTTCAGCTCATAAAAGGTAAAAAGGATACAGTTAAAATAATTTTTTCTGGCAGTGTCCCTTTGAATTCTGTGCCTTATGTTTCAGGAATTGCATTATTCATACAAACAATTTATATAAGAACTATTTATAATTTTAGAGTAGGTGTATAATTTGCTTTTTCATTTGTCCAGTTATTTTGTAATCTTGTACACTGTTAAACCAGACAGTTGTGTTTCCGTGGTGGGTGGAATGATCTCAATTTATCTGCTAGCTTAAGTCTGAAAAGTGTTGTTTTGGCTCTGGTGTTTTTCTGGATAAGTGGTACTGTATAAATGCAAGATATGCCTTAAGCACAGAGGCTCTAAGAAAGCTGAGACTTACAGAAGTGTTCTACTGTTAATGTACTGGCGGTGGCCTCATTTGTTGTTTGAGGCTTCATATGCCATCCTTTAACAAATGCACAGTCAGTTGGTCTGTTTCCCCAGCTGAGGGCAAATCCAGATGCTGTATCTCCCTGACTTCCACATGCCTCCCACATTTTGAGAGTCCAGGTAATCTTAACTGGAGTTTCAGCTACTGTGAAGAGGCATGTCCCAGGCGATTTGATGAACACTGCCTAACAGACTTCATTTTCTGACGGGATAGTCATCTGTGTAAATGCTTAAAAGACTGTTGCAGAATAGAATAAACATGTGAATGCTAGCAATAAGTTTGGGTCTTTTTTCAGAAAGGAAGGTTTGTAAGTGCATGTTAAGAAAGCTATTGCTATATCCTGAATAATCTGTATCTATAATTCTGTATTTCCTGAAAGAGGATATATTATATCAGTAGTATTTGTAAACAAAAAGAAGCAAGAACTTGGGACTTAAAAGCCTGCTTTGCTTCCTGGCAAGTAGCATTCTTTAAAAATAGTTTTGTGCTGAGCACAAAGTTTGTTTTGCCCGTCATCTTGTGAATGGTAAATATAGTCTAGCAAACGCTTCATGGATGATTGCAATTCTGCTCCTTTTATACGTCCAGTAACAGGCATCTTGCACAGTCTTTAATGTCTTCTTAGCTTATTTTAGACAAGCTCTCAGTAGCAGCCTACTTGAGATAGGAAATTGAGTCAATTATGAAAAATGATTAGGCAGTGATTATATTGTAGCTCTAGGAAGATGGTAGCAAGATTGTCTTTTAAGAAAGGAGTTTGTTTCTAGGGAAGGAAAGAAGTGTCTTGTGGTGTGGCGTACTTTCTCATTCATTATTTCTGTTGGGATTACACTACTTACACATGGCTCTGTTCCTTTTCCTTTCTGAAGATTGTTTATTAAGGCATGCTCAGACAGACAAGACATTCTTCTTAATTCCGTATCTGTTTTCACATACACATTTAAGAATCATATAATCATAGAATGCTTTGGGTTGGAAGGGACCTTCAGAAGCCATCTAGCCCAGCCCCACTGCAGTGAGTAGGGACAGCTTCAACTAGACGAGGTTGCTCAGAGCCTCGTCCAACCTGGCCTTGAATGTTTCCAGGGATGGGGCCTCCACTGCTTCTCTGAGCAATCTGTTCCAGTGTTTCACCACCCTTACTGTAGAAAATTTTTTCCTTATATCTCATCTAAATCTACCCTCTCTTAGTTTAAGGCTATTGCTCCTTGTCCTATCGCAACAAGCCCTGCTGAAAAAATATTTTCCCCATCTTTCCTATAGGCCCCCTTCAGGTACTGGAAGGGTGCTAGAAGTTCTTCCCGCAGCCTTCTCTTCTCAAGATTGAACAGCCCCAACTCTCTCAGCCTTTCCTCAGGGCAGAGGTGTTCCACCCCTCATATCATCTTTGTGGCCTTCTCTGGACCCATTCCAACAGGTCCATGTCTGTCCTGTGCTGGGAGCTCCAGAGCTGGACGCAGGACTCCAGGTGAGGTCTCACCAGAGTGGACCAGAGGGGCAGAATCCCCTCCCTCGACCTGCTGGCCACACTGCTTTAGATAGCTTTTCATCCACCAGTACCCCAAGTCCTTCTCGGCAGGGCTGTTCTCAATCCCTTCATCCCCCAGCCTGTATTGATAGCGGGCATTGCCCTGACCGAGATGCAGGACCTTGCACTTGGCCTTGTTGAACCTTGCGAGGTTCACACAGGCCCATTTCTCAAGCTTGTCTGGGTGCCTCTGGATGGCATCCCGTCCTTCTGGTGTGTCACCTGCACCAGACAGCTTGGCGTATCTGCAAACTTGCTGAGGGTGCACTTGACCTTGCCAAGTCATTGATGAAAATGTTAAACAGCGCCAGTCCCACTACAGACTGCTGAGGGACACCACTCGTCACCAGCGTCCATTTGGACGTTGAGCCATTGACTCATGTAAGGAGGAAATTAGCTGCCAATCATGTAAACACATTCATACATATGTTCGTGCATGCACTTTGTGTTTTTATGCAAAGACTATTCAAATAGGTGATATTCACGTTCATATGAACTCCACTTCTCCATTATCTTTGTGACCTCCTTCAAAGCAAGATTTTTTTCATAAATATTTGTGAAGTCACTGTTGTTCTGATAACCTCTGTCATTCTTTTTACAAAGCATTTGATATACGTGGCACAGTCTATGCTTTATAGCCAGTGCTTTACATGCTGAACAAAATTCTTTGCTTTTTTATTCTTTTTCATCTGTGTAAACTGAGGGTTCCTTAGTATTGTTTGAAGTAGTCCTTTACAAATTTATAGTGATGTTTCTGCATTAGCCTTTATATTATCCTTAACAAGTTAGTGTAATCAGCATTAAGTAAAATGAATAAAATGCAAAATGGAATAAACCAATACAAGAATAGGCTACAATGAGGAGTTAGATAGATTGTAAGCTCTTTTCAGCTATGAGTTTTTACATGAAAAAATGACATACACCCTGCTAGTATTTCCATTTTGACGATACAGTCTTTAAAGAAGATATAAATGATCATTTTCCGTAGATGTGGTCTTGATTTTTTCAATCTCCTTCCTTCCTTCTTTAAATAATATCTTACTTCATGTTAAAAATCTGTTCTCAGTCTTTGTTAAATCATTTTTACTCAGTATGTACAGTAAACTTAATTATTATGCAGACAGTAATACAAGTGGTAAAAAATCTTTTCTGTTTTATCAGTATCTCTACCTTGGTTTTTTTTTCAATTTACAGCAATTTTTTTGACTTCCTTGTTTTAAAATTCAGTAAAAAACTTTGTGGACATAAAGCCCTCAAATAACTGTTGAAAAGTCCCTTGTTTGTAGGAAATAAAGATCATGCTAATAGTGTTATTTCAGCAAAGGGTTCTTGCAGTTAGAACTTGGCCTTAAGAGGTATCTTTGATTTTACTTCCCTGAGCTTGGGAAGAGTTGCCATCTGGTTTTGGAATTTGTGGTTTAATCACATTACTATTTTTAAAGCTTTATCATTAACATAAAATGGTGAAGGAAAGCCATAAAGAAGGCTATGCTGGCACCAAGTGAAGGTTTTTTAATAAGGTACAAATTATTCAGTTTAGCACATTTTGTGCATATGCATGTAGAAGTTGGGATAGAAATGGATTTGTGCATTCGTTTTTGACGTGTCCGTGCATAGGAAACTTACAACATTTCCTGTCTGCATTATATATCTAAAGGTAAGTAGCAGAGTGTTGACCCAGAGTTACAGCTTCAGAGCTGTACAGAAGGTCAGGTGACAGGAAAGGCATTAAATATTTCTGTTATCACTACTGGAGAATGTTGTAAAAGTGCCCATGTTTGTTGTATTACAACAGTTTGCCTGTGAAGTCCTCGGACTGCAGCAGTAAACAGTATTGGCAAAAAATGGGGCTTTAAAATAAGAATTGAACAGCTAACTGCCAGGATTAAAGAAAGAAACATAGCTGTTCCATTGTGAAATGCTGTCATGATAACTAATAGTGATCTGCTTCTGACATACTGGCTTTTTCTGAAGCGCATTTAATGCATTACAACACCGAGCAGGCTTTTGCTGCAGCATTGAGGCATGCGCTGTTTCCCTGCGCTGTTGCAATGGTCGGCGCTCCTTGGCGTGCGCGTCTTTCCTGGAGCCGGCCGTCATGTTCAGAGAGAGACTCTGTGGACGGATTCTTGCTGTAGAAAATGGGCCTGCATGTCACATGGCCAAGTGTTAGTAACATAGCACTGCTGTGACAAGGAAGTGCTGAAGGTTAAATTGTTTCTGGATATAATGGCAGTTCTTGATATGTTCTTCTGCTTTTTCCTGGTTCTGCTACAGATATGTTAGTCTGCTCTGCTGGTGAAGGGTTTAAAAAAAAAATCTTTAACAAAGGCAAGGTGCTAACAGCACCTGGACAGATCAGAGGATCTTGCTTTCTTCTCACAGCCCCCCTAGCGCAAGTCCTCATCTCTCCGTAGCATTCCCATTTTCTCTCCATCTGTTCTAGGTGGTGTTAAGTCAGTATTTTTTCCATGCAGATTTTTAAATTTGGGAATTATGATGACCTCACAGCAGACTTTTTTTTTTCTTTTAGTGTTAAATTTCTGGAAAGGTGCTTGTTTTATTAAAAGTTCATAGTGGCCAAGTACTGCATATGGAATAACTCCTTCAGAGTTTCCTTTCTGGTTACTGGAGCAAAAATTAAATACATTCCTTTCATTTAGTATTGTTGGTATTATTACTACTTTACATTGTTGCAAGTTGTTCACTTGTTTTAATTAAAACAGGCAGGCTGTCCTCAATGTGCTTGATATTTGTAGTAATATTTATTGCCAGCAACTAAAAATGGTAAAAGACTCCAAGCTTTAGAAGTACTCTGTGTTTTTTCAGATTTTGCTCTCTTTTGCGCACTTACTAGGGCTGTCAGTGCTGGATGCCTGTTTATTTTCGTTTTGCATTTTTCCTGTCAAATTACAGAAAATAAAAAAATTTAATCATTATGAACTTAGTCAGCAGTCTTTTTGTCCCCTGTTCCGCTTTCACTGCTTATTTGGAAAAAAGATGCAAAACTGTCACATGCAATGCACATTGTGGCTGGTACAAAAGAAGAAATGCCCAAATATTTCTTGGAAATTTCACACGGGAAAGACATCTGGAGCTGTTGGAGCGGGTCGAGAGGAGGCCACAACAATGATCCGAGGGCTGGAACACCTCTCCTCTGAGGAAAGGCTGAGGGAGTTGGGGTTGTTCAGACTGGAGAAGAGAAGACTGCGGGGAGACCTTAGAACAGCCTTCCAGTACCTGAAGGGGGGCTTGTAAAAAAGATGGGGACAGACTTTTTAGCAGACCATGTTGCGATAGGACAAGAGGGAATGACTTTAAGCTAAGAGAGAGTAGATTTAATCTGGATACAAGGAAGACATTCTTTATTGTGAGGGTGGCTCACAATAAAGCATTGTGATTGGGAGGCCCTGGCACAGGTTGCCCGGAGAAGCTGTGGCTGCCCCCTCCCTGGCAGTGTTCAAGGCCAGGTTGGACGGGGCTTGGAGATACCTAGTCTGGTGGAAGGTGTCCCTGCCCGTGGCCAGGGGGTTGGAACTAGATGATCTCTAAGGTCCCTTCCAACCCAAACCATTCTGTGATTCCATGAAAATTCTGAAGTGAAATTAATAATAGGGTCTCCTGGTAATATTGAATGCCAAAGGACAGGAAGATAAGAGGAATATAGCAGGTGAATCTGCCCTGACAGATATATTTTCCTGTCACTCTGCCCACTGGCAGTGTCTGTGCTGAGGAATCATTGAAGTTAAGGGAGGGCTTAGAGTTCTTAAGTTCTGTTTGCTTAGGCTAGCAAGGTGTAAAGGACACAAAGGCTGGGTGTCAAATACTGTTTGTTCATTAATTTTGTTCAGTTGGAAATACCGTCGCTACATTTTACATTATCTGCAGTTGCAGAAGTATTGAAAAGACCATCTGAATTAAAGACCATTTCCTGTTCTTGCAGGCAGCCATGCAATACATTTTATTAACTCAGGAAACTATCTGAAAGGGCTTTCTGGCCTGTCTCTGCTAGAGGGAAGCCACTGTAGAATATCATGGCCTCGCTAGATACAAATCTTACTCTGATTTCAATCCTAAATGTTCGTAGCTGTTTCTTCATTGGTAGTTCAACCATAGACTGGTTTTGAAGAGGACCTGGTAAAGGGAGCTACCAGAGAAATTAATTTGGTTAGGCAGGCTTTCGGGAGGTTCTCTTGAGGACGATTTTTGCCAAGGGCAAGGTAAGGTTTTTCTTGCTAAGGATGCTTGTATGGCCTGTTGTCTTTATTTTGGGCATACTGTGCTTAAGTTGTTCATTTCCCATGTTTTGTCTGTTTAAAGCAGAAATCATGTAGACTTGCAAATTTCTTTTCTGTAGGCTACACAGACAAGTTTTTGGTTCCCTCATATAAGACGATTTCTCCTTTATCTGGATCTTTCTTGTAGTCATCCTCTGCTCTGGTTTCATTTAGCTCTGTTGGACTGATGATTGGAACTTCAGACACTGTGGAATTATGACACCTGGGCCTTCTGTACCTCTGGTGGTACTATTCTAGTGTTACAGGAACCTGTTTTATATGCTTTATAGAGCACACCCCCCCCCTCCCCCCCTTATCATTTGAGTGGCTAACATGCTCTTCCTACTACTCAAAGGAACTTGGAATATATAGCAAAAATTCTTGTACTTTATACTGGGGAATTTCATCCCATTTGTGCAAAACAACAGCTGTAAAGGTTCTTCCTGTGTAGTATCTCCATACTGCTTTTGTTTTACACTGTCTAACGTGGTTTGAGCAGCAAAATTCATCTGTACACACCTGGACTTTGCATCATGGTTGTTAGCAAAATGCCAGACTTAGTAATCACATTTAGTCTTGGAGGAACTCCTCTAATAACCTTCCTGCACCCCAGTACTTCTGCTTCCAACATGCTGTGTTTTGCTAGCTCCCTGTTTACTGGTTATTTACTCACTTTATAGTTTTTCTATCAAGCCTCATTTTCTCCTGCTGAACTAATGATTTTCCATTTTTTGACGTATGTGTGCAGTTATCTGTATTCCAGCTGTCTGAAAAAGCCATGCATCTCAGCAAGATTTTGCCTGGTGTGACTTAACTTCGGCAGATCTGCATTGATTTTCTTTTGTTTGTCTCCATGACACTGATTATTCTTTCTAATGGTATTCTGAAGCCTTGGTTTTCTGTATACAAGCACTGCATTGAGTAGTCTTTCATGGGATATCACATCAACAGCTTTATAGACTAGTTTTCAAACAGCCTAGTCATACCTGTAAATAAATGTGGAAGTTCATTCAGACTTCTGGTAGACAATATCCGTGCTTCGCACTCTGGCCACTCTGTTGTGCACACTGAAGCTCTTTTCCTTTTTGCTTCCAGGCTCATAGTGGTGATTTCCATTATCATAGCACCAGCCTTTGTCAATGTGCAACTGTCTTTATTACCATTGAAATTAGAGGCAGAAGTGTTTGTTCAGTTTTGGCCTTGATGCAAATTCCCACTAAAACAAATTAGAGCTCTGTACCTGTCTTGAAATCCAATTTAAGGGGCTGGATATTGCTAGCTGACTGTGAGCAGTAACTAAGGAAGTTGCCTTCTTGAAAGTGCTTTTGCCACTAGTAGATTCTCCTTTAGTCATACCATTCTTGTAGTGGGCTGTGTGCCCGCAGTTTCATCTTGTGCTTGACCATTTCAGTTACTCCAATAAATAATAATGCTTCTGCCAATAAATCTTTCCTGTCTCATTTCTCTGTAGTCTGTCCTCATTCTGGGGCATTTCTGTTTTTCCCAGCCAGCAGATAGCAGGGATTTGAGTTGGGGCTGACATGCCATCATGCTTGTATTTGCTCAGTGTTTTTCTTGACCAGAATGTGTATGTTGCCTGCAGACTTTAGCCATCAGGTGTTTGAAGTTCCAGGAAGTTTTAGGAGGGGAAAACAGCTAGGAACCATCATGTCTCAGATATTTCTAAAACCTCTCTGAAGCACTGGTATTTGTTCAATTCTTAGATCCCCCTTTCCCAGATGTAGAATTTGTTGCAGTAAAAGGTTCTGCACCCTTGCTCAGACTCCGGAAAGTAGAAGATCGAAATGGACCGATCAGGTTTGTCTCTGTGTGCTCTTCACCCTTTCAGAAAACATCCTGCAGATGTATGTAACTTACATATTGCAACTTTTTCTGGGGGTTTGGTTATTTTTTGTTAGGGGAGAAAACTTAAGGTGTAACTCCCAGTTTCTCCTTCTTTAGCAGAGTAATATTTGGCTTTAGACTCTTACCTGCTTTCTGGAACAAAATTCTTTTTTTGATAATTCAGAGTTTTCACTGTTGATTATGTTTTTTTTTTTTTTTTTCCTTTATCCATGTTGAAGTAGAGTAGTTTTTTATTAGTTGATCCACACACAGCTCTACCCACGTGTGTTTTCTTTTCCAACAGACTCATGCAGCCAGTACTTTTTTTAACAGGAGACAGCGGAAATGGTGAACAATGTCTGTATTTATGCATATTCTGAAATAGTGTTTTCATATTAATGTATTACTAGCAAAACATATTTCTGTGGAAAAAGGATTTACACCTTACTAAGAGGTGTTTGTGACAGAATGAAAAGGTGATCATAACTCAACATTACACCAAAGCATAAAATACTTGAAAGCTGATAACATTTCCGGAAATGTCTAGTGTAACGGCCTTAATAAGTAGTCTCCCATGATTGGATACCATAAACTAGAAATGTTCTTGAGAAGTCTGAAGGCAAATTTGATTATGTTTTTACAGATGGTACCTGTCCTCTCCTCCTTTAAACAGAAAAAGTCTTGCTTCTGGGAAATTATGAATCATTTTTAGAGGCCAATGATGTATTGTTTCATAGGTGAACTTATGTGTTTAGATGAGAGGAGCAAGAGATAGCCTGCAATAACTTAGTTTGGTGCTCTTCTGCACATGAATAGCCGTGTAAAGGTAATGTGCATGTGAAGAGAAGAACCGGCTCTAAGCTGTGCGTGCTGTACTTTTGGTTCAAAATGCCACGGAACACACCCACAGAGAAGTATTTTAGTATAAGAAGCATCCGTATTGGACATTGATAATAAAAAATCATTAAGAGGCTATGAATAGAAAAGGCAATGTGAATTAATGAATGTCTCATGCTTAATACACTGAAGTGAGGGCTAATATTTGCTTTTTTTGTTTCACTCTAGTCTTTATCAAGTGATCGTGCTTCCTCTGGGTTTGCAGAGCACTTTTATTTGTGACTCCTTTGCTGCTGCAACTTTCTTTAGTAACACCACTGACGCTAAAGGATATGTAGCAGCTGAATTTCGGGCGAAGGATGTTGCTGATAACATGTCAATTGCTCTTGGAGACAGACATTACTATGGGAAGTTTTATAATGCTCCTTTGAAGCTGGGAGAAGAGTATTGTGTTTTTTTGAGAATAATAAGTGAGTGGAATAAGGTAATGGATGTTTTAAAACCTTTTCTTTACACCTGTTGGAATGGCATGTTGCTGGGGAAAAAAGAGGGCATTGGCTTTGTGTTAAATTTTTTATGATGTTGCAGGGATCTCTTAGTTGACAGAGTTAGATTAAATCTGAAGCCCTTTGAATAACTCTTGTAAAATTTCTTACAGATATTTATATTATTGTAATGTTGGAGCAACTCTGGATGCCGACAGGCAAACAATGGAAAAAACTAAAAGTGGAGGGCCATCACTGCCCTCAGTAATTGAGGGTGTCTTTGTTGGGCCAGAATTTGGTGAAAGAGATCATTATGAGAATCTGAAAATTATTCCTTAGCAATGAAAAATTCACCCATTTTAATTTTTAATTGAATGTTTTATAGCAAAAGACTCCAGTTCTCCAAATGACAAGACAAAACATATTTTATCATGTGTGTTACCTTCCGTGTAGCAGTGAATGTCAACTCCAGCTCCCTTGGGAAATTCTTGTGGGAAAAAGTATATTAATAGCATTAATTTTTTGTAATTTTAAAGTAAACGTGTTTACATTAAAAACAAAAAGTTTCTGAAATATACATCTCAGCTGTTTCGTACTCCAGTGTCTTGCCTCCCATGATGTTATGCTGCTAGTTTTCCAGTCATTATCTGTCTCAGTGGTCGACAGCTTCTAATTTTTCATACTATAAGTCTCAGCAGTAGAAGGTTTTTCTCGTATGGGTCAGGTAATGGACTTTTCATGTGCATTCAGTTCCTAAATGTCAAATGTAAAAACAGAACAAAGCAACCCATACTAGAGAATAAAAACACCTAAACAGTGCCTCACCCTGCCACCCCCAAAAACTGAAATAGAGTTTTACGGCTTTGTGTATATAGCACAAAGGAAGGAGGCACAGAAAAACTGATCTGTGAATCACTTGTAAATAATTCTCTACAGTTTTGGAAGCCTACACCCAAATCTCAATAAATTAAAACAGCTTCTGTTAAGAAATACAACTCTGTCTCAGTCCAGAGCGAGTGAAATAAAACAGGTACATGTGATAAGTAGTATTTACTAATCTGTGCAGCGTATGTATTGTGTGGCATCTACTTTAACAATAGTCTTAAGTTTTTATAGCACCTCAGATAGCACTGATCCTGATATGTAGGTTGTTTGTCATAAATTTTTAATTAATTGCATGAGGCAAGAAGTAGTGAAATGACATTTGAAGACACTCAGTTCATAAATAATGTTAAGTTAGCCCAGTATATCCTGGAATTTGAACAACGAACTGTGTTTTTTAGAAAAATATACTCTGTGGAGCAGGATTGTTAATGAGTCAAATGTATAGAAGTTTAACCTCTTTAAGCACTGCTAAATACATCTTTGAACTCAGTTTATGTATCCCTGGGTTTTATGCTTTCGCTTCCCTAGCTCTTTCTCATCGATATTTTATGATACTGGGGAATGTTTCTTGTGGTTACTTTCCTATATGGCTTTTGTTACTTGATGAAGTACACAAAGTTACATATAACATTTATAAATCATTATTAAGGTTGGAAATACCAAACAGCTTTGGTTTCAAGCTCTGCTTCTTTGAAATGGAACTTCGTCCTGTGGCTCAAGAGTGCTGATTTATCTTCAGTTCTCATGCCCCTGTATTTTGTGCAGTTGTTGGTATTAAGTAGTTAAAGAGATTAAAAATTCTAAATTCAGAGTTGTTAGGTTTTGAGAATTTCTGAAAATCTTATTACTCAAGTAACTGAATTTGGATTCAAAAGTTAATATTTAGAAGTCTGCTTTTTAAAAAATCTGCTCTTTAATTTGCCCTCAGTTATTAATACATGTGAAATTAAATATCTGTAGTGTATTTTACTTGTGAACACATTTGTGTTTGAGTACAGATGCATTAGAAGTATATGTCATAGTCTCCTAATTAATGTTCTCATTATTGTACCTTTATGTTCTGGCATCCTCCAGAGTCCCTTCTGGCTCCAGACCCCTGCATGCTGAGAACAGTACAATTTGTATCATACATCCTGCAAAGTCATGGCTTGGTTGTGACTTTTTGTTGTCATTATTCCTCAATACACCTGATATCAATGCCTCAATGTCCTTGTGGCAAGGGTGGGAAAATCAGTGCAGATGAAATTGTGTGGACACAATTAAAGACAAGTATGCTGTTCTGTTTTAGTGAGTCCACATTCATTTATCCCTTGCTCATATTTGGAGGTCCTGAGAAAGGTGTTTGCTGTGCAGTTTTTACTTTCTGTTTGTTTTTCAAGGACGAGGATTTAAAACACGTATTTCACTTGTGCAGGACATTCAGACGTGTTAAAAGACTGGTCAGATGATCTGAGGAGACCATTGGGGATGTACAAGCAATTAAGAAGTCAGAGATAATGGAAATTACCGTTTTTCATATCGATGAATTTGGCAGTTGGAATGTAGGGATGATGAAGACCAAGGGAGGATTTGGGAACAAACAAGAATTGACTGTCGTCATCATGAAAATCTTACTTAAGTGGAACAAATTGTTGACCTTTGGAAGTGTCCTTCTCCATGAGGGATACTGCTAATTAAATAACTCAAACCCATTTGGTACCTATCTTAATCTTCAGTGATTACTTTATGGATGCCATGCTGTGCAGAGAGCCAAGGCTTGTAGTGAAGGGCAAGAACTAAAATAGATATTTGGAGTTTAAACTTATTTGAGATTAATTTCTTTAGCCTAGCTTTCGTTCAGTGTCAGCAGCAGCTTTTTTTGATCAAATAATTTGTGCCTGTAACAGAAGAGCAGGACAGTGAAAGGTGAGGATGACCTGAGTCTTTTCAGGAAAAAAGCTGTGAGGTTTTTGGAAAATTGGAATCAAAATTACCCCTGCTGTAAGAAAAGTCTGTTAAAACTAGCCTAAGAAAAAATCATCTGAGAAAAGTGTGTATGCATGGCAAAATATTTTCTCTTTTCTCCAGAGATCTTTTAATTGTGCCACTGTGGAAGGGGTTTCTATCTCCAGTGTAGCTACCCATGAATATCCAGGTTGAAATATAGATGTTGAGATCCACGAACACTGGAGTATTTGGAGGCATAATTTCATGGATAACTTTCTGGAAAGGTGCTAATTCATCAGAGGAAGGGATTATTAATTTGATTTAGTATAACGTGCAGATCTGTGAACTTTGCTGTTGAGATTCCTGGGAGCTCTGTAACTTCTCTGACAGGCAGGAGATAAGTGATTTCCTGCAAACCAGAGTATGACATGGACATCGCTATTTCAAGATGATGGCACGCACACCAGTGCCTCCAGAATCTGGCATTTGATTGAGTTTTTAAATCCACCCCTTGTTCTTTATCCTTCCTCTCCTAAGAGGGTTTTCTTTGTCAGTGTTTTGTCTTTTTAAATAACAAAAATATTCCTTATAAAAAATGAGTGTAAGGAACACTGAGATTCTACAATGCAGCTTGCAGACACACAAAATTAAGATTATGCGTACAGATGTGCCTTTGTCCTTTTGTTCAAATGCTTCAAAATGTAGCTTTCAATTTCATAGAAGCATACTGTTACCCAGAACAACATAATATGCAGTTTGCCAAAACACAAAAAATAAGTGTATCTATTCTATGAAAATCTATGAAAGTCATTTAACAGGAAAGTAGCACTACAAAAAATAGAAAAACTAACAAAAAGTAGAAGCACTACAAAAATAGACTTCACAGTAATTATACAACAGACAAGAGAATTTGTGTGTGTATGAGTGTGAAGTGCTGGGGGAAAAAAGCTCTACAGGGAATGAAGCTTACTGTAAAAAAACCAAACTTGTTAAACAATTGCAAAAGAAGACCGCTGATAAACATTCACTCAACTGCTGTGAACATTAACTACTATGTGCTCTATAAAAATTATTTAAAACTACCAAGAAAGTTGTTGTAATGAAAAAACCCCTACATCTAGTAATTGAAAAACACGCCATGAAGTACCATATCTTAACATATATATTCTACATGGGGATAGAGTTAAACAGCATATTCAGCCTTATCTTGCCATTTCATAGATTCTGAATTCTTACCCAAGCGGCTTCAAAGATCCTTTCATGTTACTTGCGTGCCTAGGTTGTAGAAAGAAAGGAAGTGTGATGGTCTGAAAGGCTAGAGCCAGCCTTTCATCAACGCTCTATCTCTCATCTTATCTTTATAACCTTTTCAGACAAGCTAGATGCTGCTGCCAGGGGAATAACAAACTCCATTCCCAATAGTAATAAAATAAAGTATGTTGTGATGGCTACTCTTGCAGAATGTGTTTGTGATAATAAATTTCTCTCATGAGAAACAGTGATTTTTATGTTTTCATTTTCAGGTGAGAACACAGTCCTGTGCTGTCTGGGCACAAATTAAAAGTAAGTCAATTTTCCCTTCAGTAAGAAAACAGAAGTCGTCATAGCTTTGCTTGGCCGCATGAACTAATAATTGCTATGGCTGTTTCTTCATTTGCCATTAATGGTCAGTTGACTTCAAGAATTGGAAAGGTTAAAGGCAGAAAATTTGCCGTGCGCTTTGGTATTCCATTCTAATGGATTCAGTAACTCATTATAAAATATAATCTCTGCTTTCTCCCTGGTTTTCAGTATTACTCTTTCTATGCATCACATCCAAATCTTTACAGCAATTTTTGTGTACGAAGGGTTTGAAGCACAGAAGACGTGGAATTCTGGAAGCCTGTTTTAAGATAGTTCTGTATTGGCTTAAAGGTATTTTTTTAAAAAAAATGTTTTTATAGATTTTGGAAGCCACATTATTTATTTTAGGTATGTTCAAATGGTCCTTGGAGAATGAAGTCCTTTTATGAACTTTGAATAATAAAAGACACTGCAAAAATGAAAAACGTGGCTGATTTTTGTAGTTGGAAGCACAATATATTAAAAGTTTAATGGCATAACTTTAAAACCCAGTGAATTTCTCAGCGTGGTTTTATCTCTGTTTTTCTTTTTGAATATAAAATATTTCCAGTGAGTGAGTTTACCTCAGAGGAGTCTGGAATCCACTAGAGATCAAGTTTCCCTCCTTTCCACCACAGTAGAAAGTACTCTCTTCACGCATTCATCATGTTTGAGCAAAAAGCAAACATTTGCTTCTCCTGACAAAGAAAGTGGCACTACTGAAGTCTCCTAGAAACTCCAAATTCTGCTTTTGAGTTGAAAGACTCACGAACTGAGGTTAGGAAATGCAGTGACACTGAAGAGTTAGACCTTTGGAATGATAATAAATCATGTGGTGTGCTTGAGATGCATCTCCTCCACTGTGCACAAAACACATGTCTGACTACTGCTTTTACTGATCTTCTGGTGACAACTGTGTGTTGATTTCTAGAATGCCCTTTGCTGTTTACTCTTGTGACCTATTTGATTTACCGCCACACTTAGTATAGTTTAGGCAGTTTGTGATTGTGGAAACTCGGCTAAGATCAATTCCCTTGGTTTGAAGGCTCTATTGCTAGAGCTGTATAGGCAAGAGCTGTAAAATAACTCTGGAAGGACAGAAGACTCTCCTCTTCTGACTTTGTCATTGTTAGCATTTTAGCTTGTAGAGCATCATCTGAGGCTGTCTTCCATATACGTGGATTTTGGTTTTGGGATGAAAAGAATGGGCATCGGAAGATGGGAGTGGGACAGGTCAGGCCTTTCTGTTGTAAATCCATTTGCCTTTATATTGAATGGACTTCTAGCCAGACAGTGTCCTTGGCCTAATGTACTTCTGCAGCTGGAGAGGCTAGAATGTATAAGGCTCACTGAATTCTCTGAGGCATGTTTCTTAATTCAACGATTATAAAAGACAAAACTGTAAGTTAAATCAAAACTGAATGGACATGTTTCAGATGCCATCTAGACAAAACTACACATTGTATGATAAATCATTATTGTCAGAAGTGGTAGAAAGCTGTTAAAAGCATGCTTCCTTCTGTCACAAATAGGTAAAATGAATGTTGAGGGATTTTTCACCAAACATACTCTACAATGTGTAGGGAAGACAGTTCTGTCATTTTCATGGAGAGCTGATTTCTCTTTTAGAGGTGCGTAACTTGCTAATGGAAACTGGTGTTAGTGATGTAAGGACAGGCAGAACTTTTACCAAAACCGAACGTGCTTGTAGGTTGAACACATTTTCCTTATGGGGTCCCTGTCTGAAATTCTTTATTTTGCCAGACTTACAGTAAGTGTACAGGTGAGAGGTGCTGCACAGGTACAAGCCTTGCTTCACTGAGCAGTGTTAGGCAAAGATGGTAAACTGGTCGGGTTCTCTTTTCAGCACTGTAGGACTTTTTGTGCTTCAGATCAGTTGTTGAGGGTCTTTTGTTGAATGCCCAGCCAGCTTTATGCCTGTGCACTCAGACGAGCCAGGAATGAGTTCAATTTAAGTAACGGAGGTTGCTTTTCTGATGTTCAGGCACTTGGATTCTCATCTCTCATATACAGTAATTTCACTGAATAAGTGCCATTTTTGCGAGAATGAAAATTTTTGACTAAAAAGTTACAGACTCATGCTTCCAAGATTTAACAGCAAGTAGAGTTGTGGAATCTTGCAGGAATAAGATCCAGCATCCTAGATGTCTGTGGGAAATCCAGTAAGAAATAGGTAACATTTGACTAATGCTGAAAATGGGATAGAGGTGGCTGGAATGGTTTCGTAGGTTACCTTCACAAGTATTTCTGGTTTTTGACAGAAAATCACTGTAAGCCTTCTGTTCTGTCCCTGTATGGCTTCTGGTGTTATGGGCTTGGGTAAGGCTGTCATTGCCAGGTTTATTTCTGTTCTGTCACTCGGGGGGGGGACGGATGATGAGGGGGGACCAGTGGGGAAGAGAGAGAATGCCCAGATTGTAAAAAATTTGAAGGACATGCATTGAGCTATTTAATAAAGCACTAGGATTTCCTGGCACCAGAGACCACCTTGGCATATGATTTAGACTGAAATTGTCAGTCATAAGAGGGAGGAGTGTTGACACTAAACATCTGAATTAAAAAAAAAAAACAAAAGGCAGGAAACTGAGGGATGGTGAAGTATAATTACTTTTGAGAAATACACCATTTAATCTTACTTCTTTAACTTGACGGTAACTACTGGATAGTCAGCTCTGTTGCTACCAGAGCAGTACATCCAGCATCTGAGTTTTGTTACAGTACTTCAGCTTTGAGCAGACTCAGTTGGTCAGTCACCAGATGGAAACTACACTATTTAGTGTTTGTTCATTTGAATTGTTTTATATTTTCTTTCAGATTTGTCTCCCACTCTGCAATACATGACTGCTGTTGGATTAGGGTCAGTTGCTGCTGTCTGCCTTATACTGTTCCTGTCGTTCTCAGCGGCACGGTATGTATGGCGATTAAGTCCAGTTTTGTAGTCGTGCTGTGCAAGGCTTATATGTTTTCCTTTTCAGATGGTTTTTCTTGACAACCGGCTTGGTTTAGACCTCTTGGGTGGTTATAAACTATTATCAAGAGTTCCTGCAATGGCCACTAATGCTGTCCATTGCTTGAATTGATGCCCTCTACATCTTTGCAATCACTGGTGAAGCATCTGAAAAGTATGGGGCTCATCTTAATGAAGGAAGGATTCAGACAGTGAGTAGCAGCAGGAATTTAGTTCAGAGGTGTTTTGATTTAAGGGTAGCTAAATAAATGAAGTTTATATGCTGTGCAGCATATAAAAGTCAAGTCATACCAACAGAAATGTTGATGTACTTTTCATCTGTAAGGAGCCAATTTCTCATCTTCCAACGTTACTCGAAAGGCCTAAGAGGATTGTTTTTCAGTAGCAGTTGATCTTTAGCTAAAGGCCACAACAAAAACATGTTAGAAATATTTAAGAAATCAATTTCAGTTTCTCTAGCAAAAAAGTGACAGAGGGATATACATTCTTTATAAAACTATGTCAAATCAATTAGCATAAAAGTGATAGGAGAGCTGTGGAAGATAATAGACAGTACTGGAGTATGAACCAGTTGTGAATGTGTGTGGAGAAGGTTAGGTCCTGAACTTCCATTTCAATCTTCTTCTAAAATGAGTGAGGAAAAAACCAAAACACCTCAGGTGTCATCCTTAGGGAGCTTAGTACCTTGAGTACATTTGACGGTGGCCATGCTGTAAATGTGGTGTAATGTTGGGGGCCAGGACCTGGTAATTCAGCAAGTATCTTTTAGGCCCTTGATCCCGTGTACAGAGATATTCTTGAATCCATTCTCCTGTTTTAGAGAGCATTGGACAGAATCCTTGGCAGCAGTTACAGCTGCCCATTTCACCAGCAGGCAGAGAAGGGAAAACCCAGATGTCATTTGTGATGAGACCCTTCACAGTGCTCACAAGAAGTACCTGCAATAATTATAAATAACAAATACTTTTTTAAAATAAGCATGTGAAGACAGCCTTCTGCCCTGTCCAGTTATAAAGCCATGGTCCTGTTTTAGGCACTGTACTCCAAGAAAGATGTGGCCCATCAGGAGAAAGAGGCAGAGGAACTCAACAAGAGAGACACGAGATCTATCTGATCCAGCTGCGAGTAGGGTAATCTACTAGTAGGTTGCTCAGCCTGGCTGAGAAGAGACTGCCAAGAAGCATGAGATACAAATATGCAAAAAGCCATTATAGAAAGACCAACTTCTTCCTGTCCATAGTGCCCATGGTACTTGTGCCATCCATGGGTGGTGTACCCATGTGCTGCAGAACAGTAGTAGAGGGAGGCATGGAACAGATTGCTGCGAATGCTGTGAAGCCATGGCTTCTGGGTGGTCTGCAAGAGCAGGTTAAACAAGTATCTGTCAGGAATGACACAGCCACAGCTGATCTTGCCATGGTGTCAGGTGAATGGTCTTGGGTTATTTCTTGGGGTCTGTGTAAGCTTTCCTGTTCTGCAGCTTGTGTCACAAAGAACCACTGTATTAAAGTGCTCACCAGCTTCCCACATGTCTGCTGCCTCAGGGATTATATTACTGCAGTGGGACAGATTGTGAATTCCCACTAACATGGCTGCTGACAGCAGTGTTAACGGTTTCTTAGTGAATAAAAGTCTGACACTGGATTCACAAAGTGCACAGCCTGACTGCTGATGTTCTTAGATAGTATTAATTTTTTTTCATTTAAAAAATGCTTTAGCCAAAAGTTGTTAGTATTAATGTGTGCCTTGTCACACATTCACCTTGCTTCATTTGTCCTAATCCTTTGCTTCCTTTTTGTATGTGATGCCCATTCAGATGCATAAGCATAGTGCCAAAACTTCAGTTTTCTGAAGATCTGCACTGGTCATGAGTGTTGTTGACGCTAAGGTTAAGGTAGCTATTGGAATACTTCTTACCCATCTCACACTGGCTGTAATGTTCAGATTTTATACCAGCACCTTAGGTCTTAAAAAAACTTTAGAAGCTCTGTCATTTATCCTATGAATGTGATTGATGCAAGTTCTCTGTCAAGTCCGTGCTTGAGTCTTGGATGAGTTTAAGTATTTTTCTTTAACTGGAGTTTTTTCTTTTTCTCCAGCTCTTATCTCCACAGCACAGTGCACTCCCCATCTGCTGCTTTAGCCTGCGAGGCTGTACATTTATCAGCTAGAATGGACATGGCACAGACAGGGATTACATCATCATTCTTGGAGACTGAAAATGTCTCTCTTCTCTGATGTGTTATCCCTCTGAAGTCAGAATAGAGAAGATGCACTCTTCTTACCAAAGCCAGCGTCTGTCGGGTATGGACATATCTGCATGCCACATATGTACTATAGCATGGGCAGTTAAAATACGTATGTTACTGGAAGTGAGGTGTTTATTGTCTCCCTTTGTTTTCAGATGGTATGGTATGTAAAGGAGAACCAACACAGGTTGGTGTCAGGGATATCAGGATGCTTCCCGTGTGTTGGCCATAGGCTTTCAACTGTTCCAGCCACATGAATGCCTGATAATGAGTGTTTACACATGACTTTGTTACACAAAGAATCCCCTGATCTGGTTGAGAATGAGGGTCTTTAGATACTTTAGGACATATAAAATGGCCCGTTATGAGAGAAAATACAGATCAACCCTTATATCAGACAAAATGCCTATTGTATTTCCAGGTATAAAGGTGGAAGACACTTACGGATAATGGTACTTCAATAACAAGTACAGAGTTGTTAGCCGTGAAATTGTCACATTTAAATAGTGTCAGCAACAGATGTGTTACTGAGATATTGCAATCATTGCTCACACCAGTTAGCAATAATTGCAAATAATATATCAGTCTATGAAGCTGCAGTTTGCCAAAAAGCTGAGTAGCTTTAATGGCATGTGAAACTAATTTAAGTAGAGAGCTACCTGTATTAAGTGCGGTTTTGTTAATCTCTGTTCTGTAATTACAGCTGAGTAAAGCCATTAAATCATTGTCTGGTTAATGAGCTGGAGTGTAACATCTGGTTAGAGTCACTTAATAAAGTACAATTAACCAATTTGCTATGGCAATCCTTCCATTTAATATTTTTTCCTTCTGTAAGAAAGAATCAAGTGCCTTTGATTACTTCGACTCCTCTTCAGTAGTTGCTTTGAGATATATTAGCAAAATCATTCTGTTAACTGCAAGAGTTTTGATTTTTACTCAGTTCTGTCGATTTTTCCAAGTTATGTTTTGTGTTTTACCACTTTGAATATATGATAGCCATTTTTGGAATTTTGAATGTTTCTAATTCCTGCTGGCTTTATACTTTTAGATGTTCTGTCTCTCTAGGTTGTGTCATTCCTTTTTTGGTGTTGAAAAAGGATATTTTAAAGTATAAAAGCAGACTTCATAGTTGGTAGCAGAGAGAAATTAAAGTTACATGAGAGAGCTTTTAACAGCTGCTTCTAATTGGGGGTGCTTTTTTCAGATCAGGGCAGGTGTAATTTCTATTATCCAGCATTTCCACTGCTTGCTAAGCCTGCCTTTCAAGTTAGTAAGCTTTTAGTAGTGAGTAGCTGGGTAAGAACACCTTTGTCTATGTTAGTGATAAAGAGTTGTTCATGTTTTCCTTTGCTGACTGACAAAGAACAGCTTAACTCTTCATACTGGGCTACTGTCACTTAATTTTTCTGTTTGTCCCGTGGAATTCATTCTCATACAATCTGCTTGTAATTCCTTTTCTGAGTGGAACAGGTTGCCAAGGTTTGGCATAGCAGTACAAACTGTACCAGTTCATTCTGGTTCACTGTGCTGCTGCTCTGGTCCTTTGGGAGAGTTCACAAGTAGCTGTTCTTGGAGAAGGGAGTGCTGGAGAGGCAGGAAATGTTAAAGAGACAGATGTGCCATCCTCTGCAAAAGGAAACTTCTTTCAGCTTTTACTAAGACCAGCAGTGTTCCAGTATGTTGTGCAGGACCAGGAACATAAGTCCATCTTGTCAGGGTGCAGTTGGAAAGTTGGAAGTCTTCACGTAACCTTCAACAAGTAATTTCTTTTGTGTGTGCTTCTTCTTTACCTAGCTTGTCTTCTCATAATGTAAAGTTTTCAGAGCAAAGTTTCTTATTAGCAAACATCCCCACTTCTGCTGGAACTTACTAAAATATTTAACGACTCATTTGGACATCCTTGCACAGCAGAGTGGTGCAACGTGTTAATACCCAGGAATGGACTGATGAAGGAGAAGTGATGAGGCAGGACTCCCTGCCATCTTAAGTGCTTTGAAACAGCTACAGTTCTGCAACTCTCCCTCTTTCCCTCTGCCTCCTTTGTTGCTCTTGGCAGACCTGCCTCTGGCTATGAGTCTGTCCTCATCTGTTGTGCACTTATCTTTCTTCCATCTGTTTCAGTTTAATGTGGGAAGCATAGAGAAATATTTTAGCCTTGCCCTCCTCAGATCATTGTGCAAATATTAACAGTTTGTTTAGTAGAGCCTCTCTCTCTCAGAAAAATTGCTTTATTGCTTCCAAGGTTTCCAATTACATTTTTTTACATTATTTTTTAGGAAAAGTAAAATGATTTAAATGAAGTAGCTAGAATAGAAGAAGATGCTTAAAAGTTATACTCAGAACAACTGTTATAGGACTGCATAAAGGAACAATGTGGAATTCTAGTGACTGTACTTAATTTTGTCTGTTAGAGAAACAAGCTTGACAGTGGAATTAATCTGGTTTTAGAACACTGCTAATGAAGGCCAGTTCTCTGACATTTCATTAGAGGGAAATATGCCTTTATGCTAGAAAGGGTTTCACTGCAAATACGAAGTTTTAGACTTCTGATCAGATAGCCGATTTACAAAAGTACTTCTTAGGAGAAGATAGTCCTAGCAGGTGCTACTTTGAATGCGGCTTTGGAGTCAGAAGTGTGTATCTGTATGGGTACTTCTGTTGCTCAGATTTATAATCCTTATACTCAAGTATACAGAATAATCTGGCAGCTCTGTAGTTTATATGTGGCATCCTGGCAAACTAGTTGCAACTTGACATTATCACCCCCTCATGGTATGAGAAATTCTAGGGACATTTCTAATGATCCTTCACTGCTGTTCCTTCAGTTAACACTGAAATTCTGGTTTTTCGTCCAATGTTTTTTGCTCTGCTTCCTCAGATACGTCTTCCACACCCAGGCCAACTAAGGTAAAGCCAAGTGAAGCTGCTCTGCTGTTACTACTGATCTATACCCATTCATGGTGCCATATTGAGATGTGCTATATCAAGAAACTGTTTGGTTAAGATACATACCAATGTCTGCATTATCTCCGAAGTGTTTTTGTCTGCAGAGGAAACAGGAAATTGTTAGCCCTGGATAAACAATTCTGTGCAAGCTTAAGTTGAACTATTTTTTATCTTTTATTCTGTAATAGTGAGATAACATGCAGGTTACTGTAAAAATCCAGCATTTGTGCATGTAATTGTGATGGTGTGTCAGTTGAAAAACCTTTTATTGTAAAATTTCTCTTACGTGTCACTGATGAGTCCTTTAGATCTTTTGGTGAGATGTCTTTCTTCTGGGCGTCATAGAGACAGCCAGAAGCCATCCAGGCTTGTTTGTTTGTTTCAGTATTGATAGTCTCAATCAGTTGTATGTACAGGGCCCTATATGTGGGCCAGTATGGTGCTTGTTTCTATGTGTGGTCTCAGATTCAACTGTTCTCAGTCAGCATTCCAGTTTCCCAGGTCTTGTACTATTTTGCAAGGCCATTTCATATGCAATAGAATTCAGCCACAGTTGAGCATGAGCTGGCAGATCCATGATCCCTAGCTCAAATGGAAGTATTTCTGTTCCTAGTGGCAGCATTGCTAGGAAGTTACGAAAATCTATGAATAATCTAGCTGTTGCATTGCTTTCCAGGGCAGAGGTGGTGCCTTTGAGTGACATTCTGAGGAGACTATGAAATTACTTGGTGATCTCAGTGCTGAGCTCTAGTGGAAAGGAACAAGTGTCAGTGTTGCAAAAGCACCTCCGGAACTGCAGTCCCTGGCAGCAGGAGAAATGACTCTGTGGGCAGCACAGACACTTGTTCCTTTTGGCTCTGACAGAGGTGATGTCTGAGGAGGCAGAGGGGGATGACAGTATTTGTATGGCTATTATGGAGCTATTTCCATTTTGAGGTTAACAAAAATGGCACCTTTAGGGTCACAAAAAAAGGAGGACTTGATCTGTTCTGTTTTTCCTCCTCTCCCTCTTCCCCAAATGTTTGTGTGTATTTTTTACAGAAATACTGCATTTATTCCTGTAGTTTCACAGCTGACCTTTTATTGGTGTTTTTCCACCTTGAGGCACCACAATTGATGTATTTCAGTTGCAGTTCATGCTTTGTGTTCCCTAATGCCCTTGCTGGATCACCATGTTGTGAAAAACTGTATGATTATGTATGTATAAGATATATATGTGTGTATATATATATATGTAGTTTGTTCTGTTTCTTCCATTTCACTGAAGAAGTAACTGAAGATATAATCAGCATTTCAGAGGGAAGGTGGAGAAGTTCAGTTTCTGCCCCTGGGCATATTATAAATATTAATGGACTGAGGAGCAACAGACAAAGGATTATAGAGATAAGGTCAGTTCTTAATAGAAGGTAATTTCCAAAGGCCCAGATTTTCCTGAGCAGCTTTTAGCCCAGCATGTTTTAGCTTGACTTTGTCAGTTCATATAAAAGTCTCTCCTACAGCCATCCTGGGAGAAGTGAAAAGAGAGCAGAATGGATTGGAGCAGTCTGGTGAAGATGTATGTGTCAAGCTAATGGGCACAAATCAGCTGTGCCAATACATTGGATAAAGCCTAACATTATAACTATGTAGGGGTGGTGTAAGCCAATTCTCAGCTTTCCCTTTTAGCTATGTAAAATGACCTACTCGGTTTGGCTCTTCCCTAATGAAGATGTTAGGAAGTTCCATTTCATTTTGCATTCCTGTGGATTCTGTCCCATTCCAGGTATTTTATTTCCATGTGTGCCATTCGCCAGTCTTTTCCTATAACCTGGAATATTCACTCAGGCACACAAAAACAGAGCCAGGTGAATATAGAATGCCAAATGAGTAGCGATTGTAAACATCTGCTGAGAGGCAGGGAAATAGTGCTTCAACAGCAGTTCTGAATTTTTCCAGTACACCAGTCTCTTACTGGCAAATGAACAGAATTATTATTATGTGACTCTGCAGCATGTTTTAGAATGGCAATTTGAGTGTTTTGTGGCTAAATGAAATCTAGTTCCAGTTCTTTTAAATACTACCTTACACCTTTTATTCTTCATGGCTTTAATCTGCCAGATGTTCATTTTTATTACAATAAAACAGGCTCAAATTTGGGCATATATCCAGATATTCTGAGGAATTCAACTTTCTGCCCCAGATTTTAGTGAAATTCCTATGAAATTGTGGAATTATCCAGATTCTCATCCCATGTCACCTAACATTGTTGTTTCTAAATTTAGAGCAATAATACATATTTATGTTAGTTTAGAATCTGGTCTTACATTTTAGCTCAAGACAGAAGGAGGAGACCAGAGAGATGAATACATTCTGCATTTTCACAAGGAGATTGAAAGCAGTAGCTGTGAGAATGTTTCCTAGTATGGTCACAGAAGTATCTAGAGAATCTTCAACAGTGCTGTTATTTATCCACTGTTTGTCTACACTGGAGTTCAGTGATGGGAATTTCCAGCTGCATATTGCCTTTGTGGCGATTCCCTTTCTTGTTCAAAGATGCAGTTTCATCCCTTTTTTTTTCCTTCCCAAGACATTTTTCTGTTAGTTGGTCGAACAGCATTTGAGATTAAATAGGGTTGTTTGAGTTAGTTTAGGATCCTGTTGATCTATTCTGCTTTGTGCTGGAACTCCTGGGAGTCTGCATTTTCGTCCCACATCCTGATAATTACCACAGCAGGACTGATTCATATTTTTCAGACAGACTTGAACACATTTTGATGTATTGGCTTTGAGTGTTTTGCAATGAAAAGCCATGCTGTCTTTGACAAGGTATAACAAGTATTACATATCCAATAACAGTTCTGGCTTTGCTGAGGTTCACCCTCCAAAACAAAAGGCAGAGTTCATGCATTTGAAAGGGATTGTGTTTAGAGTGACAAAGTCAGTCTTAAATGACAGTGATTTTGTAGTCACAGGAGTGATGAACCTAGAATACTTGGTAGAGTATCACCAAGCTAGAATACTACCTTAGTATGGGAAGTGCTCCAATTTAATCTCATTTAGATGTCACTCCATTTTGCATTTATCCATAAACGTGTCCCAGCAGATGATAGGAAATCAGTACAATAGTGAAATACTTCTGTCTTCAGGATTTTTCCTGGAATTTCTCTTCCCAGGTATTTTCCTTGTAAGTCTAACCTTGGGTATTGAGTAATTGCTTCCTGGGTTTGGTCATATCCTAAAATGCTCTTTCTGTATGGGTAAAGCCTCTACAGTCAGGATATACTTCTCCATAGGAATAACAGCCTGGTGAAAATTGTTTGAAGTGCTTTGGTACAGTGGTGGAAACTGCGATACCTTAAAAAGACATTTTTTCACAACACTGGTCCTCCGCTCTCTGGATATCAGGTGCATTTTTTTTTTCTCCTTTTTTTTCAAGATTTCCAGTCCGTTTTGAAAATCTTAGCTCTGCAGTGTCTAAGAACCTTGAGCACTTACCCTGAACTTCACTTCTGTATCTGTTTCTATTCTTAAGGCATGCTTTACTGTGAGTGGCATGTGAGCCAAGATTTAGAATCATAGATTATGTCAAGATCATCAAGTCCAACTCCCTGCTGCTTGCAGGACTACCTAAAACTAAACCATATGATTAAAAGTACCATCCAGATGCCCCTTGACCTCTGACAGGCTTGGTGCCATGACCACTTCCCTGGGGAGCCTCTTCCAGTGACTGACCACCCTCTCAGCGAAGAACCTTTTCCTAATGCCCAGTCTGAACTTCCCCTGATGCAGTTTCATTCCATTTCCTCGTGTCCCATCGCTGGTCACAAGAAAGAGCAGATCAGCACCTCCTCCTCCGCTGAACCCACAGTACCGTCATTTGTATGCGTGGGATCAGTTTATCCAAGTTCATTTGTGTTAGTTGAATGTTGCCTCTGCATTAATTACTCTTAAGTACCTTTTTCTCAGTTTTACTGTTTTCTAAAGAAATGAGCCTGTTCTGAACTCCCTCCATTTCCTCATAATAATGTCTTTGCCTGTAAGCATATCCAGGAGCAACAGGAATCATGAATTGGTCGTGTTGTGACCTTGGTGAAAGCAGGTAGTTGAGAAGGACTAGAATCCAGCCTGTATACTTGTCAGGCATCAGAGAATCCTCTGCACAAGTAAACGATGTTACAAATGCTCTGTTCGTGCTTCAGGAAACATGCAATGGAGAAGAATCCTTTGCGCAGTCAGTTCTCTCTATCTCTTGCATGCAAAGAGCAATGAAAATCTTTTAGTGCTTAGTATTCGGCTTGTCTCCTGTACCTGCTGAAAGCTGAGCTCATTTAACAACAGTGCTCAAGTTCTGTTAGAAATTCAGGTCAATCACAAGATACAAATCTGAGAAAACCAGGCTTGGTTGAGCCCAGTGTTCACAGATCTGCATGTTATCTAAACTCTTTCAGCATGCCTGCAGGCTGTTCTCTGCAGACAGATTTAAACAGTTATAGAGCAATGCTCTGTAACTCTCTAAAATTCATTTGCAATATGTTAAGTCATAAAACCTGTTATGAGCATCGGAAAAGAAGTGGAGCTGAAGGTGGCTGTCATAGAAGGATGTACTGGCAGTGAAGGAAGAATTTTTTTGGAAGAGAAAAGAGCAGTGTCATGCTCTGAACTCATCTGTGTGAATCGAAGAGAAAAAAAAATAATGCTAGAGCAAACTTTCCTTAAGTAGGTCTTCTCCGATAGCTGCTGGTGCAGGATGATGACATGTAAGCAGAAGGAGATTACAGGTAGACGCAGGCTTCCCCAAGGACCCCAAGCAACACGTTTTCCCAGTGCTCTGATGTCCTGGGAAAGATGGACACAGTGCAAACAATATCCAGGGAATGTGCAGTGCGTAGAAGAAGGTTTACAAGCCAGATCTTGGTGTTCATATGAATAGAGGAAGCAGATAGGTTTATGCAGGTGTGCTGTAATGACCTGAGCAGTGTAGAAGACTTTAGTTGTGAAGCAAGGTAATGATCAGATTCATTCAGTTCACAAAAGCCTTTGAGTCTCAAACTTCTACCGTGGGCTTTTAAGGGTGGCCTCCAAAACCATTCTCTTCATGCCACATTCATGCTCTTACACGTTTATGTTCTTTTCAGGAATTGTGCTGAGTCTGCAGGTACCTACATCTCTAGGGCTCTGTCTTAGAGGCTGCCAGTGACAGGTCCTAGTGTGTCTTAGCTGTAGTTCATTATTGTTTTTGCAGTTTATAGTTTATATGCTAATTCCACTGTTGCCTGGTTCTAATAAAAAATTGCTGCTTTTTAATGAGAAATGAGTAATCTGGGAGAAGTCTCCACTTCAGTCTTAGCCTTTCTCACAGCCACAGAAATCTGGTTACTGCCTGCTGGGAAATCAGAGGCTACAGATACAAGTCTTGAAACTGTAGAAGCAGGAGGTTTCTTTCCAGCCGTCTCTGAGTGCAAATCACTGTAATAAGTCCTTGTTTTTCCAAGTAAACAAGCAGCTTTCAAGACTGATACTGCCTTTGACATCCTCAAGCAAACATACTGTTCTTTGACTTTCAACTTGCTACCTTTTTATTTTGTGTTCATTTTCTCCGGCATTGTAAGGTACATTTATTTCCCTTTGTCTTTTTCCCAGTGGAGTCAACATCATGTGGGAGCATATGACTGCTTTTTTTTTCCTCTTTGTAGGGAGAGGGAGTGATGGCTCTTTTCTGTTGGGGAAAAAAATGTCATGTGTTAAACCCCTAAGAAACACATTGTGTTTAAAAGGTCTTCCAGCCTGAGGTAGAGGTGAGGATTTCAAATGTGCTTGCTGTGACATGCTCTTTTGCACTGTTCCTCTCAGATTTCAAATCAAGGCAGAAAAGGTGCATGGTTAGACTTTAAATTTGGAAATTTCTGTCCAGCAGCAGAGAGGAAAAATACAATTTCAATCCTTATCTTGCAACCTGACACCAACAAAACTTTGCTGGTTCTTCACAATAAATGATTGATCTAAGAAAAAATCCTAGGGAGAGTTCATATTCAAAAAGCACAGTGAAGAGCCAAACTGTCCCAGACTGCTTGGAACACTATCCCAAAAGGAATTACCTCTTTTGCTGTTGGAATTTTGCAGAGGAGTTGCTTTCTCTGCTGCCAGTCATTGGATCCACCTTCATTATGGTTCCCTGCAGACTCTTAGGATGCTTGCCGTCGCATTCAAGAGTGTGTTTTCGAGAATTGCGGGATCCACTGCTTATCTAGCTTTTGCATTTCTCCATGGCACTCTCAACAGGCTGTCTATGACTCAAGACCAGTACTTGTGGCTGTTAATCTTTCTAGCATGTTTGGCAGAAAGAGTTAACAAATACTTGCTTTTGAGGTAATCTTCACCAATAGATTTTTAATCAAGGGATCAGCAAATGAAATGTGGAGCAAATGACAGAACCACTCTGTTCACTCCAGTTTGAGGCTGCCAAAGGCTACCTTGCAGACAGCAACTTTAATATGTGCCATTACCACAGTTAGAATTACAGATCCACCTAAATAAAGAGGAATTGGCCTGACACTCATTAGAAGAGCTCTTTTGTGTAATTGTTGAGCTTTTTAAGAAAAACAGTCTTGATGTCAAGACTGAGCATTTCTGTCCAAAGAAGTCTCATTCTGAGAGAGGATTGAAGATCTGCTGTTGTTTTGAAGCGGTAGTTTCTAAAAGTGCCGTCACCGGCTCGGTGAGAGTCTTTGTCTCCTAACTTCTTTAGATTTCTTTTCAAAAGTCTGTACCCTTCCCTCCTCAATTCCCTTGAAAAAAAAAAATTAGAAAAATTGATGAAGAAGGAGAAGAATAAGGTAGACAAGATCTTAAGATGTTGCTGAAATGAATTAGGGTTTGCACCAAGGCAAGCGCTGGTAAGTTTTGCTTGGAAGGTTAAGTTTGGGACATGCGCCTTTAGCAAAAGGAGAGCCCTGGTGTTTTTGAAGTGAGATTTGGATACGTGTCTGTGTTCAGGGTTTGCAGATTTGCTTACACTGCTCTGTGTGATTGAGGCACTGGCACCCCTTTGAATCATTTATGCATTTATCCACTTGAAAAATACTGAAAAAAACCCCCTACTTTGTCAGAGTTTTTTAGTAACAAATATGGAGCTTTGTTTAAAAAAAACATTATTAAATCACCCAGTTTTGCTTCAAAAAAAAAGAAGAGTAGATGGTATGGACAAACTGCATTTTTAGGCATTGCTGTATTCACTTCTTTATTAGTTTTTAAACTGCTGCTTCTTCTTTGTAACTGGGAAATACCTTGTCAGTACCCAAAACTCGCTCTTCCCTTTGTACAACAAATCTCCTTTTATAATGTTTCCTCAGCTGGTTAGCTGGAGTTAATTATCTTAGAGTGCATCTCACTGGGATGAAGAACCTTGTGTCTGGTTCTGAATACAGAGAATCAACTTATTCCCCTGCCTGTCAATCTGCTCCTGCCTTCATTGCCTGTTGTTTATACATCTTTTTCCTGTAGCCCTCAAAACACTTTGACATAAGGAACAGAGAAGTTAGAGGTTGTACTGGCTGCCACAAAGGAAAATGGTAAAACCATAAAACTAGAACTGTTGTAGTTTGACTGTTAGTTTTGTATCATGAGCCCTGGTTTAGACAATGCCATCCCTTCCTCTTCTAATAACAGTCTTTCAGGGCTTAGAAAGTGATTCTGCCACATGTTCCTGTCTGTGATCAAGACCTTGTTTTCAGTAGAATGATACAGATTGGTTTTGCGTTTCTTTGGTGAATGAGAAGGTTACATATGGTGCTTGCTAATATAAGGGTGTTTCACATGGATTTTTAGCCACCTTTGTGCTTGTGATTAGAGTGATACATTTTGAGAGTAGGTGGAAAATAGTATTTCACGCAGTAGGAATTCATACATTATTTATTTTTTAGCTGTTTGGTGAAAACTATCTGTATGAATGTTACACTGAAGGGTATTACATCTATGAAAAAAGTATTAAAATATTGTGTATTCTCTAGCTGTGTGCCTGACACAGTTTCTGGGCAAGAGGAGGAGGTCATAGACCTCTACTAGATCTGTTAGCTTACTCACTTAAAGAAACTACGAGTAAAGCAACCTGTCTGCATTCTGTAAATGTGGTGTCAACAGCAGGCAGTGTTACCTGTGCAGTTCCCCTCAGCCATGGTGTGGTCTTTGCAGTTTCTGTTGCTTTAAATGTGGATACCAGTTAGACCCACAGGACCCTGGTTTCCACAAGTCCAAACAGGTAGTGGGAGGCAGAACAGGACAGTACTTGCTGTGGGACTTTGGTGGAGTTGTCTGCTCTCCCTGATACTCTTTGTCTACTAGTGTGTGGTACAAGCTGGCAGATGCGGAGACAAGAAATGTTGGAGGCATCTACTAGCAGGGCCTTAGGCTTCGACCATACAGTTGTGATCCGAATGCTGTGGCTACTGCGTGACAAATGTCCGAAACGCCTTTGGGCCTGAGGAGGAGTAAGGATGGTAAATGCAGCCAACTTCAATGAAACTTCAATTGTTCCTGTATCCTGCTTTATGAGAAACACCTTATTGACACCGCAAAACAATGCCAAGCTGTGGCTGACAATCATCTCTTTGGTCCACAGCAAAGTCACTGGTGGAAAATACAGACATTTTCTATGGGAAAGGATAGTTATCACTGAAGGAGCCTTTGGAGAGAGGCCAGGGAAAAGAAACTCTATCACAAGAACATGAGTAAGGAGGGGAATGACTTGCACAAGGAAAAAGCAGACAGAATCTGGGAGAAGATTAATGTACCACTTCTGCTTTTTGTGCTGTCTTTTGCAATACCCATATTTGTTGCGATCCATCATAGCCAGCCCTGTTTAGCTGTCAATTTGAGGGGCTGGCCAGACAGGTCACTTGCAAGTTAGCAGCATGTGCATATGGATTGCTACATCATGGTCCTTCTGGGTGTGCTGGTCGGGGGAGCAGGAGGAATTGTATTTCCCCAGCAAAATGTTTACCTACAGAGAAAAAATAGTGCAGAGGGAGGAGTGGGGACAGCTGAAGCAGCCTTTGGGTTAGAGGTTAGATCATACTTTCCCCTGGAAACATTTTTTTACTTTCCAGAGATAAGGAAAGTTTGCCCCAACTTAAATTTTGGGAAGCCTGGTGGGGAAGCAGGCACCAGTAGACACCTTTCTAGCCTGGTTGTTTGGGCATCCATCAAATGTCAGATCATCTCTTTATCCCATGGAGAGCAGGAGCTTAGACTGGAATCTCTCCTCTTGCTGAAAGCCCTGAATACCGTAATCCTAGACACTTTCATAGTTACAGGAGAAAGTGCATCAAGCTCCCTGTGATCCTTTTAAGGAAACAAGGCTTTTTTTTTTTTTTTTTTTTTCCGTTTTCCTTTTTCCTTTTTTCTTTTTTTATTTTTTCCTTTTTATTTTTTCTTTTTTTTGTATTTGCAGCATTTTTATACCCAAGCATACAGCCAGTGCTTGTGCTGTAGCAATCTGCAGGTGTAAACACAGCCATGGTGTGAACTTGGGCAGCAGCTGCACGCCAGCTGAATGGTCGAGTGTACGTGTGCTACATAGTAGAGGAAGACGGGGTGCAGCCTCTGATGCTCGTGGGACCAACATCTTGTGCTCCCATGTGGAACTCCACCATCCCTCGTGCATTTTGTGCATACCCCCCTCCTCTTTCACCACTCACATTTTTTAGTAAAACAGAGTTTTAAAACATTGTAAGTTGAAATACAGCATTTCCTCTTTTTTTTTTATTTGATTTTGGGTTTTTTTGAGAGATGCTAATGAACGGGATAAACAGCTCCTGCTTTGGCACTACTGACCTGTAGTGGTCTTGCTCCCACAATACAGGGTCTCTCTGAGACTGTGACTTTGATTTATCCAAGTGCTGGCAGAAGTGAGAAGTGTAGAAGATTAAAATCTGAAACAGCTGGATTTCACAGCCTCATGTTATTTTTCCTAGCTTTTAAATTGTTGTTGGTAGTAACGTACCCAAGGGCTGCTACTGACTTCAGAATTTTTTGTCAAGCACAATGATAATTTTGTAACAAAATTCTCCTTTTCCTATGGAGGAATACAGTTTTACAGAAAGGTTGCTGAAATAAACAGACATTTTGTCAGGTACAAACTTTATGAAAGTTGAGTGATTTAGAACCATCTTTTTTCACAACATTCCCCATCTAAAGGAACAGCTGGAGAGGCAAAGGTATCCCTTCAGAACTCATAGTACCCCTTCCACTTCTGTGCTCACCTGAGCTTTAATCTTCACATCCAAAGGCAAGCCCTCAGCCTGACCTGCTGTTGGGCTTTTTGTCTGCAAGATACTCTAAGGTGTGTAGGTGCTAGCAGTTCTTCTGGGGGGTAGGCAAATGCCCATAAATGTCTGACTGGGTACCTATAACCTTAAAAATTAGGTTTCCTGAGGATGAAGGTGTCTGGAGCTGTTGTGGGTGAACAGGAGAGGCAAAGGCAAGAGCTGCTCTTGCTTACTGTGAGCTGTGGATGAGATAAGGATGGTTCTGTTACGGACTGAACAGTGGCATCAGTGGATGTCTGCTGGAGCCCCACAGGGCGTGGAGAAGTCCCCTAGCCCAGCACCAGTAAAGGTGAATGTGACAGCAATTGGAGAGGCACTTCCGGACTGGAGTGACACCACAGTAATGCTCTCCCTAGGAAGTGGAGCTGGTGAAAAGCCAGGCTAAGCCAACCAAGAGTGCAGGTTTCACCAGCACTGCACTGTGGGATGCGGGGAAGTGCTTGAGGAATACTTGTTTAATGGGTGTTCGTGGCAGCGAATGAGTAATCCTTTACAGCCACAGGCATTGAGAGAATGGGTGTTTGCCAGTCTCTGAGTTACATATATATAAATATACATTTGTGTATATATATTGATGCTGGATTTCCTTGACTCTGATAAAAGGTTTTCCTGTTACATTAACAGGCTTGTGACTGCATAAAATTACTTTCAACCACTACAGCAATGTAAATTGTAGCAAAAGAAGGGACAGTTTGGCTTTCTAACTCCTGTGTTGGCGTTTTTACCAGCATATCACATCACCACACCTGTAAGAACATAGCTACGCTGCCAAAAGCACGTCGAGAGGGCAGGATGCATACCTACGCTGCCGCCAAGGTGTGGTTGTAGCTGGGAGAACTCCAGGTTCCAGCATGCCTCCTGGTCATTGCCAAGGAAACTGATCTGTTGTCCTTTGATGCAGATTTCTCAGGGATGTGGGGGATACTTCATGTTTTGTTCTGCTCCTCAGGGTTGTCAAGGGGAAACTTAGTGTCTTGCCAGAAAATCCCTGAAGGTGCCTCCTGCAAATTTAAAGCCTGCCTCGTGTTTGGTGCAGCACTTGCTGAGAAACACAAGATCTTCCCACTCCCGTTTGCTGTAGCGCAGCTTTTCTTTGACCACCTCTGGAGCACTTTGCCATCTTTGCTTTTCTTGAAGCTGTGAAAGTCACAATGGCATCTACAAAGAAGAGGCGGTTTTGCAGGAACCGAAAACAACAGTTACTGTTACAGCTGCTGCACCCAAGCCAGAAAATTAAAGGACTAGGAAGTTCTGGTGTTACAAGTGAAGAATGACTTCTTACTTACTCTCCAGCAGGAAAGGGTCAAGCAAACAAAGAACGGCCCAAAGTGTGTGCGCCAAAGCACATCCATAAAAAGACCAATTCCCTTTAGCTGCAATGGGACGGTGCCCAAACCACAGAAATGTTTGCTTAGGGGCGATTTTTTTTTAAATTCATTTCTTGATTATAGGCCTTCAAGTGTCGCTTTAATACATGTCTACACAGAGAAGGGATGAATGGTGGATACAGTCACAGACCTGTGTCCTGCAGTAGCTTTGCGTGTAAAGTAGTTACAATTGCACAGCACCTGTGGTTTATTTTTCATTGCAACACCTCTGTATGATGCGGAACTCCACTTAATAATGCTCTCTTAGAAGAGGAAGGATGGTAGAGTGAATACAAGGAGCTTAATTTCTGAGATACTTCTAGCCATTGTCTTACAAGTAACCTCTAAAAAAGGTGGACTAAAGAGGACAGGTGTTAAAGCACATAGTAGAAAGAGGCACTTGTGAATGCTGTGCTAGCAGAACAGTCAGTATAGAGCTGTTTGTAAGTCTTCAGTTTTCACCTCCTTAGGGTACGTGTTACACCCTCACTGTCTCCATTCCCGCTCTGTGCAATATGGGTGATTGTGGCTGTTCTTCCACTGAGACCCTAGCAGGGTTAAGGCATTCCCATATATGTGCTTTTTTCACAGAGTACATACTAGCTTCGGAACAGTAACGTCATCTTTATTGTTTCAGTGCTGCAGGTCTGGCAACAATACAGGCAGGCTGCTGAGCCCACTGGCTGCAATGGATGAACTCTACAGTAGGAAGCAGGCTTGAGGTAGGGTGTGTGCCACAAAGCTCTGTCAAAAGCAGCACTGCAGGCCCTCTGGATTCAGATACGCAGGCTCATCATGTAGGAGCATGTTTTGCCATTTAGAAATGGAGAGATCATTGAATTTTCTGCATCTAGAAAAGAGAACATTTTTTTAGGAAAACCCTATTAGTAGCCACAAGCTATGTTGTGCAGGTATTAAGACTCCTGAAGCACTTCTAAGACAGACCCTTGCCCAGGCCCCATGGCAGAAACTTTATTTTTCCCTGGAGAGGTGCTGCCCCAGTGAAAGGTCAGGTCCCAAAAATGCATCCCAGCAGACTCACAGGAGAACCTTACATTTTCTTTGTGTGGTGGTAATGCCTGGAAACACGAAGGCTAGTAGGGCCTGGTCACCCCTGTTAGCTGTGCTGCAAAGTAGCTCTGCTGGAAGAGAGTTGGTTCTTCCACATGACCCTCATGACAGGGTACGTCAGGTACGTCTCGTACCCGGCTTCCCTGCCCACTCCAGCTGCTCTTCCTGAACTGTCAGGGACCAGGCACTGCTTTATGGTTTGGTCTGGCAGAAGCAGGTTTCCAACAGATGTGCATAAGTGTTCCAAGCTGTTTTGAAGCCATATGAAGCTGAATTCCCATTCTCCCTTAGACTGCCCTTAGTTTTATCCCAGCACCATCACATTTCCCATAAACTTAAAAATCTCTACCTTTGAAATTTCTATTCTGCCTTCCTTTATTTTTTTGAAATTGTTGTGATAAATCTGATTTAATTTGGTTCAGGAAATGCCACTGGGTGAGCATATCTGACAGATCCGCAGACAGCCAGACTGCTTAATCCTGAGTACAGGTGAAAAAGGGTTTTAGCTAAAGCTAGGGGAGGAGGAGGTTTGGGCCTCTTCAAACTGCAGCCAGTCTTTCTACAGCATCGAGGCTAAGAGCGTGCTTATTGTATCTTCATCGGTTCATCCAGCATCATAGAGATGTTGCTAACTCTTTTTCAGTAATCTGAAAACAAAGGCCAGTACGGGTTTGGTTTGTTTGGGCCTTTTTGTTGAATTTTGTTAGAGCTCAGCTCACATTCAGTTGGGTCTGGCAACAGAACTGATCATCTCTGGAAATCCCACTCATGTGATTCCCTCTGCTGACTGTGGCCTTTGTTCTCCTGATCTGTGGCTGAACATCACACCATCCCGTTCATGATAGGAGAGGTATGAATTCAATGGAGCAGACAGTATAAATGGAGTGGGAACCAGCGCCCAGCACCATGCCACCAGCCAGGCGCAGCTCTGCTGGCAGTGCTGTGCTTTGCCTGCTGCGGGTTTGGCTCCTGCGCTGCGTGGGACTGAGCTCTGCTTTACAAAAAGTCCTTTCTCTTAGGGAAAATACTCCCCGGGCCAGGACATCTTTGAAGTAAAATGATGCTAGGGAAAGAAGGAAAAATGAAAGCAGGGAGACATGGTTTAGAGGATCTTGACTGGGACCTCTCTAGTCTTCAACGTGCCATCAAGTGACCTGCCACCATGCCCACAAGTTAGTGTAACTCACAAGATGTGAAGCCAGCTTGTGCACCATCACGTATTTTCTCTGTTGGAGCAAGGGTCTGAAATGGTATCTATTTGAGCTGCAGACCGCACCTGGGCGTCAAGCAGAAATAAGAAAGGATGCTGGATAGCGAACAGCTCTGAGAACAGCTCTGCGGGCGCCTTCCTCTGGTGGGGCTGACAACGGGTGGAAATTTCTGTGTAGTGTCACTGGTGAGACAAACAGGAGGTTCGTTTTAGGGCTGCAATGCCTCCCTTGTTCAGATTGCGAGGAGGATGGAGAAGCCTTTTGAAGCAGAAAAAGAAGCCACAGCAAAAGCATCCTGCAGGCGCATCAATTTCACGCAGCTGCTTTCCATCTGAGCACCCTTCAGCCACTCCGTTCTCACTCTCTGCCCTTTAGCAACACGAATCGGCTCTGCAAGGACTTTCCTCAGAAATTCTGTCACAGTAATATTGTGTGGTATTTGCCAAAGGTGCAGTTTTCCTGAGCTGTGCAAAGACAAACTTTTCATGCATGACTCTCTTAAGGCGAAGCAGAATGGGGCTGCTTTGGGTCTGTGGCTACAAGTAAACTCTGTGTCCCAGGAGAATTCCAGGGCAGCATCAATGCCCTATCAAATCATGTTCTTCTTCAGCCTAGTGTAACTCCTAAGTCACCAGCCCAAATTAATGGGAGCCCCTGCAGGCAGTGATGCCACTGAAAAAAGCATTTATTCAACCATCCAAGGGAAAAACAGTTTAAATTATGGTGACAGCAGCTACACCTGGTCCCATTTCCAGTTCAAGGCTAACCCCTGTGCCTGTAACACAAGAACTTTTGATCTCCATCTGCAGAAATGGAGCTGGGCCCACAGATTCACATGGATGTTCGTTGTCCAGTATAGCGACATATTTGCCGTCCACCCAGAATCAGGGCTTGCCACTGGTGGGCAGAGCCAGGGGACCGTTGTGGCTTGGCAGAAGAACAACCAGAGGAGCATCTGCTGTAGCCACCAGGTTGGAGCTGGCTCGTTCTGTGTGCTATGCAGACAGGAGGTGACACTGCCTGCCTCAGAATATGTTGGTTGGTGTGTATCATTTGGGGTTTATTAACACAGAAGGTCGTGGGCTAATGGACAAGGTGTCCCAGGAGGTTAGGAATAGCCTAAATTTGCTCAGAGATGGAGCCACTTGGTGTCTCTCAGGAGGAAGGCTTTAAACGTGTGTTTTCTGGGAGCCTTTTAACACCCACATCTCTAGCCACACACTTGGTGTCTGCCAGCAGGCAGCAAGCTAATGAGTTTTCCTGAAAAAGGAAGAGTTGACAGTGTTGAACAGGGGCAATATATGAGCTTATAAGAAAAAAATAAAGATAAATGAACTGCTGAATTGCTCATGTCACAAGAATCAAGTAAAAGCATTTGGACTGTCCGAGCAGTTTGTCTAAAAACGGTATGACTTGCTGAGACTCCCTCAAGGGGAAGAGCCCCCTGGCCCACACACGGACTTTTGGGAGCTGCAGGGAAGTTTCAGGCGGTGGGTATGTTGAGGGGGCAGCGAGGTGGGGTGCGGGGTTGGGGACGAGTTCACAGCGGAGTGCATGGGTGCCTCGTCTGACCCGAGTGCTGCGCTGAGGCTGCGGGCCTGTCTTGCAGCACGCCTTGACAGCTTGTGCCTAGCACATGAAGGAGGATGGGTGATGGGTACGCCGCTGCTCTCTCCGGAGCCTGCTAGCATCGCTTAGCCTGCCAGAGACTCCTCCCTTGACAGTAAATCCGCATACATCTTGATTTTTCTTGTACGGGCCGTTTCTAGATTGCGTTATGGTGGCGCGCTGCCCCTGCGGTAGAGGGGCCGGCAGAGCAATGCTCTGAGGTTTCCAGGACAGAGCCCACGGGCTGACCCTGGGAGGAGGAGGCTTGCAGCAAGCCTAGGAAAAGCAGGGTGAGATCAGAGCCCGGCTGCACCGGCCGCCAAGCGCTCCGAGATAAGAAGAAACACTAACAGAAGGCCAGGCAGGGATGAGTCTTGCTTTTTTTTTTTCTTATATTCAGCTGCAAAAGAGAAAAAAAAGGAAAACGCAGAGTTCCCTGCCCAGCAGACGGAAACCCCATGTCCGCAGCAGAGAGGCATGGGGCAGAGCAGCCCGGGGACAGGACTAGAAAGCAGGCTCATGGTTGCTTTGTCATCTCGTTTCTGCTCACTCTGCACCTGATCTTTTAATCTAATTTTGCTGTCATGTGTTTCTGTGAGCCAATTTGATCCACATCTCCTTGCTCATCTCTACCTGAACATTTCTCTGGCTTATCATCTGCTGTCATCTCGCCTGATTCTTCCTATGCCACTTTTCCCTTGTGATCTACAGGAACAGAAGTCTAACATATAAAATCAACCTACGAAACACTGGTGTTTTCATTCCTGCTGTTCTGTGAGAGGTGTTCGAGGTCTGCCAGCAGAATGGGAACTGGGTGCTGTTTGCTCAGGGTGTTTGGGCTAGTGGCACGCTTGGTATTTCCACAAGTGTGGACCTGGTGTGAAAGCATCCTAACCTCAGCTAAAGAGGTCTATGCTGGGATCCTGCAAACAGCCACCACTGCTCCTGCCCCACTTCCTAAGGCGATGTTGGGACCTCGCCCAGGCAGTCAGAGCTGCAGGGTGAGCATCCAGCCTTGCAATGGCAGCGATTCCTGTGTCCTCTGCCTGCTCACCGCTCTGCAGTGCTGCCTTCCACCTGGACATCGGCAGAGCGCAGGCACCCTTTGCATGGCTTGGAGCTGGCTGGAGGGGACGTGTGGCATGGGGGTCTACCAGATGTTCATATGCAGCGAGATGAAGGCACCGACACAGTACCTGGCCATGGGGGAGGAGGAAAATTTGGTCGAGGGAAAAATCAGCAAGATGCTTTTTCAATGAAGAGGCATGAGGAGATACACTACTTTTTTTCTTCTTTTTGTTTTTTCTCGTCTGTGAAATACCCACTCGAACAGCATGGAAATCAGTTTAATTTCTTGTAGTGGCAGGTTGTGGAAGAGTTTGCTGGTTGCAGCTTTCATGCTAGCGAAGAGGCACTCACTGGCATACAGCAATAGGGCTGGAGCTCCTAGCACAGCGACTGTGGGGCGGTGGGCACAGGCACACCTGGGAGTAAGCTGCAGGAGGGAAAACCAACGGTGCACTGCTCCACAATGAGCACCTATATCCACTAGAGCTAAGGAAGAAATTTTTTTATGATGAGGGTGGTGAAACACTGGAACAGATTGTCCAGAGAGGTGGTTGATGCCCCATCCCTGGAAACATTCAAGGCCAGGTTGGACAGGGCTCTGACCAGCCTGGTCTAGTAGAAGATGTCCCTGCTCACTGCAGGGGGGTTGGGCTAGATAACCTTTAAAGGTCTCTTCCAGCCCAAAGCATTCCATGATTCTATCATTCTGTGGTAACTGAAAAAATTTCAGAAATCAGGTTTAAGAGATGAGGTGGACCTTTCTACAGGCAGGGCTCGAAAAGCACTGGTGACCCAGAGCTGGGCACGATATCTCTTACAGCAAGTAGGACGGGAATCGGTGCTCTGTGTGAGGAACTCTGCTGCCAAGGCACATGACTGAATTTAAAACTAAATTTAAACAAAGAAGTCTGTCCTTTTTGCTGTGTGGCCTGTGTGGTGTTTGGAGGTTATTATTTCCTGAGTTAGTTAAATGAAATCAGTTCACAATGTATTTGTTAATAGTTGATGCCTGTTTTGTAAAGAGTATACAAGGCACAATTCAGGAAGAGACTGAAGCAGGACACATGAGGGTGTTCCCTTCCAGAAGATCCCCAGCACAGAAGTTCAGGAGGTGACAGAAAAGAGATAAAACACCCTAGAGGTTTAAAGTGTTTTGTAAGAAATTATGATGTTAAGCAGAAAGGCTAGGTAATGTCTGCAGAAAAATTATCACAGTCCTAATGTTTTGTTGGTATCAATGCTTCTAAATTTGATGAAGGAGTAAAAAGATGGTCAGCCTGGAGAGTCTCATGGATTTATTGTTTCTTGCATTGGTTTGGGAAAAGATGCTGAAAAGAGAGAAAACGGTAAACTTTTGAAACATGGTGTAGACAAATAGGCCCATTTTAAAATGTGTGAACGCTTCTGAGTAGAAACTCAGTGAGTACTTTGGAAAGGTTGATATTATAGCTTTGAAATGCCATGGAGAGATTGAGCAAATTGCAGCCCATAACAAGTGTGTTGTGCTTAGTTCATGACCACAGTCAGTCCTCATTTATGCCAGAGCGTAGCGACAGAAGATCGGGAGTGTGCTGCAGTCTGTGGTAGACTTCCGTTGTCCTGAAGCTCTTCAGGTAAATAGGGCGAGCAGACCGGGCTCCAGCTGCATCAAGGCTTTTGACTGTGGAAGCAATTAAAATGCTCAGTGAAAGAGAACAGCAAAACAACTATGTATTTTCCAAGGACAAAAATAGTTTAGATTTCTTAAATCCTATTTCAAATCAATAGACAAAAACTTCCTCCTTTTTGCCTCTGGTACATGAAGAGTTAGATCAGGTCCCCATGAGGGGCTGTTCCCTGTTAATTGCTTTTCTTAGCAGGTCTCAAACAGTGCAGAAAGGAGTAAATGCAAGTAGCTCTGACCCACATCTTGCCCCAGACACTGGGTGCCATGGTGGGTGGGAAGGATCGTGGATCAGAGACCACCATGCAGGAGGTACCAGCCAGCCCCTTTCTGCAAGGATTTGTCTCATTCCTGCTGCTACAGGGACAGGCGGTTGGATGACAGGAGGTCCAACGAGACGGAGGTTCGTTAGAAGTGTGGGTCACGTTTTCAGCCCAGGAGAAGAAATGCCATAGGAAAGAAGGACCATTTCTGTTTCCTTGAGCTCTTAATCAGTCCCAATTAAACCAGGCAAATTAAATTCCTGGCTGTCTCCTGTCCCCATCCCAAGGTCTGAAAGAAAGCAGTGTGTCTATAGAGTGGAGGTTAGCAATACTTTACAGTTAATTGCTACAGTAGATGTTGTGCCTTCCAACCACAGAGGAGAAACTTTCTCAGTCCCCAGATGCTCAAGATTTCAAATAAAAAACCCCAAAAGGGCAAAGACAGCCAGTTTGGTATGTGTACCAATTCTGTCATCCCCAGACTTGCAAAATTTCATAGATTTCATCTGAACAGCGATTGCCAGCACATAGCTCAGCACAGCCAGAAGAAAAACTTCTTATCAGGTCCTGGTGGCTAATACTGAAAACTAAATTTTGTAAACACTGCGATTTTATGCCAGCATCTTTATGCACTCGCAAAAGAATTCATGCTTTAAATTTGATAGCTGTGGGGGTGAGATCAACAGCCCAGCTCAAGTGCATCTACACCAATGCAGGCAGCACGGGCAATAAACAGGAGGAGCTGGAAGCCACTGTACAGCAGCACAGCTATGACTTGTTCGCCATCACCGAAACCTGGTGGGATGCCTCTCATGACTGGAGTGCTGCAATGCATGTCTGTAAACTCTTCAGAAGGGATAGGCAAGGAAAGAGAGGCGGTGGGGTGACACTGGATGTTAGGGACTGCTTTGATTGTATAGAGCTCAACGATTGTGATGACAAGGTTGAATGCTTATGGGTAAACATGAGGGGGAAAGCATGAAAGGCGGACATCATGGTGGGGGGTCTGTTTTAGACGACCCAACCAGGATGAAGAAGTAGATGAAGTTTTCCACAAGAGGCTGGCAGAAGTCCCCCCTCATGGGGGGCTTTAACTTACCGGACATCTGCTGGAGATACAACACAGCAGAGAGGAAACAGTCTCGGAGGTTCCTGGAGCGTGTGGAAGATAACTTCCTGACAGAGCTGGTAAGTGAGTCTGCCAGGGGAGGTGCCTCGCTTGACCTGCTGTGTACTAACAGAGATGGACTGGTGGGAAATGTGCTGGTCAGAGGCTGTCTTGGGCTTAGCAACCATGAAATGACAGAGTTCTTGGTTTGAGGTGAAGTTAAGAGGGGGGCCAGCAAAACCACCACCATGGACTTTCAGAGGGCAGACTTTGACCTGTTTAGGATGCTGGTTGAGAGGGTGCATTGGGAGAGAGTCCTGAAGGGCAAAGGGGTCCAGGCAGGCTGGACATTCTTCAAGGAGGAAGTCTTAAAGTCACAGGAGCCGACTGTCCCCATGTGCCACAAGACGAACCGGCGGTGAAGGCAAAAGCCCAGCTAGAACTCAGGCTGGCCACTGTTGTCAGGGACAACAAAAAATATTTTTACAAATACATCAACAACAAAAAGAGGGCCAAGGAGAGTCTCCATCCCTTATTGGGTGCAGGGGGTAATATTGCCAACAAGGATGAGGAAAAGGCTGAGGTACTTAATGCCTTCTTTGCCTCAGTCTTTAATAGCCAGACTAGTTATTCCCAGGGTACTGGGACCCCAGTGCTGGAAGATAGGGAAGGAGAGCAGAATAAACCTCCCATAACCCAGGAGGAAGCAGTTAACGACCTGCTAGGCCACCTGAACGCTTACAAGTCTATGGGGCCAGACGGGATCCACTGAAGAGTGCTGAGGGAGCTTGCAGAGGAGCTGGCCAAGCCACTCTCCATCATCTGTCAGCAGTGCTGGCTAACAGGGGAGGACCCGATGACTGGAGAATCACCAGTATGATGCCCATCTGCAAGAAGGGCTGGGAGGAGGATCGTGGGAACTACAGACCTATCAGCCTGACCTCTGTGCCAGGCAAAATTATGGAGCGATTCATCCTGAGTGCGCTCACCAGGCATGTGAAGGACAACGAGGGGATCAGGCCCAGCCAGCATGGGTTCATGAAAGGTAGGTCGTGCTTGACCAACCTGATCTCCTTCTATGAGCAGGTGACCCACCTAGTGGATGAGGGAGAGGCTGTGGGTGTCATCTACCTGGACTTTAGTAAGGCCTTTGACACTGTTCCCCACAGTAATCTCCTGGAGAAACCAGCTGCCCATGGTTTGAATGGGTGTACTCTTTTCTGGATAAAGAACTGGCTGGATGGCTGAGCCCAGAGAGTGGTCGTGAATGGAGTTAAATCCAGCTGATGGTCAGTCATGAGTGGTGTTCCCAGGGCTCAGTGTTGGGTCTGGTCTTGTTTAGCATCTTTATCAATGATCTGGATGAGGGGATTGAGTGCTCCCTCAGTAAGTTTGCAGATGACACCAAACTGGGCCGGAGTATCGATCTGCTTGAGAGTAGGAAGGCTCTGCAGAGGGATCTGGACAGGCTGAATCGATGGGCCGAGGCCAACTGTATGAGGTTTAACAAGGCCAGGTGCCGGGTCCTGCACTTGGGTCACAACAACCCCGTGCAACGCTACAGACTTGGGGAGGAGTGACTGGAAAGCTGCCCGGCGGAAAAGGACCTTGGGGTGTTGGTGGACAGCCAGCAGTGTGCCCAGGTGGCCAAAACAGCCAACGGCATCCTGGCTTGTGTCAAGAATAGTGTGGCCAGCAGGAGTAGGGAGGTGATCGTGCCCCTGTGCTCAGCACTAGTGAGGCCCCACCTCAAGTACTGTATTCAGTTTTGGGCCCCTCACTACAAGAAGGACACTGAGTTGCTGGAGCGTGTCCAGGGAAGGACAACAAAGCTGGTGAAGGGTCTAGAGAACAAGTCTTATGCAGAGCGGCTGAGGGAGCTGGGCCTATTTAGTCTGGAACAGAAGGCTGAGGGGGGACCTTATTGCTCTCTACAACTAACTGAAAGGAGGCTGTAGCAAGGTAGATGTTGGTCTCTTCTCCCAAGTAACTAGTGATAGGACAAGAGGAAGCGGCCTTGAGTTGTGTCAATGGAGGTTTAGATTGGATATTAAGAAAAATTTCTTTACTGAAAAAGTGGTCAGGCATTGGAACAGGCTGCCCAGGGAGCTGGTGGAGTCACCAACCCTGGAGGTGTTCAAAAAGCATGTAGATGTGGCACTTTGGGATGTGGTTTAACAGGCATGGTGGTGTTGGGTGGACGGCTGGACTTGATGATCCTAGAGGTCTTTTCCAACCTATGATTCTATGATCATGTCCTTGCCAAAAACTAATACCCATGAGTTGCCATTTTAGCTACCAGTTTTGCTGTGTACAGGAACTACGGGGAAAGTTTAGAAGCAATTATAAACAAATGAACTTCTCATTCAAACAGTTCTAGAAGAGTCTTAACTCTTCTGAAATAAAAAGCCCTAGTAGGCACTAGGGCTTTAGAGATACAAGAATATTTCTGAAAGCAAGAAGATCCAACTAAAATTCAAAGTCTTAAGGCTCTTGTAGCAATTTTCTTCAAATTACTCAGCCTTTTTTCTGCTGATAAGATTTGCCTTAATGTTAGGAATTCTGCACTCTGGATGTTGCTAGCAGAGTGAAGGGTGCAGATTTTTTTGCCCCCCAGAATAATCCAGGCTTCCTTCAAGGATAGCAGCATGGAAATAGATAGAAATTACGCAGTTTTCAGCTCAATTACTCTGTCTAAAGGATTATGACGAAACAAGGGCACTGAGCCATCCTCATAAAAGGTGGAACGTTGATCCTAAAGATACTGTGCAATCAGCAGACACAAAATATCCATTTTTTTTCCTTAGTGGCCCTAAGTGAGGACAGCTACCATTGCATCTCACAAAGAAGTCACACACCTTTTCACTTTCAGATCCTGGCTTTCATTTCTATTATTATGCTGGCTCTAGTGGCATCTCTGGCTTGATCAAACTATGAAGTTCAAGCCCTAGCTGAGGAGAAGAGCATTTTTTGCTTAATTACCACATTATTACTGCTTCTGCATTTTTTTCCCCTTGCACCCTCCAGTTAACAGCCTTTTGTCTGCTCCAGTTTGCTCTGTCACCAGAGTGGCTGAAAGGCAGATGATATTAACGCGTGAGCACATGGAGATGAAACCACTGGAAGAAACCTCTGTGGGTCATCTAGTTCAACCCCCCTGCTGAAGCAGGATCACCTACAGCAGGCTGCACAGGACCACATCCAGGCGGGTCCTGAATATCTCCAGAGAAGGAGACTCCACAACCTCCCTGGGCAGCCTGTTCCAGTGCTCCATCACCCTCAGAGGAAAGAAGTTCTTCCTCACGTTCCAATGGAACTTCCTATACTTCAGTTTGTGTCTGTTGCCCCTGGTCCTGTTGCAGGGCACCACTGAAAAGAGTTTGGCCCCATCCTCCTGACACCCACCCTTGAGATATTTATAGGCATTTCTAAGGTCCCCTCTCAGCCTTTTCTTCAGGCTAAACAAGCCCAGCTCCCTCAGCCTTTCCTCATAGGAGAGATGCTTCAGTCATTTCATGTTCATTTGGGGCTGGAGTGTTTTGACCAACAGTGAGCTGGAAAGGGTCAATACCTTTCTGTGGTGATTATTCCTCTCTAAGAAGTCAGTAGCTGAAAGACCAAAGAGAGGAATTCAGAAAGCTAAATCATTATCTGAAAACCATTAAAAGGAACAGGACTTGGAAAACTGTTTATCTGGTAAAGCCACTGCACAGCCTGGGTTAGCTTGTTCTGTAAAACTGTGGACAAACTGTGTAATGCTGTCAATAAAATTTATATGCCCACTTGAAAAGAAGTAATTAAGTTTATTGCACAAATCATCCACAGTGATACTAGAAAAGTGCTTCTATTTAAGACGATGCTGTAACCGCTGCCTGTACTAGGGAGGGGAACTTCTAAAGGAGCTTTGATCCTCTGGAAATAATCTTTTGATTTTCTTATCAAACATGAGACAGTTTGTGAAGTCTAAACCTATGCTAAACATAAACTTGATTTCACCAGTCAGGTGTTCTACACTCCTTTGAAGACTTCAAAAATACTGAAGTTAAAAAAAACCTGAGTGTATTTGTAATGAGCAGGAATAAATAATCCAGTGGTACATCCACCTCATGATGAACTAATTCAAGCAGAGGGGTAGAAAGTCTATGGGTAGAACATCTACAGGTAGGATATGAATTATTAACAGGTCTAATGCTATAGTTACTACTCTTTCCAGAGGGACTCATGTAGGAGATTTACTAGAGGTTTTAAAAGAGAGGGAATTTTATTCTCCAGGCAAATGTTAACCATGAATTATACAGTGTTTTTCAGAAGATCAGTATTGTAATTTTCCTACATCTTTTTTTAAACATATTCCTCCTTAGAGTAATGAGGCTTAATCATAAGGAAATACATGAAGCCCAAACACAAACTTGATTAGTTCCTGGAATGGTAATAGAAAAAATTATTTTCCATTGCTTCATAGTGAAACTAAATATTAGTTATTAAGATAGAAAGGACTAAACCTTGCCTGTGTTACTCTATTAACAGGCAGACACAGAACTCGTACAAAAAAAGTGCACATTTCAAATAATTTCTTAGGACAATTGTTCTTACACATTAGATAGTGTTTATTTACAATTTTATTATTTCTGATTACGAAGTACAGAAAGATATGAAACCTGCACGAAATCCCATTTCCATTTCTAAAAGCCTGTATCTAGGCTTGAGCTAAGTACAAGATTTGCCAAATGAAGACGCATGTCACCCAAGCCTAGAAACAAATAAATATTTAAAACAAAGTAAACCAAACCAGATTTCACTTTCACTTCTGTTTCTGGAGTTCTAATAAATGATGGTAAATTTTTTTCTGTGATTCTAAACTCACTTTCGCTAGACCATGGATATTTTTCCTTATTGTAAGAATGCTAAGGTGGATTTGTTTCATTCAGTCCCAAGGTTATTTAGATATTTTCTTGTGATAGAAAATGCAGAAATGAAATGCAAGTGAAGAGGATATTGGGAAAATCCCTGTGCAGAAGTGGAACTCTTGCTGGTGGTGCAGCTCAAGAATGTCTGTATCATGTAAAATGAAAAAGCATAAATCTCCTCATCAACAAGGAGATACTGACAAAATAGCAAATCTTGTAACTTCAGGAACATAAGTAATAGATCAAGAAAAATTTTTCTGTATTTAATATCCGACTGTTTGCTAAATAATTTAATGATAACCAGCATGAAGTAAATCAATGACTTTGTTTCCACTCTCTGTGGATGTAAACGCTAGAATACACTGGACAAAACTTGCTCAGTGTCACTTTAGGGACCAGCCCCAGTCAAAACCAGATTTCCAGGTAGCTCGGGCTCACTCAGTACAGCATGAGCTCAGGATTAGGCTGGGCACTGCAGTGCTTACAAATTTATAAGCTATACAATCCACTGGTCATGTAAATGGCAGCAGCCCCTGCTCCAAAACAGACCTGTCTTTGCTACCAGGTTTCCAAACAGCATGCAGCGTAGAAAGATCTAAGGATCAGCAGTTCGGTCCTGGCAGAAGCATGCCTCCAATGCATCATACTGCATTTTGGACAGCCTTTCCTGTCTGCAGACAGTCAAGTGATTCAACCACAACTTGCGAGGATAAAGAGAGAAATACGCTGAGAAAAAGAGGAAGATGCATATGTTCAGGACAGCTTGAAGTCTGTGGCTGCTAACCAGAAAGTAACTTCTTGTGCTAGAACAAACTGTGAAGAGTCCTGTAAAAAAGTTTTGCCTTAAACCTTAAAAAAAGGTTTTTGCCTTAAAAGTTAGCAGCCAAACTCCCATGTTATCTCACGTAGAGAACCAAAACTCCCAGCAAAAATCAAAGAATCAAAGAATCATAGAATCATAAAATCATAAAATCATAAAATCACAGAATGCTTTGGGTTGGAAGAGACCTTTAGAGGTCATCTAGCCCAACCTCCCCCCCTGCAGTGAGCAGAGACATTTTCCGCTAGACCAGGTTCCTCAGAGCCCCGTCCAACCTGTCACTGAATGTTTCCGGGGATGGGGCATCGACCACCTCTCTGAGCGCTCTGTTCCAGTGTTTCACTATCCTCATTGTAAAACATTTCTTCTTTATATCCAGTCTAAATCTACCCTCCCTTAGTTTAAATCTATTACTCCTTGTCCTGTCACAACAGGCCCTGCTAAAATGATTGTCCCCATCTTTCCTGTAGGCCCCCTTTAAGTATTGAAAGGCTGCTATAAGGTCACTTCTTCTCTAAGGTTCTCTTCTCCAGGCTGAACAGCCCCAATTCCCTCAGGCTTGACCTTGTTCAACCTTCGGCAGGAGGGTTGGACTAGATGACCCACAGAGGTGCCTTCCAACTCCTACCACTCTGTGATTCTGGGATTCTGTGAACCTCATGAGGTTCACACAGGCCCACCTCTCCAGCCTGTCCAGGTCCCTCTGAATGGTATCCTGTTCTTCTGGTGTGTCAACTGCACCACTCCGCTTGGTGTGATCCACAACCTTGCTGAGGGTGCATGTGATCCTGCTGTCTACGTCACTGATGAACTCATTAAGCAGCACTGGTGCCAGTACAGACCCCTGAGGGACATCACTTGTCACCAGTCTCCATCAGGACACTGAGCTGTTGACCACTACCCTCTGGCTGTGACCATCCAACCAATTCGTTATCCACCAAACAGTCCACACATGAAGCTGTTCCAGCCCTCAGAGCTGCTGTCCCTACATTAGATTTAGAATAACAAAATTCTAAATCGTCTCTTAAAAAGATGGATTAATGTGGACATCAGGGTAACCTCAAGGCACCCACTGAATAATCAAGGTAAAAGAGCAAACTTCCCCTCTGTAGAAATAATGGAGACTTAAGGCATAAATAATTGCTGACACAGTTGTAATACTCCTGGTGGTGGCTTTTCAGTGCTGTTTACAGGGTAACAAATTATCACCTGATAGCTGTCTGCAGACCAAGCATTAGCATAAAATATGTGAAGTATCTAGTTTATCTTGTGGAGCATCTATGAAGGCTATGAGATTTCAGCTCTGCAAATGGTTGAAAAGCATCCGTGGTTTTGTATTTCATTGAGCTGGCTGAAGGGGAGAGTCAGCAGATCTGATGTTTAACCTTCATTTCTTAGTATTACGTTGTGCAAGAATAAAATAAGTAATAATTGTAAGTATGGTCACGCAGCAATGTCAGCAGTGGCTTAGCAGCCCTTGAACAACAGCCATGCGCCATCAACACCCAGCTCGTTGGCTGAAGATACCTTCCTGTTCCCGGCGGGCTGACATCCAGAAGTGTGTATTTAATATAATAACTATTCAATGTCAGTTCAGCAGCAGTGTGCAGTCACAGCATGAGAGCTATTAACCTGGGAAGAGCCTAGGCTTGGAGTGACTTTCCTGTGACTTCCTACGTTCCTGTGTTTCACCAGCATCCCAGCATTGCTGCTATTGCTTCCTGCAGGGGGGGGAGCGAGCCATCTCAACATTTTTGATGCTTCTACATTAAATGGCCTTTTCTTTTTCGTTTCCTGACATAAAGAGAAGATTGCAGTGGCTGCACCTTTGAAAACTGTTGGCTCTACAGCTTGCCTGCCAGTGGTGCATCCTGTTATTGTAGTCGTTGTCTGCTCGCATCTTACATCAGCCGACCTGCCGGACTGGGTTTATCTCAGAAGTGCCATTTCCAGCCACCAGCAGTATAGCAGATGTTGGCTAATTCAGCTAGTTCCCAGCTGATTTTTCCAGATTTCTAGCTTTGGTCTGTCACTTCAGGTTTTCCCTCTTCCCGACATAAACTGTATATCCACCATGGCTTATGGAAAGTGCTAAGGAGGAGTGAGCCAGGGCAGTGCACTGGCGAGTGCACTCACGGTAACATTGCTAAATATTTCACAAGAGGGCATGGGTAGCTCTGAGCACCCACATCAGGGGCCAAAGTCACTGTGTCTTGGTGGTTGCAAGGTATCTGTGTTGCTGGAAGATAATCATGGTTTTGTTACTGCCATCCAGAGTGTGCAGGATATGGGTTTGGTGGTGCATGGGACAGAGCAGGAGGTACCCTTGGAAAATGATGTAGCACCTGAGATCCTCCCTACAGCCGGGCAGAAACACTCCCTGGTCTTTTCTCTGATTCAGCCTCTGAGCTATGCAAAACAAACTCCTTTAAAAAAAAAACCAAACAAAACAAAACACAGCAGAAAAAGAGCCACTTACTACTTTTCAGATGGGAAGAGCAGCTGCCAAGGTAACTGAGGGTTGGGATATTCTTGCTGTGTGAATAAAACTCTGAAAACTCCCCAAAGACCTCTCTGACAGAAGCCATGATAATGTGATCAGCTCCTGAAAATAATCTTAACACACTTGCAGAGCTCCAGGTAACTTGCTGTTGCATCTTTAGTAGCTGTGAAAAAAATTGTGCATGTAAAAGTGGATTTACAGCAAGATAGATTTTCTGCATAAAATCCTAAGTGAGACAAGGCAAAGAGAATTTTAATTTTAAATAGACAGGTGAAGGTAACGTTATTCTCTTGGAGAAAAGAACTATTCATAAAAGCTGCAGAAGTCCAGGTACAGCATTTAAAGGTCTCCTACAGGAAGAAGTAGATGGATTTTTTTTTCCTTACAGGTGAAACTTTTTGCGTATTTCTGGAAAAAGAGTAGAATTCAATCTCATTGCTTCTAGCACCTTCCAGATGTCCACTGAGATAGTAGTACTGGAATACAATGATACTGAAAGGCAAACCAGACTTCAGTGGGAAAGGACACCGCAGTTTGGAGTCTTTTTTTCCTCAATTTATTGTTCTTTGTGAGAATCTGACAAAGCATTGGAAGAATAAGGTCTTAGAAAAAGATGAACTTCCACCCCAGCCTGAAGATAAAGCTTACATATCTTCTGTGTCTATGTAATGATCCTCCCTGGAGACTTGCAAAGAAAAGAACAAACAAAGTGAAACAAAAGTAATAGGGAGTGGAAGGGACCTTGGGAGATCTCTAGACCAACCTCCTCCTCCAAGCAGGGTCAGACATGAGATCAGATGGGGTTGCTCAGGGCTTTATCCAGCTTTTATCCTTTTTACCAAGGACAGAGGTGGCATCACCTCACTGTGCTGTCTGCATGGGGAAAAAGAGCTTTCACCTACCTCTAGCCTCCCTGGCCTGGCTCAGCTTGCTGCATGACAGGGCACAGAGCTGCCCCTGGCCCCACTGGCATCATTGCCAGGGCTCTGCCCGCCTAGGGCAGGGCTGCAGCGTGCTCCACGCCCAAGTTCACCAGGCCCCGTTGGTCCCTTCCTCACCCTGCCCTAGCCTCTGTGTACGGCAGCGCTGTCCTTGTGCATACTGACCGGTCTGGTCCTGTTCCATGTCATCCACAGTTATTCAATATTTGCAAGGAGTGTTTTATCTCTTGTTTCCCTGAGGTGTTTATTGAAATATAATCAAACCTAAGAAACTTCTTCAGAAATGTGAAAGGTAAAAAGAAAAAAAGAAATAAGAAAAAAAGAAAAAAAATAAGGCAAATCAAATCAGTCCCTTAAATACTCCATTCAGGACCAATTGCCTATTGACAGCTGTGGTGGTGGACCTCTGAAACCCAGTGTATTTTGGACAGAATCTAGGCAAATAATCTCGCAAAAAAAAACCAAACCCCAGAGGACCAGACCTCCACCCACAATAAACTAAAGGCCGCTGGGTTGTGTTGAATTTGTATACACTGTGGAAATGACCCTAAGAACTTTGTGAAATTGTCGAAATTTTCTTCCTTCCGCTAAACAAGCAAATCTGCTGCAAGCTGGCATTTCTAGTTTGAAAATCAACATTCCTAACAAGCCTCTCTCCCAGTCCGAGAGATCTCGTGAGGAATTATTGCAGCTACTCAGAATTTCAGGAATGAAAAAATGCATACATGTAGACTAGTCTGGGCAGAAAAGGATCACTAGAAACCTGTCATTCAGCCTTCTGTATAAGGCTGGGTTACCTGCAGTGCCAGGCCAGGTTGGTCAAGGCTTTATTCAGCCCAGTTTCAGAAGCTCCCAAGGAGGGAAATCGCACTGCCTCTCTTGACGTTGTGCTCCACTGCTTCACCATCCTCAAGGCAAATTATTTTGCCTTTGTGTCTAGCCAGAATTTCCTTTACTGTGGCTTTTTACAGTTGCCTTTGCTGTGCACTGCTGAAGAAAGTCTGGCCGTGTTCTTGATAATCCTTTAGGTTCAGCAGAGAAGACAGCAATCGCTGCCCTCAACCCTCTGGCTGTATTCCTGCCTGTACAGCCCTCACATAGCCATATCACTGTTAAAGATCTTCAAGGGAAAGCTCGGCTGAAAGTCTGGACAGCACCGTTAAACGCAACCTTGGCTAGAAGTACCAGTCTGCACCCTGGCTTCGTGCCGTCCCTTCAGAGGGGCAGGGAAAGTGCCCATATGCCAATTGTTCCTTGGGGCGACCAAGGGCAGATCACACCTTCTTCATCTCCTGCATCAACGTCACACTGTGCATGAGAGCGAGCAGCCCTCTGAGCAGGGTGAGCTGCAGGTGTGGGGGCACAGCAGGGGATGACGCTGCTGGCCTATGTGCTGTACTTGTGCTGCAAGACAAAGCAGTCACTTAACGTGCAGTAATCATTCCTGCCCAGGAAACGCAAGGGGCTTCACAGACAACAGAAGGGAAAAAACCTCAAATCCTTGGCGGTCTCAGCTTGGCTCAGGTGCTGGCAGACCCTTTGCAAGAGTGAGAGAGGAAGGATGAGTGCTGCTGGCAAGGCATTTCCTTGCCCAGGAGATGCAGAGGAACACATGTTCCCATGCCTCCGCTGTCCAGGATTCAACACCTACGCAGAGCAGAGCTGTGCCTGGCTTCTTCAATCACTGAACTCCTTCCAGAGCAAGTGAGAGAACTGGCCATGGCACTTTGCAGTTACTGGAAGCTGGGTTTCAGTCCTATGGTCAGCACTCAAAGCCACAAAAAAGAGGCAGCGTCAAAGGATCTCTGTCTTCATGAGCCTTTGTAGTGTGGCAGGCTTGGGAGTCCGTAGCTATGTGCTGTGATTTAGCAACAGCTGAGTGTCCAAGATCTAGTACCTCTTGCCTCTGCCATGTGCTGTCCCTCTCAAGCCATGAGCACCCTGGGAGAATCTCCCATCTGTCTTTGTTGGCCCAGGACACGAGACCAAATAGCTTTTTTTTATAGCCTTAACCTTCCAGGTGTCAACATCCACTTGGCTTCTGGGATGTCTGTGTAAGGTGGGTACCCCTCTGCTGTGCAGAAACAACCACTCACACACGTCTGTGATCCATTGAGCCTGGTGGTGTTCCACTTGCAGATGGCACTTCTCTACTTCTTCTACTTCCGTAGCTTTTCTGTGGTGGCTGCTGGGGTCTCACAGGTGGCTTGATTTCTGGATCACTGAGAAATGGGGGTGGGAGGAGTCAGGTCTCAGGGAGAAACCTCACACCACAGGCTTGCAATTGCACATAAAGTTGTGCATTTTTGCATTTCTGCATTTGTGTTGGCACAGGGGGACACCCATAGAGGTCCCAAGCACTATTGTCATGGAGCAAATTGCAGAGATTTCCAAATCACAGGTAACTTCAACCACAAGCTTGCCTTCCTTCTTCCTGCTCCCTCATCAGGCAGAGAAGGAAGGCACTCAGGGGAGCGCAAGAATTTTACAGGCATAGACAGCAATCTGGTAACGAGCTGAGCTGCTGCCTGTGTGTGTACTGCCAGCCTGGCATTTTAACATTGTCCCTGTTATAAATATCACCCTTCAAATCCTGCAGAGTCCTTCAGCTCTTTTACTAGAGGATCTTTGTTAATGAATTCTCTATAGGCTTGTAAACATTTCTGCACCTCATTACTTGCCACTTCTGGATAGAAGCCTGCTTGGAGCTTCATTAACAAAGATTATCATTGTGAACCATGACTAATTCCTCCCAAAGCACTTCCATCTCTCGTGATCATTTTTAAGTTTAAAAATAAATGCCAGCTGCCCCTCTTTGCTGGAGCTTGTGCAAACTACAATGTCAGCCTGATAAAATTATTGCTGGGCTGATCACATGTTAGTTTGTGTCAGAATTTTCAAAAGGGTCTTTATAATTTCTTTAAGCATTATGGGAAAGAGAAAAAACAAGCTTGACCTTATGCTGCCATACTGGCTTGCTTACAGGAATGAACTTTGTAAACTCGTGAAACTGGAGGGACCAGAAATAAACAGTTATTAACTCACTTGAAACAAGATAGGAAAAACTGTGACTTGCACTTGTTGGAGCTTGCAACGATCATGCAGTTTCAGTTTGCAGTCACCATAACCCAAACCGATCTAGATATAGAAGGAAAACAAAACCATTTTGCCTCCTCATCTGCAGAGCCGCTCCCTTGGGCTTTATTTTTTGCAGGTATCTAAAACAGCAGCCTACATAGCTACATACAGAGGGCTAAGCCAAGCAAATTGTACAGTCCCAGTTCAAATTCTCCACTGCTTGTAATTCAAGAAGTGTGAAGTTTGGGTAGAAGGGGAGCCCCACACTGCCTGCAGCAGCCCATCTAATAGCGATTGAGCTATCTGTATTTAAAGTCACTATGACTGATAAGGCTGACTGATACTAACAGGGACGACAGTCTCCATTTTAAGATGCCCTTTAGCACATATTACCAGTAAGTCTTGAGGAAAGCTTCTACGCCTTAAGGAGACCTGCACATTCAGCTGACAACTTTGAAAAGAAACACAGGGCTTGAGCGCATTCCTTACTGGCGCCCGTGGGAAGGGACACCTCCACTTTTGAAGTAGCTGATACTATGCCAGTATGAAATCAAGCCTGGTGTTCCTTGCAGTAACTTGGTAGCAACAATTTTGGGGATAAGGAGCTTGAACTCTAAAGGAAGAAAGAATGAAAACAGGAAGCTTGTGCTTTTCAGAGTACAGATAACCTCTGAATGTGTTTGGTTACACTGAAAGAACACGAAGGCACTGGGCATGGTTATAATTCATCGTCCTTCTAGGATAGTGATAAAAAATACATATAGTGGAAGTCTCATTCTGATCCAAAGCTGAGTGTTTACATCTTCCCACTACATCCAGGGTAAAAGTGGAGGTTGAGGAATGGCACTTCTAAGGGTATTTTTCTTATGCAAGTGGTTGTTTCAATGTTTTTCAAAGACTTCAGTGATTTCAGAGCACCAAACAAAGCCTATTCACTTGGCTTTGCTGTTGCTTTTTTAGACTCTGTTGATATTTTGCACAGGAGCATCAGACAACTGATTGCCTGGCCTGACTGCAGCAGAATGGCAATACGAATTGACATCATTGAAACTGATTTGGAAATAATGCAAAGCATGGTAAAACTGGAAAAAATATTTGCTGTTTCTCTGAGGAATGTGTTCATGGTTCCTCTCCCTCTGTCCTCAGCTGCTGTCTTCTTCTGTTTCCTGCTGATGGGGACATGACTATGTGGGTTCAGTGACAGTCTTGGTGTGCATAGATCTCACTGCAAAAAAACTGAGCTTGAACACCTCCCCCAAAATCTGTCATATTTAATCTAAACTTTCTGGTGTTTGCAGAGGTAGTTTTCCCCACTTGAAAACATGAATAAAACAAGAAAAACTTGTTCCCCAGCTAATCAAAGGAGAAAATAGAAGTATTTAAATACAAATTTTAAAAAGAAATCGAAATCCTTCTCCTAAAGTCACAGTCTTCCTCTGGCATGGCTGCTGGCTGTGAGGTTTTCACCCTCCCAACATAATCTTCACGCATTTTCAGACTCTAAAACTCATGTTGGGTATCAAGGCCTGGTTGTGCGGGATTGATGTAGCAGAGCAACTTGTTTCTGTTGCTTTTTTTTTATCAACCCCTCCTGCCACGTGCCACCCTGACAGCTCCTATCCAACATTTGCACTGCCCCAATATCTGCACAAGCAAACCTTGCCAGCCACCACACGGGTTTTGTTATCTGAGTGCTCAGCTGAAGACATGTAGTGCTATAATATAAACACAACCTCTCAAGTTTTAAGAGGCTCTCAGACTGCTTCTGCTCTCTCTCAGATAGCTCTTCACCATGTTTTCCTACCCTTCTTTCCCCATTTTCTTTTGGTTGGTTCATTTGTTTACCTTCCCTGGGGCAGACCTTTCCACTGCAGTGCTGGAGGCTGTTGCTGGAAGTGAAGGTAATGCTCAAAAATGTTCAAATGGTTAGCTGGCTTGGACTTCTGCATCTGCTAGATCTGCAAACTTTTCTCCATTCTATGATACTACTCTGTTTTCACAAAATAATTAAAAGATTCTTTTCAGACCAGTTCTTTCTGTTTATCTCCCTTTCTTTCTATCAGATCCATCTCTTCTTCTCTGCACTCTTTTCCCTCTGAAATGTTTTCTTTTCTGGGAGAGCAGCTGGAAGGAGTTGCTTTCCCTTTAGACCTTAATGTTTACATCTTGGAGTTCTCAGAGATTGGCATCCATCTCAGGGGAGGCTGTTTGCAGCGAGAGAAAGACCAGTCCCTCCAGTCTAAATGTGCTCAAAGGCTTTGATTCTCTGGCAGGCACTTGAGGCGTGGCCCTCTGTACCTCCCAGCTTGGTGCAATGGAGCAGACTGTTTTCATGCACATACAGCACACTGCAAGCTTGTGAAGGGTTTCTGAGATCAGGCTGGTTCGATGAACTGGAAAAAGAGAAAAAGGCTGATGTGATTCTGAAGCGACGTCTGATGAGCTGGTGGAAAATTCAGACTCAGGTCTCAGGTTATCACCTGGTCGAACCCTCCCACATGGCCAACGTGGGTGGCAGTGACTCCTCTGAGTCTCTGTTACAGGCAGGACAGTTCTGTTTTTCATGCAGTTTTGAAAAGTATTTGGGTGGGAAGCTGGGCTCTGTGCTGCTTCTTTGCAGTACATAGTGGGAAGAACAACCAACAGCTCTTCCAAGACACCTCTAAGGTCTGAGGGGATGGTGACGTGGTTGGACAATCTCTTCTTTCCACTCAGCAGATATTTGATGATAAGCAAAAGGCTGGATATGGGCTGCACCAGCAAACCTAGGTGAAGATGCAGCCTCGTGTCAGTTCATCTCCCCCCTGTGCCAGAGCCATGCACGCTAGCCCTGTTCCCACCTATGTCCTGTTTGGCTCTTCTTGGTGTGCAGCACAGCTCTGGTACCACCTGGGGACCCCAGATCCCCGCGAAAGCAAACGTCTTGGTGCTCTGGAAATCTTCCTGCAGACGGTGACAGCTGCAGTGCTGTCAAGGTACCTCAGCCTTTGATACTGTGCTGCTCCAATGATGCCTGATCCCTGGTTGGTGGAAAGCCTTTGGACTCCTGTTAAAATAATATGTTGCCAACAGTGTACTTCTCATTGGAGACCTCTACCCCCAGAGCAGAGAGAGGAGAGGCAAGGGTTGCAGCAGAGGCTGGAAGTCAGATGCTGAAGTACTTCTCTCTCCTATTGAAAGGTGTGATTTCACCACGTGCAGAGCCAGAGCTGGAGGCAGCAGGGTTTGGCGCTCCTCAGTCCCTCAAGCCATTTTGTTCCTGCCAGCAGCAGCAGCGTGCAGATGTCTGAAGATCTCTTGGAACAGCAAGTCAGAGACAAAACAACTGGACACTGTTAGCTTGCACTGTGAAAACATAGGCAAGGATGCAGGCAGAGAGGCTCTGTGCCCTTGCACATGCCCTAGCACATGCCCTAGGAACCATATTATGTACGAGAATGATACTCTGTTGGTATCAGCACAGCCGTGAGTGCTGATACGTCCAGAGAGAGCCAGTTCCCATTCAGCTGAGGAAGCAGGATACCCTGCAGTGGGGTAGTGCTCCTGTGTCACAAAGATGGCTGTTGACAGCCTGGCACAGAAAGTATGCAGTCCTGTGATGCACTGTGATGCATACTTCAGTAGGTTGTTGATGATTTTTATTTTTATGCAGCAATACACCACTAAATATTGTTCCCTGGCAAACCTGCTCTCAAGAGTAGCTTGTACTCGGTACAAGCATAAAGGTGCCTTGTGCCCATGGCAGTTTTTGCTGTTTCATTTTTTGCTGTGATCTAAGCCTGAAGGTCCTGAGCAGCCAACAGGTTCAGCAGAGCAAAAGGAAGACTCTCTTTTTCCTCAGGGTCACAGAAGGAGCACAGAACAACCTCTGTATATCCAAACTGGAACAGGACAATGGTATGCAGAGAGTTTCCCACACATTTGCTGCAGCAAGAACAGTACAAGCACTGGCTTAGCTGGCTGCTTTTCAGCTTGCTTCTAGCAGGAAAACTCCACTACCCCAAAATACCTGCTTTAAGAGAGGCTGTCCCCCTCTTAGATACGACTTTCTGGCCTGTAGGAAAGACACAGAACCCGTGCTCTTGCTAAGAGGTGCCAAAAGGGATCCATACACACTGCTTTCACAGAATCACAGAAGGGTGGGGGCTGGAACGAACCTCTGTGGGTCATCTAGTCCAACCCTCCTGCCGAAGCAGGGTCACCTACAGCAGGCTGCATAGGGCTGTGTCCGGGAGGGTTTTGAATATCTCCAGAGAAGGACACTCCACAACCTCCCTAGGCAGCCTGTTCCAGTGCTCTGTCACCCTCAGAGGGAAGAAGTTCTTCCCTATCTTCAGCTGGAACTTCCTCTGCTTCAGTTTGTGCCCATTGCCCCTTGTCCTGTTGCTGGGCACCACTGAAAAGAGTTTGGCCCCATCCTCTTGACACCCACCCTTGAGATATTTATGAGCATTTCTAAGGTCCCTTCTCAGCCTTCTCTTCTTCAGGCTAAACAAGCCCAGCTCCCTCAGCCTTTCCTCATAGGAGAGATGCTCCAGTCCCCTCACCATCCTCGCAGCCCTCCGCTGGACTCTCGCCAGTAGCTCCTCATCTTTCTTGCAGTGAGGAGCCCAGAACTGGACACAGTACTCCAGATGGGGCCTCACTAGAGCAGAGTAGAGGGGGAGAAGAATCTCCCTTGACCTACTGGCTTCTTAATGCACCCCAGGATCCCATTGGCCTTCTCGGCAACCATGGCACACTGCTGGCTCATGGTCAGCCTGTCATCCACCAGCACTCCCAGGTCCCTCTCTGCAGAGCTGCTCTCCAGCAGGTCCACTCCAAGCCTGTACTGATGCATGGGGTTGTTCCTCCCCAGGTGCAGGACCCTGCACTTGCCCTTGTTGAACTTCATCATGTTTCTCTGCGCCCAACTCTCCAGCCTGTCCAGGTCTTGCTGGATGGAAGCACAGCCTTGCACTGTATCAGCCACTCCTCCCAGTTTTGTGTCATCAGCAAACTTGGTGAGGGTACACTCTGTCCCTTCGTCCAGGTCATTGATGAATAAGCTGAACAAGACTGGGCTGAATACTGACCTCTGGGGAACCCCACTAGCTACAGGCTTTAGAATTAAACACCAGGAAGCTGCTCTTTCCTCCACACCTGGGTGACTCACACCTTCACACAAGCAAACAGCTCTGAAGCAGCTTCGTGCATGTACATTCATCCATTTCCATATTCTGCATTAGATTTGGCAATGGAAAGGCAACAAAGTCACTCTCATGATGGTACTTGGCAATTTAAGGCTTGAAGCTGTCCAAAAGGAAAAGCGTGGACCGTGGGTTCCACTAGCGTAGTATCCTGTCTCCAACTGGGGCCGTGAATGGATGTCCAGGAACCAGCAGAAACTTTACTGCAATAGGTTGTTCTACATTTACCCTGACATTTCACCCAGTGTCAAACTTTTTAGCTTGAAGTGTTTACTGTAATGGATGTGGTTTCTGTCTCTTTCGTAACCACCAAAGAATTTATTTCCTGATCTTGACCAGTCTCCCAGTATCATAGTATGATTTTGGCTGGGTTTGCTGGGGAAACATTACAGCAGCTCAAATACACCAGCTCCATATCAGAGGTATGACAAATAAGGCTGACATGCTGTGCTGACATGCTGCCAGACTCTCTGCAGCGGTGGTCCACTTTCGAGCATACAATGCCATCAAGGAAGGCAGTGTTTGGTTAATACTGGTGATCTTCTTTTCTTTGATTTCCAGGTACTTTGGTTCACCTTGTTCCGTATCTTATTCATGTATTTTTGTCCTTAGACAGCTGCAATTTCAATTTATAAGTTAATCATGGCACTGCAGGCATCAGCTTGTTGTGCAGCTGTTACCATTAGAGCTACCTGTGGCATGCAGGGCTCTTGCACCAACGTGACGGTGGCCTTTGGGTGAAGGCAACAGTGATAGAGGAAGACGCCATACAGTGGTCATGGTTTCCCCTTGCACTGGTCGTGTCCATGACAGCCTGTGAGGATATGTTCACCCACCCTGCGAGGAGCCACCTCCCCTGCTTGGCTTTGGACCTGGCTGCTACTAGCTTTATTGGGTAGTCTGGGGAAGCTTCTTCCTGGAGGAGGGTAAGCTTTGCTGGGAGGAAAAATGGAAATACAGAAACTAGGCAGTTTGAACAAGGCCACAGATCAACTGGAATAACTGGGAAAGGCAACTGAGGTTACCAGTTTACAAACTCCAGCCACTACACCATCCCATTTACTACTCTGGTGCCAACAACACAGGCATACCGATCTCCTAAAGGCGCATACTTGCGATGAACAGCTGTTTTCCAAAGGTTTTCGAGGGGATTACTAAAGGAGCTACCCACTGTCATGGAGTTATGGTGAAACTGTCCTATTTCAAGGGCAGTAGGACATGACGTCCTTTGCGCAAAGCAGTGGTCCTTGGCTTAGCTGATACTTGTGTCTTGCTCCTGACCTGTCAAGGTGAATTGTTAGATTGCTATTCAGATGAGGACTTGATGTTAGCCCCAGTTCACACACAAGGATTTGAAGCCCCATGGATATTAACTGTTGGCTGGTGGTCACACTGTGCAGGGGTGCAGCTAGCTGAGCTTCGAGCTGAGGGTAAACAGGAATGTCTTTACCCATGAAAGATGTGGGGCTGAAAACCATATCTCTGGCAGCGAAGGTTTGCCCTGCTTCCATTTATGCTGCTGGTGCAAAGTTTTGGAGGTTGGTTTCAGCTGTGTGGGATGACCTGTGTGGATGAACATCTCTGGAGGGAGACCAAAACACACATTGGGTCTCCAGGGTACTCTCTTTGAAAAAAATCCCTATTTTTATCTTTACAATAAAAATCTTGTGCTATAAAAATCCCATCTTTCCCGAAAGCGTTTACTAATGCTTGTAAATAAAGCTACCCTTCCCACAGTCTGTTTTCTTACTTTTCCTCCCTTAAAGACAGAACTTTGTGAGGGTTTGGGTCGGGAGGGAGGGAGTTCTGCTTACTGCATCATGTAACTTGGCGACCAGCTTACACCAAAGCAAACGTGGCTGTGGAGCAAATTGCAGCCAGTCTCAGTAGTAGGGCGATGCCTCCAACTTATGGGAATTTACATCACTGGAGAAGAACTTGGCTGTGGGAACAATTTCCTTAGGATTTCACAGTGAAAACCAGGCACCCACCTCAAGCAAACCTTATCAGAGGCACAGCTAGATGCATGCAAACTCCTCACGCTGGCATAGCTGGAGGTGGGGAGGATTTCCCTGTAGCCAGACAGGGAAACTTGTGGCATTTCAGTGCATCCCAGAGGGGACAGCATCTTTTGGTCCTCTGAGCTGCCCTGGCCCTGATCACTTTTCTGGGAGCTGATTCAGTGACCGCCGGAATTAACACAGAACTAAAGTGTGCTGATGCAGAACGAGCACTCACAGATCAGTGATACCTGCATGCATATAAAGGCATATTAGATGGAGGCAAAGGCACCTCAAATATCAGCTCCTGGCACATTCTCTTTCCCCTGAGGTAGGCGACTATTATTCCTAAAGGCAACATACCAAACACCTCACTGGAAAGTGGTTGCGTATGAGTGTTTCTGCTGCCTGATTTTTTGTTCAAATGGCAGTGCCGGCTGGGGCTTTCCTTTACATATTTTGATGTTTCACTTGCAAACATGGATTCACAGGAGGTCCCACACATCCTCTTCAGTGTTCATGTTAGCTGTTAGCTCCATCTGTCAGTGCTGCCCTTCATGTTTGACTGCTTTCTTTGCTGTGTTATTTGGAAAATAAGGGAGAATATATTTTTTTTCACTCGTCTGCTCGTCTTTCACTTTTTCTTCATCACTCTTTCTTGCCAGACATCTGCCAGTTGAACTGCAGTGCTTTCTTTTGCAACTAGTAAGAATGTTAGGGCAAACCCTCTGAAGGCTCTTTGCCTGAGCTTTCACGAAATGACACCCAGCCCTATCCCCACCTTGCTTTTCAAACAGATCAATCAGTGTTTTGCACATGGTCATACCAACCTTGGTGCCGGGACCTGCCTAAGAAAAAGAAACCTGCTGCTTACAGATGAGCGACAGCATTTAGCTTTAATGGAAAAGCTGTTTATGTTTGATGTTAAGTCCACAGAAAATTATAATACTTGTTGGCAGATGGACGTCGTTCATGCTTGGTGCACAAAATTGCCCTCAGTACTAATCAGGCAATCACTGGGTGTGAACTGTGTATACATTTACCAACTTTGATGAATTTTCCTACTATGCTATCTGTTCTAGGAATATGAGTTATTCCTTTAAGGCCTACAGGTGCTGTGTTATGGGAATTGAACCACCTTAAAAAAATATGTATGCAAAGCAATATTCAAGTCTTACTTCGTTTGTATTTTTAACGTGTTAAATAATACATATTATTTCTTTCTTTCTGTTACTCAAAGCTTCTCAGACATTGAACTATCTCCTAGTGGGAGGTCCAGATGTGAAAAACTGCAAAAGAAATGTCTCTTGCTGTTTGAATGCTTTGCCCTCTGAACAGATTTTCCCTCAGGCATGTTCCCTTCAAGAATGCAACTTGGCCTTGTTGATCAGCAGTGCTGCAGTAAACTGATTTGTTTGTAAGTCATTACAGGCGTATTTTACGGTGGAGTGGTCAAGCTCCAGTCCAAACAGGAGATGTCCCTTTTCCCTGCCTCCACCCTGGGCAAGTTACTGTATGAATGATCCCTGCTTAAACAAGCCGGGCTGGTAGAGGAAAACAAGCAACGTGAACATCTGAACTCACGTGTCGCAGCCAGCTCATTTTTGTAGCCACTCACACTTGTTGCATCAACAGCAGGAATTGTACTGGAGAACAAAAATGGTGGGCCAAAATGTAAGAGAGACCACCCGTTAAGAACTGTTCACTGCCGACTAGTTTTGAGGCAGATCCAAAGCAGGCTGCAGATTCGGTTGTGTCTGTCTGCACCTCTCCTCTTTCAGTGTCCCCAGGGGCAGGCTGTCGTGAGGTGACACTGAGCTGGGGACAGTGTATTTACCCTTGGAGCTGGGAATAAGAAAGAGTGGGCCACAACACACAGTCACCATTTGGTGTATAAAGGCCTGGTCTTAATAAATAGGTAATAATAATAATAATAATAATAATAATAATAAAAGATATAGTGGGCAATCAGAATGAGCCATGAAAATCAGCTTTTCTTGAAGCCAAGGTGGACTCTGCCTTTGGTTCAAATGTGAGTAGGATCACTGAATCTTAGATCACATCTGCAGTTCATTTTGCTTTCACTGCCATGCTAGGACCAAACCTCTGTGGCAAAAAGAAAAGTCATTATGTTCTGGGTATTTTCTAGTCTTACTACCTAGCCAAGCCTCTCGTCTTAAACATGAAAGCTTTTTACTAACTTCCACATTCTTCTTGGTAAGTGGGTCAGAAACACAGTCTTTTCATCTTTTTCTCTCCTCTCTCTCTTTTTTTCTTTCTTTTTTTTTTTTTTTTGACGGTGAGTAAGAGGATAAACCGACTTCTGCTTGCTGTATTAATGCAATTCAACTTCCTAAATGCTGATCACTGTCCTCTTTCCCGTATCCTTTTTCACAGTCACCTGTTTGTTTTCTCTCCTTCTTTGCATAATAAAATTATTCTGAAAGAGGAAAAGACTATAGATAGCTCTGTCTCCCCAGCTTGTTCAGTCTCAGCTCCTCAGAGATTCGGTTTTGCTTGCTCAGAGTACCAGACCTTGCTGTACCACTGACTTATGGAGGTGACATCAACGCTGTGGTCAGGGGTGCAGTGATGCCATGGTGTGAACTGGAAACAAATCTCTGAGCAAAAGGATGCTGCGGGCAGGGGAAGATTCAACATCTCACCAATGCTTCTGAAAGGAGATGATGTTGTTTACTTCATGGCATTGCAACTCACTCCTGCTTTCTCTCCCTAGCTGTTGTCCAAAGCCACCACACTACAAATTGAGGTCCAGTGGGAAACATTTAACTTTATCCCACAGCACAATTCTTCTCCCATTTCACAGAGATTTGTGCTTGTAAATTGCACTAACACCCCTACACAGAAGAGCAGGGTTTCTTCGTCTTTGAGGGGAGGGTGGCATTTGCTTTGTTTACCTAACAGGTTGTCATTTTGCCTTGCTTCTGATACTTGACTTCTAAAAGGCCCAAGTAACAGAGCCCAGGTGGCAGCAGGACAGATGTCTCGCTGGCTTCGCAATAATTAGCAAGTTGAATCAATGAAGCCTGTTTTTCCTTGTGAGTCTGTCTACTGACTGAGTTGCTCTGTGAATGCTGTGACGACTTATATAGGCTGAACAGATTGTTGAGTGGGGGATGTGTGGAGAAGAGGACCCTGTTTAAGTGTTTATTTTTGTGACAAGAGTAAGAATTGACACTGCATGGGACTGCAGTCTCTTGGTTAAACGCCGTCAACACTGGCAAAATGTGTTCAAGAAAGCAGAAGCACCAATGGAACTTTTCTATTGTGTTCATCCATAGTAGACAGTAAAATGAAAAATCTCGTGCTTTTCCTCCCGCTTCTGCACATGGGAAGCTAATGGAATTATTTTACTTTTCATGCTCTTATTTGCAGCTTTAGTCCCTGGCTTGAGCCTCTTACTGTGCCTGCAGCCATTAGCAACCGCCCCAGGGCATTTGGGTGGCATTATTTGTACAAGTTTGCATGGCTTTACTCACAGAGGAGAAGTGGCTCTGTCTTTCTGGCGTATTTCAACTACAGCATATCTGTAACATTAACTGCATCTGACTCATTGGGAATCCCCGTACCAGACAGGAAAGGAAATGCTGGTCAGGAGTTGGGTTTGCTTTCCATTTGTGGCCAGGTCACGTTTGTGTAGAGCAGGTTCAGCAGCACATGCTCCCTGTACTTCTGCAAATGCTGTGGCTGCAGAGAGAGTGGGTGCTGAGCGATACACTCTCTCTTCTTGCTGTTCTGAGCAAAGAAATGGCAAGATCTCCTCTAAAGAGTCGCTGAAATAAAGGTGTCAGGATGATGATATGCTTGCAAAAGACTGTTCTGCAATGACGAGTAGGTTGGGTAATCGTGCTTTGTTTGTTTCCACATAGGAGGAGGTGTGGGCTCTCTAGCGTTTTGTTGGCTATCAGGCTTTCTCAGAAAAACTCTGTGTGCAGTGGCAGAGACCCAGTGATGCATGCCACACTTTCTCTGTTCTGGGGGTTTTCCTGTGTTTTGAAAGATACATGAACCAAAGGGCAGATGGGAATAAGCTCTGGGGTTGGAGATCCTGCTGGGAAAACAGACAAAGCACCCCTTCAGAACAAAGTAAACGAGTTTAAATCATGGAGCAATGAAGACCTCAGGGCAATTATCTCGAAGTTGTTGCTCTGCAGACCCTCTTGTTCCTGCTACCTTCGACAAACCAGTTGGGTTTCCAGCACAGGGAGGGTTGAAAGACAATTTGTACTGAAAGCCCCTCTGTGCCAGGGCCCCTTCCTGCGCCCCATCCCTGCTAAGGGCTCTGGGCCATCTCTCTAGTTTTACTGGGATTCTGAGCTCCCACTGGTGTCTCCTGCCAAAACCACAGAACTGTGGCAGGCATCGACGTGCAGTATGGGGGACGGATGGTCCAGTTGCTCCTTTGATGATACTGACATCCTTGCCTGTCACTTACCCACACAGGACTCTCCTCCGGTTCCCCCTCTGATTCACTGGCAGTTGCTTCACAAGGAAAGCGCACCTCCAAATGAACTATTTGCTCCATGCCATGGTAAGCAGTTTTTGGCTGCCAAGTCAAGTCTACTTTTTTTCCCAGCAGCTACAGAAGCAAAAAGATAAAATCATTCCAAGTGACAATGCAAGTCTATAAATAGCTGAGTTTGGGGAATGGAGGACCAGTTTTCTGGAAGCTGTTTCTTCTCCATAGAAGGACTATGCCCTAGGCATGGCACAGAGCTTAGCAGCATCTCCAGGAGCTTCCCAGAAGGCCATTGAGCTCAGCCTGTTTGTGGCTGAGTTTCTGCAACGTCTCCTTTGGGATGTACCTTTCGAGGCGATGCACTGGGGAGAGCGATGGAAATGCCCCGTGGCTAGCAGCAGGCAGCCTCTCTTGTCCTGTAAGCACTGCTCCCCAGCGCTGCAGGGAAATGTTGAGCAAATTTTTGCTATTTCTGCTTTTCCCAACCTTCCCCCAGTTCTGCTTGTCTTTATCATGTATGGAAGCTGGTGGTCTCTCTTGGGTGGGGACTGCTGCTTGGTGCTATACAGCTTTATTCCTTGCCTAGAGGCTCTAGCTATCGCCACAGCATGGACCAACAACATTGTGGAGCCAGTGAATTTAGTTGCTGCCCCTGTGTGAGCCCTGTAAGTTATTCCTGAACTTCTAAATTCATGAGGAGAGACAAGGAGAAAGCTGTTTGCCTCAGACTATTTAAATCCCGCTGAAGATGCCAGCCATTAATCTAAGGAGGCTGAGGAGAAAAAAAAAATTCTAGGGGCTTGCGGGGACCTGGAAATGGATAAAAAGGGCCCAGGCTGTGAAAGGCCGATGCAATCAGCCAGTCAATGTCTTATTGACCAACTTGTCTTCACCTCAGCAGACAAACTGTCTGTGCCAACAGTTATGCTTGGGCCACAGCCACAGTCAGCAGGATGAAAGGCAGGAGAAGCAAAAATGCATGGCGTCTGTAAGAGAAATCAAACACACCTATGGGAACTGAGCAGAGAGTAGTCAGATAGCAGCACAGGAGTAGTGGGTGGAGGGAAAGCAACAAACAACAAAGGTGTTAGCAGGGTGATGGTGCTGCAAAAAGGCAGAATATTGTGGGATGGATAATAAAAGGCATGCCCCAGCCGAGGAAGTCATTTTCACTTTAGTACTGGCTAGGTCTCAGCTGCAGTAACATGAACATGTGGGAGATGTGGCGCGTGGAGAAAAAGCTAGCTGGAAGCAAAAAAAATTATACGGAATCTTTAGAAATGTACAGGTAGGCTTTCAGACAGGAAGGCTGAAAGAAGTCCCCATTTACCACAAGAGTGAAGATGAGCACCATCTTCACTTGGTTTTCTGTTGTGTATGAGGACACATCCATTCTTCCCAGGGCCATTAGAAGTCAGAGACATAATCAGCCTCATTTGCTGCAAGTGTGGCCTGTGACGGCAAGTGGAAAATGCTTTCTGCAAAGGCAGGGCAGAAACATACTGCCTAGACCTGCCCAAGCCACCAACGAATCTCCTTCCCTCACAGCTTTTGGATGTGTTCAGACCAATTTCTGTCTGATGTAGTCTAGGTATGTCACATTTTTGTTCAATGCTGACAGGTTTTTTTTATTGTAAGTCCTTTCCAACTGTATTCCTACAGTTGTGTGGGCCCTAGCTGAATGTGAGAAAAGAGGCCATCGTTGTGAAAGCCTGGTCTCTAATCGCAGGCATTTTGCTTGGATAAAAAAAAGAGGTGGAAGGGCCTTGCCCAGCCTGGGGGAGCATGTGAGGACCTGTTGCCTGCAGGCATTTTCATTCCCTGTGCAGTGCAGCCAGGCTCTGCCTTCCAGTCCCTGAGTCCATGTGCACGGCTGAGCAGCCCCCTGCGTGGCAGAGCTTTCCCTGTGTGAGGGAAGGATGCCCTCAGCCCTCGTGAACTCTGTCTGCCTGCGCTGAGGGGGTACACCTGCGTTTGTCCTTCGAGGGGAAGTCCCAACTCCTGCGGTCTGCAAATGACATGTAAGTGCTGAACTTCTCCTTGCAATAAATCAAAGCAATAAAGAAGACAGAAATGGGTGTGTGTTTCAGTCTGGCCTGGATAAATGCCAGGTGCCCACCAAAAACGCTCTATTGCTCCCCCTCATCAGCTGGACAGGAGACAGGAAACATGGTGAAAGGCTCGAGGGTCAAGATATGGACAGGGAGAGATCACTCAGCAATTGCTGTCACAGCAAAACAGACTGAACTTGGGGAGAAGAGCGAGTTTAATTCATCAGCAATCAAATCAGAGTAGGATAGTGAGAAATAAAACCAGATCTTAAAACAACTTCCCCCCATCACTCCCTTCTTCCTGGGCTCAGCTTCACTCCCATTTCTCTCCCTCCTCCCCCCGAGTGGTGCAGGGGGACGGGGAATGGGGGTTATGGTCAATTCATCACACGTTGTCTCTGCCACTCCTTCCTCCTCAGAAGGAGGACTCCTCACACTCTGTCCCTGCTCCAGCGTGAGGTCCCTCTCATGGGAGACAGCTCTCCACAAACTTCTCCAATGTGAGTCCTTCCCATCGGCTGCAGCTCTTCACCAAATGCCCCAGCGTGGGTCCTTCCCACCGAGTGCAGTCCTTCAGGAACAGTCTGCTCCAGCGTGGGTCCCCCACGGGGTCACAAGCCCTGCCAGCAAATGTGCACCACCATAGGCTCCTCTCTCCACAGCTCTGCAGGTCCTGGCAGGAGACTACTCCAGCGCAGGCTCCCCACGGGGTCACAGCCTCCTTCAGGCATCCACCTGCTCCAATGTGGGGTCCCTTCCACGGGCTGCAGGTGGAGATCTGCTCCACTGAGGACCTCCATGGGCTGCAGGTAGTTCACATGCCTCACCATGGTCTTCATCATGAGCTGCAAGGGAAGGCTCTCTGCCTCAGCGTCTCAAGCACCTCCTCCCCCTCCTTCTTCACTGACTTTGGTGTCTGCAGAGTTGTTTCTTTCACATCGTCTTGCTCCTCTCTCTCAACTGCCGTCTCACTGCAGTTTTTTCTTCCTCTTCTTAACCATGTTATCCCAGAGGCTCTACCACCGTTGCTGATTGGCTTGGCCTTGGCCAGTAATGGGTCCATCTTAGAGCTGGCTGGCACTGGCTTTATCAGACATGGGGGAAGCTTCTCACAGAAGCCACCCCTATAGCTCCCCACTATCAAAACCTTGCCATGCAAACCCATAACAGTGTGGAAGTAGGCATAAGCATGGGCTCCAGAGCCCAGCTTTGACCCACTGTGTTACTGTGCCAACATTATCAGGGAAGACAGCAGAAAAGGCATTTTCTCAAATCTTTAATCCCACAGGGGACCGACCATACACACCCCCAAACAGAAACTCACATTCAGCTGAAAAAGTCCCTGCTTTCTAAGGCCAGATACCCTGGGAAGCGCTAATCAATGCTACAGAAATCTGTTGCTCTCTTTGACAACTGGCTGAAAGTGATGCCTCTAAGCATCACCTTAGGTGAGGACTTGCTTTTCCTGAAAAGATGGTGCAAAGAGCTGACATCTTGCAGCACACACCAGAAAACGTCTACATCTTTGGAGAAAAAACACATCCTGGAACAAAGGGCCAAGAACAATGAGAATTTGTCAAGCCCTCTTCATTTGTCAGTTCACAGACAGTCCTCATACATGCTAACATCAAGCCATGCTGCAGCTGATTCCTGGTTGCCAGCATGTTAGCATACTTCAAAAGCAATCCCATCAAAGCCAGCACAACTGCTCTGGAGGTCAGACCATTGTAGACAATGCAGGGTCGCCTTGCATTGCATGCTCTTAAAACAAGCGGTTATGCTGGCTTTAATGCATCCCTATGCTAGATTATGCAGTGTCCTAACTTGGGGCATTCCTTCTTCAAAGACAGTAGGCAAATCCATTTCTGGCATGCTTTTTGCAGAAGATCTCAGAGGGAGCAACAAACAAACCAGGGCGGGAAACCAGAGATGGAAGATGCAGCTGTCCCTGGGAGGCTGAGCAGAAACCGCGTCTGGTGGGGAGTGGGTGGGTGAGCAAACAAGAGGATCTTGGACGTGAGTACTGGACTGCTGCTTCCCGCTGTGCTCCGGAAAAACTCTACTTGTCCTGGTCTTAGTGCCTAGTGCCCATCTGTGCCCATACATCACATGCCTGTCTACACTTCTTTATATTTAGGTTGTCAGTTGCTGGTGAAACCCATTTTTTCATTTGCATGTTGCTGTAAATACAGGCACTGGGAGCAGCAGCACCGAATCCACACTGGACCCGAGCAAAGCAGGGTCTGCATAAAGTGAAAACCAGCTGAACTAAAAATTATCTTTGGGCACACAGCTGATGCATCACAAAAGAGTTGTATGTATTCAGATTGATGTGTTTCATATTAAAAAAATATATGTAGACGTTGAGAACCAATTACATTTTAGCAAAATGCCATTTTGCTTAATCCGTGGCTGTAATTAAACATTACGGATGATGTTGATGTTTCCCACTGGGCTGGACTTTTTCCTAGTCCGCGTAAGAAAACTGGTAAATACTTGCCGAGGTACCTAGCCCAAGGACCCAGACTTCAGATCTTCAGCAGAAAAAGATACCCACTTTTGCCTTGAGACAGAGGTCTCCAAGATGTTCTGGCTTCTGGAGGGGAAAGGACAGAATTAATGCATGAATCAATGCTGACCTTACTTACCATTGCTGCAGCCTAAGACACCTAAATTGGTCCGGTTTCCTTCTGATTGTTAATCACTTCCATGCACCTCTGCATCGCTATTTCAAAACTTCTTTTTGTTAAATCATTGTTCCAGCTGTGCAGGTCTTTTTAACATACATCAAGAATGGAAAGCACCTACATCAGAAACTGAAAGGAGTTAATTCCTTACACCATCAAAGTGTTTCTGTAACGCAATTTAGAAAATGGTTTCCTTTTGGAAAAGCCTGGTCCAATACACAATGAAAGGGTGCTGAATTGCAAATATTCTCAAGAATACTCAGAAAAGAAAATTTCATGTACAAGCACATAAATATTCATCTTTGTGACAGCATGCACATATTAAATCAGTGGTTTTATGCAAAAGAAATGTACAAATGCACATATAAATTCAGGTTCCATCATACTTTTTCTTTTGCAAAGAAATGTTGTATTTCATAGTCTAGTAGCTCAAGAACTGCTTGGGGTTTACTGTCTGTGCACAACGCCATTTCGAAGCACTGCTAACTAGCTATTTCTGAGGGAAGACGAACTAAAACTGCAGAAATAAATTGTATTCTGTACTTTTTCCAGAGAGGTAGTCACTATCTTCTTTATTTTTTCATTTGCTTCCTTTCTCTCAACCCAAATAAAAAATAATTCAGACACAGGATCTTACAAATCACCTTGCTATGATTTCTGGGGACCATAGCTAATCTGTGGTTTTGTGCTCCTTCCACATGTTTCTGTATTTTCGATGCTGTCCTCTGATTTTGGCCCATGCACACATGAGCTTGCGTTGCCTTGTCACAGCGGTGGCCTTATGGTGCGGGCAACAAGGTCTCTGCAGTGAACTGTTAACCTGCCCCCTGTTCTGGCCAGATCGGATCGGATCTGGCAGCTGTAAACGGTAACGTGAAGCTGCTGCACACTGCGACTGCGGCATGGCTGGTGTCATAATCCTTCCTTCAACCGGGAAAAAACAGAGTGGTGATGTCTCTGAAGTACATGGCTTGGGCATCATCCTGACTGTGTTTGTATCTCATACACAGTTTATTTATCTGTTTTATATCTGATGAATGGTGTGGAGATAGGTCACAGAGCACAAAAAAATCCTCACTGAGGTAATGTAGGGCACGGAAAAACAGTCCCTGTCCTGTTCTTGAACTCTGTGACTCTTCGTGCTCTTGGGGATGAGCATTTCTCTCGTGGCTGTGTTGGTGGGGCTGGAAGCCACCCACCCAGGCAGGGAACCCCACACAGCCCGGCTACGTTTCCCTCTAAGACCCATGCAGGTCCCCTCTAGCTGCTGTAAGCAGAGCTGCTGTAGATGTGGTGTAAAGCCGAACTGGTAATTCCTGCTGGTGGATGCAGCTGCAGAAAACTCAGCACTTTTTCAGGCTGTCTGAATGCATCTGGCACAAGTGGAGCTCGGTGAGCCCTATGCACAGGCTTTGGCTTTCCCTTCCCAACAGCAGGGTAAGATGACCTCTTGTCTTGGTCCGGGTGGGTGGGCGACCATGGTTTCGACAGGATGCGTGGGCCATGGTAAGCAGGTAATCCAGGCAAACCTTGGGGTGCAGGAAGGATTTTCAATCTCTTGATATCACAGCACATCCCAGTTAAAGTCTTGTGGGTCTTGTGACCTGTGCAGGTGGCGAGCCCAGACAGTGGGACAGCAGCAAACTTGAGATGCCAGTCTATATTCACAGCAGGATGTTACAAAGTCTGCAGGCTTCTGAGCAGGGGCAGAAAAGGTCTCCGAAGCCATGAAACCCTTTCCGTCCACTTGTCACAGTCAGCCTCGACTTTTCATGTCAAGGTAGAACAACCAGTCACAAGCACTGACAAAGTGGCACAAGAAGGCCAGAGAGGGCTGATAGCAGCCATCACAGAAAGTTAAAATTCTGGTTAAAAATAGCAGCTTTGGTTGAGCTTACAGTTACAGAAATGTAAGTCATGCCTGATAGCAGCAGAGCCTCTCTGGAGTTAAGTGTGGGAAAACAGGAACAGCTTTCAGGCCACCACAGAAAAAATAAACCTTACCAGGGTTTGCTAGTAAGGCCTCTGATAAGCATGATAGGGTCTGCTGTTGCCATTGTCCCGTGGTGCTTGACACAAGCTGTGACATATGGCCAAACCATAACCTGATGCAAGTCGGTGTTGCCCCATCATTTCAGTGGAGATAAATGGCCTGGATCAGCAGATCGTCCAAGTCGGAGGCAGAGAGCTTGTGCTTTCTCTGTAAGTCAAAGGTTTGCCCTGTGGTGTTGGACAAACTCACAGAAAACAGGCGGGAAAGCCAAACCTGAACACAACTTCCTTAAGGCCCCCTTCATGTTTCAGCCTTTGCACTGTTGCCTTTCTGGTCGGTAGGCTGCATGCACCAGTGCATGAAGTGAATGCAGTGTGGGCTTTACGCGGCATGTTCCAGTGCACAGGTTTCTTTGGAAGAGGCAGATCACAGAATCACAGGGCAATTCAGGTTGGGAGATCCGCATTACACAGCTATAGAGTTCCTGCTCTCCTAGCTGCCTGAGCATAATCAAATTTCAGTGTGGTTCTGGCAGGCTCTTGTTCCCAGTGTGGCTGCAACCCAGCATCACACGAATACTTTTTGTATAGTCTGGGCTAAAAGAGCTGGATTTCACGCAGCCCTTGTTCACTGTAGGGGATTCCCTGCGCTGCCGGATGCACTCACGCTCCAGAGACCTGCTTAACAACAGTTCTCATCCATAGTGTCTAAGTGGAACTAGGTCTTCCACAGCCCTGTCCACCCTCAGATGTCATTGGATGAATTTCATGCCATGCTTACTTTAGTGACAGGGCAAAGGGGTGGAAGGAACCGAGTGCATGCAAGGCTTGAGCAGCAGCCACTGACCACCAGGACCATGAGGTTAATCATTGCTGGTTGCTCGCTTTCTCCTTGCTGGAAATTTTAGCAGCAGGTGGACAACCTGGGCAGGCTCCTAGACCTGTCCATACTCTGACCCTCAGGCTCTTGCCAAGTGCTACTGGAAGGGAGGTACAATGTGCATCTCAAAACCATTCAAAAGAAAAGCAGGAGCCTCTCCAAGGCAGCTTACATGAGCCTGCAGAGCTCCACACACTGAGAGGCCCAGCTTTCTGCACTTGTTTGCCTGATGGATTTCACCAGGATGCTGCTGCATGAACCTGACTGGTTTGGGTGCCACTGCAATAATGGGAGTGCTGGGTCTGTTCTCCCCAGGAAAACTGGGTTTGCTGCCTCCTTAGGCCATGTGCAATCGCTGCCCAATTGCAGCTGCCTGTGGCTGTAGCCACAGCCAGCAATGGTTCTCCCAGCCAGGTGGAGAGGACTGGCTTGCCCTGGGCTGGATGAGAAGCACTAGTCTGGAGCTGACAGGACCACTCTCAATTCTCTGAGGTCTTGATTCCCCTCCAATCCTGCAATCACCCGTCTATGAACCTCCTCCTTGCAGTACAGCCCTGTGGAAGTAATAGGCGTATGCTCTTGAAGCACTTTGCGTTTGCCTCCTCCATTTCTATTTTTCAGCAATCAGCCAGCTGCAGATATGCTGGGGAAAAAGAGGGGCTTTTTTCCCCAGCATGTTTGGTTTTATTTCTAATTTTTTTAATACCAGCTTAAATTCTAGAGGATCCCTAAGTTAATAGCACACTGATGCAGCTCTCATGAACTCTGATATCCTTTGTAGGCATCAAAACCTGAAACCCTGAAGTATTACAAGAAAAAGAAAATTAACTGCAACCATAATGTCTGAGAGCAGGAGTGTCTTCTGCTTGTTTATACTGTTCAGGCTTGCCAGTTAGTAAGATGATTTGAACCCATTGGTTGCATTCCTGATACTTCCATAAACACTTGCTGTATTTGGCAGGTCACTGTCATTATCTGTCATCCCAAGTTTCAAAATGATGAGTTTTCCTCATGATACTAAAAGCAGCAGCTTTTCAGGGGAATTGGGAAGAAAAACATTGCAAGTGAACCCACGGGTGCTGAGCCACTTGTGTCTGCTGGAGAGGTCCCTGCTCTACCTGCAAGCCTCTGGGCGAGGTGTGCCTAGGTCTGTCCCTGGGTGTTATTGGTAGGGGTGGGAGCACACAGGACACCTCCCCATTGTGCTCACTGTGCAGAAAGTTTTCAAACGGGAAAGTAGTAACAAATCAATTAAAAAAAGCAGCCAAGTGAGCAAAGTCATTAGGGAGAAAACAAATGAGAGCAGCAAATCAGTGATCGGAAAACCACAGCAAGCATGTGATGGTGTTCACAGTGTCCCAGGCCAGGGTGTGTCTACTGCAAATGTTGGCTTTCAGTCCCCCAAAAAGCATTTATTGACAGATTGAGCAGAGTAACTGGGAGTAAAAGTCCAAAGACAATGAAAACCTTGTTTACTGGCATATTTAAATAATAGACAGCTCATGATTATGGCAGCTGGCTTAGCAGAGCAGTTTATGGGTTCAGTGTTGAGCATGTGGTCAGATGTTTTGCTGAACTGAGACCAGTGCTAACCTCTCTCCCTGCACGGAGGTGGCTGTTCATCCTAATGAGGTCTCAGCCACAGCCATGTAGGCAGTTTGGGGATGACTCTTCTGTCCTTTCCTGTGATACATTAGTTCTGTGGCTGAAGTGCAGACCTCCCTCTGCACGACGAGCAGCTGCAACAAGCAGTAATACACAGATGTAACACAGATCAGCTGCTGTAAGTGTGAAAGAGCACTCAGAATAAATCAGCATGACTGTGAGGACCACAGATATTCCCAGTCCCTGCTCTGCTTTGCTCAGCTCAGCATAGTCTGGCATAAAGCATTTCAAAAGCCATGTATGGTAACCTGCTTAGATAGGCAAGTTAAGGAAGGGCAGGATCTGGAGTTCCCCTGGATTTGCGTGCAGCAGATGAAAGCAGAAGTGAGTCCTGCTGAACTCCCGTTGATTAAAATGGTTCAGCCAAGGGGGAAAGATTAAGGCTTTTTTGTTATTAAGCACTGCTGGTGGAAAATGATCTCCACTGTTTGCAGTGACTAGGCTTATTCAGCTGTTGCTAAAGCTGTTCAGAAAATGATATCCTTTACATACAAAATACCCTATCACCCCAGTCAAAAGGTGGGCTATATATCCATGGGGCGTTTTTCACGAAGGTGGGATGCACCTGAAGTCAGCAGTGGGTCTAACCAAATTTAATGTCATTGCCCTTGACAGAGCTTGGTCCCAGATCAACCCCTGCGTTGCAGGACAATGCCCCGGTGACTTGCTGGAGTTGGGGACAGGGTGTGCTCAGTGAGAAAGATGGGTGCAGAGAAGGCAGAGGAGGGCTGCTGCTTTGCTGCGAGTAGGCGTGGGCACCAAGGGTGTGTGCCAGGCAGGGGAAGGCGCCATTTGTGGGAGCAAGTGTGTCGAGGGGCTGCACTGAATGGGCACATGTGCCCCCACCCATGTGTATCCATGCTTGCCGGGCACCTCGTCAAGGGAGCAGCAGTGGGAGAGGGTTTTCCAGCTGTGTTTGTGCTCTTGGCTCCCTGCGGACTTAGGCTTACAGTCAAGAATGAGCAATGAGGATCCATAGCACATTGCTGCCTGAAAGAGGGAAAGGCTCACCGGAAAGCAGCCGTGCCAGACAAATGCCTGAGCCGAACAGGCGCTGGAGAGGTGGAGAAACCCACCAAGGCAGCTGTGCTGTGACTTACCTTTCCTGGCAGCCCTGCAAAGAGCCCCTGGCATTGGACTGGCATTGTTTTGCCTGTGCCAGGCTTACTCACCAGGTACAGCGGTCCTGTACTGGCAGCCACCAAATGCTTGACAGGGGTAGCAGTGTTGGGCTCTGCAACCTTACTATCACTGTTTCATGCAGCAGAGACTGGACTGGTTAGTCCACGGTCTGCAGCACGGACAGCTTCCCGCCTTGCTGAGGATGAGGAGACGTGTGTGCGTCCCGCTTTCCACACCATTCACGTGCAAAACCATCCTCTCCATCACTCTGGCCCCAGGAGCATCTCTGAGGATCAGGGTGGAGGTGCCAAGGAGCTGCTGTCTGCTGGTGGTGGCACAAGGGGACCCCGGGGAGCTGGAGTTGCTCCTACCATCCCTTCCACCTTCCTCCTTCTCCCCAGGTTAGCCATCCCAACCGGCACAGCCTGCTGCCCTCCTTGGTCCCCGCTCCCTGCTGCCCTGTCCATGGGGGAGGAGGTACATGCAGAAAAGCAGCAACAGGGAAGGGAGCCAGGGAGCTCCAAAAAGCACAGAAATAGGTAGATGAAATAACTCAAGTGAATCCTGAAAGCCTGAGGATTTATTTCCTGGTTTCTCCCAAGCCTTTTTGTTCTTTCAACTTCCCTTCCTCACCAGGATAAACCAGGTGGTTTATGTTTGTATTGATGAAGAAAAAGCCTCACCTTTCCCTCCCTACACCGTATTCAAACACAATATAATGAAATAAAAATCTCTTGTGCTGATCCTGGGACACATGTTTGTGAAGGGAGGTGTGGGTGGGAGACAAAGAAAGCAAATAAGTACAAAGGGAGGAAGAGGAGGAGGCGGGTAAATATGTCATAAACTGTTTCCTCTTGGTCACCTGATGACCCCTTTCTTTTTTTCCTTTTCTGTTCCTTATAATTTGAAAAATCGTATCACAATAATGTACTGATGCTTAGTCAAGAAAAGGGGCCTTGGAAAACACAATAAGCAGTTTCAGAAAGATCAGGTCTTTCCTCTTAATGCAGTAATTCATATTTCTTAGCTAATAAACTCTCAACCTTTTGGCCTTAAAATCTGTTTTGTACTGCATGCCTCATAAACAGGAAGCTAAAATTTGTCACAGAACAATACTGAGAAAAAAAATATAGGTAGGAAAACCAGCAATACTAGAGGCAGAAAGGTTTGCTTGGCAATCCAGGGTGTAATTCAGGATGGACTTCTAAATATTTAGCACTGCGTAGACTGTTTGTGATAAAACTTGTGTGCTTTAAAGAACGAGAGGATGTTTGCTACCCTGAAAGTTTTCTGATGAAATCAGAAACCTGGTGCAAGCTAACCCCTGACCGAATAACGATGGAAAATGGCACTGTTGCTAAGCTTGTAAGCCTCTCCCTCTTCTTCTCAGCATTTATGTTTCGTTTGAGTCACTACCACAACTTACAGTCAAGCATCTACCTGCTTGTGAATCACAGCAACAAAAACAAATAACCAGGAAGAAAAATTACTGATGCAGCATGGCCACCAGCATTGGGCCGGAAAATGGTCTGTTCTCCTACGGGTGAGCTAGCAGGGTGCTTCAAAATCTCTGTAGAGATACCAGAGCTGTTTGACCTCACTGCAAGAAACACCTGCTCATCCGCTTGTGCCTGCCGAGCAGTGTGCATGAAGGCAGTGGGGGGTCGAGGTGGGCAGCAGGCGGGCTCACACTGGCAGAGCAGAGTGACTGCACCCTGCCCAGCTCACCTGACACTTGCTGCTGACTAGCTGCAAGCCCCCAGATCTTACCCTTCTGGGGTCTTCTTTCCCTCCAGTTTTCAGAACTCCAGCCGTGTAGCTCAAGTGCTTAACTGGCAGACTATGTCCTGTCAAAAACCTCATGGGGATGCAGCATTGCCCCTTCACATGTGTGAAATGGCCACCTTGCTGTTTGGTGTTGGCAAAGGCTGCCTGATAACCTCCCTGCGGAAGTTTGACCTCTTGGGATCTCTGTGAGCGGGAACATAGCTAATTTCCTCATGCTGCCTGGGGTGGTGTTTACATACCATGTCAGAAGGATTTAAGAAAGTCTCCTTGTGTGTTTGAAAGTCAAATAGTTTCATTTCGTAACACTCATCATTTTATATAAATGGAATTGATTACCAACTACTAATGCCTATTTTCTTCTTCCTCTCTTTGTATGGTTTTCAGGAAAGGCATGGACAACTTGGTGTCCTCCAAAACAACCTAGCTGGCTAATGGACAGGGCTAGAAACAATTTTTCAGCAGCAATCTGGCAGAGAAGGCCCATACCTCACTTTGGGAAGCCAATGCACACAGGCTAGGCACCGCAGGAACACAGTGCCTGGAAATGGTGAATGACACTTAAGTCCCCAGCACACACTGCAAATCCAGGATGCCAGGACCCAAGGCTGTGCTCCTCAGTTGGGAGCATGAAGTCCTCAGGTTCCTGGGACCATCAGGGGTGGACCAGGTGCAGCAGACCATGTTGAAGAGCCATGCATTCACAACTATGTGAATAACCCCACGTAACCTCTCGCTGCCACCATCAAGCCGGTCTGACGGATTTGCTGTGCTCACTTGGGGGCACCTCCATGCTCTCCCTGGACCAGTCAGCCTCTTCTTTTTTTCTTTCCTTCTTTCTTTTATTTTCCCCTGCACTCTGAATCAAAGATGGGCTAGACTTCTCTGGAGAAATTTGTCTTTCTGTTTTATTTCAAGCTCCTGGTTTTGAAGAAACAGTAGCACAAAGTGCTCCCATGAAAAGATTTCACAGTCTAGTACTTGTTTTTCAAAATGGTAACTGCTGAGACTTACTACATTTTTAGCACTGCTTTATGTGTAAAGTCAACACTGAAGTTCCTGTTGATCAAAGTCCTTGTTTCCGAGTGTGGTTTTAGTTCATTAAGATCACAATGCTGAGCAAGGAGCCCGCCAGTAGGATTCTGTGATTTTATCATATGTTCAAAAGACACTTTGGGGGTTAAAAAATTTCTCCAGAAATTATTTGAAGACAAGTGGAAGCCACCAGGTAAACACTTGGTGCCCTGGTGCTAGCATGGAAGCAGTGGTGTGAGAAGAGACACAGGGGAGCAGCATAGGTGTACCTCCGTTTCTGGGATTTGCAGTATCGGAGCAAGCCTTACCCAGCCGTCCGAAACTCCCGGTGTCTCTCTTGGGAAAGAAGGGCAACACCTGGGAGCTAACTAATGGGAGCCAGGACCGAACCGCTGCCTGGATTGCCAGAGCCTTGTCTGTTTTACCACTCCCCTATAATGTACAGAGACTGAACAAGCCCCGAGCCCCGACTCTTCCCGACTCGATCACCAGCTGAGCACGTGTTTGAAGGCTGGACTTCACAGTAGTAAGAGGGCAGGCCAGGAGTTTTCTTACTGACACAGAAATATCTGTGTCGGTGATGAAATACCAGTGCTCACCTGATGTGGTTCCAGTGTAGTAGTTGTGGCACAGCTCTGACGTGTTGCTATCTGCCTGCCAGGGTGCTGATTTTTCAGGATTACTTGGAAAGAGACACCTTCCCTGCGGTACATCATAACTATAGAATACTGCTTCAAAACACCTGCCAGTAGGGAAGGTGGCTTGGGATGGAGGGCCCACGACGTAAGCACACCCTACTGCTGCTTGTGGCTTTGCTGGAAAATCACTTAATCCCACATTAGGGAAGGGAGAAAAGAGCAAGATTTGTTCAGCCAGAGCTACAGGAAAGACGGGCAGAATGTGACAGAGACCACCAGCAAAACTCCCTTTCTTGGAGAAGACTGTCAGTGCAATTACTCTTTCTTATTCCACCTACAAAATTATCCCTTTTTCTTATAAAGTGTCTTGTTTTTCTCTCTCTCTCCCTCCCTCTGACATATGATCTTCCTGCTTCAGTAAGAGCTACTGTGATTTCAGCTGTTGCCTCTGAGCTGATTTGAATCATGAGGATTTTGCTGGTAGTCTGCCATAACTCTTCTGCATTTTTCATCCTTTTGCAGACCACAAGGGCCACACCAGCTCAAACAAAAAGCTGGAGCAGCTCATGGTTGCTGCAGCTTGCACTGGTGAGGGCATACCACCAAAAAGCTACTGCACTTCTGGAGCACACAGCCCCACCTGGCCCCAGGACACAAACAGCAGGACGGTCAGGAAGAAGTGGCAGACTACCCACAGTGGTATCTCTGAAGCCATTGAGAATGTTGTGACACCAGCCTTTCTACTTGAAATCACTTCCAGACACTTTCCTTCTGCACCACACTTCTCTTAGGCCTCCAGCGTATGAACTCAAAAAAGGGAAAGTCTAACCAAAAAAAACCCTCCAAAATCGGAAAAAAATCCACCATATGAACTTCAATGTTTCCCAACAGATGTTAAGAAATATTTGCCTGACGAAAGGACTAAACAAAAGCATGGTGAGGCCTTCAGGTTTGATTTAGGGGGCATTTTTAATCAAGAAATTTTATTGACATCCCCGCCCAGGCCTCCAGACCTGGGTCTGCCACGCTTTTTTTGTAAGAACTGGCTGTAAGCCACAAGCCCAGGATACTGCACTTGTGCAAGCGAGAGATTTCTGTGCTGGCACAGCACAGAAGACGCAGCTTACGGTTTGCCTGAGGCAGGGAGCCCTTTGGTAAGCCGACCCAAAGCAAGCGTGTGGGTGAGGCTCCCAGGAGAGTGGGGGCCAAAGGACAGGCACCAAGGCATGATGTTTTCATGGGGAAGCTTGCTCTTGTTACTGCTTTTGAAACACTCAGTGTATTGGTAAGGATGGGAGAGGACGCATGGGAAAGGATGCGTGGGTGTCTTCCCCCTGGCAGCAGTGCTGGAGCACAGGTCGGGCATGCCGTGGCCTCAGTCTCTGCTGTGATGAAGGGGCTGCAGGGATGGGCATGGGAGGCTGCTGAGAGCCAGCACGGACCCACCTCCTCCGCAGTCAGCTGCCCCCCTGCAAACAGCCAAAACCCCCTGTACACTGTTGCTTCCCTCCCTCACCATCCTGCTTCTCCGCCTCCACATCACTGCAGTGACACCAGCTCCCTACATGCAGAAAGGAGGCTGGTTGGGCAAAACTGTTCCTGCACAGGGCCCAAAACCCAGATGCAGTAAAAATGGCTGCTGATGTCCAGGGTCGGGGAAGAAAGCACTGATGCATCGTACAGCCAAGTGCCGTATGCCTTCAAAGCATGGCGTGGATGTTTGCTGCTGCTTAGCTTCCTGCAGTCCAATAACCAAAGGAAATCACCTGAGCACTAGTGGTCTTCTACAAGTGTTGAAATGAAGGCAACCTGGGACCTCAGCATTACCATTGGCTGTTGCAGATTGGTGATGCTGTATGAGCTGTGCCACCAGTAACAGTCCTGATTTCTTGGTGCCAAAAGAGACTCCGCTGACCTCCGGTCTCCCCCATCCATCCGACACACCAGGGCCCACCTGGAAATGCACACAGTATCATGGCTATCTCATGAAATCTCAAAGGATTAATTTTTGCTGCTGTTCCTAGAGACATCTTCAGGCTGTCAGTCTTTCTTCGGTAACACAGTGCTTGGAGCAAAACAGAGTAGTTCTTGGGCTGCAGACACACCAAGGGCTGAAAATAGGTGGCAATATCTTGCTCGCTTCTGCCAAGGCTGCATCATCCCACCCTTGTAGTATTGCCCCACAGCATTAAGCCGTGCTGGGGATGTGTAAAGCCAGTACAGTTTGTGCCACTGGTAATCTGTTCTTGTGAGAGAGGTGTCCAAGGGCACATGCAAAATGCCAATGCTGAAAAAAATTGAAGTGAGGAGGAAGGGATATTGTCGAAGTGCAGCAACTCCCATTTCCATAAAGTCAACTAGTCTGAGTTAGGTCAAGTCCTTTTTCAAGGTGGGGCTTTCCTTCAGTGTGCTGAGAAGTAATTGCACGTCTGCTGTGTTGCATCAGTTCAAGCAATGGGGACACAGGTATCCACAAAGGGCACTACCGAAGTAATGGGAAAAAAGGCATCATTACCAGGAGTTGTATGCAAGCTTATTATCCAGGGTGGGAAGTTGGGCAATGTTGCCTGGAGACCGGAAACATGGGCATTATATATCTTTTCAGACTGTTTTTAAAAGTTTTGCCTGCTCAAAGTGATACTGAACTTCCTGTTTTCAGCACTCTGGTGTGCGCTGACTGTTACAGGTCCCTATATGTGAGCTTGGCATCATCTGTTTCAGCATTAAAGAAAGATTTTTTTTTGTCACAGCCAGGTAAGATGCTGAGAGCTGTCGCTGCAGGAAAGATAAAGAGCAAAGCAGTGTTTTGCCAAATTTCCTATTTCATGGCATGCTGGGGTGATAGTTATAGAGAGCCAGTGCAGCCAAAAAAAAACACCCTCAGACACCTGTTTTTCACCTCACTGCCCATTTCCTACAGCACACTTCCTGGGCACCCTGGGATGGCAGCTGGCGTGTGACCGCACACAGAGCCAACAGTTGGTGGGAGCACGGTGCTCCCTGAACGCCAGACCCAGAGGCCACAGCACAACGTGCCAATGAAAAGGTGGGTATGGGACTCACCTGTGGCCAGGAGTGCTCACACACAGCTCTGCGTGCCACAGCTCCACCGTGCAGGGCACCCAGACCATGGTGAGCATGGGTGGTGGTCTCAGGATCTCCTGAGAGCACCAGGGAGAAGCCGTGGAGAGGCAGGTGGACAGACCACCAGCCCAGGCATTGCCTTCGTGCCAGCAAGCGCTGAGGAGCTGGGCGGGTTCATGAGTGTCCTGCAGTGTCACGGGGAAGCCCTTCTGTGCCAGGCAACCCAAAGATGGAAACAGCCCACATCCCTCCCCTGAAAGGCAAGGAACAGGGAAGGTCCTTCTGGATGTCATCCTCTTCAGGCTCCTGCAGTAATTATTTAATGTGAGATTCTGTATAAAACCTCCCAGCTGGCAGATTTGCTCTTCTGCAGCAGCCTGCCTGTGGTGGGCCAAGGTCTTGGTACCATGCTTTCCCATATCGCCTGCATGTCCTCTGCAGTCTCTGCCCTGCTCTCCATGGATGGCCCCAAGGGCTGGTGTGGAGGAGGTCTTGACCAGCGATGGAGGAGCACATTTTGTCCTTCCTTGCTGTTTGATGCACCTGACCTTCCAGGTGCATGCTCGGTGTAAGACTTTCCACTACAGCCCTGAGATGTGGGTGAACACGGGTCAGACAAGTGGTGGAAGGAGGAGCAGAAGTTCATGCGAGTGTAATGACAGCATTAGGGTCCCACAGCACCCCCTCAAAGCAAATCCACGTGAGTCTGAGAGTCCCTGATCATCTCACCACAGCACTGCTGTTGCATCTGCAGCTGGCTGGAAAACTGAGATGGTGACATCTGTCAGGGAGAAGGACAAGAGGAAATCAGTGGACATTGCCCAGCCCTCTGGGCCCCCCAGGGCTCATGCAGAGGCTGGGCTTTGTCTGACACAGGTGTTTGGGGCCAGAAGCTCCCATGCCACCAGGAGCCCCATACTGCTAAGCACAAATGCTGGTACGAAAATCACCTGCATGGCTTAGGGGGTAAGCATCACTCTCATGGCCCCCACTGCAGAGAGGCAGCCCTGTTTCCCAATCAAGATGCAGAATCGGGTCAAGGAGGAGGAGAAGTTGAAATTTAAGGGGAGGATGTGGGTGAGAGGATCGTGTGAGAAGTAGGAAAGGTGGAGAGAGGTATGGTGTGCAAGAAGAGTAAGGGGAGCAGTGATCAACAGCAGGGTCCTGGTTTGTATGCAGAGCGGCAGAGGGCGGGTGAAAGTCCCATGGCAGAGAGGAAGCAAGGCTGGGGTGAACGTGGGGACAAGCCTCTCCTTTCTGCCTCTGTGGATGTAGTCACCCAAGCCCCTTGATGCCACCTTCTTCCTCCTCTGCCACAGACGCTGGGGCGTGGCGCACTGCACCCCTTCCCTGAGTGCCACCATCTTGGGGGTGCTCCTCTCCCACCGAGCTGCAGGCAGATGCTTTAGCAGCTAAGCTGAAGTGCGTCCTTGGGCTAGAAACACTCAGACCCAGGGATCTATTTTCTCTCCTGTTTTATTTCTATTGTTTATTTCCACTGCCTTACCATTCAGAATGAAAGTTTGTGGTTGATTCAAAAACAAAAGAAAGAAAGAAAACCCTGCGCTTCAGAAGTCCTCAGGTTGCTCTGTATGCTGAAAGAGAAAACAGTAGGAAAAATCCGTATTGATTTCCTTAGTGGTCCCTTTTCTGCAGTTCCAAGGAGCTAGCTCCTTGTGCAAACACGGACCCAGCATGAGAAGGGGAAGAACTGATGAGCTTCTGAATTGCTGAGATTTATCATCATTGCTGCTGACAGGTATCATGAGCTGAGAGCAACACCTGGATGCTGAGAGACCAATTCTCATTTGCGTTAAGGATAGTTGAAGCTGTTTTGTTGGCACATACATTGTTTTCTGTGGATATTCATCACATACACGCCTCGTCTGCCATTTCCTTATGGTGTCAAAGTGGTGGAAATAGGCACATAAATCAGACTTATGGGCTCCAAGATTCATTCACAGCTTTCAATGTGTCAGAAGCAATGTGGACTGACGAATGCTGTTACCCCCTGATTAAAAGAAATAATAAAAAGAATAACCTAGTTTGTCTGCAGTCCCCTGTGGAGTTTTCTCAGGGAGGAAAGAAAAAAGGGACTCAGATTGTTCTAAAGATTAAATAAATAACCTGCACCTTACTTCCCTGGGCAAGTGCTTATGTTTGTTATACCGGTGGGTATAAACTTCTCACCCTGAACACAATGACCATGTTTCCAGTGCAGAAATCTGATCCTTGACCATTAGCTCATAGGTGGCTTGGTGTGAGTGGTGTTCCTCCATTTGTGGAGATCTCTGTTGGACAGAGGACAAGAGGACAGTCATGGAAACAAAAATGAAAGACATTTTTCTCCAGATTTCCACAGACTGAGTTCTTGAGTTTTTCTCCCAGACTCTCATGCACTCTGGCATGGTGACATATCAGGCCGCTAAAGCAAGTTTAAGAAATCAAAGAACAGAGAATGAATACTGTAAAATACTCTGTTTACGGGTTCTCCTGCCTACAAGGCAGAATAAGGCAGAACTTGATCTGAAACCATTTTTGATGTTGTACTATGAATGCTCCTAATTTGAAAACCCATTAAGCTTCTTGTAAGTACGTCCAGTATTGCCAGGGGACCACAGTATATTTCATACTTCCTCCTCCTAGGTCCAAGCAAAATCAGGTAGGGCCCCTGCAACAGCTGCTCTCTGTCTCTTTAGACTGAAGTCCAGATGGGATCACACTGCAGTGCGGTAGCAGCCTGTGCTGCAGCTTTATGGAGCATTTGCTTCAGATGCATAAGGATTTTTTCACCTTACATTTTGCCCTCAACTAAAAAGCCCTCCCTCCCAAGGCCACAGAGGGTCGTGGGCAAAACCCAAACACATTCATGCAATATTTATCACACCTGCATTGCTTCTTGCATGCTGTAATGTTTTTGCCTGTTACCTGTAACTGGACACTTCTGTCCCTCTGTGTGCAGACCATAACCCCTGCCTGCTGGGAAAGAGAAATGTCCAGAGAAACACTATGCCACCTGAGTGGCTGGGACCATTTCCAAAGCCAGTGTTAGGTAAATAATAAAAGCAAATGCCCATTTCTGCAGGGGCTGAGGATCCTTCTTGTGGCTGGGGAAGCATCCTCATGGAAGCATTACCTTGCTTTTCCGTGCTGCTGGCAGGCTCTGCGCAGGTGGGCGGTGGGAACAGCAGAAAGCAGTCATGCAGATGGCACATGCTGGCAGCTGGCATGGTGTGGGGAGGATAAAGGCTATCCTAGCTCACTGTAAATGGAGAAGAGAAAATGTACCTGTAGCTAACACTGCCTTGCCTGAAAAATGGCTGCAGAACACTGTTGATAAAGGTCACATGTCAGATGTTGGTCTTTCATCACAACCAGAGGAGGTGGCAGGCCCCAAGCACAGAAGGGCAAGTGCTGAATGGGATGTTTATAAGGGTATGATGGCAGGGTTGATTAATTGCTTCAGTAATGGCAGCGTAGCCTATAGCCACATGAGGAGCGATCCTGAAGCACACACTGACAGCTGTGTGTCCATCGCCAGTCCCCATGCAGGACTGTGCTCGCTGCTGCTTCTGTGTGGGCAGCTCTCCCCCGCTGCTCGCTCCCATCGCTGTGGAGAGGAGGATGCCGTCAGCACCGTGACATGCAGCAAGGTTAGTCTCTCAAAGCCTGCACCATGCCGTGGGCAGCAGCTCCTGGAAGAAACAGAAGTGGTGTAAGGTAACTTGCAAAGCCAAAGCCCGTAGTTTCATCCCTGGGAGTCCCACCTTCTGTGTGTGTGCTGTTAAAACCAGTAAAACAGATTTGCCATCAACCTGTCTCTCTAGAGGATGGCTCTCCAACGATGGATGTAACCTCGAAGCTCGCTCTGTGCCTGTCTCAGCTCCTCCTGCTTCTGCTTTGGCACACGCTTACCTCCTGCACCCACTACAAGGTGCTGAAGGATCCCCCACCCAGAAAACCAGTGGCTTAATTTGCCCAGTAAGTCTGGCTAGCACGCCCATATTTCCATTATAGAAAAGTAACTCATCAGTCATTGCAGAAGAATCAGCACCTGCCCGTGATGAGAGTTCAAAAGTCCATGACTTCAGCTGTGACTCATTGTGAAAACACCAAGATTACTTTGAGGAAATGAGACCCAAACTTTCCATTGATAGCCAGCTGAAAAAAACCTGTGGTTCTCTGAACTGCAGCAATACCTAAACAGCAGACAGGATAGTTAAGACCTAAACCTTGCAACTTCATGTGAACAACATTAACCTTTGCCAGCTGTACATGAACCATATTAACCTTTGCCAGCTGTGCAGAAAGGAGCTGCACACACGGCAGCGATATGTGACAATGCTATCATCACCTACAGGAGAAAAAGGAACTGACTGACTTATAATGAAAGTGTCTTGTTGAAGTAAAAACAGATTTTGAGAGAAGATACGAGATTTCTGTCATAATGAGTGCAACACGCAGACTGAGTCTTAAGGTCACTAAGCCAATGGCTCTTTGTCCTGGAGCTGTGTCCTCGGAGGAGCAGCAGGCAAACATAAGCACCTGCAGGTGGTATTTTGGAGGGCTCCATAGTAAAAGCATCAGAGCACGCAGGTGTGCAGGAACACCAGGGAGACCACAGCACAAGGGAGACAAAAGTCCCTGCTGCCACAGAAGAAAAGCCCACAGTGATATGAGCATCCACCATACTGCAAAAGGCCCTGGTGACCATCACTGCCTGATTCACGCCAAAGATTAAAGGAGGCAGGTCTGGGGAAAAAAAATTACATGAGGGCAGCCGTTACCATTGCCCAATCACATCAGGGCACACAGTCTTAAAAGTGAAGATAAGGTCTAATTAAACTGCAAACTGCGTGAATCTGAATAGTTGTGCAGTCTAACCAGGTGATAAGGAAAGCTGCAGCCTGTACAAACATGATATGGCATTGCTATCATCTCTGCAGTCCCAAGCAGATAATCAGTACAATGCCCGGTTGGAGTCTTAAGGTCACCAAGCCAATGCATCTGGAGCAAAGTTGTCATTAGGGTAAGTTCTTCTTCTTGCACCAAAGCACAGTCCCTCTAGATTCCCCGGATACTCAGCCAATGAAACTCAGCTACACCGACCATCACATCACAGCTTCTAGCTGCTCCACCTTTGCCACTGAACCTTCCATCCTAGTCCATCTGTTTCAAACTTTTTTCCCTTTTTCCCCCTTTCGTAACAACTTCCCTCCACCTTCCCCTTTTAGATCTACTTTGCAACCCACTTCAGCTTACTCTCCAGTGTTAATTCCCTCTGAGCACTACCAGACCCAGCTATCACGTTTCCTTGCAACCACAGGATAGATTGTCTTGAAAGTCAAACATAAAGACAAAAATAAAGGAAAACAGAACACTACTGAGCCATAAACTCAACAGAAACACAACACAGTAATCCAGAATATCAGTGGGGTGGACCCTAGCATTGTTGATGTTGTGTACAGCAGGGCTAAACCTGATACTGTGAAAGCGTCAGAGAACTGGAGTAAATAAAAGGAAAATCAGACCTCCCTTGACACTCTTATGAGCAAGTGCTTGTTTTCTCATCCTTTGAGCTACCTTCCACCAGCGCAAGTGGAAGAAAAGAGAAGGTTGAATGCTCTAGCCTTTCTCTGGCCAAAACTCAGGTGAACGCTCCAGACCGGATGCTTTAGCTGAGAGGAGGAATTCAGGGAATTACAATGTTCACTGAACTAAAACACACATATATGTGGGCATGTACATACAGATAAGTACATATGTATGCCTCTCTGTGCTGGTGCAGGTCAAAGACCTGATGATTATTTTTCAACGTATTTAATGTGACCCATCAAGTGCCAAGTGGCGTTGTTCTAAATCTGAAGTTTGAGAGACCTGTCATGAGTTACCCTGGTGTAAATGACACTGGAGCTTTGCCACTCCAGAGCACACAATGCAGCCCATCGGCCTCCAGCGAGTGCATTTAGACAAGTAAAGTGCAGTTCAGCATACAGCCCAAGCTGGCTTCATTGTCAGCCTCTTTTTTTTTTTTTTTTTTTTTT
>Ga0065711_1026237_pt1 | contig 88694 bp, 44 predicted proteins | sample Hoacrofraction12_FD_59098 | JGI IMG/M metagenome (GOLD analysis project Ga0065711, IMG submission 59098) | Hoatzin crop microbial communities from Cojedes, Venezuela - Epithelial fraction 12 v2 (version 2) | ecosystem: Host-associated > Birds > Digestive system > Esophagus > Crop | place... | reverse complement strand
AAGACCCGCCTGGACGTGGTCCTGTGCAGCCTACTGTAGGTGACCCTGCTTTGGCAGGAGGGTTGGACTAGATGACCCACAGAGGTCCCTTCCAACCCCTACCATTCTGTGATTCTGTGTTGGGTGGATGGCAGGACTTGATAATCTTAGAGGTATTTTCCAACCTATGATTCTATGATACTAGGGCATGGCATTATAGCCAGAGGGTGATGCTTTCCCCCACTCTGTCCTACTATGGAGTATTTTGTATAGGCATCTGTTTTTTGTGTACCGTAACACTTATGTGAACTACTACACCGGATTTACTGTTACTGTTTTGATTTGAGAGCTTAGAGGAAAAGGTGAACTGTGAAGTATGAACCAAACTGTTTGGTAAAGCTGCGTAGCTGTGAAAGGTCTGTGCAGCATATAGAAGGATAAGTTTAGGTCTTGAGACTGAAATCCAGAACTTTGCTTTTTACCACCTGTATGGGGAAGCTGCCCCCTTTTGGGTGAAAATGGAAAGCCTATGAAAGAAAAAAGTAAAGTAATTATTGGCTTATTATAGGATAATAAATACACTTTTATTAATTTTAGAGTTAATTTTAGTTAATTATGTAGTTAACTAGGAACAAACAAGCATCTGATTCTGTTATTTCCTGAAAAAGTTCATTGTTTCCTTTTTTTAGTTACAGGGATTCAGTGTATTCATTCTGATCATCTTACTGAGTTCAAACATAGGGGTTATACCATGTGGTACTGAGTATTATTGGTTAGTATTCTGTGTTAATATTTCTCTGATACCTTTGATATATTTTTTCTTATAATAATGCACTTAATTACTGTAATACACAGGAGCTATTCCAGTTTCTTTCTTTCAGCACAACTTTGCGTAGATCGACTGGCCTATTTGAGCTTTCTAAAATCAGTGTGCTGATAAATGGCCTCTAGGAAAATCTTGTGTTGCAAAGAACGTTAATATTTATGAAATATCTGTGTTTCTTTTGACTAAATATGCATGGTTTCATCCTGTTCCTGTCCATTATGAATGTCCCCCTGAAAACTGTTTTCCCATCTTTGCTCATGTCTCTTTGTGTTGCTCTAATGCTTCCTTCCTTACTTCTTTTTCCTTCTGCACAATATATGAACTTCACAGTCAGGGACTCCCCACCTACGCTTCGGAATCACTGAAGTTGATTTTTGTCTCCATTTCATCTGTGATACCAAGCACAAGAGCTATACTTTCAGATATGCACATCTCATATGGTCTCATTGGCTATATTTACTGTAGGAGTAAATTAAAGAGCCATTCTTTGATATCTTTAGCCAAGTAACGAAACAGCGTGCATTTCCATATGATGAAGCTCTTTCACTCCTGAAGAGAAAGGCTGCAGGGAAGCTGTCTGTTAGGATTTATTCTTGGCCTGTCTCCTGCCTAGAAATAAATGGGGGAGTGCTTACTAACCCAGGGGTTGCATACTGATAGAGCAGCAAAGACAATCCACTTGGCACTGTCTGATACACTGGCATAAAGGTAGTCACTGTTTCCTATTTGTTTGTGTGCCTGTTTTCTTGCCTTGCATTTAAATTGAAAGTTCAATGGAGTCTGGGGTGTTTTTTGTGGCTGCATAGTGCCTAACTTTGTGAGCTTTCAGTGCATGCCTGAGACTCCAACTTGCCTTGGTGGTAATAAAATAGTATGCTTATATAATGCAAGGACATATTATTATTATTAGCTCCCTGGTTGGTCCGTTTGTCAGCATCCAGCAGAATTCCAGGTACTGTCAAGAGTTCTCTGGCACGCTTGCATTCTCTTGTGGCTAACTGCGAGTTGCCTCCCATGAGGAAGTAAGTTCTACCTACATTCCCGTTCTCAATGCCTATGAATTTGCTGTTAATCAGCTAAATCACCCTTTTGTTTGCCTGCTTGCTTTTCCTATCAGGTAACAAAGTGATTCATGTATGTATACTGCTGTGACTTGTAAAGATATTATGGAACTCTTTCATGTAAAAAGACCAGATTTCCAGACCTTACAGCCTTTTTCAGACTTTGGGTTGGGTTTTTTCAGTTTGAAGTTTTGTTAATGGTGTTTTTCAATTTTTTTTAATTTATTTTATTTGACTGATGGAGCCGCCACTAAAGGATGTGATGGTTTGATGGCTGTGTGTACGGGATCTTGCTGCTTTATTCATTTTTCATTAGGTACTCCCCCCACCCCCCCAAGGTTTTAAGACCTTAATATAATGGTTCTGATAACTGATCACGTTGGTCTTCTGGTCCAAGTAGATGACTCTTCTAAGGTTTTAGTTCAAAGGGAGACGGGGGTTTGTATTGGCTTGCCTCTCAGCTTGAAGACACGTAAGGACAGGGCAGAGTTTTACAGTTTTTTCAGTTTGATAGTAATTTTTGTCTTTTCTGCATTAGTTCGCTGTGAGAATAGAAAGTCTGCAAGCAGGATATGTGAAGTGCAACATGCAGCAGTGATTATTTGTTGGCTAACACATATAGTAGACAGAACCTCATGCTGCTAGTGTAAGTTGCCTCCCTCTGCAGACAGCCAACTGCTCTAAACGTTAAGTTGAATTAGGTACTTTTTGAGGTGCCCCAATGCTTGAAATCTCTGCATTTGTACACGTTTAGCTGCTTAAAAACGTCTCTCGTACTGAGAGCGCTGAGTTCCTTAGCTCATTCCTGTGACTGGCTGCAAAAAGAGTATATGAAGAGCTTTCTAACTGTTAAAGAATTTCACCCTTAGAGGTATTTTGTAAGAGACCATAAGTCCTGGAAATACTGTGATGGTGCCTGGTAAATGCATACCTACATAAATATTTTCTAGACCCTCAGTATTAAATATTTTATTACACTTTCCAACCATGAAGCAACTTCAAATAAAAAATTTTGTTTAGAATATTTTCTTTTCACATTTGCTTGCTGTCTGTAAACACAACCTTTTCTATTCTAGAAAAGCGAATATCAGCATTCTTTACTTTGTGACCTGTGCCTTTGCGGTACCTTATATGCAAGCTGGACCAAGTCTAACTTGGTCCACTGAGCAAGCTGAGAAATGTGCAGGGGCAGTGTGGCTCATCTAAACTTCCCCAGTCCAGATATGGCCGCTGAAGGGAAGGTGGGCTGGTGTTGGAATGTTAGACTGAAAAAGGTGTTTAACTTTATGCGTATTGCACGCTTCACTTGGGCCACAGCTAGAATGGGGTTGTTTTGCAATTCTGCACACAGGTCTGTAAAGAATTTAAGCATGTGTTTAACTTCCATTACATAGAGGGTTTGGTTACATGTAGGATCCTAACTTAACCTATCTGGTGTTGGTTGTGGGAACTGTGTGTGGTGGAGGAATAAGTAAAATGCTTATATTCCTTGACTGCCTCTCAGTGATATGTGTAATTTAAGACAAAATGTTTTCAGACAAGTAGTAAAGAGAAATTAAGAACATCATACATTGATTTGATTTTAACTGGCAAATATTTTTTCATTTAATTGTATACACTAATTTCTAGAATTTATGGTTCCAGTTTTGAAACCTAGTCCTCAATTTGGCAATTCTTTCCTCTGCAATATGATCTTCAGTTCTAATGAGTTCTTCTCAAAATGATTTTTGGAAAAATGTTCTATTTAAAGCAACTTGGTCATGTTGTTATACCGATTTTCTAAAGGATCTAAGTTCTCAGTATTTTTTAGTATTGCCATGGAATAGCCTTTGGCAGATCAAGGGCACACACTTCTTTTTCCTTCTAAAAATCAGTGGTGCTCTGGATTTGTTTAGCAGTTGTCCTTCACAGAGCAGAAGTGGCTTTCTGAATCAGACCTGACCTTTAAATTCACTTCTTACAGGTAAGAGTCAGTGTATATGTTGAATGGTTGGCTTTTTATTAAATTCGTTCTTTCACTAAAAATGTAAGATATCTTTTCCCTGGAAATGTAAACTCAAATATGAATGTAACTTCAACTGTAAATTCAGATGAACGATTTCTAAAACTTTTCCATTCTTATTAAAGTTTATTACCTAAATAGAATAAATAAGCTAATAATGAAAAATGTAAAAATATTTACCTGCTTTTATGGACCTATGTTAAATTTTCATGAAGTTTTATTTCATTTCTGGAGATTACTTTTATGTCATGCGCTTAAGAGCCAAGTGCCAGGAATGTATTTTTGCTGTGTTACTCGGAGAAGCAGCACCACAAGTGCCCCTCTAACCGGTTAGGCCACACGTTCTTAACTGCTACAGTGGTGCTTAACGAGCTGCTGGGTGGAGCTGCCAAATCCTGCTGCTGTCTGTCACCCTCGGCTCATGCGAGACCATTTCTCTCTCAGCAAAAAGAGAGTCTGGAAATGCAGGTATACCTTCCCTCTCCAATGGGTAACTTAAAAACCTTTTCCAGCTCTTACCTCCACATGCGTTTTTCCATAGGTGGATTTACATTGTCCCGCAGGTTCGGTGTCGGTGACAGTGTATGGAGTGTGTGCTGGGTATGGAAATGACACTGACAAGTCCAGCTCTGTGGAAGCAGTTATTCATTACACGAGTTGAGTCCTATCCTCAGGGAAAAAATAGCATAGCAAGTAACAGGTACTCTTTTTCAAGGATCATGAGCCAGATTTTCAAAAATTTTGGGAAGCTTGGAGGTACACATTCACAGATGACTCTGTGCTTCAGAAATTTTGCTGATAATTCTGGTGAAGTTGTGTATTTTCTTCCTACTTACTCAAAGCACATTTCCTTCCAACTTATTTTTTTCTCTGACCGAATGCATAAGAAACCTGTTTAGTGAGAACACACTGTTACGGGCTCCAGGAATGCTCCAGTCAAGTAGCTTCAGGAGCAGAAAGAAAAGATAGAACAGTTTGCGTGAATGCTTTCATAGTCTTTGTTTTATTGTAGTTCTGTAACATTAGTAAGATGAGATTTTTTGGAGGGACATGTATGCTTGTGAATATGTACATAGTGGTTAATATGAATTAGAATGCGTGTGCACTATTGGAAGGTGTGTGTGCGCGTTCCAGTACATTTGTTGCATTTAAATACTTCAGGTGTCATGATTATGTACTTGAAGGGCACTCTCCCAGAGTGGTGTTAGAGGTAGTGAATAGAGCTATGCGTGAATACAGAATTCTGCAGATTTTTCTTTCATTCTTTGCCTTTGTAAAGTATTTGCAAGTCAGACTGTTCTGCATTAAAGGTAATCAGCAGGTGTCACAAGAGAATAAATGCCCTTCTTAAGCAGCAGGGTACAGTCCTTGGAGTGGTCTCAGCCCTGCTCCCGAATCTCAGGTGGGAATTGCAAATCTTGGCACTGGGCTCATGTGACTTTTGGGTGGGCATGACAGACAGCTTTGCAGAGCAGGGAGCTCATGCTGTGCAAAGCAGCGCTCCCCAGCTGACTCGCTTTAACCTGTGTGCAGTTTATTCGTACAGTTCTCACCTGAATTCAGAAGAGCAAAAACCTCTGCTTAGGCGGCGAATACTAATCAGTGCCATGAGCTGAGAGCTAGTGAACAGCCAGCTTGTTCCAACTCCCCAGTCTTGGGTCTCTCAGAGGTATAATACCAGTTCTTGCCTATCGTGCTCTGGAGCTCTACCACAGCAAATTTGTGCAAGTTTACATCAAAACACATGGGATGCCAGGTAATTTGGTATTCTGTACAGTCTCAGATTTTACTTAAAATATCGTGTAAAAGTGGCTTGCACTTACAGATAAAACTCAATGTCACAAAAGCAACTCACAAATACGTATTTGAATAGACGCAGATTCTCAAAACTTTCTGGTGTTTGTTTCTGCCAATTTTTATGTAGCACACTGGACTTTATCAGCACACCCAGGTAGGTTCAGTTATCTCCCATGGGGCAGGTGTTACGGATCTGCCTGTAGCAAAGTCGTCATCCTCTTTAAGTGGACACTGTCTGTGGGAGGGCATACCTGCCCCCCTGGGAATGGGAATTGAACTGAACACTTAGGAATCAATCCGGTTGTGCTGCTGCCGGCTCTTTTCCACAGATAAGTTGCTCTGAAATCAGTTATACAAAGACTTAATTAATCTGTTCCTGTTAAATCTCACTGCTGAGGAAGTCTTAGGGAATGGCTATTCCTACAAGCCACTGAAAGGAGATACTTAGGAAGATGTTGTTTTGCCAGTGAGCAAATATTTTTTTAACAATCCAGTGTACCATTTACGTTTTGATTTCTTTTCAAACGTTTCCTTTAAAATTCTAATCTATCAGCATCCTTTTCCTTTAAAAAAAAAAGCCATGACAACAAATAATGATATTAACTTAAGGCACATTGTCAGACATCAGCTATCTGTGCTATGGTGGATCTAATCTTACTTTGACCTAGAAAATTTTTCTAAGGATTAGGAACGAATTTTCTGGCAATGCTTTAACAAACAATATGGTCACCATCAAACCCTGCATTTAGATGGGTGGTTTTATTGTCAAACCCTGCATTTAGATGCTTGATTTTATTTCTTTGGTTTGGATGGTGTATAACATTTTTAAAGTAACAGAAAATGATATTTAATAGAGGTTGACCTTTTGAAATGGTATGTATGGTACTGGTTCTCTAAATTCTAGGTATAAATCTGAAATTTTTACAATTGAAGGATCTGGTAGGAATCTGACTTGTGGGAATAACTGAAAGTTAAACTATGTCTACACAGACTTAGGCAGTAAGGAAAAGGAGAGGATGTGAATTAAGTTGCAAAGGTGTACTGAACTAGAGAAACAGAGTGAACTAGTGACATACAGATGTCTATCACCCTTGGTTGTAAACTTTTCAGACACAGCCTGCACATAGATCAGTTCAGGACATGCACTGTCTTTTGTTTTGTTATGTTTTGTAATGGGGGGGGGGAAGTTTTGGAGCAGAAAAAAGAACTTAAGGAGTTTTGGTAAGGTGATGTGGCTGACAAATAAGAAGCTGTAATGACATTGTCACTGTAAGTTGAATCTCCTATTTTTGCTGTAGCCTAAGTTTGCAGACAGTACTTTTTGTTTAGCTTCTCTTTTGGCAGAAAAACTCAAGTGCAAGTTAGATGCCTGTGGTCTCTTCCTACAGGTACTGCTGTTGAATTGATTTGAGCAATTTAGTTCTTTGAGTTCAAACCTGTACTGAGCATGGCTATCAATCAAAGCTAGTGCTGTCAGCACCACTTCATCCCAGCTTACTTTTTCACTCAAAGCACCTGGCTTTGGTTAGCAGTTGAATGGCTGAGCAAATTGTTTGAATTAAGGTTTGATTAAGACCACCTTTAGCTTTAAAAAAGTTGTAACTTCTTCCAAAGAATCTGAAAAATACTCACTCCTTTTCAGTGGGCAATACTTAACTGAAGAGAAAATGCATTTACGTTGTGTGAGTTCACGGAGAACAGAAATGCCCAGTGTCAGCCAAACTCTGCCCTTAAGCCTCTCAGAAGCAAGTGTATTTTTATTACTGAGACTTTAATTCTGGATGCATAGTCAAAGGCTACATCCAAATTTTCTGTGATCACAGAAGAGTATTTTGTGGTCTGGAGCACTGCTAGCTGAGCAAAGGAAAGCCTTGATTCCTCCCCATAAGTCTATTGTTCTGATATGTTTTAACATATCTAACATTTCACTACCAGTTGAACTTCAGACCTTTGATCATCACTTGAATCAAGTGGTTATGTCAGTTTTCCACTCACCTTCTACTTCACCACTCAATCCATGTCTCTCTGATTCGACTAGAAGGGTGTTGTGGGAGACTTGATTCAAAGCCTTGCTACAGTTACGTTAAACAACATCTCCTGCTCTCCCCTTGTCTGCAGATCCAAAAATCGTATTGGTCAGGCATGATTTGCCTTTGGTAAAGCTATGCTGATGGTTCCTCGTCACCTTCTGGGCCTTCATACTCTCAGGACTGCCTTCCAGAAGGGTTTGCTCCATAACCTTCCCAGTGACTCAAGTTAGCCTTCCCAGTCCATAGTTTCCCTTGTACTTTTCCTTGAAGTGTGACATCTGCCTCGTCCACTTACTGTGAATCTCCCACAATAGCCAGGATCTTTCAAAGTGGATCAGATAGGGCTACAGTACAAAACATTACATACAATACCTAATATTGTATCTAAGACTCCTGCAATTGTATTAGAATCTCTTCTCCATTGTAACTTGGCTTTGAGGTCTGGAGACCATAAAATGGTTCTATGCTGTTGTTAATCTCATTTCCTAAATTAAATTCTAGCTTAAAGCATAGGTTTTTTTTCCTTGAACTGCTCTTTTGGTGCTGATGAATTAAGCTTGGGACCATTCTCTGGCTTTCTGCTTTCAAAAACAGAGTTGTAAAACTTCTGTTTTAGAGGAAAGGTGCATTTTCACCCAGGCATGAAGCTGAACAGTATGTTTAATGCATGGAATTTAATCTCTTAAAAGTTGACAGCTGGTAGGGTTGGATATCTCTGTGAGATTGTTCAATCTCATTCTTTTCTAATGATCTTAAAAAGTTTTATAAATGCAGGAGTATCATACATGGATTAAGATCTAGAATAATTATTAGCAGGCAGACTATGAAGAAGCTAAAATATTATGGTCAAAATCTAAGTGTTAGATACACAGTGTAGTGTGCAGAGGATAGTGGCAGTAAAATAATCTGCAAGGGTAAAAACTTTCAGAGATTGCATAGGCAATGTTATCCAAAGCAGAGGTTGAAAGCGCGCTGTAACTTACTTATGCATTTTTACTAGGGCAATGGAATGGTATCCAGATTTCTGGTTGGTTTCTTACTGTTTTGCTACTGTTAATGGATGTATAAGTACGTAAACCAACTATCAGCATTTGATTCTCAAACTGTCAGGTGGGCCTTTGGGGCAGCTGGAAAGGCTCTATTCGATTGGGGTTAGAGGGAATGAAAACCACCCGTAGGGATGTGCAGTGCACACTGGAGTTGGTGACACTGTCCTTTTCTGCAAAATGCCCTTTCTGACCTCGGAGCGCTCTTCTGTTGCTCCTCTCTTCCCTCACTTTTCAGCAAATACTTGCAGACACCTCTACCATCTAAAGCTGAAGCTGTTATAGCTACTTAGGCAGGGCTTGGGCAGATCTTGTGGCTAGGGAGGGCAGCGGGTGAAATTGATGTTGAGGACTGCAGGCATGGAGGGGCAGAGAGAGGCTGTGTGTGTCTGGCATGTAGGGGAATGGGAGGCAGCGGGTGAAATTGATGTTGAGGACTGCAGGCATGGAGGGGCAGAGAGAGGCTGTGTGTGTCTGGCATGTAGGGGAATGGGAGACAGCGAGAGCTTTAACAGCACCATGGGGCACAAGCAACCTTTCTAAACACATTTGGGGAACAGTTTGTTATTTTTTTCACACACATGCATGCTGTGGGAATGGCAGGAACATTTGAAAAAAAAACCAGAAAACAAGCTCAATCCAGTGCAGTCTCATTAAAAGTTATGAGGTTGCAGGTAGTAAATATTTTTTCATCTGGAGTTCGGTTGTGACAAAATCCCCTGCCTTGTTTAGTGTGTGCTGCGAGGGGAGGAGAGCATTCAGGATCCAGTTGAGGTATGTTCTGAAAATGAAGGAAAGCCCTTGATTCCAGCCCTGGCAGAACAGAAGGAGGTCCTTCAAGGAGAAATGCGGAAGGGTCAGTGGGAGAGCAGATGTGCTGTGGAAGTGCCAGACACTTGGCATAGTCTGTCCCTTTTGCAAGAAATGTTCTTCAGCTTTAGGACAATGCTGAGTGCTTGTTCCCTGATCAGTAGATGTCCAGATGATCACTGTCTCTGAGTATGTGAAGCCTGGAAATTGTCCTCCTCCAAACAATCATCTACTAACAAGCACATGTCAGTGAAAAGAGCAGACGTAGACAGTTGTGTTGTCTTTCTGCTAATGCTGTGTTACTGGGGACACTGAAAGTGGGCAGTGACATGGGATGTCAGCTGTGGCTTTTGCTGCTGACTGACAGGTGAGATACCGTGTGAAAGGCACTATTCAGTACCTTGGTTTTGATCATGTGATCCTCCAGAATTACAGGGAAATAACTTGATTAAAAGTGTATTTTCATTATTACTAATAGGTCTATATATTATTGAAGATGAAAGAACTGTAAGCTCTCATTAGCTTAATTATTAATATTTTATCCCTTTTAAGCTTCTCTTTGAATGGAAATTTAAATAGGTTAGTTCATTGTGCTGCGTTCTCTCATGTTTTGGTTTCTAAACAGGCAGATTTTTTTTGTATTTCTGAAGTCCTGCAGTATCCAGATATGCTGCAGAGAAACGCATTTCTACAGAACAAGACTGTCTCTGCCAAAGACATAGTTTTAGTGTTGCATGGTTTGGATATGTTTAAATTAGATTAAATTCTTAAGAAAATTTTATTAGCTGTAATTCATCTGGCTTTCCCAAATATGCTGGTATACAGGTTCTGCTTTTCCCTTGTATCTTGATATGTAATTTGGAATGCAAAACGTTATTTCCAGTTTTTTATTTAGAATATATTTTTCTTATCTAAAAGTACATTTCCATACACATTCTATTATGTAAGAAAAGTATTAAATCATCCCATCAGTTTGAAAAAAATGGTAAATTTTTTCAAGGGCCACTGTGTTTTCAGTGTGCCAATAGTAAATCTACAGCTTGGGAAGTTTTACGTAACTTAAATCAGCCACATTTGCTTTACACGATTGCTTCATTTATGCAGTTCATTAAAACTTGTTCAGTGCACCACTGCTGAATATAAATAACTGCAGCAGTAGTATTGATTACCTAGGGTACCTGAGCTTGTTGGCTTTAAAGCACTAAGAAACTTCTTTCTTATTCTATCTGGAGAGGAAGGAGCTTTTTTTTTTTTTCCTGTCTTGTTTCCTGAGGATTATTAATTCTGGATTCCTAAAATCATCAACTCCTTTTAGAGGCTGAAACTCCTTGTCATTGCAGTGAGCGTGTATGAACTAATGCAGTAATTGATGCTTGCACTACACTGCAGAGATCTGTTTTGATGACAAGAGCTCTTGTAGCCCTGTTTGGTGTCACTGGTGGTGAATGTTTGACGCTGCAGAGTAATTTGGCTTAGAATCAGGACGCAAGGACCTTAGGGACTTTTTTAATATCGTCTCCTTCACACTGAAGTGGATTTTTGCTTGCATTACAGTCTTCCTACAGTTGCAGGCTGGAATTCAGCAACCTACTAGATGCCAGTTGTGCTTTTTTAACCATACTCGTGCTGATGCTGCTATGTTTGCTGGGTTTCTTCAGTTTCTGCTCCATACGTTGCATTCAGGGACAGGTAAACAAGTGGCTATACAGTCCTGAGGTTTTAGGTATATTTTTTAATATTTTGTATTTTTTTAGAATATATATCTTTATAAACAGATTTCTTTAACTGTACAGTTTGAGTGGAGAAGTGTCCTCTGAATGTACAGTATTAATTGTAGCAAATATTCAGCTTAAGCAGGGAATAAGGAACCATTTTGATTGTAAGTCTGTTTCGATTATGTTTTTACTTCAGAAGATCATGTGTCAAATATAATTTTGCTTTAGCGATGCTATGTGGCATGAGGTTTTGAACAAATCTATTTTGAAAGCACGTATCAAAATGTAAATGTATTTCTGAAAAGTGATAGTATTCTTATTGCCTTTAACTATTTTTCATTTTGGAGAAGTCCTAGATAAAGAATTTAGAAATTTACTTCAGGAAACAAATAATCATTCCTGTGTATTATTTCTCTTTGGCAGAAGACAATCAGTGTGTCTTTGATCCCCTGAATTGTGCTAGCAAGTTCAGAATGGAATACGATTCTGTTACTTTTATTTTTGCATCTTATTTTGGGGGGGAAAAACACATTATCAAACCCATACACATAGAACAAGAATATATTTGTTTACCGTAATATACAGTTATGGTTATAATAATATATGGGTTAATAAATGTACAGTTATGGTTTTGTATGTTATCTCTGCATCATCATACTGATGCATTGCACTTTCTGAATCAGGGAAGGACATCAGCCCTTTCCTGGGGTGGGGGATGTGTATTTGGAATAAGGAATAATATCCTCAGCTAAATCACTACAGAATAACAGGGGAAAGAGAGGAAGGATTGACGATTGCAAGTTCCTTGGGTATTATGCAGTGTGTTGAGAATAACAAAGATCTTTAAAATCTTATATCTAAGTAGTTAACACTGTCTGTAAAAGTTGGTTTTGAAAAGCAGCTTTTTACTAGATGAATTAATCCTAAAGATTGTATGATAGAATAAGTCATAAGAGGTTTTATCCTCTCAAACAGCTGTGTTAACGTATTTTAAGAAATCCATGTGTGAAATTAATTTCTTTTAGCAGTGTTTAGAGGAGAATAAGAGTATGCTGAGGGCAGAATCTGGAGAGATGTGTTGGAGGTTGAGTGGCAATCAGAACAGAGATGGAGCTGAAACAGCAGCAGAAATGTCACGAAAACAAGATGCTGCTATGGTTGGAAAAAGACAATGGTCAGCCTTAGCTCTGCATGGAGTTTAAAGGATAAGACTGGAGAAAACCTTTGCTTAAGATCAAAGTTTTGCACTCTCTCTAGCACTTAATACATTTTTTTTTTTTATATAGCTACATAAAGAAGGTAAACCCCTGTTTCTTCTTCGGGCTGCTTGCTGTTCTAGATAGCCACCTAGAGACCTCTTGCACATATTGGCATGAGGAGATGAAGGTGAAGTAGTGCTGGGATTGAGAAATACAGAGCTGTGACACACTGCGTTGTGGAGATTCAAGGCTGTGCTGTGGGTGCTGGCATACAGCAGCACGTCTCTAGCCTTTGGAACAGCATGGAATTGGGAGAAGTAAAAGATATTTTAAAATCACACTAGCCCCGTGTTTCCCGGTCCAGTTTTGGTCAGTCTGGAAAGCATTTGACTTTTCTGTGTCACAGACTGTAGAGTTATAAAGGACTATTAAACCAGACCATCTGTATCTCTCTGGCCATTAAATTTAACTTACCTCTTCCCATAACTACACTTCAGTTAAGCTAAATATTCCACTCTGAAATTTTACCTGTGTGCTGCAAGGAGAGAACCTGAGAGACTGAGCTGTCATCAAGGTCACTGTCATGGCAGGGTGTTGCTTAGGTGCAAAGACACCCAGAAGACAAACCATGATGCAGAGTAAAGCAAAACCAAAACCAACCACCAACAAAACTTAATTTCTCCACCAGTCTGACCTGTGGATGTATTTGGTGTTTGGGGGCAGGCAGTAGGCAAGACACCTGAGCCTGGCCTCTGGCCAGTCCTGCTAACTTCTTAAGTGCAAGGGTAATGGTTTTCAGAGAGCAGCCACGCTTGTATGCTATCCTCTCCTGTTACAACTGTGACAGAGTATATCCACCTCTTCTTCTGCACAGCCAGTCCTTAACTGGTTGACTTCCTTTCCCTGTTTCTACATCTGTTTATCCTGGTCTGAGTGTGGAGCCATTTTCTTGTCCACTCTGAACTGGGTCCTGTTTTTTCCAGTTAATTTTTCCAGTTTGTCAGGATAGCTTTGAAGTCCAGTCCTGGTCTCCTATAACTGGTCATTCCTTTCTCCTTGGGATCAGGTCACCTACAAATCTAATGTTTCTGTTTTATTATCTAAAATGGTAATGTGAGTGACTACTACTATATCCCAACATGACAGACCCTGCTTGATGAATACTGTGGAGTATTTTGTTACCAGTTTTAGCTGTTTAGAATATGCATTTTTAAATAGCTTTTCATTTTATGCTAGTTTTATCTAGACACTTTTTCTGGTGTGACTCTAACATGGCATACTCATAAACAAGTCTCCTGCTCAACTGAAGATATTTGACATCTGCTGTTTACCTGTCTTACTGCAGTGGTAGGAAATGACATTGGGTTAATTTATTATTGACACTTTGATTTTTTTTTTTTCCTTGTCTCTTCCTTCTTACTATTTTGAAGGTGATTTTTTTTTTTTAGCGTTTTTTCAGGAATTGATACTAAGCTGACTGGTCTATAAATTCTAGCCTCTCTTCCCCTACCCCCTCCTTGAAAAATATGTGCTGTTTGCTGTTTCTCAGTTTTGTTGAACTGCATTCATACTTCACTAATTCTCAAGAAATAATTGTTCCTGGCAATGAGATAGCTTCAGACAGTTCTGTGTAAATACTCCAGGATGAAGCGAATTAGCCTACTGTATGATATATCTAGACAATCTGACCTCTTCCTGCTTTGGCATAATATCTGGTTTTTATGCTACAGGCATTGTTAACTCGTTGCTATGAGTTTTACCTGAGTTTAGTTTTAGGAGAACTTATTTTAAAAAAAAACCCTTAGCCTTCTTGGTATTACTTGCTCATAGAGCCAAATGGTAGCAGACACTTTCCGTAGTATTCTAAACGGCAAGTACTTGGTACTAGACACTAAGTGCTAGAGACTTAAGATTTGCAGAATAATCTCAACTATTTTTGCATATTTTGCTGTTTGAATTAATTTTTGTGTTTCTGATTTTACTTTGTATACGTCCTGGTACTCTGTCACTAAGTTCCTCACTGAAAGGCAACTTTCCATGGATTGTTCTAGAAAATGAAACATTTATGACTTAGCTGGTCAGTCTTTAACTGGATCTCTTCTCCCTCTGTATTGGGCTGGTTGTGCTTCTGATGTGGAATTATTTCTTCAAATGCTTCCATGATTCCTGTACTCCTTTTGCTGTCACAGATGCTTGCTTATTTTCTCTAAGGTTGGGCTGTTTTGTTTTTGGTGGCTGAGGGTTTTTTGGGGGTTTTGGTATTTTTTTTTTTTTTCTTGAAATGTTTTGGGTTTTTCTTCTGCTCAGCTTCCTTCCCTTTTCAAAGAGCAGAAAGTTTATTCACTTTCACATTCATTCTTAACTCTTTCCTCTCTACTGGTGGGAAGCAAAGCTCCAAAGGTCTTTTGCTGGTTGCTTTCCTAGTGTTATTGATCTTTCACTGTGTGCTCCAGAGTTTCTTCCTGCAGTATTCCCCTCTGAACTGGAGAAACTAAAGTCTTTAAAACCTCTCATTATCTTCTAATGCAGCATAATGGAGGATTCTGATGAATGCTTATAAAAAAAAAACACCTCACCAGGCTCATCTTCCTAATTTGATGCTCTGGAATATGTCCCCGTGATGGTACTGCTTGAAGTGCTTTTCTCTTTAATCATAATCCAGAGAATTCAATCTGCTGTATTTATTTCTACAGTCCAGAAACTGAGGAAAACCAAAAGCTTTTTTTCCTCCTCAGACTCTTTTTCTTTGTAATATTTGAGATTTTTGTCCCACAGTTTTCATGAGAATGAAATCGTAACTTTGATTATGAAATACAACCTTCTCGTCATTTCTCAAGTGACCTGTGCAGGTCTCCATGATTGACTCTCTGTGTACATGTTGGACAATCAACAGAAAGGCTCACTGTCTTTCCCCCTTCCCATTCCTGTGGTCCTGTGCATAATGAGAAGGCTTGAGCCCAGTTGCTGTGGTTTTTATCATCATGTTTATAAACACCATGTATTACCTTCTATATCTGAGCAGAAATGCATTTCTTCCTTCCCCGCGGTAGGAGAAAATGTGTGTTCAAATAAGCCTTTCTGGGCATGGCCCGTTTTGGTTGTCTTATTTGCAGCGAGTGCTGCGTGGGCACTGATACCTCGCTGGGCATTGTATCTGTGGGACTTCTAAGTCATGGACTGCTGTTTCACAGCCTTACACTTTTTTCTTACTAGAAATATATACATATAAACTGTATACATACTTGCTTATACTTGTTAAAATTCCTGTCTACTGGCGGGGTAGAAACACCCTGGTGTTTGATGAGAATTTATTTTCAGCTTTGATTTATGAATTGTAATTTGTTCATAAATCAGTCTTTAACAAATATTAAGATAAAAAATGTTCAACTAAATCTTCTTTAAAATTGTCAGAGGAAAAAGACCAAAATGAAATATTACCTTCTTTTGCAGTAACACCTACTCAATTGCTTTTAAATGTCCACAGGAAAAAAAAATCACACACACAACAGCTGAAAGCTATTTTGTCTATGTGGGCATTTTAAAATACCTTCTTCTACCTCTCCGTAAAAGGCAATAAAAACAAACCAAAAAAACCACAGGGAAGAAAAATTGTGTTAGGATGAAAAACAGCACAGCATACTTGAAGTGCTGAGAATTCCTTCGGAACAGCAGAAAAGTGATTAAGAGCTGGTCAGTTTTTTAGTGTACAAAATAACTGCGTATCCATGTCTCCAAAATTACAAGCCCATGTGACTTTTTGAGGTAACTTGCTGTATGTTTTGCAAATTTCATCATATGCTGAACAAAAATATTACCAAGAGATCATGCCAAATCTAAAATGGTGTTAATTGTATGAAACAGGATCTCAAATAAAACTGTTAGAACAAGTTAGTGTCGATATTGAATAGCAATTAAATGGGAGTAGTAAATTTATTCAAAGGACTGCTAAATTTCAAAAAAGAGATCTCCATCTGTCCATCTGCAGAGTTAACTTCCACTCAAGGGTAATCAAAGTCAGCAAAATCAACACTCAGAGTTAGCCCTGAGACAATGTTTTTCTTAGATCTTCAGATACCACAGTATCAAAAATCAATTAAAATACTTGCCTGCTGATTTGAAGTCTTTGGTAGTGCTAACCACTTTTTCTGGTATCCTGAACAAAATACTTTTAACCAAGCTTTTAAAAGAACTTTTAAAATAAATAGGTATTTATGCATCTGGCATAGTTTTTTACATCTCAAAGTCTTTCCAGGTTCTTTAGCACTTGAAACACACTTGCTGAAGACCTTGCAGAGCATGCTACTGATGGCCATGCCTTTGTGAATCGTGTATATTCTTGGACTCACGTGCTTACAGTAAGACTTGCACATCATCAGAATAACATTTTAGACAGTCTCAGAGATAAAAATAAACATCTAGCTGGAAAGGGTTGATCAACTCTTCAACACTCTCAGTGTCTGAGTGAAGGAACTAAATAATGTTGGCTCAGGGAGTCTCATGAGCAGACTCCCTAGAGATTCAGGAAACTCAGAACAGCTTCCTTTTTACATTCCTTGTGTCTGTATTAAATGTTTTAGAAACATTCACAAATCCTCAGTTTGTTACTTGACTGGATAGATCATGATTTTGACTTCAAGCTTCCATTAGCAAGATTAGTAATCTTTGCTTTCAGTAATTTATAAAGCTTTCTAACAACACTGAGATCATTCAAGTAGGAAGTCTGTGTTCTGAAACATAAAAATGGGCCCAGCTCTTTTTGCATTGGAAGGTCTTTTGCAAGTATACCTTTTGAGAAATGCTCTTGAGCCATCAGTGAACACAAGTGCAATATTTTGTTAAAAAAAGAGTGTATGTGTAAACTGCACTCGTATTTAAAATTTAAAAAATCACAATCCATAAAGTAAAAACCTGTTTGCTAAATAAATATCTGGAGAAGAAACCCATGTGATATTTTATATAGTCCACAGCAAATTCACCTTGCTTTCGGGTGAAAAGAATATATGGAAAGAATTTTTAGTAATCAGCCACTGACAAAGCATTCCTTTGCAAAATGAAAAATAATTGTGAATTTGTGAACTCTTGTAAAGAAACAACTCTGCAATAGTAACTAAGGGAGAAGTCAAATGGATTTTCATTTTCACTAGATTTAGTTTAATATTAGTGTCCTTAACAATCAAAAAAGTATTTCATGATGTCACTACTTTCTTGCTTAATTATTTCTGGATTTCTTGTTTGCAAATATCAATTAGCATTACAACCTGTGGTGTGCTCACAATGTAGCTACCACTTTAAAAAGGATTTTTAAACTAAGGGGTTTGTTTCAAAATAAAATGCCAAAGTGTTCATTTTATGTGATAGAGAGTATGAGATGTCCTCATCTTCTAAACACAAGAGTAAGGAATAAACATTTATTTTCAGTGTGTGCTGGACAAGCCCAGGCTTTCAGCTACCTAGATCTGAAAGCCCAGTGCTTGGTAAAGCTCAGTAGACCCTTTTTCAATGATTTTCTGTTGCTAAGAAATTTGATTAATATGTAGAAAAGCAATTTTATATCACATCATTGCATTAAAATGCCTAAATAAAATTGAATTGAGGGAAAGATCTGAGAGGCTGGCTCTAGGTTTAGAAGCTATAGGCGTCACAGGCATATGTGCCAGGTCTGTCCCCCAAATACGAATATTATATATATAAATGGTCACTTGTATGGAGTACTAGTCTTTATTTGAACTTTGGAATCTAACAGTATGTTAGCAGCTATACAGTGCTTAGGACACGTGCCAGCAGGGAACTCAAATCCAATGCAATTGTATATTTTCTGTACAAAATAAAACCTAAACTTCAGTCATGTGGTGCATTCTTCCCACATACTGCATTGAGCCATCCTGTGCTTGAACTGCATAAATGGTAAAACACAGACCTCGTTCTGCACGGATTTAAGTTCTTAACTGTAGGCATCTGAAGTGGGTTGGTTTGAGATCAAGGAGATAATGAGCATTCTTGTGAAGCTTTCTGTATAAATAGGCATAGGTAGCTTTTGAATTCTCTGCTTCCATTTTACATGCTAGGGCTGTCTGTCAATCCAGGGTACTTGTGTTTTCTCTTTATGTGGTTAGTAGTTTGACTTGGATGATTTAAGAATACACTGAACTATTTTTCTGACATGATAAAAAGATTAGCATCTTTCTTTTTTCTTGGGCACAGAAGTACTTTCTTACTTAGCAATAGACCTATCAGATCTGTAACAGCAGCCAGATGTTTTCGATGGCAATAACAGTGTGCTGAAGACATTTACTAATAGCATGCAGAGTGGTCTTCTAACTCATGGAAGCTCAGGCTATGGAGGAGGAAGACAATCAGGTTGATGCATGGAGTTTTATTACGTTTGTTGTAACTTTCTGTAGGTGGGTATGTGGCTTCGATTGATGTTGGTTTTTTTACCTTGGGAAACAATTGATCATTTCTATGAGATGCTGATAGTTCCATGGGAACTGTGGAAGACACAACAGAGGATGTTCCAGGTCTTTAAACTTTACTGTCTGTTTAATGCAAGCTATGTTTGACTCTAAAAATTAACAAAGGTAAATACATAAATGCCTGTTGCCTGTGTTAACTGGAGAGATCTAATCTGACTAATAGGAAGACAATTTACACCGTAATTGTAGATGCAGCTGCTGAAAAATAGTTGTCTGAAGTTTCCTAGTTACATGATAGAACTGCTTTATTAATTAGCAGCTACATGTTAGTCTCAATTCAGTGCCTAACATGGGCTGACTGACTCATCACTAGACTGTCTGCTTCTTGTCTTAAGTAACTGCTACAAACCTAATGTGTCTGGATTTGAGCAAAACAGCAGTGGAGCGTTCTTTGGTGAATATCAGTGGTCTCTGAATACAGTCTGGATGGATTTGGGGAAACATCGTGGGGTATTTTATCTCCAGTATTCAAGACTCTTTGGAAATCAGCACAACTGGTCATACACAATAGTGGACTTTCTCGTATTTTGTGCTTGTTTTGGCTTTGCAAGAGAGGCAAGGCTGTCATTTCCAGCACTTCTCAGCTTTGCAGGATCTCACTCGAAATCGCAGAATCCCAGCATTAGCTTTTGGCATGGGTAGTGCTGCTGGAAATGAAGTATTTTAGAGAAAGTGTTTTTGTGGTGGTATGAATTTTCATTTCCCTTTATTTTGAGAGTGTGCATGTTGCGGATATAAAAACAACAGCAATTTATTAAGAGTTTTATTTCCTGTCTTGAAATTTGATCAAAGACGTCAACACATTTGTATCTTGTAAAGTGGATTTATGATTATATCTGTCTGTGTCCAACAGTAAAATAATCAAGCAGCAGCATGTTAATAGGAAAAACATTTCATTGCTGGCAGGATAAAACTTTTGAATTACTCCCTCAGGAAAAAAGGTTTTATAAATATATATACTTGTTTCACTCCACTGGTCTTAAATAAAATATGCATTATAACTGCAAATGTATTTTTAATAATACGCTTTAAGTTGTAATACTTTTTTGTATGTTTCAGGAGTATATCATTAATGTACAAAAATAATGATACAGTATATGTGTATTTTCATGGGGGCCTATTATTTTCAAGTTTTTCATGTTTTTTAAATTTAAAACAATGTTTCAAAAGTGTTTAAGAGCAGTTTAAGCCAGTAAATCAATTATTTGCTCCTCGGAATTTTTCCTCTCCATAATGTCTTAAATTTGTCTTACTTTACTAGTTATTTTTAGTGACTTTTAGCAGTGCAGAGAGTACTCTGCATATAGGGTTTTTTGTTATAAGTTTTGGTGGGTTTTTTTAGAAAATCTGAAAATCTGAAATTATGCTCTTAGATTGTAAGTGTTTGCATGTTATTTACCTACTTCTGGATCTCAGTAATATTAGGTCAGTGAAATTATTTTGTGTAATTAAACAAATAGTCATTTCTGGGATGTGGCAGTGCAAGAATGGCATAAACAGGTATTAAGTAAAGAAGCAGCAGTGACATAGCACAATCAAGGAGAAATTATTTTTGGAAGTATAGCTATAACAGTACTGATCTGCAGATGTCAAGAGCCTGGTGTCAGTGTTGCTGGCATTAAATACTTTTCAAGCTCATTTGGGGATTTTGTTCCTTTATGTTTTAGTTTTCATGTTCTATGCTATAAGTTTTTATGGATGTAGATTAACTGACACTTTCGATTGTAGACGCCTTTTTTACAGTTGTACATTCACCCAAGAGTTTGCATGCCAGTGGTCTATTTCATACTGAATTTTAATGGATTTTAAAAATTCAGTGATTTTTTTAAGAATGTGGACTCTTTTCTCCCCAGTTCATGCATTTTTGCAGCTTTTAAAATATTCACCTAATTGTAGACCCATCACTTTCAGTCAAGAATTTTGATTTGAAAGTTGCCTTTTATGCATTCCTAATTGTTGCGTTAAAAGGGGTAAGGGAGTCTGATAAGCGGCAAAAGGAGAGCCCTCCAGTTGAGTCATGAGGTTCAGAGCAGACCCCCTTATGTTCTAAACTCTCTCTCAGAGAGGAGTCTAGGTGTGGCTGGATCTACTCCTAGTCCCAGACTTGGTCAACGGTTTCTGTCTAAGAGGTTAAGTGTGTAGCCACTTAGCAGATTCAACTTGTCTGCCAGAGCCCTTCCAAGGACTTTCACTGAAACAGTTTCGCAAAGTTGAAACAATAGGTAATTTATTCAAGCAACAGGTATCACAGATTCGGGATTGCCATTGATAAATGCACTGTCTACAAAAGTTGAGCTCAAAGTAATAATTTAGTGCTTTAGTTAACAATGTGTTCCTGGGGATACGTCTGACAAAGTCAGAGGCGCGACTCTTGCCAAAAAGGCGTCCCTTCTTGGGGGGGGAAGAGAGGCTCAGGCTCATCAACCCATCTGTTAGGTAGAGTTCTCGCTTGGCTCCTCCTCCAAAGAGAGTTTTTCAAGTGCCAAATTTTATACCTTTGAAAATCTTTTTGCGAGGTGGGACTCAGTCAATTATTGTGTGTCGATTGGCTCTTGGCATGGAATGTCGTGTCGTCACAAGCGGGACTCAGCAGTTTGACACGTGGGCATCTTGGTATGTGCTCAGGAGGGCCATCTGTTTTTTATCCAAAGCAACATCTGGCTGCACAGCCTTCGCCGCTCCCCACAGATCACTGGATTTACAGTGATGGGCTATCCCCCCTTACTTCTGTCTGATAAGATAAACACAAGTCAATTGCTCGCTTTGTTAACTCTTTGGCTCTTGATGCCTGAGTCCGAGTTTGTCTTTCATCTTGCATTGACAAGTCCAGCAAGGCCATCGATTACACCAGTGTATCGTCAATGCTCCTGCTCAGTTCCACCGCCTTTGCAGTGCAGTTCCTGCTCTCAGCTTTTGAGAGCAGGGGGCGAAAGGACCATGGCCCTGGCTGGCTGCAGTGGATGTATCTGGGGGCTTGGAATTTACCAAAGTGCAGAACAGACCGGAGGGGTGAAAGGGACAGAAAGCTGAAGGCGTATGTGTGGGGAGGAGGGGGTTGCGAGGATGTAGCTTAGTGTCGAGGGGCGTAAGGGGAAGGAGGGATTAGAATACACAGCCTAAAGAGAGGACACTGAAGCCAGGAGCAGAAGGAGGCAGAAGGTGGATGATGGCAGAAAAATGGACAGGGAAGAAAGGCAGAGAAGGCTAGATAGTTGGTGAAGACGGGAGAATTAGCAGTTTAGCCAAGACAGAAGACATATGAGAGGATCTTTCTGTAGCAGGGACTTGGTGGGGAAGGATGCTGGATGCATGAATCAAGTGGTCATGGATACACAATAACCAACAGGAAGAACAGCAAGCTAACTTGGACCCGGAAGCCGAAGCTGGGGAAGGAAGAAAGGAAGAGAGCAGGGAGCAACAGGGAAAAGAGCAGAAATGTTTTTGACCTTTTGGATGCATATGCCTGCAAGCTGGAGCTGACATTTATTCCTCCTTGAACATTTCTCTATTGCTGAGCAAATAGCTGTGAAACATGGAGGCAAAATATGTTGTGGTTTGCCTGTGGCAGGCCGGCGCACACAGGAGAAGTTGCTTTTTGGTGTTACTGTTGAGTCCGTCACAGAAAATTGGAGAGTTCTGAGCCACAGAACTGGCTTCTGAGCCACAGTTCTGGCTTACTGCCAGAACTTGGGGTGACAGGCTGATTTGTGGATTTGTTGTTGTTCTTGTTGCAATTTTGAAGTCTATAAAGGTGCAAGGAGTGATGCTAAACATAAAACTAAAAGATCTTCAATGTGAAGTTAAGCTCTCCAAAACTGCAGAAATGCGGTAGCTGATGCAACTGCAAGCTGTCTCGTGTGGTTATGCATATGAAAATAAGCTGTTTAAAAATGAAAATAAGCTGATTAAAAATATGCTTATGCATATGATCATGTAGTTCATAAAACTATTAAGGATTTTACAGATTACGAAGTGATACAACTTGTATTTCATAATTAGCATCTAAATACTTGTAGAAAAAGAGTCAAAAATAATAAACTCTTCATGTAAATGTATATTTTTTTCTTGCTAGAAGAGTGCTTTGTTTCGACTTGTGTTGAATGCCTGAGCGCTAGTAAGAGTAGTGATATGACAGTAGTATTAGAGACGTGTTTTATAAGATAACATAGTGAAGATGTATTGTCTAAAGTGTACATAATAAAGAAAATGTGTTTTCTGAAGACATACAGCATATTGAGAGTGCAGAGGGTATCAGCAGTAAGTATCTGACTTTAATGAAAAAGTAGGATTTTTACCCGGTGACTTTTAAATGATTGGTAAAGAGTTTGTAGGAATGTTGTTAGGAAAGCTTGTGAGTAGTTGTTCTGTAACGAAAACTAACTCTGGGACATAATTATTTAAATACTTGAAAACAAAAATCACTTGAGAATTCAAAAAGCAGTGCTAGCAAACCATTCCACTAACGTACTTCAAGTGACCAAGGTTCTCTGCCAAAGTGAGGGTGAAAAATGCCAGAAGTGCAGGTATGGATATAAACCTCAGTGAGAGGTGGCTGTATTTCCTTCAGGGTCTGAAACTAACCTCTGAAGTGTTAGTTTAGGCTTTGGTTTGGTGGGGGTTTTGTTTTTTCGCGTGTTTAAAGGCATGGTAAGCTAAATGGCAGAAGCATCTACTTTTTCTCAGATAAAATTCAAAAATATCTCTTGGTTATTTCAGGTCAAGCTTTTATATTCTACTGTTATTGCTAGAAAGCTTTAGGAAGAGTTTTCATTCTCATTTGTAATGACACTATTGCATTTTATTAATATGCTGTGGAAATGCCAAAAGGGATGAAATAATGTCAAGGTTCAGACCTCACAGGTGTATTCTGTTTAAAACTAGTGCTAGCGCAGAAATCATTCCCAATGTCACCTGCACCCTTCCTCTTTGTAAAGAAAATTGCACTCTGAATTGCATTGCCCGATATTCTTCCTCTTGCAGTTCCTGCCTTGTCCTTTTCCTCCTTGGAGTGCACATTGATATCAGTCCTCCATCACAGACAACTGCTGGTGAAGTTGGTAGTTTTTTGCTACTGACTCAGCCTCTACAGCTGTCATACATTAAGTCAGACTGTGGTTTCCTTAGCTTTCCATGAATTCATATATACTCTCTGTGGTGTTTCACTTGGCTGTCTTTTCTCCCAAACCCTACCCACAGTTCCCCTCCTTGGCCCAAAGGGCTCATGGCTTCCAGACCACTGTAATTCATGGTTTGTTCTGGATGTACGTGGTGTGTAAGTTTCTCCTAAGCAAAATGAAAGATTGCAACCTCGTATCTGCTGTTGGCACTATTTGCTCTATTTGTGTGGCTGTTTTGCCTGGTGCTCTGTTACCCTTTGCCAGCTCCTGTGCTGCTCCGTCTGTACAGTACCTGTTGTCACAGTATTGATCAACTGCTTGGCAGGTTCTTAAGTGTGGTTGTTCTGACCTTAACTGTAGCTAGGTGACTATTTTGTGGAGTATTCTCTCTCATGTTATTAGCTGTAGTCCTTTGTGTTTGTTATGGAATGGGGGGTGGGTAGTGGGCTGTGAATGCAATGCGCTGGGGTCCATTCTTGGAAGATGACTGGGCAACTCAAAAACGGCCGGAGTGTACAACTGATTCTGAGTGCAATTTGTGAAAAAGCAGAAGTCCAGATAAATGCATTATTATGTATTTTTGTTTTTATATTATCAGGCTGTATTGTTTTCAAATTGATATAAGTTAATTTGAATCATAATACAGGTTTTTTGTATTTGTTTCATCAAACTATTGCACATTAAAATTCATGCGTGCAGAAGTAATCATTCCTACATCTATCTTTGAGAGATTACACATTTCTTTCTATTCATATTCCTCCAGGTGACTTGGATTATTACTGGCTGGATCCTGCCACGTGGCACAGCAGGGAGACATCCCCTATTAGTTCGGTAAGGAATGTGGAAAAAGAGGTTTATGAGTATGAATTAAAATGTTTGATTATTTCAGTTCAGCACAGATATTTTGTTGTAAAAAAATTATTCTATACAAAGTATATGAAAATTTGGTTTAGTGGATGATGGAAATTGAAATCAGAAAGAAATTTTAATCAAAATCTATACTAGTAAAATTGCCTGAATTTTAACTTGAATTGTATTCTTTTTATAGACATGATACTACATTTAACTACACACCACAAAAGCAGCTATGAGTGTGATGCTGCTGTGGGAGAAATTAATGACTTTTTCTGTTGACTTGGAATGGGAAAGGATCATGTGGATTTTTATTATATAGTGAGCCCATATGATAGAGGGGTATATGTATGTTAGTCTAAGGAACAGAATTTACGAATGCACTTTTGAGGGTCATGGAATTTAAAAGTGAATATTTAATTTTGTGACCTAAGATATGTTTTAAATGTTTAATTGTATTGAACTTTGAATTGTAGTAGTTCTACCTGCAGACTTCGTACTGAGGTTTTTTTACAGTGCGTATAGTCCAGCAGATAGAGTAATAGAAAGCTTAGGTGCAATAGGTAACACAGCTGAAGAATGTTTGTGTCTACCGTGATATAATGATCCAGAAATTTCGTTGGTTTGTAAATGTGTATTGAAATACAGGAAAGTAGCTACACTTCTTTAATTCCACTACTTGTTTTTTGAACAGCATCCAGTAACGTGGCAGCCTTCTAAAGAGGGCGATCGCTTAATTGGGCGTGTTATTCTTAACAAAAGAACAACCATGCCAAAAGAATCAGGTGCATTGTTGGGACTAAAAGTAAGTATTACGTGGTTTATATGGTAAACGAAAGAAACTTCCACTGACCTTAGAGCTAGAGGTCTAATACATTAAATCAGAGGACTATCCAATTTTATGGTCATTTGACAAAAATATGTTCCACATTTTTATCAAGTTTTGAAAGTTATACAGATTAATTATCCTTCTGTGCAGTATTCCACTCATCCATGGCAAAGGAGCTGAACTGTTCAGATTAAAAAGTATATGTTTATTCAGCTTTCCGTCTGCAAGATATACACTGCACATTGCAATGCACTAGTGGAGTCCTGCCTTTTCTAGCTCTACTGTTTGCATTTCAGTCATTTCATAATCCACACACACAAATGTCATCCAGATGCAAATGTTTACAAGGTCAGTGTTTAAAATCCATGCAGCCATTCAGAAACAGAAATTTTGTAGAAAGAAACTAAACATTTATACAAAAATTTGCAAAGAAACCATATAAAGCATAGTAGAGATTATAGTAAATGTAATTCCAGTTAATCTGGTGCCCCAATGTTAAGATACTGGGAACACTGTCCAGTTGATTTAAATCCCTAAATAAGTCATTTGTAGTGGACTTTTGGGTTTGTGTCCTGAAACTGCTGTAACACTAAAGAGAGTGTGCTACTTCTGAAGCTGGTGGGGAGTACGGTGTGCCAGTTCAAGAGTTTCTTGCTCCATGTATGTTTTTTACTACGTGGAGCTCCAAAAATGACTGAGATGATTTAATTTGGGTGTCTTCCTCTCCCCCCTGAGAACAACAAAAACCATGCAAAATATGAAACATTCCTGTCCATTTAGGACAGAGCCTGCTTCAAAGGGTGCTGACACTGAACTGCTCCTTGCGTATAGTTGTCTGATAGTTGAGTCCCTCACATCTGATGAAGATGTGGGTTGTCGGTTCTGTTTGTCATGGTGGGAATTAAATCAGGAAAGAACCTTGCGAACTTGGTAATGGCATGTCCTGGGTAAGTGCCATTTATCCACCTTGAAGTGAGATCATGTGGCGTGGGGATATAGAGAACAGCTTCACTCTACTTAATGTCTGGTAGTCTGTAGCACAAGGCTGATTTTTGCTGGCAGCAAGCAATTTTTTTCAATATGTGAGGAAAAAAGGTTGGTCCTAGTAGGAAATGTAGATTGGATAGGTTCTGTCTGATTTTTCAAACTTCATTTTTGTATGATATGAACTGAACCCCTCACTGGCTAAATTTAACGGATTGGCTTGTGACAACCTTGTTCGCAGGTAGGCTTCTGCATCTGCTTAGATACATATGTGTATTAAAGCTCATAGTAGTTCCTGTAATTGCAACATGGTGAAATAATACCAAATGAACCAGCATTGCACTGTTTTGTTTTATTATAAAATTCACAGGATGTTCCTGACAAAACACCTGAATGGAGAGAGTAAGATAGAGAATAGCAAGTCAGCAAGGCTACATTTTCTTGGTTTATATTTTATTAAAAATCTAATCTCTGGAGGGCACCTTTTTTTTTTTTTCTGGTTTTCCTGATCTCTGTATCATGCAGTCATCTCAAAAACAGCTCTATTCAGTTCTGTTTAGCAGAAGCCAGAAGTTGCTGTTTTGTTCTGTCGTGTGCTTGGATGAGAGGGCCTGAGTTTTAGCAGTAGCAGTGCTTTTGTGAACTGTTTGCCCATGTTTCATAGTAGTGTATTTGCTACGTTTTTAATTGTTGTACCAATTGCATTTGGAGACTTTCATACGTTTGGTTTGATGTGCACCTGCAATTTAAATGTAAGAACATAAGACACCTTGTTGCAAAAAGTACATTTTCTTGACTATTTATTAAGAAAAGTTCTTTCTGCAACAAATCTAGATACGTAGCAAATTGTGTAAGATTGCTTAGTCAAACACATTAAAACGAAGATTAATTTTATTCAGTCTGTCAGCTTTACTTCTTTTCAAGTTGATCTGGGTTTTTTGTATCTTTAACTTTGTCTTTAAGTCTCTGTAAAGCCCAAATTGATGATAGATTTGCTTATGCATATTTTTAGTTTAGTTTTAAAAATATTGTGAAAATTGACCTGTCTGTATATTTGTTGTTGATATGATGATATGTTGATATGATGTCTGGTTTGTGGCTTGGAAGCTCACGAATTTGTGATTAACCAGGTTGTTGGAGGAAAAATGACAGAACTGGGACGACTCGGTGCCTTTATTACCAAAGTGAAGAAAGGTAGCTTGGCTGATGTGGTGGGGCATCTCAGAGCAGGTAAATCAATCAGTTGCATACCAAATACACTGTCGTTTAATTAAGGCTTTTTATAATATAGCTGTTAATTTATATTAACATTGGTCATGTGATATGCTAATATTTTTAAAATACAGGACAGTGCTCTAAAGTTGTTATGCCACAGTTGTCTGCATTTCTAATTTATTATTAACTCCAATTACTTGGATGTATAAGCAAAATATAAGACCCTCCTGATGAATACTAGTATCAGGACCGAGTGTCACTGATAAATATTTTGCTTGCTAGCTCAAGAGCTGCTTGTTACACTCTCTATAGAAGCAATGCAAACAGTTTTTTAAACTCTTCCATTATGGCAAACAAACTCACTACAGTTACTTTACTTGCACTATAGTGTCACCTGAAGGATGATACACTGTGTATACAATGGACTTTTAGTGTTACAAATAAAAATGGAAAACAACCCAAGAAAATGATCTTAAAGTAATTCATTTAGATAAGATGTATATACTGCGCTTACTTACAAAGAAGTGACTGTGCTGCTGGCACTTTTCAAGCTTCTAAATGAAGCGAGAACTACACACAGCAGTTGATTTTCAAATTAATTCTTAGTGGTTTATATTTTTACAATGGCTCTAAGCAACTACTTTCCAAGTGCAGTCTTAGCAAACCAAAGTCTGTGCAGTACCTTCTTAGGAATCCAGAAGCTCTGATGACAGCTTGTATGAATTTAGGATAATTGCATGATGCAGATAGTAATAAAGAAGTAGAAAAGATGATGAGTCTCTAAAAATATCCTACTTTGTTTTGGCGTTTGTTAATTAGTTTTTTTACCATGTCAATATACAGGGAGTTGATAGCGCCAGTTATTATAGTTGTTTACAGATTTTAACTGCAGGTTATAATTACAGAAAATAAATTTCTCTCCATTAATCTTGAACTATTTGGACTGAAATACTACATTTCTTATGTCTGGTCTAGGTTGTTTTAAGTCAAAGCTATTTTTAATTTCTAAAAGTATTTTTAGAGACAAAATAATTTCACAGAAAAAATATTGCTTTGCGCATGTTTTCAGTGAATGAAAGTCTGTTCAGCCTATTGTGTGGGACTAAAGCACAAAAAAGGCATGCATGAGTCCTTGCTGTTAGGAAAAAACATTTTTTCATCTTTATGAAAAACCTCCAAAATTTGGCTAGTTAATAGATCTTTGAGTAGTTGTACAATCCTCCTAAATTTTAACAAAGGCAAACATAAAGTCTTGCATCAGGAACAGAAAAACCCAGTGCAACAGTAAGCGTTAGGAGCCAAACAGCCAGAAAGCAGCTTGGCAGAGAAGTGTCTGGAGGTGCTGGAGGACAGTAAGTTGAATGTGAGTCAGCAAAGCACCCTTGCAGTGAATGGCAATCCATGTACAAGGCTGTATTAGCAGGATTGTCTCCAGGAGGTTGAGGGAGGTGGTTGTTGCTCTCTATTCAGTGCATATCTGGAGTACTGTGTTGCATCTGAGTTCCTCTAGTGCAAGAGAGATACTGACAAGCTGGACTGGGTTGGGCAGATGGACAGAAAGTTGCTTAGGGGTCTAGAGCATGTGGTGTACAAGAAGTTGAGAGAACTGGGTTTGTTCAGACTGGAAAAGAAAAGACTATGCGAGGGTCTAGTTGTTTTTTTTACCTGGCTAATGGGAGGCTGCAGAGAAACCAGAGCCAGACTGTCCTCAGAGGTGCACAGTGGTCACACAAGAAGCAATGTGCACAAACCGGGATGAGGGAGATCCTCTTTGTGAAAATCTTTTTGCTTGTATCTAGAGAGGGTAGTTAGGGCTTGAAACAGGTTGCCCAGAGGAGAATCTGCATATCCTTCCTTTGAGACACCCACATCTCATCTGGTCAAATCCCTGAGCAACCTGGTCTATCCTTTGATGTTGGCCCTCCCTTGAGCAGGGGTTGGAACTAGCTGACTTGCAGAGGTGTCTCCCAATCCAAATTATTATTTTAGAAATCAATATAAAACAAGTCAGATATTTGCAGCATAGGTCTGAAAACTTCCCATGTCTGCTGAACATGCATCAGTAAGTGGAGGTAGAATGCAAGATGTATTAATATGCCTTTTCACAGGTGTCTTAGATATTCTGGGATATATGCCTCACCAGCATAAGTGGCTCCATAAGGGTGCAGGTGTCCTTTAGGTTCTTCCAGACAGATTTGTGCAGCTATCTTGGTTTTCCTAAACTTCTGCAGTGTGAGATGTCTAACAGCTCCCTGACTGACTGACTTGCATCTCTGGGCTACTACAGTGGGACTTTAGACCAGGGACTTCATCTCACCTCAGTTTGTACCAGTGTATCACAGGATCATAGAATGGTTAAGGTGGGAAGGGACCTCTGGAGACCTCTAGTCAAACCCCAGTGCTTCAGCAGGGTCAGCTAGAGCAGGTTGCACAGGACCGCATCTGGTTGGGTTTTGCATATGTCCAAATTTTGAGTATCTGGATGGTGTTTTCCTGTTTCCATGCCTGTTAGTGAGAGCAGAAATCAGAATGTAAGCCTTATAGACAGCATCTTAGATGAAAGAGACAGTGAAAAAGGGCTTGGCTAGTCAAGAAGATCAAGAACTGGACAAGCTGAGCAAAAGATTGATGGTGGTGATCTGGTTAGAACTAACAGAACTGACATTTCACTCGTATCTCCATTTGGATCTAGTTTTCAGTAAGAATATTTGGAGCCACTTCTGTTAATTTAGCTTCCAGACTATGATGATCTTATGTTTAATCATCCTGGCAATTCTTTTTTTTACTTGTTCTGTCTCCTAGTGACTCTCAAAAGTAAAAAAGCTGCTAAAGTCCTCTAAAATAGCAACAGAGACACCTTATATGTTCCTCTTTAGGATTCTCAACCATGTTGCACCTATTTTGTCATCTGCAAAATATGATAGATTCATTGCTGTGTAACATAGGTTTATTTAGCGTTACAAATTTAGAATATGTCCCTGTTGGTTTTTGCTGTTAAGTTACAACTATTGCAAAGCTGGCCACATCTTGTTGCTTTTAATGCCTCAGATGCTTTTGTAAATTAGGCCAATTATCTCTAAAGAAATCAGATTTTATTTTAGTGATAAACAACGCATTAGTTTATAGCAGTTGTTAGCTTTAAAATACAGTGAGAATTACAGAAGAAACTGAGTGTGTTCCCACTAACTTGTAAGAATTTTAAATGAAATTCCTAGGCAATATCTAATTCCTTTTCCTGCTTGACAGAAGGTTATGAAATACTTAAAACGATTTCAGCTAAACAACGTGGCAGAACATTAAACTTATGTCAGCAAGCATTTATTAAGTCTGTCATTAGCAAGCCCTTACGTTTTAAAGAACGACAAAATGCTTTGAAAGCCAGTGGAATACTCTGTGGAGTCCTTTCTTAAAATACCAAAATACAGGCTGTTTGGGAGAAAGGACTGAGAATCGCTGAACGCAAAGAGAAATTGAAGCCCTGTGTTTTGGTAGATAGGACTTCAGTCAGGATAGTTTTCCTTGGCTTATTAACAAGTGCAGGTTTGGTCATTTAGCTTAGATGTGCTCAGAAAGGAGCAAAGCCAGCAGCTGAAGGGTTGTTCCTGACTGAGTGTGATAAACATAAAATCATTGTCAATAAAGAAAGATAAAATAATTGTCAATAAAGAAAGTAATATGGGGCATCATATAGTGATTGTGAAGTTTTGACTGCTGCATATGATGACGTGTAAGAGTATAAACTTACCTATGTTTCCTGCAGTTTAATTGTATACACAGAACTTTCTTTAGAAACTATAGTTCAAGATTTTCACCTTTTTATAATAAGGCCAAAATACAATGTAATGTACATACTGCTTAAATTCCAGAAACAGCAAGCTGAAGAAAGTTAACTAAATAACTTTCACATCATGTTTTCCTTTGTCCCCCCTAACATCCTCAGGAGACAGTAACTCACTCCTTGCTTTTATTTTTGGTTCATTTGACACAGACAGTGAAGACTGCCCTTTTGTAGAGAAATTGAAATACACGGTATATAAACTGTAATAAAATGTCATGATTTTAAAAGGCTTAACAATAGACTCTTGTATTTTTCATTTTGAAGATTAACCTGTTTTCAAACTTTAGTACTGCTAGTTAATAAAAGATCTTTTAAAAAGACTCTTTCCTATCATAGAACAATAACAGGTGCTCTACTATTTTGGAAAAACTTAATGTGTTTGCACAAGTGGTTTCATTAATATGTTTTGTGTGTACAAATTGTAGCCGTGTTCTGAGAAATGAGGCTGGATAGTGTCTCAAACCTTTATTGTGTTTCAGCACAGCTTTTTAATGGATTTTGGGCAACGTTATGTGGTTATCTAGATTTCATAAATGTTTTGCACTTCTTTGTAAAAGAATATGGAAATGAGATAAACTTCTCTTTAAATTCAAGGGGATGAAGTTCTAGAATGGAATGGTAAACCCTTACCTGGAGCTACAAATGAAGAAGTTTACAACATTATTTTAGAATCAAAATCAGAACCTCAAGTTGAAATTATTGTTTCAAGGCCTATTGGGTAAGGCTAAAGACTTATTTCTTAAGCACAGTTATTACTTCTACTAATGGGAGTTTTAAAGGGACTATTTGTGAGTTCATTTTTTTATCTCTCAGTAATGGAATATGATTCACTTTCTATTATTGACATTCTGTATATTCGATTTTCTTCACTGCTATTTACAATCTTGGATCTTTCCAGTGATATAAAAGTATAGATGTTATTTTCTGTATGGTCAAAGCACTAGCAAGGTTTTTGCCGAGTGACAAAGAAAAATTGGTAGATGAAGTGGACCTATGTATGAGAAAAATCTATTTTTTCAGGCTTTTAGCTTCATTAACTCAGAATAACTTACACAAGTATTCATGAGGAGAAGGAAGCATCAGCAACCATTGAGCACTGCAGGATTTTAATATGTCAATGCTAGCAGGATTTTAAACAGGCCTTCTCTAAGGACCTCAAAAAAGGAAAACCAGAACTCTTAATTGAAAGGGCTGTATTTATCCTTAAATGATACTGTCATGAAAATCAAAAGTGGAAACAAATATACCTTCATATTTATCAAGGTAATTTGTTTCATCAAAAATTAGCTTTAAGGTGTTATGTTTATAATCTTAATTTTTACTTACTATAAATCCAGGTTTGGGTTTTGTGGTGACAATTCTTATATTCTTGATTTTCCAAATAAGCCTTAGATCATAAAATTTGTTCAAATTGACTAGATTAGTGGTGTTGGCCCTACATTTATCACAGTTGTTTTAGTGATGTTCTATACTCCTTCACCTCTATTGGGACTGTTTTGAGCTAAATCTTGCAGGATTGAATATGAATCATATAGTCTAAATTCACATTTATATTGCGGAAGAAAGTCACATGATTAACAAGAAAAAGTGACTCTTGGCTAGTTTAAAAAAAAACAAGGGGTTTAAATCTCTGTAGTTTGTCACCTTCCAAGAGTTTGTGTGCACTCACTATAAGTCTGTAACTACTACTATTCTGTAGGTAGATGGTAAACTGTTTCCTCTTTATGAATGCATGGTTATTTCCTTTTGAATTTGCTAGATTTTGTCCTAATTATAGTTTTTATTTGTCTCAAATAAGAGAAGTTTTCCATTTTAGAAACAAAAATCACTATTAATTTCCTTTCTGACTAAAACATTCTTTTCGCTTTTATTTCACATCAGCTTTTGATGTTTGGTTTTATCTATACTGTGCAAGTGTAGCTATATTTTACAAGTGAGTTCTGCCTCTTTAATGGCAATCACTATTAAAAATACTTAAATAAAATTAACATTTGTTGCTAATTCCGGTTATGAGTTTGACGTTCCAATGGAAAACGAAAGCTTGATGCAATAACAGTGGTTGTTAAAAGCTAAAATTACCATCCAGATGGAGACTGTGGGGGAGTAGAAACCTTATTTTACATTCTTTAGTTGGATAAATTAGGACATGTTCCTGAGTGAAAATTACAAATTCAGTCCTATGTCTTTGTAATTAAAAATATAATGCTGTAAGAAGATTATGGGAAGTCTAGTTTTTATGTTTAACTCAGCAGACAAGAAATATGTTGGACCTGACTTGAACTCCATGTCTCAATTGAAGAAAACCTGAAAACTGATTTGTACAACTCATGTAAAAGTAAAATGCTAGACTTAGTATTTTAAATAATGAGCTTTAGATATATTTATTGCTATCAGCATATTTGCAAATGTTGTGTATACTTCAGCTTTTAAGATAACTTCATTATTACACCAAATGGATTATTTTAGTTTATGAATTTTCTAAATCTGGTAGCTTCAAAAAATTAAGTGCAAAGTGACCACGTTCCAGTGACGTATTCTTGAATAAAAATCACGAGAAAATAGTGCAACTGTTGAACTGAGGCATAGAACATGATGTGCATTCAAAACCAAAGTATGTTTCTGAACCTGAGCAGTGAACTTTACACTAAAAATGTGCACCTAGAAATAGTACCAATAAAATGTGAAGTTTTGCTTTGGATGACCCATACGTATTTTTTTCTAGACAGAGCCAAAAATAGAGCACATGAGGCTGCTTTTATTTTGAGATAAATGGAGTCTTGGCATGGATGCTTTTACATATTACAATGACGCTATTCTTGAAGAGTTGTGTCTTGACTTCTTTTTTTGAGAAGAGCGAATAATGTCCCAAAGTGACTGGAGCATATAGCTTTGAAATTTAAAGATATTTCCTTCCCCAGAAGTAATGTATCAATCTTGTTGTTTTGTATCAGGTTGGGATTTACCTGTTTGTCATCTTAAAAGAACAAAAAATATCAGATGTACAACAAAGGAGATCCTGATAGAAGTTAACAAAAAAGAACATACTGCACAGTATTTTCTTTTTTCTTTTTTTTAGTTATAATCCATGGTTAATGCTTTGCTTGCATTAACCGATTACTTCCCCCCCAGCTTCTCCTTGTCTTGTTATCCAGACTATGTGATTGTTTCAAATTCATGATAGCAGATTTTATTTAATCCAAGAAATCTAGTATAGCAAAGTTTTATGTCTACTTTAGATGCTGACTCAGCAAAATTAAAGCTGCATGATACAGCATTAAGTGGTAATCCATTATACCTAAAATTCCTATGAGGAAATAGGTTCCCGAAAGACCTGAAAAATGCCATTTCGTCTGCATGATTAAAGTGTTTTTATCTCTCACTATTAATAATGCAAATAATGTACCAGCATTTCTAATGGTCTCTGTTTTAAAAGTCCTTGCATATTAGGTCTAAAAAGCCCCAATATGACACAGTTTTTGCTTAAGTGAATAATGTGAGGACTGTAAGCCCACAAATTAGATGACTGCAAGTTAGAAAATTGATGTCTAAATAATTTGCTCAGTCTTGTAAATTTGGATTTCTGTGTCTACCAGCAAATGTAGGTTTGAGTAATGGATAATTGTAGGAAGTTTATTAGAGAAAAAAGTGGAACATGTAACACTATTAGCAGATGAAGGCATAACAACAACAAACAGTATAACCACAATAGTACCGTAAAAACTCCATAGAAACTAATTGATGCTGATGCTAATTCTAATGATTGCAACACAAGGTAGATAAGAAACGTACAAAAAGTAAAATTAGTGGGTTGGCTATCTAAATCTGAGAGGAAGGGCTACCTATGAATATGCATACCACGCGAGAGGCAACGAACATAAGACAGCATAGAAAATCCTCTGGCAGTATGCTTTTTGGAGAAGAAACCTGGCATGGTAACTAACTCGCCGTCTCTTGGGTGGTCAGGTGAGCTCTATGGGATAGTGCAGGTAAAACAAATGTTCTTTCCTTTATCTCTGTTTTCTTTGCCTGATGCTGGCTATCTTTGCTTGAATTTCCACAGATAATATTGCCAAAATTGTTGTTTCGCTGGTGTGATTCAGGTCCTCTGTGCAGGGATTGCTACAGTGCTCTAGGTCCTTGCAAGGATGTTGAACCTTCGTAATAAACCAGACAGTACTGAATTCCAGAGAGTCACTCCAGTAATGTAATTAGTGCAAAGTGCAGACTGGTCTGCAGGTTCTGATGGGATGGAACTGTTTTGGAAATAGGAGGATGTGCACTGGGAATAGGTACTCAGAAATTCTGAAGACTCTGTAGGGTGTAGAGGACAATGCTTCTGTCCCTAGAGCAACCTGAAGAAGTGTGGGTACAACCACATTTTGATTTTGGTTTGTCTTCAGTGATCAAGCTCTCGACTATAGCCCTCAGAAATTATAGCTGTTCCTATGTTTTACAAAATAATGTTCCTCACAAACCATTTATCTGCACAGAGTAGTCTCAACCTAAGGTGTACTTTGGCTTAATTTGTGTATTCATTGAGGTTTGGAAGGATCCAGACATGAGGTAGTCATATATAAATCACAGAATATCACACAAAACCTTTGCCTTTCAGGATAGAGATGGAAATACAAAGCTTGATGTTCTTTGCTGGAATGTGTCTGACATTGCTTTTATGACATTCACATTGCTCTGGAAGCAGAGCAAACTTTTGTTCTTATTTTCAATAAATGGTGCACTATTTCCTACTTTGTTATTTCCATTTGCTTTGACTAGTCTAGTTTTGAAGATTATAAATCGTGAGGTTTTGACTATTTCTTCTGAAGAGCTACTTTTATAAATCAGAGTGTTAGAATATTTCCTGCAATCCATAAGAGCAGGCTAGATAAGACTCTTTTTCTTACCTAACAAGCTTTAAATTAGTTTCCTTTTAGAATTTTCGTTCTTTAATAAAACCGCCAATGTTTAAAAGAAAAATTACCACTCACACATTTGATAAAGTCACTAGACATAATACTAGTGATTTTCTTGTGGGCATATAATATTTAAGAAATGGTTATGTCAAGTGGTTTATTGAATATGTAAGTGGTTTAAATATGAACAGAAGCATAGCTTTGAATTATTTAATGTCCATTTTGAAATCAATAGCAGAAAGCAGAACTGTTACAGAGCTTTTTAGGATACTCTGGCACGAGTTTGGTGATCAGTACTGTATTGCATACTTAATTTATGGGTTTTTTTTGCTTCTGTGTCTTGCAATTCTGTGTGGAGCTCTACTTAAACGTGATAAATATATTAGGGAAGAGAAGACTTCCTAGCAATAATTTTAAATATATATATATACACGCACACACATACATACACTTTTTATGTACACATTCTATGATTCTGTTCTGTGATTTTTATATATATAGATAAAAGCTTTCCATTGTACTATAAAGTTTTAGAGATTTCCTGAGGGCGAATGATGCTAATATGGTGGGGATGAATGTGGTGAAAGCTGCCAAATAACATTTCTATTGCAAACCATGTGTTTTGTCAGGAACTGAAATTTATGTTCTGGCTTCCACTGTTTCAGTCAGTTGTTCATAAGAATTACAAGGGGTTTAGAAAAATACATTAAAAAATTACACTTGTAGTTCTTTCCTATCTGGTGAGTAAAGTCTTAAAGATCTGATTATTTTTGTCATTTACCCTTTAACTGGCAAGGACTTTTGTATTGCCAGCTCTAAGTGAGGAAAATACCGTCAACTTAACCATATTTTCACCCACTCAGCAGTTACGAAGCTTGACACAGTAGGGTGCACTGTCCATGTTGAAACACTCCTTGTGCATATGAGCCCTCGTTTAGATATTCTAAATGGGATATTATTACAAACAATGCTGTACTGCAGACAAGAGTGTTCATATTATAGCGCAAGAAAACATTGCAAATGAAATGTGTTGAACAGAGAAATCAGTTGGAATATGCAAAGTAAGTATTTCAGACTGATGAGAACTGCCCTGGAAATTGAAGGGAGAGTATGTTAAGAGGCAGAAGTCTGCACAGCAGCCCCGCTGTGGAACATGTCATTAATCTGTTAATATTTTTGTGATGTACTACTATGTCATGTCAAGAATAAGTAATGCAGTTATGTTTCCATGAGTTTGAGGAATCTTTGTTACTCTTGAATTGCAAAGTCAAGAGCAAAAAGAAGCACGTTCTTGTGGAGTGATATGAGATGTAAGCTGATGTCAGACATTAACTGGAAGCTGAAATAGACTTTTTTAAAACACATACAAGTCTAAATTGCAGCAAGTGAAAAACAAATTTAAGACCATTTGACTGGGCACTATTCTATTCCTTTTCTGACCTAAGTGTGCCTTTCTTTTTCGTGACCATTATATACCCAGGAGTCTTAGTTCTATTGACTTCCAAGTCAGTAAAAAGGTGCTTCACTGAGCAGAGAAATGCCCGAATACCTTTAAAATGCTCAACTTCAGAATTAAAATCTTGTAAAGGTTCTTCAGAAATGCTGTTGTAGTTCCAATTTTGGATTATTTTGTGTAGATGAAAATATTTTCAAGTAATTGACTGAAGAACTTTGTTTCCATTTTCCTGCTTCGCTTCTTTGTTAATATTTGTACAAGAACTGTTGTTTTTTGCCTTCACAATGTATTTTCAATGATTGCTGAGAACAGAAGAGAGTCACAAGCTATCATCATCCATATATTTTGATGGAAGAGTAAATTTGTTGATGCCAAAATTTTTATAGATATGTGTGGACTTAACCAGTTTGATTTTGCTTATACCTGTGTATGTGCTGGATGTGTTTGTGTCAAAAAATGTCCATACCCAATCGTAATACAGTTTGCTTTTTTTTAACCTTTCGAGAAATACATTATTCTTTTGTTTGTTTAACGTTGCTAATATTATTTGCTTTTTCTTTTCTTATTATATAAGACATTTTCACCAGTTTCATTCCGTGAACTCCTTGAGACGTTTATATAAATACTACTAGTGAGTTAATCTGACTGGTTTTTTTTTATTTTTTTCCTCAAAAAAATAGTTGAACATTCATAGCTATACTGCATTTTGCCACCTTTCTCTTCATAAAATCTCCTTAACGTCATTGTTCTGGTGTAAAAATATTGTGGAACCCATCCACAATATTAACATTGTAGTGCTTATATTGTTACATCTGTTAGTTCCTTAACTTGAAAGTAGTAGTTTGCATTAGTAAGATTTTCATGAATGCTAGTGGAAAATACGTCTTTAAATATTTCCTCTTTCTTTCCTTGTAACCCATTTGAACAGAAACATATCTATATTTCTAAAAAAAAGTGTCCCAGAAACGTATCTGTTGCAGCAGAAGGTCATCTCCATTGTTTCTAATTCCTATGTGTATATTCACATTTTAGTGATATTCCACGGATTCCCGAGACTTCTCACCCCCCATTAGAGTCTAGTGAGTACATACCTCGTTCTTTTCGCTAAGCATGGTCTTGTACCCAGCACAATTGTTTCAGCTATGAATTTTCTGAAAGATGAGCACTGGGAGACTGCATTGGCTCTGAGATTTTTGGGATGTTTAATCTGGGATAAGGGTATCCAGACAGTCTTTTTCACCGTGCTATCTACATCAGTTTTAAATCTTTCTGTACACTAATCTAGTTATACTGTGTACACATACAAATTTTATACAATTCAAAGAAAAAGGAATTCATAAGTTATCCAAATTTTCTTCAAAATTTTGAATGGAAAGTTAATGTTTCTCATGTACTTTTAGGTTCAAGTTCTTTTGAATCTCAGAAGATGGAAAGGCCTTCTATTTCTGTTATATCTCCAACCAGCCCTGGAGCCCTACGGGATGCACCACAAGTCCTACCAGGGCAGCTTTCTGTGAGCATGTTTTGTTTTCCCTCAGTTGTTAATGAAAAATCTATGAATTGCTTGTCCCTTGGCCCTCTGCATTCCCAAGGTCTGTTGGGAGGTCAAGAGAAATGTGTGTTGTTGGTAAAGACTAACATCTTTCAAATGTTTAAGACCCTCTGTGCACACTCACAAACCATCACTGTAATCACAGCAGAGGTACAGAATTGTTGCCTTAATACACCTCAGAGCACAGGCATTTACACTGAGAGGAGCCCATAAAAGTGCTTGTAACTTGTCATCCTCTACCCTCTGCATTGGAAATGGTGACTTTTCTGTACATGCCCAGTAATCCACAGATAACAAGCATAATATCAATTTATCTTTATGGGAGCATTTAAAGAGCTGTGTATTTGTTAAGAGTTACACTGTTCAGTAATGCATTTTAATTCAGATACACACTACGTCCTGGAACTGTCTGTAATACTAATTGAAGCTGTGCTTATTAAATATACTGTGAGTACTTAGACTTTGTTTCATATGTTCTTATATTTTTTTTATATTGATCGTATCAACTTCTAAGTATACAGCAGGCTCAAAGATTTCATAATGTTATGACTCTGAAGAAATGATTTAGCGGTATAGTATATTTTTCATAAGAACATTTGCAAGGTGACAAATCAGAGTAGATTTCCATGATGCCTAGAGTTTAGCTACGGTCAGGGCTTCCTATTTGAATGTAGCTTTTAAATGCACTCATACATAAAAGATTACATAGTGAGTCCAATAAACAATGTAAGTATAGTCAGGCACCAACATTTAATTCAGCTGTCGTAAATACAAAAGTCTTTGGTATATACTATCATCTTTTCCATCTAACTTAACTATTAAGGGATTTGAAATGAAATGTATCTCATTGTCTCCTGAAAAAAACAATGGTTGCTTTTACATTGTGGTTAATGTGAAGCACTCTGAAAATTCTGTGTGTTCTCCATTTTCAGTAATGTTTTCTGGTAACTGGATTCTTGTAGGTTAAACTGTGGTACGACAAAGTGGGACATCAGTTAATAGTAAATGTTCTTCAAGCAACAGATTTGCCACCAAGAGTAGATGGACGCCCCAGGAATCCTTATGTAAAAATGTATTTTCTTCCAGACAGAAGGTAGTATTTAAATTTAGAAAATTGTGTTGTAATTTACCATGTTTTGAATCAACGTCTAAATGAGCTGTTATGAAGTAAAGAATTTCTTTTTATAATTCATTAGAGCTAGATTAATTATAACAAAAAAAATGCACTTGACTCATGCAAGTCAGTAACAAATTAACTGTGTGGACCTTTAGATGAATTTGGTCGACTGTACAGCAAATACTTTTCTGTTTTAAGCATTATCAGATCAGAAAGAATGAAAACAGTAAGTGCTGATGAGTGAATGGGATTTTGTGATTTATCTCTACAAACAATTTACAACAAATATTTATGTTTCAGTGATAAGAGTAAAAGGAGGACCAAAACAGTAAAGAAAAGTCTAGAGCCAAAATGGAACCAAGCTTTTCTCTACTCACATGTACATCGTAGAGATTTTAGAGAACGAATGCTTGAAATAACAGTATGGGATCAGCCAAGAGTACAAGAAGAAGAGAGTGAATTTCTTGGAGAGGTGATACATACAATCACATTTCTCCCGAGTTCATTGTTTGGTTTTAAATACATATACATAATATATTTTATGTATGTGTTTGTGTGTGCCTTGGAAGCATAATTAAAACCTGATAATTTTTCTACTAGATTCTTATAGAGCTGGAGACAGCACTTTTAGATGATGAACCACATTGGTATAAGCTACAGACACATGATGAATCTTCACTACCTCTGCCTCAACCATCACCTTTCATGCCAAGAAGACATGTTCATGGTGGAGAAAGCGCTAGCAAAAAATTACAAAGTAGGTCCAAATTCTATTAATCTCTTAAGTTTTAAAGCTGAATATGGTGTAATAGTATTTAACTTTCATATAAAAGATAAAAATACTGTTTCATAGTCTTTAAGCATAATGAAAATGTGTGACAGAAGAGATGCAAATTGTGATGTTATGACATGGCAGCCTTTCACCTGTGGCATGTAACTTTCAAGTATGTGAAACCTGTTGGAATTAGTTTGGTTTTCACTAGCAAAAGAAAATTGTTCAAACATTCGTTTGCATAAATTTCCTTTTAAGTAGAAAGATGAAGTTCATCATTGTTGTATACTTTTTAAAATAATAAATAGCTATTTTAAAAAAAGTCCTTAAACTTATAAGGCTTAAACCCACTTTTCATCATAAAGTTAGTCTCTACCTCCAGTATGCTCATTGTACAATCGATGAGAACCGTGCTTCTGTAGCAAAGAGAAATTGTGTGCGTGTATTTGGGAGGTACTATTTTGAGGAGTCCCATTTCAGGTTTGTATGAGGCATATTAAAATGATGAATGTATTGAAATATTTGCATATTGTAGCTTCTCTGGTCATTTAAATTAATTTAAGATTTGTTTAGACATAAGGACATAGGGGGTTATTTTAAAATAAGTTTCCAAGCTATTTTTCTGATTTTTCTTAAACATGGAAGTCAATGCGAAGGAAATTGGTGCACATTCAGGAATTAATTATAAAATTATGATACTGCTGTAATTGATGCATGAGGATATGTATATGGGGAGAGCAAATTAAAGGCCAGTTTTCATGAGATATTTTAACTTTTTTAAAAGCTGGCAGTGCTGTTTCCTCTTCCCCTCTCTCACCATATGCTGCCACCTCTCCTTTCCTGTTCAGCAAGCTGACTCAGCTTACTCACTGAAATAGCACAGAAGTGTGTTTTTTCTTTGAGTTAACTTTTTGCTGGTTTCGTGAGGTAAACTATTCTAGTACAGGATTACTGAGGACTTGAGAGAAGGAGAAGGGGAAAGGAGGCTGCAGCAGCTGTAAGATGTTAAATTGGCTCAGCTGCCTTGTGAAATGTCACTGTCAGTCACTGCGGTTCAGTTCTCCTCCTCTGTTGTTTAGACTTAAAATTGACATTTTAATTTCAGTAGTATATTAAATGAACATATTTTTACATTTCATAACACGACCAGATGTTCAGGTATTTGTTTACCTTACTGTTGTGCAGGGTCTCGGCCAATCAGTGATAGTGACATCTCAGATTATGATGTTGATGATGGTATTGGAGTTGTTCCTCCAGGTGCGTGGGTGAACAGCATGGTCCTGCTTTCTTCTTCTTCTTATTTTGCTTGTTTGTTCTTTTTTCTTTATAACACTTTGGAATATTGAGGATACTGTTTTCGGAGAGTGCATTGTGAAAAAAAACACTTTTCCTGGTAATTCCATGGTACCAGTCCTAAATCGTGGTGATATAAAAGATTCTACTATTCATTCATTGATATTTCTTTTACATATCATTCTCCATATGTGAACCACTGGAGGGTTCAAATTCTTTAATTGCTTACTGCATAAAGTTCCAAGCATTATTTAAAATATAAATTAAAATCAAAAAATCATTGAAGAATGGTAATTAAGATTTCAGTGTTTATTGCAAACATTTCTTTTATTTTGCTTTTTGCTTGAAACTTAGATATAATGCAGTCTCCCATGGACTTTACTGAGAATGCATGGCTGTAGATGAAGAAGCATGTAGCATGGCTATAGTTTTTATAGTTTTCATATGCCTTCATGAATTATCATTAACCTAAATGTTCATAAACATATACTTTCAGAGACTATTGTGGTTTGACTTTTAGTTCAGAATTCCTTACATTATTAAAATCTTGATGATCGTTTTGGATACCATATTTTTCTACTTCTGTTTGGCTGTTGCCACAAGTCAGATGGATATGTTTCCCAGTTGTACCAAACTAACTGAAGAGTCACTATGTTGCTGCCAGCACTAAATCAGTTTTTCTGTGGATCTTCCTGATGAATATTGCTGAATTAAGTCACGGTGGGATTTGCAAAGCTCTCTATCTTCCTTATCTGTGTTTAAAATGCACTGACAATTTATTTATTCATTATATAACCATACAAATAAATCATGTATTAATGAAAAATCATTTTGATGCTTACTGAGTCAAATTCTGGTTCGTTTGATGCTGATTGGATTTTTTTCTTACTTTAATACAATTACCACATGAGTTACTAAGAGTGAAATTTATTCAGGTATGTCTGGTAGTGATATATGCTTTAATGAAGTGATTAATCTTGGTATTTTTGCATCAGCTGAGAGTGAACATTTAAAAATTAATAAATCACAGGTTTAAAATATTTTTTCCTGTTTATTATTTATTTTTTTTAGTTGGCAATGTAGATACTGGCATATCTGTGTAGATTTACGTGTGTTTAAGGTTTCAGTATACCAGATTAAGAATTGAGGCTTTTTTCAGCTGACAGTTCTTCAGGGCATCCATTTGCCATTTAAAACAAAACATTTTCCATCTGACAGGAAACATTCAAAAATATTCGGCTGAATGCATTGGACTAGGTCAGCACATGAGTAACTGATTCCTATGGAAATTTCTTGGGACTGTGCAGGCTCAGATGTGCCTTTGAAGAATACATGGATCCAAACTTTCTCAGAGATAACTGTAGAAAATTGCAAGATTTAATCTGTAGCAATAGGATTTACAATGAGCTGAGAGTCTCTAGCTGAAACTTTAAGGGCCTGGTGAAGAGACTCCTGGAGTCCACCTAATCAGAAACAATTTGGCAGTTGACCTGACAATGTACAAATTTGTCTGTTTTGAGTTTAATGGATACATTTATTTGTCAGTTGTAAGTGGAGTTCAGCTGTCTGTGATTCCTATGTGAAGTGGATATACATATAAGTGTGGGGGTTTTGTTTGCTGGTGCAACCTGAAGTCTTAAATGGGGGTTAGACTTTAGGCACAGAGGGGCAAAGAAAATTTCACTTGTCAGCCACGGAAGCGTGACAGCCTAGACAGTATATGAAATTGTGTTTTGCAGTGAGAGTTGGAAAAGTTTGCCACTCCCACCGTCTGCTGAATTGCTCGAGAATCTTAGGCACAGATTCATAAATGTGTCTGGACACCAAGTTCAAATATGCATTTCTACCCTCCTATCCAACCTTCCTTACTTACCATGTTGCTGTATATTCTAAGACTTTGGACTGCTACCTTCATTTGCAGTGAATGAATAGTACAGTACCTTCACCATCTAACAGTCTCCTATGTTAAGACTAAGTTGCATGCAAGTTCTTTGTTGTGCTGCAGGGTCTCTACACCTTCCCTTCTCCTGCCCCCCAACACCATAGACCTCACCAGAGTGCACTGCAACTCTTGTCTGGTCTGTATTTCCCACACATTCTCCTGCAAGGTATGTGTGTGGGGGGAACAACGAATATCCATATTTCCCCATAAAGTAGGATGATGAGGCAGCTCAGATGCACTCTTAGACCATTTTGGCATAACCTTTATCGGTTTCAACCAGATTAGTCGAGGATTAAGATACTCCTTCTCAACAGAAGTAAGAATATTAATATTGAGTTCACAACACGTGATGCAAAACAAAATGTTTTCCTTTAAAGCCCCTTTTCCTTCCTATACCACTTACTTACGAATGTTACCCACTGTGGTGCTTATATATGATAATTAAGCTTTGTCTTTATTAGAGGTATATTCTTACAGCTGTTAATTTATTCCTTTTCTTAAAATATTCAGAAGTCAAGAAATTTATTTTGCCTTCTTGATATCTCAAGATTTTCACAAAGACTATTGTTAGTTTCTAAAAAATAAAACACCTAACTGCAAAATGCAGAAGCACAAAAGGTCACTTTTTCACCACACAGGCTAAAAAAGAAATGATGAAAATATTTTGGCTAATTTAACTGACATTGGAAATCCTTAAAACTGTAATTTCAATGTTTTACCAATTGTTAAGGCAAATGCAGTATTAGCATTTCGTAATAACAGAGAAAACTGTTTTCCTAGAGGTTTCAGCAGCTGCGAAGAATCACTGCTGGTCAATGGAAGTAAAGACTGCTACATCAAAAAACAATGGCACTTTGGTAACTTCAAGAATATTTTAAGAAAAGTATTTTTCCCTTGTCATATTACAAATGTGTTTTATCTTTCATATAGTTGTACTGTCCTCATTTATTATTTGTGTCTTGCAGTGACATATATAATTTTTTTAAAATCAGCTCATAGAGCTGTTCATAAAAGGAGTTTTTTTCAACAGCTGAAAGCAACTTTAATTTGAAGCTCAGTTTTAACAGAATTAAGTTTTGACAGGTTTTTGTGGTATGTCCACATCTATTTACATGAAGATAATATTATTTTAAACCTCTTGGCCTCTCCTTATATGAGATGCTCCAGTCTCCTAACTATTTTCATGTTCCTGAGCTAGACTCACACCAGTAACTCCAAGTCTGTCTTGTCCTGGGGAGCCCAGTACTCCAGATGTGGCCTCACCAATGCTAAGTATATAGGAAGGGTCAGTAAAGGATTTGATAAATAATGAACATATTTTGAGATCTATCTTTTTAACAAAAGCTATAGTAACTTTCTTAATTAAAAAGAAAAAAAAGCTGATATACAGTTGGCAATATCCCAGAGGGTATTTGTAATGCACTATATTGCTTATGCTATGGTAACTCTTCAGAACTATTTATCTATCATATGTAATCTGTATAAATGGTTGCATTGTACTTACCTTGCTCCTGTAGTGGTAGGGTGACGTCGACACAAAACCTTGTCTGTATTGTCTTTAGAAAAAAGGAGTTCTTGTATCAAACACTTGCTAGACCCATTTTCATCATCCATCCAGCTTCCATTTCATGTCACACCTGACAGTTTCCCGTAAGCGACTGAGAAACTTCTGCGTAAACTACCATAAGCTTAATTGCTGCTATCATGCTGGTCCATGCAAAAATTGTCTCTGCTCACTCTGGAGAGCACAGAGCCTTTGTATTTGAGGATATGAGGAAGTGTTACTGTTGCTGTCACTGTCGTGGTCTCGATGGAGGTATGGATGTGAATTGACCAACTCGACAATACTTGAGCTGGTACTTAGGGTAAATGTGAACTGCTATTGCTCTCTCTGTCTGGTTTGTAAGTTTTGTGTGCACACAATGCACACATTTCAGGTATTGTTCTCTGGATAGCTTGACTATGAAGCATATATAGGAAAAAGTCATCTTTCTATACCAGATTTTTAAGTGTACAAGATAATCCTAAGTGTATGGTTTTTAGGTAGACTAGAGATACTCTAGAAATATATTTAAACTGAAATTTATATTAAAATTTTTTAGATTTAATTTTTACGTATTTCAGTACAGTTACCTAAAGCTTAGAAAGAAGTTTTTGATTTGATTTTAGCATTGAATAAATGTAAACTAGTGTCCCTTCTGATAGAAGTGACAGAATTTTATCTAAAACAAGCTTGTTTGGAAAATGAAATATCTTTTAGCACATACAGCTTAGATTTAGTTATCCTGGGAAAGGGAAAACATCTAGCTTTTGTTGCGTGTCGTTTTTTTTCTTCCTCTTACAAAAATCCAGACATTTTCTGCAACAACCTTAGTACATGAGATGAGGAAATCTCCACAGAAGTCCTGACGGAGTCCTTTTTTTTTGCTTAAAAATTTGCACCTAGTCCTGAGATCAGGGAGATCCTCGTGTTTCTTTCTATTTTTATTGCACAACTCTGAAACACTTTTTCAGCAGGTAAGATACTCCCATGTCACAGTACATCAAAACCTGCAGAACATTGGAGTCCTTCTTTGTTAAAAGGTTGATAAACCTCCATACTTTCATGCATGCTGTCAACATTTACAGGCCTATTTTGCAGTCAGTACTCAGTACAGCTTTGCTATTAAAAATGCTCTTTATGTGACAAGCATTTGCTGGTTTTGTAGCTACAAGTGAGCTCTCCCAAGCTTGTTTTCTCTGGTTTTCAAACAATAGCCCCCACTCTTCCCAAACTTGAGTAACGTCACATTTTAAATATGAGATTACATTCGTTATTTTTGACATGTCTAATTCAGTGTTGTTTGAGAACAGCGCACACGTGCACTCAATGTTATGCTCCCTGATGTTTGTTTCTGAGCTACATGAAATGTTCTTATTATGAGTGCTTTTCTTTGGGCCCAGTGCTACCCTCTAACATCTATCAATACTCATAGTGTTTTTTGTTTCCCTGATTTATTAACCTCATCCTACCCCTCTGCTTCAACAAATGAAAGAACAAGATTGTTTCCCGTGTTCTCACACCAGCCGCTGTACTATCAAGTTGAAAACACAGAAGCTGGACAAAATGATAGCAGAGCTGGCAAAGGTCTTTCTGCATATGTTTTCTAGCTGAAAGTAACCAGAAAGTCTGTAGTAAAACTGCCTAATCATCTTTTTGTCAACATTGTCTCCTTCCTATCTGCCTTCCGTGTCTGATTTGTAGTGGTAAATGTATTAAAGACAACAAGAACTTATTGAAGCCAATCTTTTTTTATTTACTGGAGTTACTGGAAAGCTGGTGTAAGGCTGAAAGCTACTGTAGGATACCACAGCACCTGGGTGTTCTTCTGTTATCTTTGGATAATTTTTGCTAGTTTGTTCAGTACTGTATAGAAGGTGGTCACAGTTCTGGAGGCTGTGATATTATAAGCTGCATAATCAGGGAAAACAGTCTTTGAGTTTGTTGGATGATAGAAGTGTTTACCTAGTAGGTCCCTGTTTTCAGTTTTCTGTTGCCAGGATGAATCTGTTCTATGGTGGAAGATATGCTTAGTTTAGGATTATTTATCACTGTTTTAACAAAGTGTTTTCCTGCAGGTCTGATAATGAGATAGTGCGTTCAGAGAAGTTACATGCCCATTAGAATAGGTTGGTAAACTGACACACGTTTTAGGGAAAAGAGCATGAATGCTTCCTTGATGTTTGTGATCAGGGTTCAGACTTGCAGCTAAACAGGTGAAGTGTCAGGGAATACATGACCAAGCCTAATGCAGGCTCACTTTTAAGAGAACAGTAACAATTTGGTAGATGATGAGAGAAGAATGACAAGAATTATATAAATTATAGAAAATCTGAAAAAACCCGAACTTGATACTGTAACAAGATCCTTAAAAAGTGCAACTTACGCAGTTTACCCAACTGAAAATTAAGTGACTAAATCAGAGCCTTTCCCTGCATGGAAAGAAGATTTCTGATAGAGTTTGTTTTTTTTAGCTGAAATAAAAAACACATTACAGGAACTTAATGCTAGACAAATTCAGAGAAGCAACAAAATGACTATTTTGGAATCTAAACAGTAATTTGTGAAGTCATTACAGGATGACAGAAGGGATGACCCTGTCATCAAGGGACTTTCTATTAAGGGATTTTTGTAATCTAATTTAAATGTCTAGAAGAGAGCAACTGAAGTCTGAGCAAGTGTCTTTAGGCTCTTTCAGAAAGACAACAGCAACTTTTTGAAAGCTGTTCATCTTAGCTTCATTGTCTGTTTTAGGATGGGATTCAAAATGTATATCAAGGCAAACAGTATACTGCATGGAAGAAGGCACAGGAATATCAATGCTTTAAAATGTACTAACATTCTGCTGATTTTTTTTTTAAATCCTATGTGGATAAGAACTATGAGAAGCTTTGCAGCTTATTCATAATATTCAGAACAAATGTTCTTCCAAGTATGCAACACCTAACATTCTACATCATGTACTCTAAATGCTCATAGTTTTTGAAAGTAGGTGGCTTTGGCCAAGTTCAGTAGGAGAACATCTTTGTGTTTAACTGAAACAAGCGTCGGAAGGATTCTTTACATATGAGCAGGTCGTGGATGTATCTGTTCTGTTGTACACAAGCATGCCTTCTCCATTTGCTTGGTGAGGTAAACCTACATTACTTGGGTTCCCTTCAGATATTTGCTACTGTACGACAACTTTGAAATACAAGTTACTCTGGGTACTCTTCCCCAAGTCAGAAAGCTATTTCAGTCCTCTCCTCCACATCTTCCAGTACATAATAAAAATCATCTCAGTTTCTCTGTCTCTGTACATGTAGATGTTTAAAGGTAATGCTAGTAATTTATCCTGGCTGCATGACACATCAGGATGTACAACAGCTGAATGCTGAATTGAAAGTTGTGTAAGCGTTTAGATGTGTGTTCCTGGAAGGACTAACCATCTGAATTCTTTCTAAACCCAGACTTTTATTTTCTAATTTCCTTTTGTTGCCCTCTTGCCAGTAGGTTATAGATTTAGTGCTAGAGAAAGTAAATCTACAACGCTAACTGTGCCAGAACAGCAAAGAACAACACATCATCGTTCACGATCTGTATCTCCTCACCGTGGCGACGATCAGGGCAGGACCCGTTCACGTTTACCAAATGTGCCATTACAGAGGTAGGCATCACAAGTTAGTGAAGCACTGAGTGGTTTCAAGTTTGTGTAATCTGTCGTTATTAACTTTTCTCTTGTTGAGAAATTTTTCACAATTTTAAAACTCTTTTTGATTCTGAATTTAATAGTGTAGTATTTGAACTTGATGTATACTTTCATTAATCATTCAAGAGCACTCATGGGATGAATTGTAACTTTTTAAGACTTACCTCTTCTTACTGATAGTTTCTCTGTGATTCATCATCTGTCTACCATAACTAATACACAGACTTGGAATTGTTTTTTTAGTCAGTGGCTGAATCTTGTATGAAGGCACCTAAGTATATTTGTAGGATAATAAATAGTGGCACGTACAAATTGTATAACTATAAATTGAACTAATTTTGAAGAAACAGCAAACAAATTACAAATTGTGTTTTTAATGGAAGAAGTAAGAAATACTTTACAGAATCAGTGATTTATAAACCTCTATTTTCTCTATTTACTACTTCTAATAGGCAACCTGTTCATAGAAGAATCCTTTCTGAGCTTTTCATTTGCATGCTTTATGCTTGTTTTGAATAGTGCTGTACAGACTGTTTAAGCACAAAACTTGACCTGCTTGATTTTACATTTTGTATTGTGCAGAGCAGTAAGCTGCTCTTGCAGCCTCTCATGGAACCCTAAAATCAGCCAGTTTTTACCGGTTTTTCTTTCCTCCAGTTTCTCAGAAGCTTTATTCCTGAATTACTGCAAGTGCTTGAAGTGTTTCACTAGCAACATTATTGCCCACTAGCTGTGGTAGTTTGCTGAAAATCTGCCCTTCTTAGCTGAATTTTGTGTACAAAATTCTGTGCTACAGTAATGTCCTTATCCATCATTTCTGTGTCTGTTTTTCTGGAGTTCCATCACTGGTCATTTAATACCGGACAGCTGTGATGTTTCAAAATCGTGGTATATTCTGGAAAACTGGCTTCTCTTCTCAGCTGAGAATTCCTGATGATCTTGCTTCTGACTTTCAATCCTCCATGCCATATATACTGTTCTTGTGCAATGAAGTTTTGTGTGCTGCTTAAGTCCCTGCATGCATCTCCCTGTGTTACATCAGTTCTTACAGTAGAAACTATTTCACTACCCGCCAAATCACTTGCTTTTGCATTTCTCAGTAGAGCATCCGTAACAGGTAGAAGAATATGGCTCTACGTAAAACAGACTGTGGCACTGACTCATTTTTTTTTTTATGGTAGAGAGAATGAGCGCTCCTCATTCTGCTTTTGCAAACAGTTCTATGTGCTCTTGTTGTAACTTTGTATCTATAAGCATGATGCACAAATGAAATATTTCATAGCTAATTCCACCCATCCTTTCATTTTATACTTTGAAAAACTAAGGCTTCTTGTTCCAATGGCAGTTATTAAACTAAAGGAAGAAGCTGCCTTTCAAGTAGTTATTTCTTTTCTTGTTCTTTTTAATGTGAAGAGAGCTTTAAATTACTGTCATGGAGGTAAGAGCTTACCTGCATTTATACATAATCATACCCCTTTTTGTACAACACTTAGTTTGAGATTGATAAAATCAGCTGCAAGTTCCCATATCCAATCCCACACTTTCTTAAAGAATACTTGGAGATACCTGCAAAAATTTGACAGCCCTTTTAGAAACCTGGTTATGAATCTACAAATGCATAAAACTTAATTTTGCATGAGGTATATCAGTTCTTCTGTTATCTCAGTTATTCTTTAAGTACGGGCTTTGAAAATGCCATTACTGAATCCATCAGTGTACACAGAAACAGGCATGTACTTCTAAATAGGGTAAAAATGGCTGCTTTCTATACTTAGAGGTGTTTTTTTAAACTTAAGAACCAATATTTTTTAAAGTCGTATATTAACAATTTAATGATTAAAACTTCCTTCAAACAACTTGTACTGTAATCCATTAAGCTGTGTTACTTACGAGAAAACAGAAGTATCATACATATTTCTGCCTTTCAGGAGTTTAGATGAAATTCATCAAATGAGAAGATCACGTTCTCCAACTAGACACCATGATGCCTCCAGAACTCCAGTTGATTACAGATCCAGAGACATGGATAGTCAGTATTCGTCTGATCAAGAAAGGTACATCGTTGGCCTCAACTTGGAAAAAAGTTTAGAAACACCTGTGATTTGCCTAATTTTCAAGTGTTCAGTAGAAACATGACTAATAGTAATGGGGAAGGGGGAGAAATAATCCTAACTGAAAAAATCTAGTGTCATGGTTAAATTATCTATACGTCTTTTTTGGTAAAACTGTGAGCTGAGTTGACAGTAATAGCGGGTATCTAGACTAATAATTCTTGGCTGTTTGCCCTAGATTATTCTGCTGTTTGTTTCATGAGTGAAGCCCAGAGATTTTTGCTAGAAAACCATAAATCTACATGTATGCCCTAGCTATTCTTGTAACTGAGGATTTATCTGTTGCAGGAGCCAGCAAAACACCTGGCATGCCTTCCTACCAGTTGGGAGTTGCATATGCTATGATTTGCATTCCTGTGCTTATAGATTTTGGACATCTATATATGCATTCTCACAGCATCTTATGTAACACTCCGGTGAAATTGGTACGGAACCCAAGTGTAGCAAGGATAGTTGCAGTGCTTATAATTAGCAAAAATCTCCAATCTTAGATGCGTGACACATACACATCTTTCCCTGGAATACGTGTAGTGGCTACAGTCCTCAGAGAATGCTTAGTCTCTCCTAGTAGGTGTTGCTTTCAGGTGTCTAGGAATATATTCTCATAAAATGGAAGAAAATGAGAATTTAGTTTATAGCTGAAAAAAGTTTAAAAAGTTATTTCAGGTCAGTATTTGGGAAACATAATGACGACAGTCACAAGCTGAAAAATGTTTAAAAAGTTATTTCAGGTCAGTATTTGGGAAACATAATGACGACAGTCACACAGATGATCAATGTTTGTGGATTGTTTATTTAATTCAAAAAAACCATATAGCTAAACTATAATGTCAAACTTTTACCATTCGTATAAGATCAATTGTCCTAGCAATGTATTTGTTTTTTTTTTTAGTGGTAAGTTACTGTTTTTTGAGTAATGATTATAAAACCTTTCCAGTAAATTAAATACAGAAGATAAATTTCATAGTATGTGAAAACATGTAAAGAATAAGCCATAAAAATCTCTGGAACTATTTGTCCAGTTATGAAGCAGTACAGAAATTGAAGAACAGATGTCTTTTGCAGTTAAACTAGTTCAGTTCTGTATATAATCTTGCCTGTTTTGCTTTTTTAACGTGATAATGTACATAAGGGAATTAATGAGTTATTTGGAACACTAAAATTCAGCTTTACAGGCAAGAAGTATGTGCAGAATTGTCTAAATTGGATTGTTGTACTGAATTTCCTTTCAGAGGTGAATTGAAATGCTTTTAAAGGTAGTAGTCAGACTTGTAGTTAAGCTAATTAAAGTAATTTCCACTTATTGCAAATATTTCATGTTATTACATTGCAAATATTTCATGTTATTACCTATTATAAGTAGTGATATGTTCAAAAGATTCCTGAAAACATTTATTGAATAGATTTCTTATTCAGCAAACCTGAAGAGGAAGAGACGTTAGCAAGTAGCTTTTGTCAGAAGCAATAAACAGTTAAATGTCTAGAAAATTTTCTTCCAGTAAAGTCTCAAACCATGATATAAACAATGATATGTGCATGGATTATGCTTGGAGAGGAGGGCTTGCATAGAGGCTTGCTTGGAGGTGAGCTGGCAGACCAGAGCCACAGCAGCAGTGGGCTGCTGGATTTGTTCAGAGGAGTAAGACACAGTGTTTGGTTCTTTTCAATATTCAGAAAACACTTTTCAGAAGTTTAGAGATCAGACATGAAGGCTGCACATGGCTTCTCTGCAGGGTTTAAAGATGGGTCTGTTTACTTACTCTGCTTGAGTAATAATCTTGTCTGCAGTAATCTCCTTTTCCCCATTTTCCTTTTCAACTTTCCCCCAGATTTCCTCAGTTGTGGAGACTTTAACTCTTGCAGGTTTCACTGTCTTTCAGAATATAAGAGCAGTGTCATAGGGAAGACCAAAACCAGCTTTTGTTGAGGAAGATTCTCTAATACACCCAAGGATTTTTGAAAATCTTTATTCAGTGTTATGTATTAGTATCAATAGTAATATTAATATTATGTGGTGTTCATTTACTAAAACCTTCATCTAAACGAGTACGTTCATGCAGACAGCTAACATAAACTTGGCTTGAAAGACGACTAATTGCTGGATAGTTACAAGGCAGAAATTGCAGTTACTGATTACTTTTGACCATTATCTCAATCTGTTAATGGTCCCAAATTAATGTTGAATATTCTGAATGGATCTTTGTAAAAATAATTACTGTTGTCTCTTACTAAAGCATCTGGTGTGATAATGTTCCAGTGGAACTGATTTGACCACTTCACCTTTTTTATATACATTTTTATACTTAGATACACGTGTGTGTGTATAAATTGTTAAGAAAACCTTTTCTGTAAGAAATCCATCTAAGCAGTACACTTTACTTGAATTTTGGATCACCATCGAATTTTCAAAGGCATGGCCCGTTTAACTTCAGTGTTTCTTTTACTCCTAAATAAAGCCTGTTAATGTGAGTACTGAAATCCTCATGTTAGAAAACACTTCTTTTAGAATAATAAGCTTTATTTTAAATGTCTCCCAACCAGTCTCAATTCATTATAGAACTGTGAGTATCTTCTTATATTATCGGTAATCTGCTGTGATGGATTCTTTTGCTTTGTGTTTTTTTACTTGAAGATTTCAAGGTGGATATGGGAATTTTATATCCATTCTCTGGATAAATTTTATATTGCTGTTTGCCATGGGCCAATTACAATGGATACTCTTTGGCTTAGCACAGGTAGAGTAAATATTAATGAAGTACCCCATGATTTGATGTGGACTTTGCATCTACTTTGCAACCCTTAAAAAAACCTGCATACAAATTCTGTCAGTCCTCTGAGCTTATGAATGAAAATTTTGCTTAAAAAGAAAAAAAAAATTCAGTTCACATTTAATACATTTTCTTGCATCAAAATCAGGCTAGTCATTCCAGATGCAAACTTAAATCACGTGACTAACAAGCCATTATTTCAACCTGGCCAGTTTAGAATTTTCGATAAATGTTACCTATACTGCATCAATTAAATGGGTCGTAATGGCGTGAAGCACAAAACACATTGGACAATTGCTGCTTTATCTATTTTGTAATCTTTTCTCTCTTTGTCGCCATAGTACTTCATATGATTCCCTGCTTCTTTTAAAACAGCATGTTTCCATGAAGTTTGGCATTGATTTCATATTTATGGTAACTGAGAGTTTTGAAGCTTGCTCTTTCTGATTGGGTTGAAGTGTGTAAAACTACAAGACTAATCCAAGGGATATTTCATGTCATAGTCATATTTACCATAGGCATAAATATGTATTAATTTTACCATCTTGCTGGCTGTGGCATGTGTTTAGTTACAGTAAATGAAAAACAGAGTAGGTGGCTAACAGTAAGAAACAAAAAGTCTGATGGCTGAATAGAAAAAAAAGTTTTGTTTATTTAGGATTGCATTACAGAATGCTGTAAAGATCTATGGGTCAGGATTTATATTTTGCCAAACATAATATTTCCTGGGAACACATTTTTGTTTTTCCCAAAAGTGTGACTGGTTACTCTTCCCATAAACCAATCATCATTAAATTAGTAGCAAACACTCCCTGCTTTTTAATGTATGTTTTTGTGGCTTAGGAAGAAAACCTAAAACAAACAACAAGCATAATTCTTTTTTTTTTTTCTGAAGTATTTCTTCATTAATTAGTTTATGAGAAAGGAGGTTATTAGAGAAATGTAGCTGTTTTATGGATTCCTTTTGTCATGAAGAACTCTGAAACCATAGTTCTGAATTTTAAAAGCAGCAATCTCACAACATTAGGTGCTATCCTAAAAGGAATTTGTTGAAAATGCAGTTACCATAGGCATTTTTTGGCCGATTCTTTGAGAGGTGCAGTGTGGGTTTCAACATTATCAGACTATCTACCTGATTAGAAGCTTCTTGTTTCTATTTATGTTTTCATTTGCATATCATTGGCATAACCCATGTCATCTAATGCTTCATAATTATATCTGTTTCACTCACCACCCATCCTGTCTGTGCAGTGAGCTTCTTATGCTGCCCAGAGCAAAACGAGGAAGAAGTGCAGAGTGCCTACATACCATCAGGTAAATACAGGAACTCGGTAATCATGAACACACCTGGTTAGTTGTCTATACGTTGTGTGCCCAACCTCGTTTCTGTAGTGGTATTTAGTCCCAGTAAGTAAAGAACTTCCTAGTACATTGTGGTCCAGGTGTCTGCTGTTCTTTTTGGTTTGTTTTAATTCAAATTGAGATGTAAACGTATGTTTGTGAACTTCAGTAGTAAGGATTAAAGCAGTTGAAGAAATTCAGATTTTGCAGTTGTATTTTGTGGTAGATTTTTGTCTAGTCACAGAAGTCCTGATCTCTCAATGCATGACAGTATTGTTATAATTTTAAACATTCCTTTTTAGTTGTTTTTATGGTTTCTTTGATTTGCATTTTTATGTTTATATTACAGCCCCACACAAGCCACAGATCTTTACTTGTTGTGACACCTAATCTCATGTTGATTTTCATCACCTGTAGAGAAAGAACAGTGGTTAATGAGGGCTCAGTGGGAATCCCAGATTTGAGGGATCTCATATTACTAGGTGTTTCGTCTACAAATTGTGCTATAAATTAGATCCAGGCATAAACTTTGTAGTTTGGGCTCATCTTCAGTCTTCATTAATCTCTCGGTCCAAATCTTGAAGCTCTCTGTCTCAGCTTTTCCCAGTGTTGTGAAACTCAATGGGACTGAAATCTCTTTAACAATTGTAACTTTGCCACCTCCCCTTTTCTTTCACCATGTCTGTTAACCTTGGTAAAAATGCGTGTCAGATTGTGTAGAAAATCTTCCAGTTAGAATCAGTAGAAATGTAGGTTGAAGTTTAATTAATTAACCATTCAGCTACTTCAGCCAAGTAGTTATTTTTCTGTTCGGGACCTGGATATTGCTAAGACTTTTATATCAGTGTTGTGTGTTTAAAACTATCAAATGTTTAAAACCGTGTAGTCTGATGTACTTATTAATTTAAGTGGTGTAGGATTTTCCCCTGCAGAGTAGTTTTTTAATGTATCTTGGATTGCTTTAATTCTTTTCGTCAATTTTGAAACAGCATCAAAGATGCTGTGATAGGGTTCTGTTACAAGGCACAATAAAGGTAAAATAGTAAATATGAAAACAAAACAAAAAAATCTGTCCATCAGCAAAGCTATTAAATTAAATTTGAAGTTTTCATTGTCAGTAGAAAGGGTTTCATTCTCGCACTTCAGCTAAAAAGGCTTTCGTCAACATTTTAGGTTTTAAAGGTTAATCACATACTTTACTCTGTTTTATGTCAGTTTATTGTCATGTAATAGTAATTTTTCCTGCCTCTTTCCTATGGCCTTTCTTTCTGCTTCATCTTTTACAGATTCACTCCAGTCCTTGTCCCCAGCTCTATGCTTTTTCCTTTCCTTCTTAAAGTTTATAATTTTCTTTAGAGTTATTCAATGACAAAGTAAATATTGAATTATGAAGTTTTGATCCACTTTGCCCAGCCACTATAGATTTCCCATAGTTTTACAAGTCTACTAACCAGTCTGGCCGGTTAAACAACTAAAAATTGTGCATGGGCAGCAACAGAGTTAGGTAAGAGCTACACTGAACTCAGAGATACAGCCCTTTCTTGCCTTTTTCCGTATTCTAATTATTGTAGTTATTTTTTTATGATCAAGGAAAGTAATAAATTCACTCCTTTGAAGTAACAATAAAGGTATAATATAAAACAGAAATGGTACTTTTAATAACATATTGAAGGTGAATCAAAGGGCAATAGAAGACAATAGGTTGATTTTTTTTTTTAATCTAACTCTGAGGTTTATACAGCCTAATCCAAGTTTGAATAATACTCGGAAAATTACCAATATCCATCCTTGACTGAAAAGTCTCAATAACCCTTTCAACAAAAGTTTGGTTTGCACATTGGTTGCCATCTTTTGTCCTTGCTCATTTGTAGTGGCCTGACATTTGTTCATGTTAGAAACATTGTAAGGTGTTATCCTTGTTTTCTAGGCAGCTTGCTGACTAATGTTTTAATTATTGAGACAGCTTCAGCTTAAAATGGGAAAGAAATGTTTAAATGGAAGAAATATTAATATGAGACAGTCCAAGCTACAAAGTTATATGTTTAGTTTAATATGCTAGTTTAAAATAATACTAGTCTTAGCGTCCATCCTGTCCATCTGTATGCAATTATTGACTAATAGCAGAAATGGTGGAAGGACATGTGTACCTGTGCCATAGACCATGGATGGTCATAGTCCTTGTCGCAGGTCACGCTCACTTTGATTGGTAGTCTCTGTTAGTATGCCAGGATTCAATGGACAGCCATTCTTTTATTCCAACTTTGCAATGTCACAGTGACCTCTGGTAGAGATGTTAGCAGTGTACAAGAGGGGCCAAAGCTCCTCTGCTAAATCCCTCAGGGTTTTACACACAGTAGGGTTTCCAGGCAGAGAGCTGTTTCATCTGTGTGTGACAACCGGGTTTGTAATGTTGATCTGTGGTGCTCAGGTCCAAGCCTTGATAGGAATCAAAATGTTCTGTAGGGACAGACTGTTCTTGAAGCTGCAGAATTCTCAAGGCTGCTGGTCCTTGTGCTAATATCCCCACAGTGGTGTCCTGTAGGGTATGTGGAAAATTGTTAGAATTGGGTTATTAACCCTTAACTACTAAATGGCCATGATTCCCATTCAGCAGCTGCTTTCTGCCTTTAAATTTCTCCCTTGTTCATTGGGCAGAACTGGATAATAAAGCAAACAACTCCTGTTCTAAAGTCTCATGTACTACAAGTGATGATATTAGACAGTTGTCGTATAGCATCTCAGAGTGCTGCTGTGCTAGCTGATGTAGTAAATCTCCTAGGTTTTTTAATTGGCTTATTATTAATAGCATTTAATTACAGTTAGATTTTGAAGCTGATACACCACTTCAAAAAGACTTCCACATTCAGAAATGCCAGATGCTAATACATCTGTAGTTGAGTTTGTGGTTATATATATATATATATATGTATATATATATATCACTCTTGACAAGCTTTTCATGCTTAGCTACCCAAGAGGTTAAAGTTTCTGTAGGTCTGAAAAAAGCATTACTGAGACAAATAAACAGCAAATTTAATAACAACCTAATCCTTTATAACAACCTGTATATTTTGATTAAAGATCTCTAAAAATGGAATTTAGGTTACTTTCATTACAAGGAAAAAGTCTGAGCTGTACTAGTATTGACAGGAGTTTGTGGACTGTATTAACAAAAGTAATAAATACAAAAGTTTGTCCCCAAGACAGCCATCACAGTAGTTGAGCTGAGAAAAACATACATTGAGAAATCTACTCATTACAACTATTAAGTGCAGTAGAATATTATGCATTTATTTTATGTTCTCGTCGGTCTTTCCTTACCTTTACCTGTCTTTTTATTTCTGGCATGGTTTTGTGTGGTTATTTTTTTCTTTTCTGTTCCACCTCATTCAAGAAGTTCTATTAGGCACTATAAAACTTTACCACCCAAGATGCCTTTACTAGAAAATGGTACTCATTGGAACCTATACAGGTAAGAAGTGCTGAGTCTGCTTTAAGTAGTTAGTTCTTTTTTAAAAAATAAATAGTCTAGCCTGGTTAAATTAAAAAAAAATTAAAATGTTTCATGCAGTTTTTGTAACTGAGATAAGGGATATAATCCTAAAATAATTTCATATAACTGTCTAAATGAACCCCTATGTTACAAAAAAAAAGAAAAAAAAAGTACTTAGGTAGAATTTTCTTCACTGTTCTGTTCACTCTTAAAATTGTATGTTGCATGTTTTTCTTTGTTTCATTTTTTTGTTTATGTATATGATTTCGGTTACGTGTCAAATTTCTTTTCATTTTGTTTAAATAATTTTAATTTACAAAGCTCAACTCTTCCTGCATATGCTAAGACCAAATCAGTGATTAGACAGGATATTTCACTTCTTCGTGATTGCCTTAATTCACGAATACCGAAATTTGGAGATGACCTACGGGTTAGGTAAGAAACTGAGGATTAATTCCTCCCTACTGTTTGGTATCATGTATGGATTTGCGGAATAAATGAGCTTCTCTGTAAAGTGATTTCATATAAAATGTAGTGTATCACATCCTTTTATGTTGGCCTAAGATTTACTGCTTTTAATCTGTTTTTAAATTTATTTTTTGATATTTCTTATTCCACTTTCTTACAGGTGGATGTTGTTCTCTCATTCAGTTTTAAGCACTTCAGTGATCTTAGCGAAAAATTTCTAGCAGTCTTTTGTTTGCTTTTATTTTCTGAACAATCTTGACATTGTCATCCAGTCAGTTCTTTTATGTTTTCCTTAATTAAATCATTGTGATTCTACATTTTCTGTAAAGAGAGCATTATTTTATGAGTTAATATCTAACATTGTATTCCTTTCTTTGTTTTCTTTTTCTTTCTCTTCTACCATTGGATGCAATGCACTGGCACTAGTGAACTACAGCCCTCCCTTGACAGGGCTAGGAGTGCTAGTACCACCTGCTTGAGACCAGATACTAGTTTGCATTCACCAGAACGAGAAAGGTATCAAATAAAAACTTATGAATTTCTTGTCATCTGTGCTGGTGATCTTTATCAGTTTTGTTTTTCTTCACATGAGTACTCTACATTCTTGTACATTCCTGTCTGCTTTGATATTTGTAGACATTTTTGCTCCTGTGTTCACGTATGTCATGTAAATTGTGTGTTGGGGTTTATAACCGCTTCTGGCTTCTTTCTGTGTTTTAGTTCAAGCTGATGTCATTGTTTACAAAAGTCCTCAGTATGCTGATAATAGCATTGCAGTGTTAAGTATTTTGACAAAGTACCACTTTGTTGTTAGTCTTCATCACCATTTGCTAAAAAGTATTACCTATGTTTCTTGCCTGTTCTGTGGACTGCTATTAAGGCGGTGATGTAATTGATAAATTATAACAAAATTCTCATATTTCAAACCAGAGCTATGGTTTGTATAGTGATGTATTCTCTACAAAACAGCCAAACTTCATTGCTCAATCTAATCTGCTGCATCTGCTTTTGCAATTACAAGGCAAATCACTGCATTAAGTTTTTTTCACTCTGTGACATTATATTAAGGCTTAAGAAGACATGTCTGCAGTTCAAATGAAATATTGTTGTCACATACATTGTGTAAGCATTTTATGGATGCTTTCTAAATATTTAATATTACAGTAGCTTGGTTCAAAATCTTAGGTGAACCAAGTATGGCTGGTGTGTTTGACAGGTGGAATTGTTCCACAAGGGAATTTTTCATCACCTTCTGCATTTTTGTCTAAGAACTGTACCATTTTAGAGTGAGATTTTAGCTTCACTAAAGTCAATGATTGGTTCCCATTGAGTGGGAATATGGTGGACTTACAATTTCATTTGTGCAATACGGGTTTAACTAGTGTGGCCGCTAATAATGCAACTTGCTTTGTCAGTCAACCCACAGTATGGTGGTTATAACAGTTGCATTATTATTGTTATTGTGGGAGAGGACCTGTGAGGAAAGGCAATAAAAATGTTCTTATCTCTTTGAGCTAAGGTTTCTCCTAATTTTTTGTGAAATTTCCCTTTCCCTCCACCCCACTTCCACCTGAATTCAAGTTCCTTGATTGGAACTTTGCTCTTCTCAAGTTGTGCCCGTGTTGCAGAGGAGCGACTAATGTTCTGCTGAGATATCTCAGATGGATCTACACTGGCTCATTCCTTTTTGAGATTGAGCTCAAGATACAATAGGTAATATATACGTGGTTATTAAAAAACAAAAAAAGTATGGCAGAAGTAAGGCCACTCAGAATGAAATACAGGATACCATTCTAGATTATTTTAAAAATACTGTAGCATCATAGTAATAACTAAGTGTGTAGATATATACAGCTGTATTCATCTACAAGCAGCTACTTAATGTAATAACTTATGGACATGAGCACTATGTTTTGTACTTTTATTTCAAGATGCCACCTATCAAGTTAAATATTCAATCAGACAGTAACTAGCAATTGTAAACTATCTAGTTAAAATGTTATACTCAAAACCGCATCTGTCACTGATGTTAACTAGTTCTATTATGTATTTATAATTCCTGTCTAGCAACCTCTGTCCATTAGGTACCGCAAAGAATCTGTAGCACTTTTCATGAGCTCCTTGTAAAGAAAAGTGTTTAGTCTGTGTTGATGGCCTCCACTGCTACTAAACACATGGTTTTGCCAAACCATCTGTGGGTCTGATCCAGAAAAATTCCACATAACTGCTTTTGACTTGGAATACTTCATGTGGGTGCAGAGAAGGTTTTTTTTAGGAAATTTGTATTCAAATTTTCCATGATAGTTTTGTTGAAAATATTATGATCTGTGTGGCTCTGACAGAGGACTTAGGACATAATTTTTTTCTGGTTTTTTTTAACATAGATGATGTTTTTCAATACAATCCAATTTTTGGAGGAAGATTTTATACTTAATGTATAAAACCCACCAAATTAATCTTTTTGTTTTGGGGGAAGGTAATTTTAGAAGATTTACTTCTACACTGTTGAATGTATCTGCTTGCAATTTAACATGAGGTTAGTGATCAGCTGCGTATAGTGATAGAGGATTCTTTAGTTTGAAGAACACAGAATTAAGTTCAAAGTATGTAGAAAGCATTTAATTTCTGTACTGGACAAGATGAGAATAAGGGACTTAAAATACAGTAAGATAGGTTCATCTTAAACAGTAGGAAAGCTTTTTTGAAAGCAAGTATAATGAAACAGGAAAGCCATGGACCTGTTGGAGCGGGTCCAGAGGAGGGCCACAAAAATGATCAGAGGTATGGAGCACCTCTCCTGTGAGGAAAGGCTGAGAGAGGTGGAGTTGTTCAGCTTGGAGAAGAGAAGGCTCCAAGGAGACCTTATAGTAGCCTTTCAGTACCTGAAGGGGGCCTATAGGAAAGATGGGGACAAATGTTTTAACAGGGCCCACTGCAACAGGACAAGGGGTAATGGTTTTAAGGTAAAAGAGGGTAGATTTAGACTGGATGTAAGAAAAAATTTTTTTACAGTGAGAGTGGTGAAACACTAGAGCAGGCTTCCCAGAGAGGTGGTAGATGCCCCATCGCTGGAAATATTCAAGGTCAGGTTGGACGGGGCTGTGAGCAACCTGGTCTAGTTGAAGATGTCCCTGCTCATGGCAGCGGGGTTTGGACTAGGTGACCTTTAAAGGTCCCTTCCAACCCAAACCATTCTGTGATTCTATGAAACACTGTAATAGATCATGTGGGAAAGGTTGTCTTGACTTCATTACTGGAGACTGTCTGAGAAGAGATTAGGCAAACATCCATCAGGTGTAGAGTTGGTCTTGCTTGTAGCAAAGAGAAGCACTATATGGTTTTGTGAAGTCCAATCTATACAGATTATTATTAAGTTTGAGGGACCTATATTGCGGGTATTTTTAGTTGTTTTCATGATGTTTCTCCCCTCCCCGAATGGAATTGTAGATTTTATTTAAAAATTTAGACTTTTAGTCCTAAAAATAGAGAATTTTAGTCCTAAAAATATAGACTTCTAAATGTGACATTGTATATTTTCTTCCACAAAGTTAGGAGTATACTCACCTATGGAAAATTATTTCTACTTATTCCCCCCAACCTTTTGTCTCAGAGCATTTAAATAATATTGTGTTTCAGATGAAGAGTTAAAATGCTCCCCTTGAGCTTTTTTTAACAAAAAGGTATTGGCTGTGTGTAACTGATGGACAGTAGAGCCCTGTTTCTCTGTGTCAATGATTTGTTGGAAATGGTTTTGATCCTTGAACTCTATACATCATTTGTATCGTTTTGAATGGTTGGAGTAGTTACTGGTTTTGAAGATCCTACTTCGCCAGTAGAAGTCATTTTGCTGACCCACATATACCATCAGAAAAATACTTTCAGCAGTATATATGATAAGTCTTCTTAGTTTCACTACAACAAAAACAAAAGAACAACAAAAAAGACATTCTTTTCCTACTGCTGTAAGCTTCATCATTTGAGCAAGGAAAGTGTATAACTTCACTGGCAAACTGACCTTGCCCTGACACAGGCCTGCCAAAATATTTTGGTAAATGGAATGGTTTGGTACAGAACTTAATCCTTCATATATTTCTCTTTGACACAGTATACACTAGGATACTCAAAAATATCCATCCCCTACTAATATGTCTATCCAGTTGCACCATGACTGTCTTTTCTTTTTTTTCCCCCACCTAGTTTTTTCCAAAATGATTGCGTTGAAGTTCCTGTGACGATCTGCAAGGCATATGTTAGTTTAGAATATAGTCGTAAATATACTCTAATGCCGCTGAAAATGTTTTTGCTGCTACTACCTCTTTTAGTGTGACTTTTTTATTGTCCTTTTCGTGGTTTCTTAAAATTTCTGCTTTTTTCCTTGTAAATTTGGTACCATTTCTTTAGAACGGAGAAATTTGTCTATGATCCCCAGCCTCCAGTCAGGAAAGCACGTAGCTAGGAGTTTGAAGTGCGGTGTCTGAACTGAGGCAGCAGTGGTGTCTCATCATAATAGTATCTTCCCAGACTGATTTAAGAGTGGAGCCGGTGATAGCTGCTTAATAATATGTAGTGGGGCTTTTATTTACCTTCTGAGTTTCTTGTGTTGCAAGCAATTGTTGTGTGTGTTAGCAGTTAGCACAAGAGCAGTTGTACAGATTGCTACTGCTTGTATGCTTTGGTTCTGAGAGGTTAGTTAGTGGAGATCTGAGCAAATAGAACTGAGGAGCACAGCCCAGGGACTAGTTTGTGTACAACAGGGTCACCATATCTGCAAAATGCAGCCTGGCAGCTGTGTTAGATTTGTTCTGAAGTGCTTCACTGCAATAGGAATCAAAACATTCCAAAGACCTTCGGGATATTTGCTATCAGCTGGTCACTACCACCTAAACAAGATACAAAACTGAACAGTTACCAGTTACCTACTCATAGATAACAGAATTTGGCGCTGTCACTTGTTCAAATTAAGACCTGTCCTGATTTCATGTTGATTTTTCTAAGTTTTTTTAGTAAGTTTGAAGTGTTAGGTGTTTGTTTTGCATGCCTTTAAAAGTTGTGTTGAATATCACCATTTACGTTGAAAACAATGTACAGTAAAATAACCGTGTGCATTAGGTGTGCAGTGTATTGTTTTTCCGGTTCTTTTCAACCATCTAAAAGAAGAAGTTATTGCACGTTTGTCTGTGTTGTACTGTGGCTCATGGTTGTTCAAAATTCAGTGAAAGAGCACGTTCTCAAAGTTCATACCGCATGACCTGGTTAATTCTATCAAATGCTGTCTAATATTTATAGTGGATATCAGCATATTAAGGGCTTTGAGTGCACTGATGCATTTTCTTTAACTCTTGCTTTGGAGAGAAAAAGAAACCAGCTACTAACAACCTATTGCCTCTTGAAACTTCTGAAAGCTCTACCTAACTGTTCAAGTGATGCTAATCTCCTTGAAACCTTTGTTATTTGCATGTTCCATAAATCAAACCCTTTTCCTTATGATGTGGACTGGAAGGATGCCTCAGAAAGTGAAATATTAGATAGTCATGCGGAGTTTATTAAACATTTTGCTGTTTGCAAATTAATCAGTGTATTTTGATTTTGTAAATTGTTATACATACACTTCTAGTATTACGACCACATAACATCCCAACAAAATAAGCAACATCAGCCTGTAGAATAGTAATATCATTCTAAATTAAATGAGCTTTTTCAAGAAAAAAATAATGTAAGATGCTAGTTTTCATTCACAGTTCAGGTCCTTTTTATTAATTTTATTTACATAACATAATCTGCTGGCATGTACTGCAGGGGTACAGAGAAATGAACAGAAGAAGCAGCTGGCTGCACACACTTTCAATATATATTTTAAAATAAAAAAAAAGTTACTCCGGCACTTGTACACATACGTATGTAGCTTAGCTGTAGCTAATTAATTTACCTTTACTCTGTCATTGTGTTCCAGAAAAGAGTCACTTTATGCCTTAGAATTTTTCTTATAATTCACAGTCCTACATTTTTACTGAGAATGCATTTTTCAGTGCAAATAGCTAGGAGAGATGGACTTAACAAAATACCAGCCAGCAGGTGACACAAAATGACCATTGTACCGTCTTTGAAAAGATCTTCCACTTTGGAATTACAACTTTCTATGTAAATGATAGGCTTTTAGATAGTCTAGCATTTGACAATATGTAAAAACTTAATGGTAAACTATGTAAAAGATTTATATCTCTCTAAATTCTGCATCTTCAGACATACGTGCTCTTTGTTTCAGCTGTAACGTTTCTGCAGTAAGCAGCCAGAAGAACAGTACACTTGGAAATAGAGAACTGCTAGAAAATAATTAAATGACAGACTTTTATTACTTTTTGGGGTATTTTTCCAGTCCCAAATCCCATATATTTAATTTTATCACAAACTAAATATCCTGTTTTTTTCCTGTTTTATTGAACGGGCAAACAGGGGTAGATGGTCCCCCTCCCTAGAGAGGAGACGACCTACTAGTCCCAGGATTCATATCCAGCATGCATCTCCGGAGGATGACAGGTACTAGTCAGCTCCTCCCACTTGAAAAGTGGCTTACTGCATCTTGCACTCTGAGGAGTATACTGAAATTTAGAAGTATGCATATATGTAGAGACACACTTACAACCTCCAGAAGCCCAAAATAAAACAGCAGCTTAGGTATCATCGCTACATTTTGTTGAACTGTTATAAAGCACCTAGGAATTAATGTCTTTTTAAGTTTTCTGTTTGCCTGAATGGTCACAAGCCGTGAAATAAGATGTTTAATACAACAGAACATCATCTGTGTTAATGTTCTTTAGTCTATTTTCACCTGCTTCTGTAAATGTTGGTGGTGTTTTCACTGTGGTGCTTAATAATATGACAAATATTTGTTGTAGAGTCTGTTCTTGTCTAGGTGTTTATTTTTAATGTTTTTTTTTCCTTTTTTTAACAAATTGTGCCTAAAGGGGGGAAAAAACCCTCACAAACAGATATGTTGCAAGTCTTAGTAGCAATTGCTAGATGATATATGTAAAAAAAGGCACTGTTCCTAAATTCTGTCCTAAATCGGGATGGTCTCCATGGAGCAGGTTTTCCGAACAAGGTAGGTTTTGGTTAAAAACACCAGTACCTTCAATAAATTTTTATGCTGAATATCACCTATGATTAATAGAATCACTTTTGTTTTTTTCTTGTCATGAACTTTCTGTTCAAATCAGATTTGGTATTCCATTGCTTTGGCAGTAGTTTGTTTTTTTTTCCAGATAGATCTGGAGAGACATTATAATTTCTGTTGAGATGCAAATTCAAAGTTTTTCCTTCAAATTTTTTGTGTTACAATAAATGACAGGACGCAGGTGGTTTGTGTAAATAATCCCTGTATGTATAAAATCTTAGAAAGTTGTGCTTGAAACTGTAAGACTGGTATACGGATAAAACTCAGTTACTGTAGTTCTAGTGCTTACCTTCTGCTAAAATCTATCCACAGTGCTTATATTTGTACTGTAATTTGTCTTGTTTGCTTGATACTGGATATATTCCAATAATACAAGGTGGGAAGAGCGTAATTGTGTTTGGATAGCATTTCTTTTTTATTTGGGTAAGGCAGTATTATGAATTATAAAATTAAATTTGTGAAACTTTATTTCAAAATTGTCCCTCTTTACAGATACTACATTTCCAGAAATTTTGCCAATACATCCGCTTGATGGGACAACTATTAATAGTTTATATATACGCTTTGTATCTTTTAGGCATTTTTAAGTAATTTCACTTCCCATTTTTCAAGTAAATGGAAAGACTGTCTTTGACTTCAGTGGAACAGACTTGATAAAATCTTGTTGTCATTGAAGTGACTAAAATTATTTGTAATTATATCACATATCAGTGAAATAAGTTTTTCATTTAAATACTGACATTCTTAATGCAGAATTGTAAGCCTTTCGATGTCAGACAAAGTTTTGCAGAGAAAGACTGAAATAATCTAATACCTGCTAGCAAACATATTCCAGGAAACCCTCTGCAGGATGTAAAATCTGTTATGGTAAAGATTTTGAGTTGGAGAAACAGCAGTCGAATTTTCCTAGTGAAATTGGTGCCGTCTGGTGCCTGGAAGTCTTGCAGGTAATCTGGCCACCAAATCCCAGCGGTGCAGTTATTGATGAACCTAGAAGGAGTTTAGGCTGACCCCAGTCCTGATGACTGATTGCTGCCTCCCAGTTCCAGGGCCTTCCTCCCAGATTAAGAGAAGTTCGGAGAACGCTGGGCTCTTTGCATTGCATGCCCAATACACAATAATAGCCCACCGTGGATGTAGAGAGATTATCAGTGAGGTGATCAAAGATGTTTTACCTTTGTATTCTACTCGTTAGGTTTATATTCATTCTGATTATTTGCCATAGCTTTGACAGTTGGCCAACACTCAGTTCTATAATTTATGTTTTTTCATAATGTGCTTGTGTCAATTTGACAGCTGATGCAGTGGGTGTCAGGGAATGAGTGTCTGATGGATCAGCGGGGTAACTAACTAGCTGCTTATCACTGCTTTCAAATCATATTTTCACAGATTGACTTTGACAGATGTCATCTTAGTCTTTAAAATAAATCTGGAATACACTCACAAATTGGCCTGATTTACATATAGGGTGCAATCAAGAAGATCTATTTCTGAACACATTTCTTAAACATGACTTAATGCATTATTTCTAATTTTGATTATTTAAAACCAGTGTTTGCAACATTGTAATTATTGATAATGATTCATAATATAAATTTTAGTAAAGGTCTTGGCAAGATGCTGTTATTGTGGAATTCATTCACCTGAGTATCAGAAAAAGTGGCTCCTTGATGTACCTTGACAAGATGAAGATGTGGGTTATATGTTATTTCAGTGTTAAGAATTAACAAGTATTTGATTAGTATAATGTATTTCTTTAAGAAATTTTAAAGAATGGGTTTTGTTTTGAATTTGGCAGCTTCATTGTTGGGAGTTTTTTTTTATTTTATATTAGAAATTAGAACTAGAAGGCCTGTCTAAGGTGAAAGACTTTCTGGTAACCGGACAACTGCAAAATTGTGAAATTGTAAGTGATGATAAAAACAAGGAGAATCAAAGTTGAGCATTTAATAATAGGTGGGGACTGTGTTCAGACTGTTCTTTTTGAGAAGTCTGCATATAATTTCAGCATATAACCGAGACTGGATAAAATAAGCCTTTTAAAAAACTAACTGTCATATGCTTTCAGTTAAGAGTAGTTTTTGGAGGTCAGACATGCATCTGTAAGAATGCTTGTCCACGAGTCATCCTGAAACCAGCGGTGGAGCAAGCACCCTTCTGGTGCTTTCACAAAGGGAACTTGAGGTGTGCCGTGCACTGCCAGTGACAGACTGATTTGGCCTGTATGATCCTTTCCCATCTTTCCAGCAGCACTATGTGACTTGATGAAGGAGGCAGTTTTGTGAGACATGAATTAAGGTGCTAGGAATGAGTGTGAGGAGATGTCAAGACTTCAGCATAGTTGTGACCTCCCAGCTCACATACTATGTAGATCCAGCCTTTCGGAAATCTTCAGGAAAAATCAGGAATTATTGAACATGACATTCTTGATGGCTTTAACGCTACTTAAATGAACAGACTCACTGCAAACTGTGAGGTGTCTTGTACAAGTCAGTAGTAAAAAATTTTAAATGTTAGATACTGAATTTTATTAAAGTGTTATTTTGTCACTTTAGGAATAGTAATTCTTCATTTTTATAGCAATATTATAATATTTCTGTGTGTAGATTTTGTTTACACTCAACAGAGGAAAAATATTTTAAGGCACACGGGTCTTTGGAACATGAACTGTGAATAGCTTGTCTGTATATTAAATTATATATATATAGTCCTTGTCTGTATATGTAACAAGACCTTTTTGATCAGTGATTTGGTGTGGCAGTTTAGTAGCTTTAAGACCTAAAGAGAAGTTTTAGCATTTCCTCACCATAATGCAGGTATAGATGCAAACTTATTACATACCCTAGATCATCAGTAGGCTGCAGATTTTGCTGACTTTTGTTATTAACAGCCAAATTAGATATTTGAAAAAATATCTTATATTGATAGACCTCATCAGGAAAAAATAATTTTTTGCCATATACTCCATAAAAAAGTAATAATAAACTAACAAGCTAATATTTATGCCAATTTGAAAGCTGTGTACAAATTCTGAGGCTCTTAAGCAGCTATAGCAAAAATGAAAAGAACATAGACATTAGGAAATATTCTGAACTTTGATTTTTTTTAAAAAAGCTGAGTCAGTTATTCTACTTTGCTATTGAAATAGTAGTTAATTATTACTATAGCAGACCGACTGGCAACAGAATATGAAGTTTTCATCACAATATGTGAAATCATGACATTTACTTGCATTTTCAGGAGAATTTCACGATATAGTGGCGATATACACATTTTCAGATTCCTAAGAGAAGATGTTCTATATAGGTTTATATATTAATCTAATGAACAAGACTAGATTAATTCTCAGGAAGGATAATGGCAACTATTAAGACACAGTGCTGCCATTCAGCACGTGGAGTATAGAGGTTTTTAAAAAATATTGTTGTGGCTTTCATTCTTTATTTTATTGTATCTTAGATTGTTGCTATTATGTCTAAAATTTTTAATATTTCCTTAAAGTGTATGGTTTAAAACAATGGAAGGGGAAATGACAAATATAGTCTTTCTCAGCAGATAGTGCCTTAATGCTTTTGGTTTATGTATTTGACCGCATGTCTCCACCTTCGCTGCATGTGACCATCTCTCCGTTTCTGCTCATTCTGTCCAAATTCACATCCATGTTTCCAAACTATGTGAAGAACAAGGACGCTGGAGTCATGCATTCCAAAACAGGACAGTGTAGACCACCTAAGTGCTAAACCTGGAGCAGCACAGAGGTATCCTTCTTTACTCAAATCGTAGTTCCAAGTGAATGAGGTGTTGGTTATAGTATATTCTTCTTATGCTCTGCATAATACTTTCACATATTTAGTTTTTTTTCTCTTTATATATAAGGACATATATGCATGTATTGTTTGTAAACAGTATTTAATCCCCTATAAAGTACATTTAAGAAGTAAATTTGAGTATGACATGAGTGTTATCCCCAGTGCACTCTGCATACATTGTATACAGGCATGAAAGGATGCCTACCTGTAAATATGTACCTGCCAGTGCCTGCAGTGTGCTCAGGCTGTGCCAGGACTGCAAATGCTGTAGTAGGCTGTTGAGCTATATGGAATTGTATACTGCATCATCTTAGCAAGAGGAAGGAAACAAAAGAAATTGTGATTTTAAATGTATTTCTAATGTGTGCAGCTGGTAAAGACAGCACAGATAGCAGAGAAATAAGTATATTCAGCTCACTAGTGCTATATATTACTTTGTCATTTGTCACAGGAAAGCATTTCCTGCTCTCAGCTTTTCCATCCTACAAAGAGTAGTCACTATCTGCTCTTTTTCTGCTTTGCATAATGTCACAGTCTAAGCAAGTGACAAAAGAAGTAAGAGGAAAATGAGCACTGTAACCAGCCAAACAGATAATGAAGAGGGTGACGTCACCTGAGTGATAATGCTACTGTATTCAGGGGATGTAATCATAACTTGAAATACTTTACTAACCTTAAGTTTTAAGTAAAGCTGCAGTGTTTAATATGTTTCCCTATGTATACACCTTGTATTTGTCGTGGTAAGGAAAAAAATTAAAAAGTAATGAGAATATACAAAAATAAATTTAGAGAAAATAGTTTGAGGACAAAGAGGATTTTAATTTTTAATCCAAGATACTAGTTTTGGCTAAAAACATATTCTTTTAAAACCCAGAAAGCATCAGGTAATGAGCTCTGCTCATGCAAAAAGCATTTTGTATTTTGCTGCAGTATTTTGTTTTTTCTGGAGCATACTGCGTCACAATATAATGCTCATCAAATATTGCAGTGGGTACAAATAATGAACATCCACTGTGATTAAGTTCTTTGGGTATAATTTGGTGTTACAGCTGTTTAGGTGTCTTACAGTTCAGACACTGGATTACTCTTCCACAAAGGTTTAAAAGGAAAATATTTTTTAAAATATTATTTTTATCTGTTTTGCCCACAGTAATTCTTTTATAGTTAAATATATAAGATAGATAATTTTCTTGCAAGTTCCTGTAAATTTTTTTTGCACCGGTGTAAGGTGCAAGTTAGGATTTGTCAACATTTCTGGAGTATCAATGAATAATCTTCGCTCCCTGTTCTTGACCATTCCTGAAATACTGTCTGCACTTTTTATTCTAAAACACTGATATATATTGATGATTATCAGAGCTTTAAAATTATAAATCCTAATTTTTAAATGCTCACATTACTATGGATACTAATGGAAATTTTGGAACACACAAGACTTGCAGACACTTTTGTAGTATATTTATAGTCTTGGGCCATAATGATGAAACATGCTTCTTTACCTTCGTTCTTATATTTATTGACTTACATTACTGTTCATTGTTCTTATTTACCTTCAAAGTAAATGCTTAGGTTGTCAGAGGTAACTAGTGCCTCGCTATCCAAATGTCAGGTGAATTCTGTAAAAGGTTTATGTGGGGAAAAGAGTGAAGCAGTGGAACAAACTTCTAACTTATTTATATTGACTATCAAAAAAAAAATGTTCTAAACTAGTTTTAAAAAACCTTAACAGGTTTTAATACAATGAGAGTTTTGAAAAGCCAAGTTTTTGTTAATATAGCGACAGCATTATTTAAATCTAATATGATGCAGCATTTGTTTTGCTTTTGAAATTTAGATTTAAAAGCAATTTTTAGAGTTCATGTTTCAATAGTATTTTCTGGTCTTTCCTGCAATATTTTTTTTTCCTGCTGTCTACTCTGCGTTTGCTTTTCATTCTGTTAAGAGAAGGCCAAATGGCCTATTAGGAGGCATTGTTTCTAATCAAATACAGAATGTGAAGTGGGAACTAGCCGCAGGTCTGGTCAGGATTAATGTTATCATCTCCACTGTTTTTGTACCTCATGACTTTCACACCATCAGGCTCAATCAAACCTATTCAGGACCATGTGTCTTAAACCTTGAGTTCACCAGCCTGTTCATGATGATAGTTGTCACTTTTTCATCTGTCAACCATTTCTATGATTACCTTTATAATACGTTAATAAATAATCTTCATATTTCTGTATTCTTTTTCTTTATTTATTTATTTTCTGACATGTCATTTCACAGGCAGTCCAGAAAAGTGGAAAGATATAGCAGCCAAAAACAAGCTAGGAAAGGCTCCACAACTGAAACAGAAAGGTAGGATTGCTGATTGATGAATAAACATCTGTTATAACCAATCTGATTCCAGTGTTTGGAATATATCTCTGATACGACTTTTAAAATAGAACATCTGTGACAGTACCAAAAGCTATGTTGTCCTAATCTACACTATTATTTACTTTGTATCTATATTATTGACACTACTTACTGTGTTGCATACATACGTATTTTTTCTGGCATTCTACATCATTGCAGATAAACTCAATGGTAAAAACTAGCAGTCTGTCCATTTTGTGAGCCAAAATCTGAAACCCATAGCCACTATCTTGATCCCTAAGATGAAATTTGGAAATGCGTAGCATGTTTTATTATTATGGCACGAAGTCTTTTCTGTGCGTTATGACTGATCTCTTTTCAAAAAATCTCGTCTATTTTGCAATGATTTTGAGGATGTAAAAAATGTATTAACAGATTAACAATTCAAAACATCTCTGATCAAATTAATTTCACTGTATAATATAAAAATATTAAGTTACACATTTAAATGTGTATAGAAAATTTTATAATCTATCATTACATAAAGTTAATATCAACATTGGGATTTTAACCATTGAAGTTTCCTGTACTTTTATTATAATTGTAACTTTTAGCTATGATGCTACAGTAGTATAGGGTTCAAATTCTTAAGAAAAAGTAAAAAAAAAAAAGATAAATACTAAATCATAAGTACATCTAGTTAAGTATTAAATGCTGTCTATTGGCTGAAATAAGAGCAATGAGGAGGGGTGAGATCCTGCCTTTTTCAGAAACAGATTGATGTTATCTTGATTGACAGAGGAGCAACATACATCTGTTTACATTGTGAGGGTTGAAAAAATTCCGTGAATAACACAGACAAGTTTTTATTTTCAGTGAGAATGCATATTATGTAGCAAAACTTCAGGGCTTTTATTTTATTTCACTGCTTCAAGTCCCAGATTCTTGTTTCTGATCCAGAAGCAATGGTTACATTTTTCTTCGTTTTGATGATTCTGCTGTCACAACAGTCCAATTGCTTTTTCAGACTAATTTTTCAGGTAATTTCAGAGAAATTACCTAGATGATGGCTGAAATCCTAGCTGTGTTTAAATCAGGGACAGTGTTGCCATTGAGATCACTAAAACCATTTTCCCCCCATTTTTTTCTAACTTCTGAAGAGTAGGGGGAGCCGCTGGCACTGGGGTCCAAGAGGCTCATGGTGCTTGATAACCATTCAGACTATATGGTTAGAAAGCTTGTCACAAAACTGAGATGATAAAGTGAGAAAGAGATATGAAGTAAATGGCAGGGGAAAAAATAAGAACATAAACGTAACTAGAAAGTATGGCAACAGAAAGGAGAAGAAAAAGAAAATATAAGAGATTCTGATGGCAAAAGGGCAGAGCAAAGAGAGAGAGAGTGAAGCGCAAAAGGAAATCCCACAACACTTCTAATTAAACAAATCAGTGTGTCTGTATAGGTGTTTACATTTCAAACGGTATTTCTGTGTGTGAAATGAGGGCATCTTTCTTTTACAGATGTTAAGATCACTGCATAGATCAAAAACATTTCACAGAATCACAGAATCATTAAGGTTGGAAAAGACCTCTAAGATCATCAAGTCCAACCATCAGCCCATCACCACATGTCTGCTAAACCGTATCCCAGTGTGCCATATCTACACATTTTTTGAACACCTCCAGGGATGGTGACTCCACCACTTCCCTGGGCAGCCTAATCTGACGCCTGACCACTCTTTCAGTAAAGTAATTTTTCCTGATATCCAGTCTAAACCTTCCCTGATGCAACTCGAGGCCATTTCCTCTCGTCCTATTGCTGGTTACTTGGGAGAAGAGACCGACACCTGTCTCACTACAACCTCCTTCCATTTAGTTGCAGAGAGCAATAAGGTCTCCCCTCAGCCTCCTCTTCTCCAGACTAAACAACCCCAGTACCCTCAGCTGCCTCTCACAACACTTGTTCTCTAGACCCTTCACCAGCCTCCTTGCCCTTCTCTGGACACGCTCCAGCACCTCAGTGTCCTTCTTGTAGTGAGGGGCCCAAAACTGTTTGTTGCCCATGCTGCTTGCATTGGTGTAGATGCACTGAGCTGGGCTATTGATTTCACCCCCAACATTGGCATGCCACCCCTAGGCTCATCTCTAGTGAGCCTGGTTATATCCCCCTCCCTCTTCAAATCTAGTTTAAAGCCCTCTCGATGCGCCCCGCCAGCTCAAGTGCAAGAATCCTTTTCCCCCCTTTGAGACAGCTGGACTACATCTGTCACCAGCAGGCCCAGTGCTGTGTAAACCTCTCCATGATCAAAAAAACTCCACTGATGGATCCAGCCTCTGAGCCGCATGTCGATCGTGGGAGTTTTCCTGTCCCTTTCAGTGTTCTTCCTTGCCACTGATGGGATGGAGGAAGACACCACCTGTGCCCCTAATCCTTGAACCAATCTCCCCAGTCCCCTGAAGTCCTGTTTACACCAATTAGTGTTTTACACTAAGCTTAATATATAGAAAATGTAAATCACAATATTGAAATGCTTAGAATTTCAGATATTGTAGATGATATGGAAACTGATTTGCAGGGACTGTGATTGAGGTGTTATGCTGAATACATCAGCAGCATATGGGTTCCATCTCTAAGGACATGTGTGCAGTTATATTTATGAAGAAGCCTCTCTGAGGCAGTGTGTTTTTCTGCTTGAAATGGCCAGTCCAGGTTGGAAATTTTGAGACTTTTTTTTTTCCCTGGACATTTCAAAGCTGCTTGTAACCTACAATTGAGGATTTATTCACGTATAGGAGAAAATGTGAGTCTGGAGGCCCCTGTGAAACATTGCTACGGTGTCTATATGCAGAATTTATATGGGATTTAGTGGATTGAAAGTTGATACTTTAGTCATTGCTGTGCTGAGACAAATATGGCCTTGATACATTCCCAGGTAATGATTATAGCCACTACCTAGTGCTTGTGGTTGGGGGGGCGAGGGGAAGGTGTTGGGGGGGGGATGTTCTTTTAAGGCAATATGAAGTTGCTTTTCACAGGTGATTAGGAAAACTGAAAAAAAAAATATCACTCTGATGTTTTGTTTTTTCCCCTGAAGTTAACAAAGTTACCAATAGTATGAGTCCCCTTAGCTATGTTTTTACATTCCAGACAACAAAAGCCAGTTCTGATTTCTAACTATTTTAAGAGCTTGAACCCAGTGCAATAAGAGCATAGCGAAACATGAATTGTACTGCTGCTGCTTTTTACAGCTCCATGGCACATGGTGTAGGCTTCTGTTTCCATAAAATGGTTCACTGCTATTAGATGTGAGACACAAATGTCTAAATAAGTCTGAGTGCTGCAGTTTAGATATTTCATCATAGATAGAATGTTGCACTAGTGCCAGAAAGTTTTGATAGTAGGACAGGCAATTAATTTTCTTTTCAAATGGAAAATATAACTCAAGACTCTTTCTTCCTCAAATATCCATTTCTGTCTTATTTGGTCTTTATTTAGCAATTTGCACATCTTGTCTACTATTAGCTAAGCAGATTATTGGAATAAGATATCAGCATGCTGTCAGCTTCTCTATAAAGCCTTGCAATATGCTGTGCAAGATGAAGTTCTCTATGTATTGTGATAACTTAGGAAATGTACATAAAAGGGCGAAAGCAAACCTTTTCAGGATAATTTAGAACCTAACAGTTCTCTTACTAATTCAATTACATAAGCCTTCAAGATGGGATTCAGTAAGCACTTCTGAAGGAGTAAAACTGATTACATGAAAATCAAACATTTTCTGTGCTTGTGTGAATGAGCAAAATTGTGGTAAAAATTGGTTCGTCCCAATCCTAAAATGTTTTCTTTCAGCCCTAACTGCTCAGCCCAGAAATGCCAGATTTGAGGTTACCTGTCCTATAGTCTATGATGCATACAGTCTTTAACTGTCCTTGCTATGTTTTCCATAGGACCCTGTGCCGGGGTGTGCTGGGTTGGTGATACTCTCTTATTAATAGTTTTTCTTTATAATTCCATAAGTGGCAGCATGTTTTATTTAGTCCATGCCACTGAGGCATCAGTCTGAAGAGGAAGGAATTTGGGTGCGGGCAGAGCTGGAACCTGTAGGATTTCCCTGTAGGCCACTGATGAATTAATAGATTCACTGCTTGCATCGTTACCTTTCTCTGTGAGGAACCAGGAGATGAGATACATATGTATGTGCTTGTTGCAGTCTCATTGCTCACCAGGTGTCATTTCTCTCCCAAATTCCTCTCCTCTCCATACTTATCTCATGTCTGTCTTGTTTCCTCAGTCATACCCTAGCTTTTGTCTCCCATGCTTGTCCCTTTTGTCTCATGCTCCTGATCAGCCGTTTGCAGACTTCTTCCTATCAGCAAATGACCTTTCTTCTAGGCCAGCAAGTCCTTAATTCCATTCTAGTTTTTCACCAGTTCCCTTTTAGCTCTGATTTCATTTGCACCCACAGTAGCACATTTGCCTCAATGTAATACCACAGCTAGTGTAAATCTTAAGCCTAATATGTCTTCATTTTAGTTAAGCAGACCCTCCATCTTTCTCTAGTGGAAGGGGACAGGTCCGTAAAAAAAGGTATTACTGAAAGCGAAGGAGTTAAGTTTCTGAGTCTCAGGTAAAGTGTCTGTTCTGTAATGTCAAGACAAGACTCTCGTAGTGCTGCACTGGGATCTCGGATAAATTCCAGGATATTTAGCTTCTAAAATGAGAAAATTCAGAACTGAGAACATGATGACTTAGAGTGGAGCATTCATTCATAGTAAAAGCAATCACTTTCTGGTGCAGAGTGGCATTGATATTTACCTTATGGATATTATGGTGTTTAAACATCTGATAAACCAGATGCTTAAAAGGTGGTTGCATGCAATAGTTGGTGTGGATTACTTTTACGGTCAGCATGGAGAAACAGACATTTTCAGAACTCAGCTCACCTTCGTTATGGTAAGCATCTATTATAATAAGGGGAATCAGTCTCTGCAAGAATGTTTTGGTTATCACCAGGGCAAGCCAGGAGTCAAGCTAAAGAAGCATTAGGATCTGAGAGAGAGAATATAGCAAGGGCAACAGGATCCTAGTTTTGTTGCATTGTGACTGGACTTCCATATAAACTGTTACTGACGGAATACGTTTGAAACCAAACCTGTTATCTGTGGTAGGCATCTGCGTGTTATCTCATATGGTTTTTAACTTTTGGTTTTTAGGATGACTTTTCGGTGTCAGATAGTCATATGAACTAGATAGTCCCTTGATTACTTTGGCTATATCTCGTGGGAAAGTTGTGCTGGCTGTGTGAAGAGAGACTTCGTAAGTCTGCAGAAATTAAAACAAAAAAAACAAAAAAACCCCCAAAAAACAAACAAAAAAAACCAAACAAAAAAAACCCCAAAAAACAAAAAGCCCACAATGAAATGATGACACAGGAAACTGAAATTTCTGAAATTACAGAAGATACAGTAGTAGCATGTACAAAATGCTGCACTGTTGGGAAACCAGGGAAGAGTAAAGAGGCACCATTAGAGTACTCTGTCACTCTGCAAGCTTGAAACATTTCAGGTTACCTTACACTTCCAGTGTATGCAATTATTAAACTCCTAATAATTATGCTTTATTATGCTAACACATTCATTTTACTGCATATTCTAATTATATTTTCATTAGAGTTCCTTCAGAACTGTGTTTCTGTTTTAGGGCTTACAGCAGATGGATACTTAAATAGATTCCTTGTTTCAAACTCATAAGGAAACCAAGGGAATTATATACATGCTTATATATCATCCTTTTTAAGATGCTAATTGAAATCCAGTTAATATTTTTAATAAAGATAAAAGCTGTGTTTTAAAACAGAAATCCTTTGTGGTGAAACTAGGTATTCATAGCCTACTCAGTGCTAGTACTTCTGTCATACGTCTTGTTAGCTTGTGTTTGCTGACTTTAACATGTAGCTAGAGTTTTTGGCCAGCTGTCCACTATATGCAGTGCAGTTCAACAGTTCCACAATTAGGGTCACGTGTATCTGCAGTGGTGAGCATTCTACAGTTCATCATTTTGAAAATGGATTTGCATTCAGAATTATAACTTTGATCTGAAATGTCAACCCTGGTCCTGCAGCCAGGATTTGCAATGTTCTTTGGTGGAGGGGGGCATGGGAAGGTGTGCCTGGAGCTAACAACTGAACAGTTTCTTTTTGGCCCTGATGTTTTAGGGGTCTGCCACCATGTCTTTCTAGAAGGGGACTTCCAACCCCACGAACGACTGAACAACCAGTCATTAGGGGAAAACATCACGCTCGCTCAAGGTCGAGCGAGCACTCTAATATCAGACCCTTATGCTCTGTACATCACCTAGCGCCCGGAGGGTCGGCTCCACCTTCTCCACTTCTGACAAGGTTGCTATTATGTGTACAGCACAGCTTTCATGTTCTGCCTCCCAGGTGTCAGTGTGGTGTTGTGCTTTCCCAAGCATACATGGCGCGTTCACTCATTCTGGCACTGTAGATTATCTTCTCTTCATGGTATTTACACTTCTCCCATATCCTTTGCACCACCTATCTTCACCATCCAGATGGTACTTCTTGCTGTTGAACTTCAGTAGTTATGCAATGTAAGAGTAAAAAATTGACTGTGTTTTGTCCTTCCATCATTGTGTTTTGTTCTGTATCCATATAAAAATTATCAAAGTATTTTGCTTAAATACTGTGCAGGAAATCATGTGCGGTTCACACAGCTAATTCTGATCTTATAGGCTAAGAGAAAGTCAGCTCTCTGTAGTGTGAAAGCCAATGGTATTTTGAACTTGCACAAATGTGTTACTTAAAGTTGCAAATTATCTGCCTGCAACCTTAATGTAATAGATAAACAGTGCTTGTCTGCCATAGTGAGTGTGATATTACTGTAACTGGCAAGAGCGTTTAACTTCCCATCTTTGTTTTACTTTCTTAAACTTTTTCCCTAGTTATTAGAAGTGGCCCTACTTATTTTAAATGCAAACTTACTAGAGTACCAAAGGTGTTTGATGTGTTACACTCAGATGCTGTATCTATGCGTAAGAAATCAAGTAGCCAAGCTGCTATGAGATAGTACTATCTAGAATTCAGCCAAAGAGATTTAGGATACTTAGTTAAGAATATTAAAAATCTTGTACATTTTTTGTGCGTGTGCACATGCACGCCCCCAATACCAAGGTTAAAGGTTGTCTTCCTTCTCTGAGTTCAGGGAAAAGCAACATGTTATCCTGTGGGAACAGATACTTGCTCTTCCATTCTCTATGGCCTTTTGCAATTATTGCACCAGCACAAAGGTAATACAAAAGTTAATACAATATAAAGGTGGCATTTTGTATTGCCCTTGTACCAGTGCAGGAGAATGTACATAAATTGAGTCATAATCATAAATGGTTCTTAGAAAACTGCTTTTCATTCCATGGTTTTTGACTAGTACTTTATTAAAAAAAAACAAAAAAACAAAAAAACAAACAATCAACGAAACAACAAAACAGGAAAATATTTCTCCTTAGTTAAAGGTAGTTAGAGAAATTAAAAGTGAAGCATTATAAGCTTACTTGGTATCTAGACCTGAGTATGTGCATATGGCATACACCAAATACGAACTACCCATTCTCAGTGTATGCAACTTAATAGGTGTTTAAAATTCAGAATACAAAAATTCTTTTCATTTGGGTTATTTTACTTTTATCTTCATTTCATTTGCAGAATACACCAACAAGGAAGTCCCACCCAGTCTCCTCCTGCGGACACATCCTTCAGCAGTCGCAGGGGAAGACAGCTACCACAAGTTCCAGTAAGAAGTGGCAGTATAGAGCAAGGTATCAAATAATGAGCTTATGACAGCTCAAACTCTTTGATTTCTTACCTTTCTCTACTTAAAGTCTACTTTCATAACTAAGTGTTCAATGCTATAATTCTACCAATAAAGTAACAGGAGAGAACGAAAGCGTGTTTGTAGTCTGGGAAATCTAGTAGAGTTTGACCAGTGGATTATTACACATGGTTAAATTGCCTTAATTTTCTAGTACCTTTTTATGTTTGTCTGCTTTAAAATTTCTGTTGGAGTTGTAGTTTCCAGCACATCTGGTTTGTATTCAGCTAAAGAAATCAAGGGCAAAGATTTTGAAAACACTTTGATAGTCTTACTCATTTCTTATTTTGTGGCTTATATTAATTGTTGTGCATTGTGAACATAGTTCAATAATAAATACCAGAAATCTGTTTTTCTTCTGGAGTTCATAGTTCAGTGAGTAAAGACTGAAAAAGATCGCCATGGGAAATGTGAAAGCACAGGTCTTCAGCTTTTTCTTGAGAATAAACTGATCAGGCAAAGAGTGCTGCTCTTTTCTGAAAATGACAATGTAGACCTAATGGTTGTGGAAGATGTATTTTACATACTTATATCAAATAAACATGAATATTGCTGTTCGTTTTCCAGCAACATACTGCACACAGAGTATGAGCTATTATGGTAAAATGAAATGTCAAATGGATAATATTTGCACATTCAGGTTTACTTTGTTTAAAAAGCCTGTTTTCTCGTTGACTGCAAGCAACAACTGAGATTGTCATGTACCACAAGGTTTTCTTCTATGTGGAAGTTAAAGAAATGCTTCTAGTAATGGAATATTATAGGGCTTTATAGAACCGTTGGCAGACCGCTTTCTTGGATAGAGAATATTGCTGACTGTGACCTTCTTATCATGAGAGATTACTATAGGGGTTTTTTTGTATGATGGCTTACGTTAACATGCAGTCAGCTTGCATTAATTTTATGGCTTTGAGCTGTGATGGCATTCTACACCTTCCATTAACACATATAAAAGTATTTTTGTTTTATACATGTGTTTATTCTGAATGATTGATATACTAATACAAGTGGGTTTTATTCTTTTTAAACTTTACATTTGAGTCCTCTCATTTTGTTTTGTAGTGAATCTAGAACTGTCTGGATTATAAACTAGTTACAAACTACATTTACAGCTTCTATTTCTGCCCATTAGTAAGTTGTGAGCTTTTTAGGCAAATGCAAGGAGTAATAAATTTCAAATTCCTTTCATGTTTCTTCTGCAATTTCAGAACTTGGTGCAATATATAATGATGAATCAGCTTTTAATTTAAGTTGGCTTTCCTTTGGGTATTCATCTATCATCTTTCTGCTGGTATGTTGACAATAAAATACTAGTTTGTTTTGTTAAAGACGTTAGAAATTAACGTATAACTTGCCATGAAATTGAGTAGAGATGGGATGTATACAGAAGTAGAAAAGAAAAAAAAAAAAGTTGAGCAGAAGGCTAAAACTACTCTAGGTTTAGAAAGTTGTTGATACAACATCTGTAAAGCAATGCGGTTTCACTGAAGTCTTATTTACACTTGTGGTTGATATGCTTGCGTCTTATGTATAAAATGTACAAATAGGATGTGACATATCATTTGTTATGTATCGTACTGCTTGTGTCAATATTGCTGTATTATGGCACATGGAATCAAAGGCTAAAGAGATTTCCTTCTCTACATAGTACTTTGGTTTTGTCTAAGTGACTGACTTGTCCTTCTGAAAGGGAGGTTTTCTGATTTTACCCATGTTTACACTTTGTTCAAGCTGAGAATTGAATAGATTTTATAAAATACTTTTAAATGGTTTTGTCAGTATCTTCCTGAATAAATATGATAGCATGTATAAACTTTATACTACTGTAACAAATTAATTTCAGTGAGGCTATAAAAAACTGTACTATTTGCTCTGATCAGTATCAATTCTTAATATTGGTTTCACCTCTTTAACCCCTGTCAAATGAGTATCAGGGTCAAATGGAGTGGCTAGAAGTGACCTGACCCTAATGCAGGGTTGAATCCAAAGCATACTGAGGTCTGAAAAAAAGATTTCCATTAACTGTACTTGGAACTCAGTTTTGTCCGTAATGATTTAAATTCACAGTCACAATGGATATGGATGATGTCAAACTCTAGTGTAATATACAAATGCTATAAGGATAATTTTAAAATTATTTGCATTTTCTTTGTTTATGAATAAAGCTACTTTTTGACATTCAGTATTGACATCCAGTGTTTCAAGGAACTGCTGTGCGATATACCATAACTTATGATTTTTATAGTAGAGGACTTCTTTACAACTATACGAATCCTGTTGTGTCAAGAGGGTTGAATACACATCTAAATATGTATATCTATGATTCTGTTTTACAAATCAAAGTAATTGCTGTAAAAAGACTGAATGTCTGTATATTAAGAGCAGGGTTTTTATTTGCTGTTTGCATATTCAGGAGGCATAGGAGAATCCAGTAAACCAATTTTACTGCTTTTTAAAGCTCTCATTTTGGAAAAAATGAGAATTAATCAAGGAGCAAGAGATTGGTAGTGGTTTTCAGCTCAAGAAACAGTGATATTTTAATCTTAGATGAGATTTTAACTCTCGGTCTTTAATCTTTAGCTTTCAATTGTAAATGATCATATACATGCTAGTAAGGCTGCTTCTAGGACTGACATTGCATCTCAGACATTCCATTTTGTCATTGTCAGGTTTAGAACTAAAAAACGGTGGTTTCCTTGTCTCTTCCAGATGATGCTAATTTAGTTACTGCTCTGGCTGACAGTTTGAGAATCATAAAAAGTCAACTTGTGGGAAAATACGGTAGTTAAAAAGATCTTTTTTAGTAGACACGTTCTGTTAAAAAAAAAAATCTTATAGAAGTAATTCTTAGAGGAGATGAAAGTAGTGGTCCCTGTTCCATTACAGAAATGGTGTTGGTACTAATGAACAGGAACAGAGAAAATCTTAAATGTAGAGGCAAAAGCCCAGTTTAGGGTCTAAAACTTCAAATCAATATAATTCTGCACACTAGCCAAAAAAAAAAAGACTTCTTCGTGATTATATTCTAAAAAGGACAGTATCTTTGCCTAGTTTTGGAGCGGGGGAGGGAGGTAGTTACTTTCACTTGAAACAGTCTGCACTAAATATTTTTAGCAATTCCAGTACATGCAGACTTTTTAAAGTGGTTACCCTTAAGATTGTAGGCTTCTGTTATTTTTAGGCAATGTGATTTCTATTTTAATCCCAGTGACATTCACGGAAGACATGGGTATATTTCTTTCTTTCACAACCCTGTCAGCAGTATTTCCTAGAGTGCAAGACATACTGGGATGTTATTGCAACTAAAGGTCTTGAGATGCTTGAGTATTGGAAGTTAGTCTGGTGTAGATGTGTCTGTATGTGTTTTCAGAAAGTCACAATTTAGTAGTCATTACCCAAACTTAAGCTACTTAGCTTTTTTTATTTCTTTCTATTAACTGATAATTTTATAAAAGGACCTAATATTATGAAGATATTTTGGCTCAGTGACTAAAGCAGTGAAATTCTAAGCCATGGTAAGGACAATATTGTGTTCTCAGTATGTCATCCTGTGCCCAGCTGCAAGAGACTTGCATTGGTGGTTTTTTTTGTTTGCATCAAGTTTGGGTGGAGCTGTGCAAATCATTAAGAGGGGTGGGAATTCTGTGTTGACTTTGTTTTTCAGCTCTTTCTATGACAACTTTGTTATGTAGTTGCATGGTTTTTATATATTTTTATAAAGCATATTTCTGCAATCTTTACTCAGTCCATCCTCTGTCATTGCAACTATCAAATGTCACAGGAATTCTAGCCTGAATAGGGTTTGAGAGTGGGTCTCTACGCTTTTGTATAATGGTCATCATTGTATTGATCAAGGAAATGAATACAGTCTGAAGATCTGTAGCATTTTTCCACACTCCTTTTTAGCTGCATTAGGTAAAATTAGGGATGATATTAGGAAATCTAGCAAATGAACAAGAAAAAAAACATGTTATGTACTACTGAAATATATGAACCAGCAAGATAAATGCGCGATGATTGTTTGTAGTGTAGAAACAATAAGAGGTAATTCATGCAAAACAGGTCTTTCTCCCTCTATCTGCTTCTATTTGGCTCTTCACAGCATGATGTCTTTTTCATAGCCTCAACAATGTGGTTTCATGTTTCAGAAGTGCTGTAATGAGAGTAAAGTTTGTCATAATCAGCGGCCTATTTACGTATAAAGAGCATCTGTAAAGACAACTGAACTAGTGTAGTTGTGTTTCTAGTGGCATCTGCTTATGGCAATAGGCCTTATGCAGTGACCTTTAGAAGAGCAAAAGTGCGACTAGCGGGAAGTATTGCTGTGTCTGAGCTGGCAGAATAAGCTGCATAAGCTTTGTACACAGTTTGTATGCAGGGTGAAGCGCATGAGTGAGTGTGTGCTGCTGTTTCACAAGGGAAAACTATATTGAAGACAACTGGTACTGAGCGGGGATTACTTAAATAAATGTATGTATAAGTATAAATATATATACAAGTCTTTAATGGTAGTTACATCATAGAGGAACAAAGTGTTTTGATGTCCAGTGTTTCCTTTTAACAAATAAGAATCAGAATTTCATACAGAAGATAGGTATGTTGTCACATAATACATTCGAGTTGCAAATATCTTTTTATGTTTAACCAATTTAAGATCCTAAAAAAAAATGAACAGCTAATGAAAACCATTCTGTGTATATGTACTTGATCATTGAAATGTCATTGCAGTGAGAGCATGGCTTGAGTAATGGTAAAAAGTCAAACCCTTTCAGTTAAAACCTTTGTTCAGTTCCATCAGCATAAAACTGGAGTGGCAAAAGAAATAGAAAAAGTCCATTCAATTTTAGATTTTAGTCCTTTAGCATTGTTTGTTTTGTCTTCATATTCTGGTTTTAGTCTGAAATAATTGGGTGGCACTGCATATTTTGAGGCAGCTTGTGGAATCTTTACTCACGCTGGAGAGTATTTTTTCTCGGCATTGCTAACTCTTGCAAATGAGTTCAAGCCTCATAATCTTTCATGTTTTCCTTAAAGACTGATTTTCAATAGTCCAGTGGTTACTGAGTATTATAGATTTCAGTTAATAGAAAATAAATTCGTAACACTCGTTATTGCAGAAAAGGCTTCAGAATCTAAAACAGGGCTACGTGGTTCAGAAGTGAGAGTGATACTTCAAGCAATTTTAAGATTTTTGTCATTCGTAAATTTGGGTATGACAATACTGCTCGAGAGCAATACTTAAAGAGCCCACAATCTGGATCTCAGTAACTTCATTGTTCCTGTTAATTTTAAAGAAAAAGTCATAGGCTTTATTATTTGTCATGGTTTATCATTTTAGTTTTCTACATTACTTTTTACATATGCTGGAGTACTGCCTACTGTACCTGCCATTGTCACATGTAACACATTTCTTTATCTAACTTTAAATTTGCTGATTTCTTTTTCTGTTTTCATCATTCCGTGCATTTAATTCATTGAAGAACAAGAGACTTTTAACTCTTCCACAAAAGGTAAATATTTATGTAATTTTTTTACAAATGTTTAGCAACTGTTAATACTGGCTTTTACCTCAATATATTCCATGTCGGTATATAGAGTTTGGCTAACAGTGTTTAACAGGTGAGGACGTTGTTGCTCAAATACCTATATGCTGTCTGATGCCCCTGTTCAGAGTCAGGAAATGGTTTCTCTTGTGATTTCTGATTTTCCTACTGAAATGCAATATGCTGGATTTAACAGGAGTAGTCATGGTACTTTACACGGCTCAGAACCTGCTCAACTTAAAGTTCACTCAAAGACTCTTCTTGAGCTCTGCACAACATCTACTTCTTATGATGCAGCCATGGCTCTTGGCATCTGTGAAGGATGTTTCATAGGTCTGGGCTTAGGAGTAGTTGAAGTTGATGGCCAGAAACTATCCTTCGTATGCAGAGACATTCTGAAGAATGAGCTGTGTTTTATTGGCATGACCAAGACCTTGACGTTCAGTGTTGGTCATGTTGTAGGGCAGGTCACAGCATACAGTGCTCACTTCTCCTATGAATTTGACCTCCTATGAATTCTGCTTACCTGTGCTGATACCAGTGAACCAGTGAGCTCAAACAACAGGTCTCTAAGGCTTTCCCACAAAGTGAAGAGTGTAGTCTGTCATGTCTCTATCGAGATATCATTGCAGATGACCTATTTTTTCTCCTTTTTGCTGAAAGTAGGAGTTATTTCGAAATCAGAATGAAGCTTGGAGAGAAGAAATGAAAAAATTAATCTCTTTTAATGTTAGCAGTAAAATACTATGCTGCATGAACATTAATAGCACAGAGTAACCTTTTCTGACCTTTAGTCCCGAGTCCTGCAGATCTTGAGAAATTCTGGTCTGAATAAAGGCTTTGGTGGGTCAAAGCCAAGCTGTGAGTTGAACTTGAATCAGGATATCTCCTACAGCTTCTTTAGTTTCTGAAAGGGTGTATGCCACTGATACATTCATACTTGCTAAGATAAAAACACAGCAGCTGTTCCACTGGCTATGAACTTCAACACGCACACCAGTGTTCAGGAGTATGTTTAAAAAAAAAGAGAGAGATGAAAAAGAAATAGTATTTAACTTAGGAGGTATTAGCAATTGCAGGTTATTTTGCAGTGTTAAGAATGTACTATGAAATATCTTAAGAAAATGCTAAGTATAGTTGATTTTACAAATTATTTCTGTCGCTTTTGCTTTGTTCAGTATTTATATTCCTTTCAAACAGAACAATACAAATGAATCATGCCAGTTTGTTCTTTGTGCCTCTTTCAATTTCACAAACCTTGTCCTCCAATTTGGATTGCAGTGGATGTGTCTTTGTTTAAAACTTTATGCAGAAAAACTAGACCATTCCTGTAACAGGTTTGTAAAAGAGCTGGTTTCTACAAGATTCGGATGGATCTGGCCCAAGATTTGGGAGCGTGTAGAAGGTGGTGGGATCTTTACGCATGCAGATTCCTCTTGCTCAGTGGAACTGAATGCAGATGCAGACCAGAGGCAGAAAAGAGCTGGGGGAAAGAAAAGTAGTGGGAATAAGTGGAGTGCTGACAGTTCTGGGGGACCATGGATAAGTAACTTACACTAGTTTCCCACTGTCACCTCTGACTTTCCCCAGTGCAGAATAAGAGACAAAAATCACAGAATCACAGAATCACAGAATAGTAGGGGTTGGAAGGGACCTCTGTGGGTCATCTAGTCCAACCCCCCCGCCGAAGCAGGGTCACCTACAGCAGGCTGCACAGGACC
>Ga0065711_1004336_pt1 | contig 88887 bp, 47 predicted proteins | sample Hoacrofraction12_FD_59098 | JGI IMG/M metagenome (GOLD analysis project Ga0065711, IMG submission 59098) | Hoatzin crop microbial communities from Cojedes, Venezuela - Epithelial fraction 12 v2 (version 2) | ecosystem: Host-associated > Birds > Digestive system > Esophagus > Crop | place... | reverse complement strand
TTAATTTTTCCTTCTCTCTCTCTCTCTTTTTTTTTTTTTTTGTTCCCTCCTTTCTGCTGGACACTTCTCAACCTAGAATGATAAAAATGTGTCAAAGCTTCCATACAAATCTGTGGAACAAAAATAAATACTTGCCCGATTGTAGTCTTCATCTTGTGGGCATTTTTGTAGGTCCTGTGTGGAACCTGAAAGACTGTTTTCCTCTCATTTTTTTTTACCACAAGGTTTCACATTAGTGTAATTTTTCCTGTATCTGAAGGCTGCTAAATTGGCCTCACCTCAAAATTAGTTGAAAGTCATTTTCATTTCTTTTCACTTTCTTTGAGAATGCAAGCTGTCCTGTCAATATTTGCAGCTCCTGTCAGCTGAGGAACATTCATCTTTCTTCACTGAATGAACATAATGTCTTTGCATTGTGTGCTAGGTGGTGAATTAACTAGAGAGATACTTCATCATATGTAAATCCATTATTAATGAAGCAAGAAAAGATAATTTGTTAATACTGTTGTGGAACTTTTTAGATATTGCAGCATAAAAGATGTGCTTTAACTGATGCAAATGGTTATGTCTAATAAATAGGATATTACAGCATGTTCTCTCACATATTGCTGGAAAATTTTACAAACTGTTACTTAATTGACTAATTTTGTTCTTGTTTCCTTCTTACTGCATCCGTAGTTTCAGAGCAATCATTACAATCAGGTATAGTATAGTAAATTAAGCTGTAAATATCTGAGCAGCTGTTGTTCTTATTTGGCTTTTTTCTTGTGCCTATTTGCATAATATTTGGTTGTGGGCTCACATTTTCCTAGTGGTGTTTGGATCTGACATTCCTGTGCCCCAAAATCCCTTAATCCAAGAAATGCTCTTTAATACAAGAAAAGTGAAAGTATAAGGGGTGAAAAATGTTGCAGGTGTGCATGAGTGTGAGTTACGAAAAGAGGCAACCAATTCTTTAGGTTTTATTTTTACAAGTGCTTTATTCTAGCTGTAGAGGAATTAGCTTTTTAATCTGATTTGGGAGCTTCTGTATTTTTGTTTTGTCTAAATGATTTGTTTAGTATAAGAGGTAAAATTCTTCAGTACAATTTGTAACTTCATGGTATTTGCTGTTAGAAGGCTCCACTTGCCTGTGTTCTTGCATGAAGTGGACTGATTTTGTGATAACTCCAAGCAAAGGTTAACATTGTACTGGAATGATCTGAAATAATGTGCTGACACTTGTGTTTTGTGGAGCAAAAGTGCAGTCAGAACCGCTAAGATAGTTACCTTTGCACGTGGCACAAAATGAAAGCATTAAGAGCATCTGTTTAGGTAAAACTCTCGGTGAAGAGAAGGCCTGAAGAAGGAACTTAATAGTTAATTCCCCATCTTCTACTTTAAGACAGTGCAGTAATATGTGAGCATTGTCTGTGGTGTTGGACTTAAAATACGAGAGGTTGGCTTTGGAGGATTCAGCAATGTTGTGAACATGAAGAAGTGATATGTAATAATAAGAATGCGTAGGGATGAACCAGATAGAGGAAAATGACATGGAAGATCTCTTCAGTTTAAGAAGCTTCCCAAAACTTAAGTTATTATTGCTGTTAGTTAGCAACATAATGCCTTGAACTTTGTTTTCAAAATTTTCTAAGTCTTAGTGGAAATTCTCCGTTTTGTTGTAACTTAAGCTGTTTACATGAAGCTGCTCTATTTGGGGAGCTGTGATACATACATATTCCGTATTTTTAAGGGAGAGCTGCGAGTACTTGTCAGCTGTGCAACACTTCATCATCTTCTTGTTCCCAGAAACCACTATTTAAAATAAAATATTCCTAATGCTCATATGTTCAGATTTTACTATGTGTAGAGAAGAATTCAATGGCTATTTCTGAGCTATTGCCTTTATAGGGTTCATTGTGCTACCTCTTGGAAGTAGGTTCAGTGAAACCAAATCAGATGCGTAGTTTCTGGGTGAGAGCAAAAAAGTCCATTCTTAATTCCTGGGAAGACGAAGAGAGAGGAGGAGGGAAAGAAACAAGGAAGCTCTTAATAATTGTTCAGATGAGTCTCCCATTTTAAGAGAACAGCGAAGGTGTGCACAGTATCCCCTGGACCTGTGTGCTCAGGTAGTGGCCCCTAGCCCTGGATACTGAATATTGACAGGGGAGGATCCTTGGAGGAAAGCATGAGGATTTGTTGTTGGCTAGATTGTTGTTCAAATACATATGAAGTGTTTAAAGCTCCCCCCCCACCCCCCGAAAACCAGTTCAACTGTGATCTGTATTTTTGAGCTTTAAATATTTTCACTTTACGTTTGTCTCAGCTTTGCTTTTTCTATTAGTGTTTTCCTGTATCTACTTAACTCTTACTGAATACTTAAATAATAAAATCTGAGTCACAGGTAGTACACACCTGAAATTAACTGATTTACCTGCATTTTACCAGTGTTAAAAACTGTTTATTGCAATAAACAGTCACATTGTCATCTGTGGTGTTACCATCTAGGCTATATCAGCCTAGCTTATATCTCATGAAGAGTCATACACATCAACTATGTTTTAACTTCCTGATGGAACATTTCACTGTGGTTTCATCTGGATACAAATTGCATATATTGAAACATATCTACAGTAATTTGGATGTTGTAGTAAAATAGTTCAATCAAACTCAGTTGCACAGAATATTCCACCAACAATTTTAAACTAGTATTACCTTTGTAGAACCGATTTCCAAGTGTCTGCCTGCCTAGTATGAACAGCAGTTAAAGTGTTATTGCTGCAAAATAACAGAAAATGTAGTTGACTGGATTTTTAATGTTGTAGAGTGAGATACGATTTTGTTGAAAAGATAAATAGCTAGAAAAGAGTAGGAAAACAATGAATGCAGGAGGCTCACTCAGTATTTTGAAAAATAGATGCAAATCTCATCTCTATTTTTTTTTATTCTAATTTAGAAAAAGTCATTCTACAGTTTAGAAAGCTTGCTAGTTTAAAGGTATGAATTTCAGGTTTGTAAGAAGCATGTTGTCAGTTCAATTCTAAAGTTAGATTCTATCCTGGTAAGATTTTTCACATTAGGGGTTCATGACAATGTCAGAAGTTAAATAGGCAATAATTCAATTTTGCAGGTTTTCTTAAGAGCTGCTTGGTAGCAAATATGAATTATTTGGAGTAACTATTTAACATTAAGCTGAAAATTGCTGAATTTGCAAAAGAAGAAGGAGGAACTGAAGTGCAGAGAATGAAAGTCCAAACTTCTGCTTTTAAACTTGCTCAGAGTACTAAGAAGGCTAATCTGTGCAGATCTTCAAAGCTGTCTGTGATGCTATTTTGGGTTCCTTGGGTTCAGCTAATCCTTTGGATTATTTGGGCACTTGTATGTATTGTGGCTACGTTTCTTGGATTAGTTTCTCCTCAGTGGTCAGGTGCTTGGGTAGCTTCTGTCCTTGATCCTCAGAGGCTTTTCTGGCATTTGTGGACTTCTTGACTGTTACCTAGTGTGTAGATACATTCTGAAGTAGACTGGTTATTTGGCTCTCACCTCAAGGTGTAAAGTATTCTGTTGGCTCCTTGCTGTTTTCTTGACTTAATTTACCTGGATTATGATAAGGAAAGCGCGATCCGCTTGTAGTACCCCGAGGAGACACCAGTCAGCTCGTTGTCTTTTATGTGTGATTAGCCCATATACAGACATAGGATTTGTTCAGCAGTGAAAGAGTTCATGAAAAACAAATACAATGTATTATTTTCGTCTGTTGTTTCCAGTTTGTTTCAAAACCATGAGGGCTACAGAATCCCTGATTTTTATTTTAATTGGGTATCCAAGATTCTGTAGCAATTTTAAAGGTGGTAAACTTTAAAAATATAACTAAAAAGACAACAACAGCTCACTAATCATCCTGTTTTGGGTATCTGGATGAAAATATTATGTCCAGTAGCTGACCATTTTGCAAGGCAGCACACTGTGAAGAGAAGAATTCCATCTAATATTGTTTATACAGTTCTCACAGAATCTCATAACCATAAGAGTGTTCAAAATATTCACTTAGGTAAAGTGCAATGCAAACAATACTGTTCATATCTGATGCAATTTTTATTCCACTGAGATTAAAGAAAAAAAGGAGCATAATTGAAAAAAATATTCAGATCTGTTTGTCTGCATGAAGAAATATATCTGTGTGAGTATTTTGTGCAGCTGATTTATGAAGGGGCTTTTAGAATCTCTATAACTCTAGCATCTGACCATTGAATAATCTTGTTTGCTTCTTTCTTACAATGCCCTTTACAGATGGGTCATTACTTTCTCTCCCATCTGGCAGCTAGAAACATGGCACAGAGAAAGGCTGGTGTGATAGAGAAATGAGTTTAATTGTTTTGAATCCTAGCCTACTTTCCTCACTAAAGCAGAATTTTAGGAATTCAGCTGACCTAAAAACTAATTCAGATTTGTGGCTTAAGTAGGCATAGTCTAATATAATAAAATGATCTATTTTAGTAAAATATCTATTTTACTAAATGCAGTATATCAGTCATCTTTACACTTCTACAAATTAACATATATGTAAGTTGTTTTTGTAATGGAGATTGAATTTCATAAATGTAATCTGTGAAAATGAGGTAGCTATCTGTGGTGGTATGTGTGAAAAAATAATGGTTTCCATAGAGAAACACAGATAGGGTGAAAGAATGGCAGATATTTATAAAACATAGAAATTATGTTTCCTTTATGTATTATTTTTATTCATATTACTTCGAACAAATAGCTACTGTCTTTCATTCAGTCGGTATCCTACCCAGACAAGTAATATGTCTGCAAATGTACTTTCCCTTGTGAAAAGCTGCATTCATCTTGTTTTCACAGTTTGTCTTTCTGTATGTCTGTGCACAGATTTGTTGCCATTTTTTTAAGGGAAAGATCTCATTGCCAAGTTTTCTGAAGAAACATTCTATATAAAAATAATGTCTTTTCAAATGTTTTTGCAGCATCTGTAAAAGTGCTAAAGAGTATGTGTGAAAACTTTTATAAGTATGCAAAACCGAAAAAAATTAGAGTCTGCGTTGGGACATGGAATGTCAACGGGGGGAAGCAATTTCGAAGCATTGCCTTTAGAAATCAGACGCTCACTGACTGGCTTCTAGATGCACCAAAGTTAGCTGGTATTCATGAATTCCAAGGTAGGATTTGTATTCTGTCAATTTGTTCTTGAGAACTCTGATTTTCATAATTAGATCACAAACATTAAAATAGATGTATGAGGTCTTGGTTCTTAAGTTGGTTATAAACGACAAATAACTTTTAAAATATTTAATGCAGATCGCAAAAGCAAGCCTGTAGACATATTTGCCATTGGATTTGAAGAAATGGTGGAGTTAAATGCAGGAAACATTGTGAATGCCAGGTAGGTGATACAATCTATACGGTACTAGTTTAGTTGATAATCACATTTTTTGAATAAAATGTTATTTAATGGTTTTTTCCTCCTGTTTTGTAATGGTTGAGATTAGTCTGGATTAATTTTTGACTGTGTTCCAGTTCTTTCTACCAGTTTCTGTGCCAGGATTGCAGACTTCATTGCAATTTTCCCTAGCAAAGCTGTGATCACTTACATCATGTATAATGTAATCTCAAGGATCCAAACTGCCATTGCTTGACCATATTTTGGATTGCACCTTGAGCAGCCCCTNAACTTTTTCCTTCATTTAACACTGTGAAGGAATTTACCTCCAATGTTCCGTGTTCTGCAGTCTCTGTGCCTTCCTACTGCTGGGAACAGCAAGTCCTGTGAAATTGCTTCCAAAAGCATGTATTGTTCGTATGCCTTTATGTAGTGTCTTACATCAAGTTTTGATCTGTATAAAGCAAGTGCTTCCTTCCATGCTGCCAGTTTTGCTGTCATTCTACATATTATGTGTATATATTATCATAGAGTTCGGATTTTTCACCTCTAGCGGAACACGTTATGAAAATATATTTTTACCAGTGGTGGGTGATACCAGTGGTGAAGTCTTTATGTGTAGTCCTAGGATCATATGCACTTTGCCCATTGTTTTTTCTGCCAATTTTGCGTGTTTTCTGCAAGCTGTAACTCGCTGGAGAAAGCATCTAAAGCCTGTAACACTGTTAGCCTGTGCACAGGCTTTTGTCTTGAGGACAAAGTGGCGGTTTGTCATCCCCTAATTTTATGCTATGTCTAGTTAATGCTGTTCCCAGGTCTGATATTTTTCATTTGTTTCCAATGCTAGCTCTGAAAACCATAGTCTGTTAGGTCTCCAGGGAAGTTTCTGCTTGATCTAAGACCACAGACGTCTCTGTTTTCCAGTACTGACTGAGCTCTAGGCTAGGAAGTAAATCCCTAGAAAAATTAGGTTTTGCTCTAGTCTAGCCTCAGACATAGAGGAAAGATAGCCCTGGCTCCTAACATTGTCTGTGGTGTTGAGAAAAGTGAGGCAACATTTTTTGAGGCTGAATTTGAAATGATGGTGTCATGACAGTCTGTAGCCTGTGTCTGTGCTAGGAGGCATTTGAGCACCATTCACGACTTGGCTTTGGCTTACCGTGCCAAGCTTAAGTTAAGGTTATCATACGAAGTTTATTCAACTAGATCAACAGTTCTGCCTGTTAACCTGCTTAATTAGATTTAATGTAAAACTGGCATTTTTAATCTCACTGCTAGCACAACCAATCAGAAGCTCTGGGCTGCTGAACTGCAGAAGACTATATCAAGAGATTACAAGTACGTGCTGCTGGCTTCTGAGCAGTTGGTGGGCGTCTGCCTTTTTGTGTTCATCAGGCCCCAGCACGCTCCTTTTATCAGGTCAGTGAACGCACAGCTGTGCCCAAGTTGGGTCACCTTCCGTTTGCTTTGTATTGCAAGCTAACGTACAAGTGTACTGAGAAGCAGATGGGGCTCTATAAGACCTGTTCCATCTTCTGGGGAGCTACTTGCTTAAATTTTTCTCTTAGTTTTTAAATGCCTCATCAGTTGCCAAGAAAGCTTGAAAAGTTGAAGTGTTCTGTTGTTACCGGCTCAGTAGCTGTTGCCATTTTTTTTTTTAAATAGCCCAGTGGCCTTACTGCTGAAAGAATGTGAAAATGTTCTCTTACCAACGTAATGCTATACTCGGAGATACTTAAAACTGTTGACTTTTCTACCATTGTATTTGAAGGTTTAATAGTTGTTTAACTCTTTTAGGGATGTTGCTGTTGATACTGTAAAGACCGGCATGGGAGGAGCCACTGGTAATAAAGGCGCAGTAGCAATTCGGATGTTGTTTCATACGTCCAGCCTTTGCTTTGTCTGCAGTCATTTTGCTGCAGGGCAATCACAAGTTAAGGAGAGAAACGAAGACTTCGTAGAAATAGCTCGCAAGCTCAGTTTTCCAATGGTAAGGAACAGTGTTTGAATTCCATAATGAATAAGTTAAACCCTTTGAGCTCCAGAACGGTCATCCAAAACCTCTGTTTATTTTTTTCCCCTCCCCAGATTCCTGTGGAAATCAAATTTCCTTGGGTTAGACATCCAGAGATAATTAAATTCCCACAAGTTATATTAAAATAGATGACTGCAGAATGAATAGACCTTTCCAGTGCAATGACTGATAGAGATGGTGAAGCATGAATTCACTTGCATTTAGGCATCAAGAATTTGGCACAGGAAAGAGACCTTACAGATTCCTCACGTGCAGTAGAACTTTTGTAGGCATCAGAGACAGTCAACTATAGGAAAAAAATCCATGGGAAACAGCACTATTTTCAGTACACAAGAATGATTTTTGCCGACTTAATTTAACTTCTTGTTTGCTTATTTTTGACAAGCTGGATTGTACAGTTCTGTACCATGTTCTCATAAAGGATTATCAAACACCAAGTAAATACTTGATAATTTTATCAGTGTAACAAAATGCTTCCTTGGGACTTAAAGCTGTCTTAAGTTTTGTAGTCAGTATCCTTTGTTAGTGTCGTGGTTTAGCCCCAGCCAGCAAGTAGGAGCATGCAGCCACTTACTCACTCCTCTCCCTCTCCCGCAGTGGGGTGGGGAGGAGAATGGACAAAAAGTAAAACTTGTGGATTGAAATAAAGGCAGTTTAATAGGACAGCAAAAGGAAGAGAGAATAACGATAATAATAATAGTAACAAATATACAAAACAAGTAATACACAAGACAGTTTCTAACCACCCATTGATTGATTGCCGTCCCAGGCAGTGATCATGGATTCCTGCCCCCACACCGACCAGCCCCCATTTGTGTACTGAACATGACATCTGTGGTATGGAATATTCCTTTGGCCAGCTTGTCCTGTCTATGCTCCCTTTCAGCTTCTGTAGGAAGCTGAAAAAAGAAAAGAAGTCCTTGACTTAATATAATTATTATCTAGCAACAACTAAAAATAATATGTGTTATCAACATTATTCTCATACGAAATCCAAAACACAGCAGCTACTAGGAATAAAATTAACTCTGTCCCATCTGAAAGCAGGACAGTTAGTTTCTGTGGCACTGTGCAGGAGTCTGACATCTTATTTTACAGGTTTTTTTAATTTGTAAATTTGTCCTCATGGTCATGTTTCTGTTTTTCTTGAAACTACTATATTCTTATGGTCCCCAGAGACAGTTTCCTAAATGCTGTCGTGCTGCTGTTTTAATCTGCCAGTGTATCTGCTTTGATTAACTTAAGGACAATGGAAAAATCAAAACAAAGAGGGAAGTAAAAGTTCTCACTTTAAACCGTAGGCTTTATTTAAACTAACAGAGCCCTTCTGTCTCACCCTAGCTTTGAAAATTGTATGTAACTGAAAAGTCTTTGATTAAATCTGAATAATAAAGCCCTGCAGTCTGTCAGGATATTGTGCCAAAAGATCCCAGGGTAGTGTTTTGTTCTCCTGTGTGACACAGGTACCAGTTGTCATCTTAGAGCAGACTTCTAGAACAGGAGTAGAAAGATGAAGGATTTTAGAATGTTTTATGTTTCTTTAGAAATGCAAACTGTATAAGAAATGTTACTTCTTTGTTCATATTCTATATGTGTGAATACCATACCCTGGCTATGTTGTTCTAAGCGTATGAACACTAAATACTAACATGAATTTCAGTTATCCTCATCAGCTAGAAATTATACCTATTTTACAGTTAAAAACTGAAATTCTGCACCTGGAAGTAGTAAATTTCTCACTTCGTTGTTTTTGACTTCATTGTGTGCTTCTGTTTTACAGGGAAGGATGCTCTTTTCCCATGACTATATCTTTTGGTGTGGTGACTTTAATTATCGAATAGATATTCCAAATGAGGAGGTTAAGGACCTAATACGACAACAGAACTGGGAACCTCTTATAGCAGGAGACCAACTTATCAATCAGAAAAATTCTGGACAGGTATCTTAAAAATGTTACCGCACTTAAAAATACTTTATTTTTGTTTTTGGCTTTGGTGATTTTCTGTGGTGCTTCTGTAAATCTATATCCTCAGCATGTTTTACTTATCACTTTTGTCCAGGTAGTGGTATGGAAGGGTGGGACATAGCAACACTTAGTAATTTATTCGTAATAACTGACCTGAAGAGGCAGTGATATAAGTATAGTGCCCAGCTGGTGAGAGTGAGGTTTTTCTTTCTCTGCTGGAAATAAAAGGAGACTCATCTTTGTAGAACTTCTTGTTGGAGTTTACTAACTATAATATTTTTCTTTTCATCAGGTGCAACTGTTTAAAAAATATTAGTAGAAGTTCTTTTGGTAATGTTGCTATTTAAGTTGCTGCAGCAGTAGGTCTAATGCTGTTACTGTCATTCTGTTGTTCTGTTGGAAAAAGAAATAGCCCAGACAATAGTCTTTTTACTTACAAAGAGGAGGAGCATGGAATAACAAAGTCTGAAGAAAGCTTCAGTTTTTATATTTTTAGGGTTTCTTGGGAGGCAGCATGTAGCAAGTAAAGGAATATTTGTAATTAATCAAATTTTGTGTGCATGTGTCTATTCTTTCTTTCCAGCTTTATGTTGGAAGGCTGTAGATGGTAAAATGAGAGACAGTCCTCTGTTGTCAGTTTTGTCTCCTTCCAGCACTTTGATACTAAGCAGTGCTTTTTCTGAAGTGGAGTTCTCTTCCGTTTCTGCTGATGTCTTGTGCATGAGAACAGGAGAAAAAACACTTGATAATTTTTAATTCTTTTTTTTTAACCCAGTTCCTAGAGAAAGAGACGTACATTCAAATGGGCAAACAGCATGATTGTCTGTTAATTCAACCAAAACAAAAGAGGTGTTGAGGTCTGGGGACACTTACAGCAGTTATAAACATCTACGGAAACTACCGGAATATGAAAAAGATTCAAAACAGCCTTCTGGCTGGGGAGAAGAAGGGGTAGTGTTGCACAGTTGGAGTAATATTCCATTATTTGGAAGTGGCTGACTGGGCAGCAGGGGGTATCAGCTGGCTAGCGAGAGTAGCTGCACAGTTGTTGCATGTGGCTCTTAACTGGTGTATCTGCTGTTCAGGAAAGGTGTTTACATAACAACTTTCTTCATAAAAGTAGGTTAACAAATAATTACCAAAGGCAAAGAAATTGATGGATTGTCTCAGAAGTTGTGGATCTTCTGATGCTTGACATTGATTTTTAAATTGACTGGATTTCAATTTATATTCCTAGCAAGAAAAGCAGAGTATCCTGTCATTTGATGCAGACTTGATTATAAGATCTAAGTTACATTTGACTATAAGATCTAAGTTACAGTTATATTTTACAGATCTCTGATGTGAAGTAAAACTGCCTATACGAAATTAAACTCCAGACTGGAGCTGGTTAACTAAAGGGTTTTCACTTATGTCTAATTTAAACACTTAAGGAACGAGCAAATCTCCTGGCCTTCTAGGGTCTTGTGTCAGCTGGCTGAATCTGTTTATGTTGCAAAGTACCTAACGGATTTTTTTATTCCTTTCAACTGACTCTGTATCTCTGAATACCATACGTATTCTTGGCAGATAATTTCACACAATATCTCTTTCGATTCTGTTTTCCTGTTTTCTTGAGAAGAAACAGTGATATCTGTTTAATCTTTCAGTTCATATTGAATGTATTAAGAATTCTGTATTTTTCTTTTTTTCCCCCCCCCTTAACTCCAGTGTATTGGTGGGGCATCTTCTGTCAATTTGGGGGAATGCTTTGCATGTTCAGATAGGTACATAAAATATAAACCTTAATTCCCAAATTTGCTGATACATGAGCAACTGATCGACCAGTGAAAGTGCTGTGGACAGCATCTGTGTTCTGGATGACCTCAAGTTCTGAACGATATTGGAGGAACAGTAGGTTGCTCATGAGCCTGGGTTTAAAGATAAGTGTTGACATACTTCTGTTTAATGATGATCTGTCTGGGTCACTATTGAGTCTTAGTGGCAAACGTAGAATGTTTTCAGTAGATAAAATTTGGAGCAGGGTTCATATTATCAATTTTTTTTAATTTTTAGATGCGTATACAGGTTTTCACTGTTAGAAGAGAGAATTCTGATTAGTTTCAAGCTGTTTCCCATCTGTTTCTGTCTTCTGGCATGACACATAACTGCTTTGTTTCTTACAGATTTTTAGGGGATTTTTGGAAGGGAAAATAAATTTTGCTCCTACATACAAATATGATCTATTTTCTGATGACTATGACACCAGTGAAAAATGTCGCACACCGGCATGGACAGATCGTATTCTTTGGAGAAGAAGAAAGTGGCCTTTTGACCGATCAGGTTTGAGTGCTTCCTTAAATAGTTTAAAATATTCTATTAGCTGGCTTATAGAATCCACTTAGTGGCATTCAGAGCACCAGTGATTCTGAGCTTCTGTCCCTGACTTTGTATGAGACAGGAAGCTTATAATAGTACCTGCAATAAATACAGTGACACTGAACAGGAGGATCAAGAATCAGATACCAGTTACTGATATTTCAGTAGTTCAAAAGGATCTTCTGTTTTTTTCTGTAAAACACTTGGTTTTGGTTTACTTTCTTTTATCTCTTTTTACGAATAGCTTATTTTTTAAAGCATATTCTTGCAATCACTGTGTTTTTCCCCTTTTGTTTTCATTAATACTGAATGTAGCGGAAGACCTGGATCTTCTGAATGCTAGTTTTCACGATGACAGCAATGTCCCTTATACGTGGAATCCTGGTACTTTGTTGCACTATGGAAGAGCAGAGCTGAAAACATCTGATCATAGGTTTCAGTTTTATTTTATACATTACTTCCTAATCATGGAAGATTTCATATTCATGTTATATATTTTGTTGTTCAGATGCTCTGCTTATGGTTTTTTCTCGTGTGTTTTTTTCCAAGGCCTGTGGTTGCATTGATTGACATTGACATATTTGAAATTGAAGCGGAAGAGAGACAAAAAATTTATAAAGAGGTGATTGCAGTGCAAGGACCACCTGATGGTACTGTAATGGTCTCCATCAGAAGTTCTTCAGCAGAAGAAAACTATTTTGATGATAACTTGATTGATGATCTTCTTCAAAAATTTGCAAGCTATGGTGAAGTTATACTTATAAGGTTAAAAAGACTTTTTACTTTTAATCTCTATTCCTCTTCATTGTTCCCACCTATTTCCTGAATAAAGTTGCTTTCTTAGCAAGCATTTCAGTTATGATCTGCTTCATTTTTAACATTTAGTTTCCAACTTTAATGTCTTTACAGCTGGAAATTAGTTTTACATACCTGTATGTGTCTCAGTTTTCAGGCTTAATTTTTCCAGATACTGTTTGGTTTTGATATAGAATATCATACTGACTTTGTCAGAAATCAGAGTTAAAATCTGTCATTTATGTAATTTTATACAAATTTTGCATTCTAAAATTAGGTTAGTAGTCTTGAATGAACTGAAGATGAGAGGATCCTTGTGAATGTTGCATTTTCACTAAGCTGTTAATTGAACTATAACTGTTGTGATATTTTCTTTGGGTTTCTTGGGGGGTTGTTTCGGTTTTTTTTCAGAAGACTAGGAGCATAGTCCGAAGTCCATAGTGTGATGTAATGTGGAACACCTAATACTAATATCTGATCTGTAGCCACACAATTAATATTGAATGTGTAACTGTAGTCACATAATTTTTAAGAGGACAGTGCTTTTGCTGTGTGATATTTACCTGGTTCCTTTTGCTTTATTTTTTTGTTGTTGTAAGAATACATTTAGTTAGAGCTTATTAGCTAATTATATATATTTAATGAACTACAAAAAAAAATTCTTCATCGAGTGAAACACTGAAAACCCTTTAAGATAAGATGCTTCAGAAGTTAGTAGATAGTATAAGGTATTTTTATTTTAATTATTGTTTCAAATGCAGGTTCGTTGAGGACAAGATGTGGGTAACATTTTTGGAAGGAAGCTCTGCTTTGAATGTTATGAATTTAAATGGTACTGAGGTAATGTAAAAATTACTGAACTTCTGTATAGCAAGAGAAAATCCAACTTCTTAAAGAGTACTTGAATGGGTTGGGGGTTTTGTTTGTTTTTTAATTCTTTTAAGTTTTTCATGTTCCATACTAGACTGTTGCATTTAATTTTTTTTTTGTTTTTTTTGCTTTTGATAGCCGTATAGCATTATGTCATCATTATGTTATCAAAAGCCATCTGAGAGAAATACCAAAGTTAATTTATTGTTAGGAGGAGGACTGCTAGAGAACTTAAGAGCCCATATTGGGGGGCATCTTCATCAAATGAGGGATTTTCTATTAATTTATATAAATGATTTAAAAAGCAGAATTTTTACCTTGAGTTTGTAGTATGGACCAGTTTATCATATTTATAGCCTGCAAGTATTTAGAATTCAGCACTGATGTACTGCAGTCAATTTATAATGTCAAAATTTCAGCTCTCATTGACTCCTGTAGGGCCAGTATTTAATCTTTGTAAATATTGTCATTTTCATGTTCCAATTTTTACTGATCTATGTTCCTATTAAGACTTAGATTCTGTAATGTGATGTTTGCAGATGGATCCTTGCATCTGCTGAGTTTCACTGACAGCCTATGCAGGATAAGGGGCTCATTGTCATGTGTCAGTTTGCAGAATGAAGGCCTGCTCTTTTATCAGTCTCTAAAAATTACTTTAATAATGTAGTTTATAAGCATCCATTTTTCTTTGCAAAGAGTAGCATTTCTGTTGGAATAAGGAAAACAGAAGCTTTCCTATTAACTGAAAAGAAAAATCTTAGGAGACAAGTTGTTAATTTTTCTTTAGAAAAATATTGAATAGTTGTAATTAACAGTTTAAACTAAATAAATGTACTTGATTACCGAAATGAGGTGAGAAGCATAATTATTTTTGTGATGTGTTGTTTAGCCTCAGAAATTCTGATAACCTTATTTGTGATGTTTTCAGTAATTTTTTTTCAGCCTAGAAGGCTGATTTTTCATGTACCTGCTTTTAACAATTTCTGGTTTGTGCATACCTTTTTGGCAATTCAGCTACTAGGAAGGATTATAAACATAAGCTTGAAAAATCCAGATTGGATCAGAAGTTTGGAAGATGAAATGAATCTAGAGAAGATTAATATTGGGCTGCCTTCATCAACAAGCTCCACTTTGCTTTGTGAAGATGCAGAAGTTACTGCAGACTATGATATGGAAGGTTTGTTCAAATAAAGTATTCCTCATTTTGAAAAGCTTACAGTCCTAAATAATGTGGTTAGTTTAATGCATATATCAATACTTTAACAAGTTTATGCCCATCTAAAACAGATAAATTAGACATCCCATTGTTTCCAACAGTATCTTGACAACTTGTTGAGCAGTGTCAATTTGCACTGTGTCTTAGATTTTACTAATTTGCTGACATTCTGTTTACTCTTCTTGCTTTATCCTGCGACCTACCCTCTCAGGTCACTTCATTCCAGCAACTTTTACTATTCATGGAGATGCCCTGTAAGCAGGATATACACACCTTCAGAGTGCAAAGCAATCATTTTTTTGCCAGTACACAGAATAGATTAATATGACAAATGCCTACCACCCCCAGGAAGACCTGATGAGCCTTTGACAGGCAGCCAAATATGGGTTGGGCAAGGAAACCTTCAACTTCTGGTACTCCTTGGAACAGGCCGATATTTGGCATTGATGAGTTGCTGTTTTCTGGTTCCCTGGTTTCTGTTGGTTTTGGTTTCTCCCTTGAAGGATTTTTGTATCTTTTCACTTCATACTTTTTGAGCGGAATCCTCAAGCTGCTGAATATCACTGTTGCAGCAGTTGTGCCTCTGCATTTTTGCTTTTCTTTACTTGCATGTTTCTAATCTATGCACTTTGTCACAGCTTAGTTTTTGATCTATTAATTTTTATGAAAGCTCTGCTTCACTCTCTTCTCTACATTAAAATATATTCTTCTTATATCCTTGGCAAGTAAACTATCAGGTTTTCGAACAGCAGCAAAAAAACCCCACATATCTTACCTGCTGACGCTTCCTGTATGTAGTGCATTTCCATATGTATATTACAGGGTCACTTTTTTCTCATTTCTTGAATATATATACTTTCTAAATGTAGTCATTGTGTCTATATTGATTTATTCCGAGTCGCTCATTTGCTTTGAAATTCCATCCAAGCTCCTTAGTGGCAAACATTGTGTTGCAAAAGTTTCAAGAAAAGAGATGGCAGCTATGTATTCTGGAAAGAGTAGACTAAGGGTTTTTTGTACAGGTATTTCATAAAGGAAGAGAATGTTTTGGTAAGGGTACAGGTATGGGAAACCTGTATGAAAAGGTTAAATTTGTGTTAGTCTCAGTGTGATAGCATACTTCATCCGTTTTCCAAATCAGGTAGGAAACAAGACTTTAACAGTTTAGGTGCCTGTATGATTAATAGTCCTACGTGAAATAGTATGATTCCCTTAAAATGTGACATCTCAAATCTCACAAGACTCTTAAATCAAGAGCTAATATCTAATTAGCAGCCTGGTTAGTCTGTTACTGCCGAGCAGTGCAGAGTTGAAGCTGGAACTTGTGTAGAACAGTGTGTTTCATTCATGTATTTGAAGAGAGAGAAGCCTAGAAGTTATGGAAGAAAGAATTACTGTGGTCTTATTGGAGTGTGATGGGATAATTGTCTATTTTAGGCATTTTGAGTATTAACATAAAAATTTTTCTAAATTGACAGGTTACTTTTCAAAGGCATGTCCATGTTGAACTTTTTTCAAAACATCATTCCACCTGCTAAAACAGGAGGTATTACAGGTAGCAGATATTTTGAAATCCCCTACCCAGCCTGCCAAAGAATTAAGGAAGCTTGCAATCTATTGCAAACCAGGGAAATAATTTTTTGCAAAGATCTTCTTTGTAAAGCTAATTGTTTCTTAGATTAAGCAACATTACCATTGCCACACAATTATAATTACCTATCATATGTATCTATAATATATATTATGCATTTGGAGTATTTTGAATACATGTGCGCTCTTCATGTATAATTTTATGATGCAAGGATCGTACTTTGGTTGTTGAGATAATTCCTTAGCACTTGAGGGCTTTTTGCAGAAAATCCCATACCCAGAATCAGTTTCTAATTTCCCCACTTTTTAAAAAAAGCAATTATTGTTCCCTTTATTTTACATGCTTTTTCTTTTTTGGGATGGGGTTTGTTGCTTAGGAGACATTGATGACTACAGTGCTGAAGTAGAAGAAATCCTTCCTCAGCATCTACAGCCAACTTCAAGCTCTGGTCTTGGAACCTCTCCAAGCTCTTCACCACGTTCCAGTCCCTGTCAATCCCCTACGCTGCCAGAGGCACCTACGCTCCCGGTGAGACCGAGCCGAGCACCAACAAAAACTCCTGGACCACCTGTTTCCACACACAGTGCGTATTACATTGTTCAGCTGCCTCTGTTACTACTATACCATCTAGCAGCTGTATGGCCCAGTGATAGAATAGTACCTTACAGATTATTTTTGCTTTAGATTAATGTAAAAGGCTATTCTTGTTGTTACCTAGCATTTTGCGCATACCTGGCCTTAGGCAAATCACCTCATTCTTTGTGTCTCAGTTTTCCTAATGGACAGTGGAAGAGCTTTGTTTCCTGAGTTGTATTTAGTACACTGTCCACTGATCTGTGCCGCTACAAACTACCTAACTTACACTAATTCTTTAACATTTCAACATGAACAAGACATCTCAAAAAATTATGTGATTAATAGGCTTTCTAAGTTAATTAGTTCAAAACCTTTATTCAATAATTCTGTTGCAATGTCAGTGTAACCCTAGTTCACTTTAGTCATACTCTTCAAATACAGCCCACTTCAATTAATGCTCCTATCAACTGTGATATGTAAATTGTAATCAACACATTTGTAAATTGGGTGTATAATGTGAAAGTTTCTGTTTAAACACAACTTTAGTTTAGTGACGAAGTGGACATTTAGAATTGCAGTATTTGGAATGGCTTCTAGGACAGTTTGTTTCAGTGCAATTTGGAGTAACTGTACAAAGACTGCTAAAGTGCCTCCAGAATTTCCCTTGTAATGTTTTTTTCCAGAGCACTCAGTTCACAGATTAGCATAAAAATTTGGAAGTCTGCAATTTTTAAGAATGTTTAGGATTCTATGAAAAGCATATTCTGATTAAAGCATATGAGATAAAAATCTTGGTTTAGGAAATCTGCTTGTTTTCACCATTGGTTTATTCTGCTTGTTTTCCCTCTCTCAGAAAGTTCTTTGTCATTGTTTCCAGAGCTGGGAACTGACTGTCCTCTCTGTGAAAATAACTTGTGACTACAAAAGCTTTACGTGATTAGAATGTACAAGTGATTAATTTTTGCATTGTTTTCTGTCATGTTCTCCAGCTGAATTTCAACTTGGTACCCAGCAGAAAGAGTCTTCTCAGAGCTTAGAGCCTAAGCGTCCTCCACCACCTCGCCCTGTTGCTCCTCCTGCACGCCCTGCTCCACCACAGAGGCCACCTCCACCATCAGGTAATGCGGTGATGTATATCATGAGGTCAGAAATATTTTGTTTCAAGTCTGAGATGAATTTTAAAGTTCCATGCCCAAACTACACATTATATTGTTGGTTTGGGGCTCAATGAAACATACCAGTTTTTCAGTAAAATGTTTAGTTGATATATGTAATAGTAGTAACAGCATAGGAAATAACAGCATTTTTCAGTACCGTTTAAATATTGTCTTTGCCTAGTGAATAAGTTTTAAAATCTTTATAAACTTATTTTCACAGTTTAAAAATGTGGACTTCCTTACAGCAGTGTTTATTCAACATTTTAGTTTTTATAGCATCTTCATTCTTAAAATAAAAGATAATTAATCATGTGCATTCATTGATTTCCTTTCATTTTGACATCAGTATGTATGCATTTTATCATGTCCAAGTTTTTAATGTAGAGTTCATCTGGATCATCTGAAAATGTAAACAATTGAGCGCTAAGAAACTGGATGTTCAGAAGCATGTGGACGACATAGTTGCTAACAAACTGACCCTTGTCATTTTTAAATTTCTCATTCTTTTTCTTCCCTCTTACTGTACTGATATTTTTCATTATTGCTGCATTCATTTCTTAAATACTGTAAGGCGGTAGGAGTCCTGCACCTGCTAGAAAAGAATTTGGAGGTAATGATTTTAATTGTTTTCAGTGTGACTAGTTAGCAAAACTACTGTGGTGGTCTGTTGTGACAATACTTGATATGATGATGTCCAAAGGTATAAAAATCAGTAATTCTGAAAGATCTCAGGGTTTGACTTTTCCAAGAAAAAATATTTATCCAGAAGTTGGTACATTATAGTCAGATGGAATAAAATTGTTCCAGGTTTTTATTACTTTGTCCTGGTCAAAGTATACCCAGCTAACTTTTTTGTGAAAGCGGAAACTTGTCTTTAGTTGTGAAAAGGCTAGCTATTTTCCTCACAGTCCATGACAAGGAGCATTGTAAAATGGATTGTAATTGTAGCTACTTGCAGTGATTATCCATTAATTAGTTGTTCAAGTTGAAACTACTGCTGGTCTGTCCCAGTTTCCCCCAGATGATGACCAATTAACAGAGCACTTCAAATCACTGAGCTATATTTGTCTCTAAGCTGAACACTAGTATGTGGGTAGTTTATTTTCTGTTTCCAAGTCTGAAATGTGCTCCTAAGCCCTTCATAGAGACATGAAACATCCTCCATAGTTCTTCGAGCTAGCGGGTAATTCAGAAACACAAACTTCACAAAAAAGTTTATTCAGTTACTTTGAAGGCACTCGAGAGCTAAAGGTCTTTATAAAATAACAAAATCCTGAAATAATTCTTCCTGAATTCCTTCCCTTTTGATAATCCTGATGGCCTCACCAACCCTTCAGGCTAGTTTTGTTTTTTTCCAGCTTGATCTGGTTTTGCATGTAATAATGACTCAGGTGTTCTCAAAAGTGCTGCTTCTTGAAACTTATCTTTGTCCTTCTTTGTCACATGCTTCATAGCTGAGCTGTCATGCTTGGACTTAAATCAGCTCATTAAAGCATGGGATAGAGTGAGAATAGTTAGTGCCTTTGAAATACTTTCTTAATGGCTTTTCAGATGTTGCCACTCAGTAGGAAAGAGGGGTTTTTGAGAAAATAATTCAAAAGTTTTGAGCAATCTCAGAAAACAAGTAAACTATTTTACGTAGCATATAAATATCAGCTAATTTATTCTGATGTCAGGCGGATATGTGCATGGCTCTTAGAAACAGGTGAGGGAATGAGGTTATTATGCCAAAGGCATAATATTTTGAATTAGTTAAAATGCTTAAGTTTTAGAAAATAGACAGTTTATACATAACACAACATGTGTGGCATTTAATTCATTGTACTGCTTCGGTCCTATATAGTTTTGTGTGCACTGATACAATCCTGTTTGCCTAGTTTGTCTCAATTGTGCAAAGACTAACTTTTTTTACCCTCTTTCCCAACATAGCTTTCCATAAAGATTTGTAGCTTGCATAAAACTTGCTTTTTATGCAATCTTTTAAAAGAGATTGTAGTATATTTTTTCATTTATTATTCTGACCTAAAGTTCATCCCACTTTTTCTGTCCTCTTCATTTTCCACTCGTGGCGTATATTTATAAGGCATAATGCTTTGCTTTTCAGTGGTACCTGAGCTCAGCTCTGAGTAAGCTAGCACAGGACTGGAAGCAGTATAAATGTCATAGTGTGCTACTGTGCTTGGGGAAATGGCATCTGTTTCCCTTACCTAGAACGAAGGCTCCTAAAACACTGTGAAAATATCCCTGTGTACTGTAAAAGTGTATTAAACTTAGTTTTTAGTCTTCCGTAGCACACGCAAAGTGACACTGATCATGTCTTTAAAATGTGCAGTTTAAATGTTACTTTTTTTTTTCCTATGTGTTTTAACCTTTTTTTTCTGAGTGTTTCACTCTCTTCAGTGCCCATAGCATTTCTTCTAATGGCTCAATATGCTTTGAAGATGGGAGTAGGATTTGGACATCTAAGGTTTTATTAAAGTTTGGTCATATTTTATATCAGGAATAACTCAGAATTCAAGGAAACAGGGCTGCATGCTCATTGCAGGGGTTTGCAAAGTGTAGACTTGTTGCCTACTAATGCAAAAGATTTCCACTGAGGGTTTTATAAGCTCCCAGTTGTTTATAGTTAAAAATTAAAATGTTGCAGTCTGTTTACCCAATATTTTTTTTTTAATGCATTACAGAGTAAATTCCTAGGGAACATTAAAAATTACAAAGGCTGCTAATTGTCAATTACTTGAAGTTAAAAAATAATCTTTGGTTTGGGTTTTTTTCCCCTTTAAATATATTAGACTTTCCTGATGAATGCAGGAAAGGCTTATAGTTGTATTTTATCACTGATTTAAGCTGTTAAAATGGCATTAAGATTGAGAGAATGCACAGTATTTTCAGTATATGCAATAATTTGGGTAAAATGCATTACATTTTCATTTTGATTATCCTCCAAATAAAGAAAACAAGCCTAGAAAATACAGTAATAAAGTTGACATTAAAAGCAGTGCGAGTATGTTCAGCTATGAAAACACATGCACCCAAGCGGCAAGTACTTTCTAGTGTACACTGATATTTATAGTCACACTTCAAACTTAGCCTTACAAGAATGATTCAACATCTTTATTTTTCCCCTGTAGCTGCTTCTTTTTGTTTGTTTGTTTCATTTTGTAGAGCAGAGTTCAGATTGTTTGTGTGTATTAGGATATGGCAGTCATGAGACGTTCAGGTTGCTTTATTTTCCCTTAAGCTAATGTGTAAATGTAATCTTTGCAAAACATGCAGTTCTGTCTAAAAGATGTCAGGGCATAAGTTATGGGTGGTTTCTGTATAAATCCAACCCCTTTCCTTAAAATATTATTTAAAACAAGCATGTGGTATCTTTACTTGCAAAATATTGTTTCAAACTTCCATAGAGATTTCAAGCTATATACAGACTACAGTAACAGTTTAAAATTATATCCAAAAGTGTGTTTTGGGCTCAAATGTACATTTTTCACTGTCCTTAGATTAAAATCTTAATATAATGCCAATTGTGATAGCATTATCACAGCATCATAATTTTGCTTTATCACTGCTGGAGAGCGTTATTACTAAGTGAAATTTTGGGTATTTGATCTTTATGCCATTTGTCTCCCATATAATGAATATTTTTAAATTTACAAAACCTTTTCAAAATCCTCATTCACAGAAGTCTTCCTCTGTATGGTGCACCAGCATAAGAACATGTCTATGTGCTATGGTCACTCTACCTTCCTTCTCCTGAAAAGAGTTGACTTACTAATCATCTTGCATAAACCAAGATTTGCTTAACAATAGCATCCTGAAAATACCTATTCAAAACATGGGCTGAGTTGAGCCTTGGGAGGGGAAAGTGCAGAAGATCTGTGAAATGAGCCTAGCTGCCTGCTCTTGGAGAGAGTTTTATTGTGTCCATTCCCATTAATACTCTGAGATGAGCAGTTAGCTTTACACCTCTGTAACCACAGAGGGTTCCGAGGAGTGTATCCTGTACTCTGCTGGGTTGCTCTCCACCTCCCTTTATTTTCCTGCAGTTAGCAGGTAGGCTTCTCATAGCCCATGTGTTACTGCTTTCTTTTCTCCCCCAGGGTTCCTCTGGGTCTCATGGGAGAAGGGCAGAGCTAGTACCTGAAAGCAATGAAATGTTCTCAGGCAGTGCTCTCCTCCTGTGCCCCCCCTCCTTAGAAACACTCTGTGTTCATCCCTTCTTAGTGTTGTTTCTCTAGCAGAGAAGTTCACTGTCAGAAACTTTTGCAATGGAAATCTAAGGCTAATTGGCAGAGCCTGGAACTCGGCCCGAATATAGAACATATGCTAGTATTTAACATCTTTAAACCAGATGTTCAGCAAAACCAGAGATTTGACGTCTCTGGAGATAATCACATACCAGCCTCATCTGCAGCCTTCGCTCTTCCTACTCTGAGTAACACCTCCACCCATATCTGACAAAATTGACAGCACTCTTTCCAGATCTTAGAGAGCTCCTGAGCAGATACCACACATACGCACATGATGAGAAAGCGTGAGGCTGTGTCATCGCTAAGGCAAAAGTTGCTTTTAAGGTAGGCTTCTTGAACACTGGCTCCCTTTCCTCCTTTATATTTGAGCCACTCCAGAGTTGCCAGATAATACTGTTACTCCTCTGCTCATGCGTGAAGGATTTCTCCTTGCATACTGTCTAGTGTTATCTATGTCTTGCCGTGATTTTACCGTACAATTTTGTGCACCCAGTATATGCTTGATCATATTGCAGAAATAAAATAATCCAGCATGGTTATGCATAATTGAAAATCTTCTTTCTCTCAATCTGAACTGTAACATCTACTGCACACCAGTTGATACAGCTTTCCCAAGTACAGACTGCTGCTTGGAGATAACTTAATGATACAGTTCTGTAGGATACAATACATTATATAAAATGTGAAACTTATTCCATAAACTTGCTTATTCATATGTAGTCTTGGCAGAAACACACTACATAGTATTCTCCTGAATTACAGGAAGCAGACTTCATGTTACAGGGTATAACTGATGTACCTGTTTATTTTCAAGTGTTGGAGTATAGATATGTGCTCTGCTTTAGAAAAGTTTCAAGACTGAATTTTATCATCATTCTGAATTTACAAAAGTTTGTGGAGAGTGAATACTGAAGAAATCAAATTATCTTTTAACTGTATATAAAACTGAAATAATAGCATGTTTCTAAACATGGTCATACTTGCTGATCTCTAATTTGTATCAGTCTGGCTTTCCCATGCTGCTGCAAACTGTTATCTCCTACAAGTAACTACAATCTAGCTAGGCCATTTTTAAATATGTAAAGCTGTCTTGTGGCAGTGTTCTTTCTGGTTTTACTTTCTCAATCTACTGCTTTTCTTATGCAATATACAGCTTCTCTTCTTTCTCTGAAAAGGTCTTGGAGCTCCTCCCAGTCCTGGGGTAGCTAGGAGAGAAGTAGAAGGTAACATAATTTTTGTATTCTAGAAACAGATTTCTAATTTAATAGCTGAGTAATATTATTGTCCTTGTGATAGTAAAGGTGATTTCATGAAGGTATTGTTTAGGATCTTTTTTCTTGTGTTTAACATAGTTTTCAGACAGGCAAGTTGCTCGGTGATTTTCAGTGATGGTGTGAATTGTTATAGAAGGCAGTCCTCATTTATGAAAAACGAAGTGATTAGACTGCACTAATCAAGAATAATACTTTGAATACTGACTTTTAGAAGAAGTTGTAGCTGACTGATTGCTAGAATAAATGCTATACCTGTAACTAAATCAGAAATCTAGGAAGCCAGATTTTTTTGTAAAGAGCTACATAAGTTTATAAGTTCATATATTTTGGAGAGAGAAATTCTATTTAAATAATTTTGCCTATGATTCAGTATTTTTATCACTTCCTAAAGAGATGTATGCACAAAATACACTGTATCTGTTTTCATTCTGTGATATACATTTATGAGAAGCATCTCTCTTGCATTATTCTAGTTGGACTATGTGCGTGTAGTGCTGAATGGGTCCTGTTTTAGCCATGCCAACAGTCATGGTTTTGTGTTTCTTCTTATTCCCTCAGGAATGTGACTCTTTGTAGCAAATATAGACATGGCAGTGGAAGTTCTAATATAGTCACGATCAAGATGTTCTCCTGTATACTATAGTTAATTTTGGCTATATTGCTGGTTCATTTTTCTAAATCGGCAAAATCACTATATGCATAGAATAGTTCAGGTTGGAAGGGACCTCTGGTGGTTACCTATTCCAGCCCCTTGCTCAGAGCAGGTTAAACTGGTGCCAGGTTGCTCAGGATACAAGTTGCCTTACTGGGAACTGTACCCAGAAATCCATCCTAAGCGGTTCCAAGAAAGCAGCATTGTCTGACAAATGGAAGCCAATTTGATAAACTAAGTCTCTTATGTACCACAGAGTGTTCCTTCCAGCTCCTGTAACTGACATGGTGATTTTACCTTCCTGGGAAATAGGCAACAGAAACACAAGCCAGAATTGTAAACTTCTTTGCCTGTTAGAAATTGTGCCCTTTTCTGAGGTAATGGTAATTTTTTTTCATATTTTGCACTTCACAACTTGAATGTTGCATACAAGGTTGTCATTAGCATCAGCATGTAAGTGTTGAGGTTGGTGCTTTAATATATTTATCCCATAAACAAAGACAGTAGGTTCAAGAACTTTGGTGTAGACCCTGTAGATTGCTGAACCATGGATAATTACAGATGTACTCTTCTGATTGCACGATTTTTTGAGTCAACTTGTTACATAAGTTCTCTTTGTTTTAAAGACTGCTGTTAAAATATCTGCAGAATATACTACAAAGGAAAACAACAACTTCTAGCACGATTGAGAACACAGGGTACCTGTACAAGTGGGCATCTTTAGCTTGCAATAAATAGGAGGTGATTTGACTTAATTTGTAATTAGAAGGGTCAAATTACTCCACGTGTGCCATGGGATAAGAGTGTGCTAGAGTAACAGCTTAGCTGATGGATAGACTTTAATATGTAACAACTTTTTAAAAATCACTAATGTTTTTTTTGCTCCCATTTCCATTAGTGATAATGTACTATTGCTGTATAATACCCGTTGGTAGCTTATCTAACAAAGATAATCTAATTTTCTTTCCATGCTTCAAAGCACAAAAAAGTCCTGGAACACAAAGAAAAGATAACTTAGGTAATACAGATACATGCTTTGTACTAATTATAATACAGAAAGAAGTTGATTTTGAAATACGTTCTAAGTCAGTGATCTCTAATATCTGTTCCAGTTCGTAATCAGCCTCCACCTTCAACTGGAATTTCAAGTGCAGGAACTGCTGGATATGGTACAACCAGACCGGTAGGTATTCTGTCTTAAAATCATTTTCCTCCAAAGTTTCTGCAGTGTATTATGCTGGCAGTGGGCTTTTGTAAGTCATAACAGATGTAAGAAAATTGCAAAACTGACTAGTCATTTTACAGCTTATATGAGTTAATTCCCTTAACATTTCTTGTGTATTGACTAAAAATACTTTAGCATATATACACTGGACATGACTGTATTGTTTTGCACTTTATGCAGTCACTTCATAGGCTTCCAAATAATATCACATTTTATGTCCACTTTTAAGTAACTGCAAAGTGCAAAGTTATTCTTGATATTATATATTTCTGTTGACTGCATTGCTGATTGGCTATGATAAAATGTGTTATCTTCTGTGTTCAAATGTATATCCTGATAGTAGTTAATTGCTTGCAAGCAGTTAATGTATTATATAGGTAGGTGATGTGTTACATTGCTGATTACTTGATGTGTAATGGAATTTTGTACCTTGTACCTTTAAAAATTAAATTTCACAAGAGTCTTCATGTGAAAGTGAAACATTCAACTATTTCAACAAAATGGTCAACAAACATTAGTTCTGCATTTCATTCTTTATTTGTGGAGCTGAACTGAAGGAACTGAGTGAAAGATTTGTGGGTGCTTGAATGCTTCACTACAAGCAAGAAATCAAGAAATGGAAGACATCTGCCTTATTTCTCTTAACAGCAACAAGCAGGAGCCTTGTGTTAGGGAAGGAGGAAGTGTTTTCATAGCTATAGGTCTCCCTAAAAAATTACTAAGAAATTGTGTTGTTTGTTGATAATTCTGTAAACTTTGCAGCGTTATTTCAGAGACAATTTTTGCAGCAGCATGAAGGGCTTGGCTTTTCTTTCTGTATCTACATCAACCACAGTATTTGCGTTTACTTTGTTCCCTCTGTTGTGGCAGTTCCAGGCTTAGATCATACCTCTTTATACCTGGACTTTTTATACACTAAAAAGCAGCAGAAGTTGGCTCTTTCTTATCAGTTTCTTGGTCATTAGAGAACTTTGTTTTCCTTCTCTAAGGCATTTCGCTCTTCTCTTTGGAGTAATGTTCACAATGACACTGGCAGGATGGAGAGCACGGATATCAGTCTTTGGTAAGGCTACAAAGCATTCTGCTTGCATAAATGCCAGTGGGATAGATACTGATGAGGTTTTTGACTTGCGCACAAATACGGTGTCTCTTCTTTCATTTCGTATCTTTCTTTCAGGTAAAGTGATAGACCAGTTGTTGCAGATGAGAGAGGGAGAGAGTGAGTGTGAAGAAGCCATTAAAATAAAGATGCAGCTAACCACAAGAGTTTAGGTTAAATCCATATAAATTTGTTTTATAAAAGGTTGTAGAGTCCTTTTCCACCTTTTAAATGAGCAAGAAGCAAAAGAACGCTGCCAGCTGTCCAGAGAACCAGAGTTCTTGTAAAGCTTAAAGGAGTTGCACCGTGCTGCTATTGCCATTTCTATTGTACTCCTGTACAGTATTGAAACCACTGAAAACTACTGTTGAAAGCCACCATTGAAATCACATTTTGCTGATTCATTATTCTCAGAGATTGATTCTCACAGTGAGCAGTTCTTGATCTTTGCACTTTTTTTGTTATTTTCCCAGAAATGTAAAATGCCCTTTTCTAAAATTTGGATAGAGAAAACCTGGAATACACAGGAAAGAATCTATTCATTTATCACCATGTGCCTCACTTTTTTTTTTTTTCCTTGTAATCTGGAGCCAGCACAGGATTTGCCATTTCTAAATCAAAATAATTCAATAAAAAAATTTGGCGTACAGAAGAGACTCCATCAGCGTCTTGGAATTGGCGTAAGTGCGAGAATTTTTGTTCATACGAACAAAAGTAGTACTGTTCTCTTGTTCTATGCTTCTCAACACCCAGGCTGGACTACAGTTAGAGCTGCTTGCCAGTGTCCAGAAAGAGCCACGGTGCTGCAATTGCCAGCAGAATTTGATAGGACAAAGCTGACGGCGTCTCTTCCTTCGCAGATGTTGAGATTGTCTTTTAAAATGCACAAAACAGAAAACCAGACACCAAACCCCTCAACAAACCGACAACCAGGTGTTATAAAAGGTCTGAAAAAACACCTCCTTGGATCTGCTGGGCTTTTCGAGCCTGAGCTGAGCCGCCGCTGGGGCTTCCTGCCTGGCGTTGCCCCTTCCCTCGTGCGGAGCGGGGCTGGGGCAGCGTTCCGTCCCGAGGGCTTCAGCACCACGGACAGCCGCCGCGGCGGGCGCCGCGTCCCACCGAGCCTCCCCGCCGTCGTCATAGAGTTCCTTTCCGTTCCTGCTCTGTTCCTTTTTGATGTGTGTCTTTTCTTTCTTTTTTAACGCATCTTGGCATTTAATCCAACCATCCTTATGCCCACTTTCAGAATATTCAAAGAAATGACAAAATGGGTCTTGGCAATTAAAAGGAAGACCCGTATTTCAGAGGTTAAGTGGTTTTAAAGCATTTAGAAATTTGGGAAGTGGACTTGGCCAAGCATAATGGAGCAGATGTTATACAAAGTCTTTGAAGTAGCGTACATAGATCTAGTAAAAGTAAGATCAAGGATGATGCTTGTTTTGTGGTGGTGAAGTTCCTTAAATCATTTTTGTGTGGAGAGTTGTGTAATAGAGTTTACTCTGAAAACTATTTCTAGAACATCCACTGTTACTAAGATTTTTGTAAGAATATACCACATACACAAAATTTTAGAGGAAACAAATCTTACAGACTATCTTGCCTCAGGATCTTTTTTTTCCCCCCTGAAATCTAGAATTTTTATTCTAACACTTTACATTCAGCTATCAGGTGTTGTGTTTGTAATTCACTCGTCTTCAGTTGTAATCTGGAATAGTTTCATATTTCTCTTTAAATATTGATGTAGGCTTTTAATTTTGTTTTATGAGAGCAATTCCATTCCCAGCATATTAACTTCTGTTCCAACAAGTTTGGGAAGACTCCAGCCTTCAGATGAGACAGAATTTATGTTTCACTGATCTTTCTTGCTGAGGAACAGGAGTAACTGCCTTACAATTAGCAAACCTGAGTTTCGGAGAAAAGAACTAACTATGGTCTTTTATGCATATCTTGGACTTGCACTATATAAAATTGACTGTAGGTGCTGTTTGCAAATGGCAGGCTATAATTGTAGCCTGAAAGGTAGATGGTGTCTGCAGTCTGCATTGACAGTGGGTTGTCAATGTGTCCTTATGAGATCTCCAAATAAAGTAGTTGCTGTTGCTGGTTTTGTGGCTTACAATAATTCACAGACTTGGGTAAAATTAACTTTTTAATACTAACAAAATAATAAGTATTTCTAACATTGTTGCACAGGTAAATATTTATATAATGTTGAAGACAGTTGTAAAAGTGCTTTGCTTTGAATTGAACCATCATATTGTTTTAAGAATATGTTCTTTGGTTTTATATGTGCATACAAAAATAGTTCAGCAACTGTTTATCAAAGAATTTATTTTTCACAGAGTCCTAATTATACTCAATCATTTAGCAGTAGATGACTGCAGATCCAAAGCAGAACTAAAATACTTTCTTTTTACCAATTACTATGCCAGACCATTCCACCTCGAGCAGGAGTTATTAGTGCACCACAAAGCCATGCCCGTCCCTCTGGGGGAAGACCAGCACCTGAAACTCAGACCAAACCAGCTGAACCACCAAGGGGTAAGTTTACTTTAGAATCTAAATATAAATGTCACTGTTCAGTCAAGAGATACTATCTCTGGTTTGAATTCTTTGTTTTCAACAGATGTCCTCATTTTTCACTAGAAATTAAGATTCTCGAATGTAGTAACATTTGGCAGTTTCTGTTAAACATCGACGAGTATTGAACCCTTACCAGATAACAGGCAGCAGTCAAATGAGGTCTAGACCCATAGATTTCATGCTATGAAGAGAAACTTTGATCAGATTGCTGTATTTTGGTCTGAGCACATTGGTGTGTCCTATCATGTGTGTTGATCATTGGACCATTCTCTGCACTGGTTGCTCTGTAATCGTAATATTTGGAATAGTGTTTATGTTTGACTCTCAAAGCCACTTCCTAAATTTAAAGATAAAGGGTTTTTAAAAATTGTATTAAGATCAAAATATGCATTTTATAATAGTGACTTCCAAAATACTTCTAAATATAACTGAAGTACACTTAAGAATGACATGGTTTCTGGTTCTCTATTTTGTATCTATAGTAATTTTTAATGGAGATATGCTGAGCTTTTGATGACTTCTGTTCTAGTTGCAATGATTACCTGCTGGCCTTACAGCCCCTTCTTCTGCAGTTCTGTTGGGTGCTTCCACAGCCACATGTTCTCATTCATGCCATTCTTAAGATTTCTATTACAGTTCTTTACAATGAGAAACACTGGAAATGTACTTGCAGGCTCGCCTTTGCTTCCCGAACCACTAAAGCCTCAGGCTGCTGGACCTGCTCAGCCCACCACTCCGCCACCACCTGCACTAAGGATGCAGGAGCCTCTGATACCTGTGGCATCGCATCCCGCTCAGACAAGTGCCCCACAAAGTCTGGAACCCCCACAACCGCCCCCTCGTAGCCGATCATCTCACAGTTTGCCTTCTGAATCTGCTCCTTCACAGCAGCAAGTAAGTGAAACAAACTTGTATGTATGTTTTTTCATTAGGCAAATTAACACAGCTTGTACTGAGTACTGTAAATTTGTAAGAAACTCCTAAAGCAAACAAACGAAAATAAAGGTTAAAAGATTGGATTCAAAGATCATCAGGATCTAGTGGGATAATACTTAATTGCTTATGTGTTGTCTGTGAATAACTAACATCTTAAATACTAAACATTTAACTTAAGATTTCTTATGACAGACTTAGAACTTATGGACAACTTGTTCTTAAAATTATGTTGTCACTTGGCAATTTTGTATGGAAAAATATTCAGTCTAAGAAATTTAATTTTATAAAGACACATGCATGACTTAAACTGCATAGTAACTAGCTAACACAGGTTATGTTTATAAAGTAAGCTTTATAGATCACATGATGTGGTACTTTGGTGATAATTTATTGCAGGAAGACAATACTGATATATACTTAATAGATACTTTCCCACTCCCTAGTGTCAATTAAAATATAGAAACATATCAAAATAATCTGAGAATGTAATACAGTAACATTAATATTTTGTTCTGTGGGACCATTTAGAGTGTTATTTTTTTAAAAGTGCCTTTTTGTAGGAAAATCCATAGTTTCTTACTCCTGTTTAAAAAATGCAGAACTAGGTTTTCAGTGTTGTTTATATATACATAAGGCTAAACTTCTTCAGTAAAGACCAGTGTTGTTAGTTTTTACAGTATCAGGTGCTAGGCCAGATAATACACTACTTGAATAAAAGCACAAATTTATTGAAGCTGATGGATTTGTGCCCACTTCTTACCAAGAGCAGTTTTGTGGTTTTGTTTTCTGGTGTTCGGGTTTTTTAAAACTTTAACTCAGTTGTGGATGTTTATGACTATGGAAGTTTGCATCAGTATTTTAGATTTTACCTTATCTGTACGTCTAGAAACCCACTTTCACTAAGGCTAGTTAATTAATACCTATTTTGTACCACAATGAAGCAGACAAATTCAGTCCTCTGAGTTGATTTTGAATTCTGATTGAAAAATCTTTAATTTCTCTTCCTTTCTGCTGTACCTTTCTCTCTGCCTGTTAACTTTTTTCATTTTGGAACCTTAGGCCAAAAAACGGAGGATATTTTTGAATATACAGGTAGAATATCAGGACTTCTTGTAGTAGTTTGTTAGAAAGTATGAAGTGTTGCCAGCAGAGAATGTATATGGAGGCATAAGGTACTTGAGAATATACCAATTTTGTGAAGAGAAAGAGATTGCATTGTGTCACTTTTGAAAGCGTTACGCCTTCTAAGTGTAGTTCTACCACTGATTGTTTTGTGAAAGAGGTGCAAGCAGTTCTTTAAAAATTATTATGAAAATTACGTTTGTCTGGTGTATGCACAGCAATCAAAAATACGCTTAAGAACACCATAAAAAGGTTTTTGAGCAGTGTAATGCTGTGGCTGTATTGCTAGCAATATCCAAACCAGACGTTTAAGACTAGTTCATGGAGCTATGATTTTCTCTGCAATTAGATTTCTTCAATTAATGCAGGCTGTTCAATCACAAGGAAGGCTCAGTTTGAGCTGCATTTGTTGTCTCCAGCTTAAGTTTTTTTATTTCCCTTTTCCTTTCTCCCTTTTCCTTTCTCCCAGTTTAGTTAAATGACGTTTCTTTCATTTACTGATGATCATTTGTAAATATGAAGTTTTCTGAGAAAAGGTCTTTAAATAAATACAAAGTCTTTTGAGGGGTAGTGGATAAAAGTCCATCCTTTGATTCAAAGCTCGATCGTGATATTTAAGAACCTAAATATCTCCTTATAAAAATAATACAGAATACCAAGCAATACATCAAAATAGAAAAGTAGCGATTGTAAATAAATTTTATTTATTGTAAATTAAGGAGATTTGGGGTTTAGATTGAATGAGACGTCTTACGGGTGTTTTTCAGCGTGAAAAACTATTACTATAGATGAGTGATTGTACCAACACAGTTCCCAGAATGAGGGCCACAGTGCTTTTCGTGTTAATAGATGGCTAGAATTAGACCATCAGTAGTCAAATTCTTATAATCAGTCTTCAAAAATAGTTCAATCAGCTGCACAATGACTGTCTTGTGGAAACAACATTAGAATTAGCTTGAGCTGGTTAATTTTTTTACTCTTAATGGTAGAGCTTATAATTCTTCAATAGAATCCAACAGAAATTTAAAATTTAGTATAGTGTGGAAAAAAAAAAAGAAAATTTTGGTTATTCATATCTAAAAAAAAAAAAAGGCTTTGTGAAGTATTTTTAAAATGAGGTTGTTTTGTTACTTGGATTTTCTTCCTAATTTTCTTTCCTTTGATGTCTGTTTCTCTTTCACAAGCAGGAGCAACCATCAGGGTAACAGGTATCTGACTATTTACCAATCTTGTATGTGGTCTCCATCTATTCAAGCAGAAGAGATGTATGAATCTTGTTTTCATACATCTGCAGTCTCATCCACATTAAATCACCTGTCCACATTAATGAATTGACTGTCATACCATAGTTTGCTTTTTCCTTTCATAATGCAATTAAAATTGATACTGTTAACTGTATTTATTAGTGCCATGGCAAATATTTTGCTTCATCATCTTTTATGAAACAATTTGAACCTCACATATGTTGCTGAATCACTGCTGAATCTCCTGGTCTCAGCTGATGGGTAAAAAACGAGTAGGTGTTGGAGTTAACAGTTCTTTTGAATACAAATGAATCCTGATACAATTCCACTCCCAAAGTTTTTTCAAAATAAACCCCATATTTCACATTTCTCAAAGAACAGAAAACTTACTGTTACCCGAAGTAAAATATACTGTTTGTTACAATTTAAAAGCATTTGGTTCCAGAATTACTTGGACAGAGTTTTTACTTACAATAAAGAGCAATTGGGATTCATAATTTCTTTGGGATCTTGTACTTTTGATCACTTGGTTAATGAACACAGGCCTTATGCGGCTTGGCACCAGCTGGCTTTGATTTACAATCTTTATACAGTTCAATTTTTTATATTTCCCCCCTCAGTTACTTGATGCCTTTGTTTTAATATTATTTTCAAAAGCACTTACTATTTACATATAAAAATACCAATATTGAACTACTCTATGGTTTGGTAACATTAAGCCTCATCTATTTTGGAAACACTCTGACGTAGCAGGACCAGAGATGCATAGAACAGACATTGCTGTTTCAACAAAATCACTAGAGCAAATGCGTTGCTGCCAGCGTACTCCTTCTCTCCTACCAACCAATTCCAGATACAACTGCAGTTTTTTTAAAACAAATGACTATGATGGATACATTGGGAAAAGCTTATGGTATTCTTATTATTCCTGAGAGTCTCTAAAGCATATAACTAATTTTGCATAGCTGCTTAAAGTGGATATGTGGAGACATGCTTCAAACTATTCTCAATAAATGCAGTAACACCAAGAAGTTTAAAGACTGAGGCTAGGCTATAATACCATCATATTTTAGTTGACAGCTTTAGCTAACATCCTAGTTCAACAAAACATTAGTTAACAGAATTTTCATGCCTAATACCCAACTTACTTGGGTGTATTAAGTTGATGTGTTAAAATGACAAATTTGTTTGTGAAATTTGAATTCTTAGAAGCTATTTTAACTTAATTCTTTGCTTTAATAAAGGGAAGCTCCAAACTCTGTTCTGTCAGTGTGATGACCCAAACAAATTGTAGATATTCTACCTTTTTTGGACAGTTGTTATAAGGTACAAAAGTTGCATTGCTGTTTGAAGAAGTTGATAAAAACAGGAATATTTTGTTTTTAAAAGATGAGGAAGTTTTGTGGAGAAAACTCTGTCTTCTCCATTTGGTATTATTCTAAACAATGATAACTTGCCATTTCAAAATATTACAAACTGATGATTGTAGCTTCACATGTCAGGAAGCACCGGAGATGCCTACAGATGCATATGTCTACATAGAAATGTCTAAAGTGCATATACTAATAACACTAATTTTTCCTTTCATTGTGATGCTTAAATATTGCTTGTAACATCAGTGTTATAAACTCTCAAACAAGGAGACCTCGAGGTTTTATTTCCTGTCTGTGATGGGTTATCACTTGTTTAGAATACAGCGTAATTTCCTAAGTTCTTTAAAGAATTTCTGCTCCAGTTTCCACTAGTGCTTTTAGCTAGGCTTCTGACTTGCATGAAATAGATTCAAGTTGCATCAACCAACATGGGGGGAGGGGGGGGGAAATTGCGTTTAACAACTAGTAGGCTTTTCTTCAGAGGAGGGGTTAAGGGTTATTGTTTTCCAGAAAAGAAGCAATCATTCTACTCCATGTGCATTGTGCAAGTTACAGCCAAACTGTATTGAGGTTTCCGTTTAGCCCTAAGAGCTTCTTGTCTTCTCATAGAAGAGTGAGAAATGGGGAGTCAGTAAGAATCATAAAACACAGCCACGTGATTACTAAGCACCTTGTTTTCTTTCCAGATTAAAACAAATGGAACATACGGCACTAAGCTTGAAACACAATTAAACAGTGACCCTTTTGAAGATTTGTCATTTGAGCTGCTTGTGTCAAAGATGCAGACATCTGTTCGAACGTCACCTGTTCCAACTTTAAACCAAAAGGAGTTGATACAGTTGCCTTCAGCAACACAAAGAAATGCTGATATTTTGAATACTGTAAATTGCATGCCAGCAATGCCTCCTATTCCAACCTTTAACGCATCCCAGGAACATAAGCGCAGCTCTCCAAATCCATTTATTACTGGACTGAACTGCACAAATCCATTCACTGAGAGAACTCTTAATGCTGGAAACCCATTTAGAACGGAAACGCAAGAGTCTGAAATAACTTCACATTTACTAGAAGGACGTGCTGCTTGCAATCCTTTCCCTTCTCTGAATCCCCCCAGCTGTAATACAAGCAAGCCTGTATTTTCTGCTGATGCATCTGAAAACACTTTTTGCGTGCGAAGTAGATCTCTCATGGTGAAAAACGTACAGCCAAAAGGATGGGTAACGTTTGAGGAGGAGGAGGAGAATTTCAATGTAAAGCTAAAGCCATCTAAAAGTGTTTCTGATTTTAAGCGAATCAGTTCCAGGAAGTCAGCTGGATCTCCAGATTTTCCGGGCACTGAACAAAATACTTTTCTTGGTTCAGACTGGAATAGAAGTTCTACTGATTGCTTCTATACGATGCCAGCGAGACGACCACCTGCACCTCCTATACCGTCAAGAATAACCAGCAACACATCCCCTGCAGATCCTTTCACTTCTTTGGCACCTAAGGTGTCGCCAACGCACGATTTTACAGAAAGATAGATGTTCAAAAGTAGAAGAGGTTATATTTGTTGCTACATTTATCCAGTAGAATAATTGGGCATTTGAGATTATTCTGTGTGCAATAATTAATTGTCAAATGCACTGAAACTTAACTCTACTCGTAAACAGCCACTATTGTTTATGTATAAATTTTGAATATGTATATATGGTAGAGCACAAGAAATTGTCTGAAACGTATTAAAATCCCAATATAATAGTATTTGAATAGACAGAGAAAAGAAGGATGAGCTACTAATCTCATTAAAATACACCACTCTTGGAAGTAGTTTTTGTTTAGGGAGCTCTCCCATTTCTGTTCCCCTTTGTGGAATTTCAGAAAAAAAGAGCGTCCCTGCTAGTAGCCTCCCCCACTCCCTTTTTACTGTTTTGTTAATTGATATTTATAAGTATTTACCAAAGAGCTGCCAAAGTTTATTGAGATTTGAATGTTGACAAGTATTGTTTAGAAGTTGTTTAATTTATAACAGAGGCTATGGATAATTGTAAGGCTTATATTTGAATTTGAGGCACAACAAAAATAGTTTAATTTCAAAATACAAACAAAACTTTGCATATTAATATATTCAATACTTGACTTTAATTTTTTGTGTCAGGACATTTCAGCTGTTAAATCTTATTGTGACATATACTCACTAGCATTACTTCAGAACAATTGTTCCGTATCATCCATTTATTCCTTACTATTTTAAAGATGCTTTTTTCCACAAATTGGAAACAACTGCCGCAACACATTTTTCCCTCAAGGTCTGGAAGCAAATTCCCCTTGGGTTCTGTGATACAAAGCAGTCTGTACCAGTTGCAGACAAGATGCTGGAGCTGGCCTGTCCCGCTCTCCTCTTTTGCTCGTTAGAAGGGCTTTCTTGTCCTGTAGAAAGACCCGAGTGAGGGAATCGGCAGCCGTGTTACAGCATCTGAGGAGAAGGTCATCCCTACGTGACTGGGCTGTCTGCTCAGCGACCTCCCCATCTGCTGGACTTACTGCTGCATTTTCAAATTCTTGCTTTCCAAGAAAACAGGGGAACAGTCAAGGGGAACAGTCATTCTCTGAGCTGAACGATACCGTTCTGTCACTTTTGCAGTTAAAACTAAACGAGTGGCTCTTCCTCGCCCAGGGACGGGGACCATCCTCTGTGGTGCTGCTCTGAGGCTGGTGAAGGCAAAGTCACAGCTCTGCATATTGCGCTATAAAAATGCAGCTCTTTGTGCTTTTACGATTTTCTGAAGCTCACGTGAGATTACATAAAATACGGTATGTTGTCATCTCGAGGCAGTTCAGAATAACCAATTTCCGTAGCTCTGTGTACCTGTGCTGTAAAACCCTGCCGTTCTCCTTACATTTCGCAGTGTCTTAGGATGTGACTCGCGTGCACCGCTGCGGACTTTCACCCAACGCTGAGCGTGTCACAGTGTCGTCATCTCTTGGGGGACCGCAAACGCACGCCTGCGCGCGTTGGCTCATCTGCGAACAAACCAGGCACTGGAACACAANGTGCTGGTGTTATGTTTATAGTANCAAAATACATGGCNACAGTACTTTTTTAAAAAANAATTCTCAGAAGCTATCAAAACATTATTTATGAAATAATCCCCTCTTCCTTTAAACAGTACATAGTTAGCCACGAGCTGAGACTGGACGGAGGAGCGCCGACAGTGACTTTTATATTGTGCTTTTTTCCCCGTTCAGGCCAATTAAACAGCGGCTGTACATTTAAAGCAGCAGTGGTACGGTACGCTTTGTGCTTCGGTGTGTGGGTTACCTTGTTCTGAGCTGTTGCTGTCAACATCTGTGTGATTGGCGTGTTGGTGTGTTCGTACCTTAGCGAAGCAGTTCTGGGGGGACACCTCCTGCTAGTGGGAGTCACGTGACAAAATATGTTCTTTGTCGAGTATTTAATTACAGTGATTAAAAGCTGCTGTCTGAAATGTACCTGGCGTACAGCACCTCTCCACTTTACAGGATGGCGGAGACCGATAGTGAAAAAAACTGCGGAGGTCGCGAGAAATGCTCAAAAACAGAAACAAATGGCGCGTGTGTATGCCTATAGCTGCCCGCTGTAACGTGTATTAATGGGAATAATTACTCGCAGAAGTTCTGCAAATACTAAGAATTAAAATTAGAAACGCTCGGCGCCTTTCCCTGAGTTCTGTGCCCCGCGCGGTAAGTTGCTCCGCGCGACATGACCGACCTGACGCGACGTCTGTGTCCTTCCCGCGCCACCGGCTGCGCCGCGGGAGGCGGGGGCGCTCTCGGGTGCCCGGCAGGAACCCCAGCGCTGTCTCCTTCGGTGGCTCGGGTGCTTCTCGGGCACGCTCTCTGTCACGATTATCGCGACGAGGCGGGGCGCGGGCCCTTTAAGCGCCTCGGGTGACGGCAGCGGGAGAGCCGGAAGCGGAAGCGCCCGCGGGCCGGAGGGCGGGGCCGGCGCCGTGAGAGGGGAGGCGCGGGTGCGGCGGCTCTGGTGGGCGCCGGGGCGGAGCCTCTCTCCGCGCGCTCCCTCCGCCCCCTCCGGTATCCAGGGACGCGGGCCGGTTGCTGTGGGTGGAGGGGCCACGGCCGCGAGGGCGTTAACGGCCGCCAACGGCCGCCGCCTCCCCCTGCGCCGAGCGGCCCCGGCCCCGCCATGGTGCGGCTGCACGTGAAGCGCGGCGACGAGAGCCAGTTCCTGCTGGAGACGGCCGGCGGCGCGCGCCTGGCCGAGCTGGCCCCCCGCGTCGCCCGCGTCTACAACGGGAGGCTGAAGGTGCAGCGCCTCTGCTCAGGTACCGGCGCGGCGTCCCCCGGAGGGAGGGCTCGGTCCCCGGTCCGCTGCCTGCGTCCCCGCCGGCCGGGCGGGGGTCAGCCCCAGAACTGGGGGTCCCTTCAGGCGGGGCCGACCCCGAGGGTGCGGCCCGGCCGCGAGTAGCGGGTGTGGTGTGGTGCGTGGGGCCGTGCTGAGGCTGGTCTGGAATAAAAAGGGTTCCAAAACGTGGGCACCGTGGTTACCGTGTTTTCAGCGCCCTTTCTTTATACAGATCATAGAATCGTTATGGTTGGAAAGGACCTCTAAGATCATCGAGTCCAACCGTCACCCCAACACCACCACGCCTGCTAAACCGTGTCCCGAAGTGCCACATCTACACGTTTTTTAACTCCACCACCTCCCTGGGCAGCCTGTTCCAATGCCTGACTGCTCTTTCAGTGAAGAAAATTTTCCCAGTATCCAATCTGAACCTCCCCTGACGCAACCGTTGCTTCACAATACTCGCTAATAGACTCTTAGCCTTCATGTTCTCGTGTGGGTGCCTGTTATTCCCAGCCGTGGGAACAGAATTCCGATTTCTTGGGACTTGGGGTATTTCTGCTGTGTCTGTTGCAAGATGGATGCGCTTTCATTAATATGGTGATGGTAAAGAGGCTGGAGGGCCTACAAGAAAAGGATGCCATGAAGTGGGCTGACAGCCGGACGAGTTGTTCCGGGGGAAGGTAGTGAGCGTAGCGTGCAGGCTCTGCATCAGATGCTGTAGGCTAGGTGACAGGGTTGGGAAACTGCATCCATGTGCTGTCTGTTCTCACTGCGTGAGGCTGTGCATCAGTAACCAGCAGTTACACCTCTCGTCTGAGCTAGAACTGCCCTGGGCTGCTGCTTCTTGATTAGACTTGAACTACTACAGAGACTTTTGTTTATTTTTTATTTCATACAGGGTGTGAATTTGATGCTTTGGGTCAGATGTGGTATGGACAAAGCTATAGGTAGCCCGGTCACATATTTTCTTTCTCAACTGCAAAGAAATTAATTACTGTGTAATGATACAATGTTTTTCCATTTTGAAAAAAAGTTGCTTTCCAAGAAGTACTTAGAAAAAGGAATATGCAGTCAGCTAAAGCTGACTAAGGAAATACCAAAAAGAAGAAGTTTATGGCCAGCAAGTATTGTCTAGGTTTGCATACCCGCACTGTGTCATCTGTTACATTGGTTCATATATGTGTGAAATATGTGAAGTATAATGTAATTGCAGCAATATAGCTATAATTTGTGTGTGTATGTATACCTTATTATGTATTTCGTATACTTAGCTCTTTAGATACGGAAGGCTAGGAGCAAGTTTTGTCTGCGTGCACATAATGTGAAAGGCTTTTGTAAATTATATGTTGTCAATAACATAAATTTTTTAATCTTGTACTCTGAATGCTTTGAAGAGATGGAGGAGCTGGCAGAGCATGGTGTTTCCCTGCCTTATAACATGCAAGGACTGACAGATGAGCAAATCGAAGAACTGAAGTTAAAGGATGAATGGGCAGAGAAGTGTGTACCAAGTGGCGGAAGTGTCTTCAAGAAGGACGAAATTGGGCGAAGAAATGGGCATGGTAAATCAATCATAAATATTTGTTGCTTTCCCTGCAGATATAGGTAATCTATAATATAATGAGGAACATGAAAACCGTTAATTCTGGATCTTTCGTTTTTACCTCACTGTCCTGGAAGATGAAAAAGAATTAGTAGATACTAAGTATATGTACTTCAGGTCAGCATGTTAGCTGGCTCATGTTTATTTGCTAATTATAAAAGTAGTCCTATAAATAAACTATATTAAAGGTAGTCATAGGTTTATTAAGTAGTACCTATTTCAGGAGCCTGCTTTCACAATAGATCAGCTGAAATATCAGTTACATACGTAAGTCTTCTGTCTCAGGTTAGGGCCTGATGCAGTGATGATTTAAAAGCCTAAGCGGTAGTATATCTCTTCAGCACATATGTTGTTTAACTTTGCAACTGTAGTACTTGGAAGTAAACTCCCAAGACAACTAAACAATTATCAGAAGCAAGTTTTACTGTTTCACTTAAATTTATTCTCCCTATTTGTAAATGCGTACTTGTGGGCTGTTTTTCTCCAGAGGCTCCAAGATGCATTAATAGGTTGTTTTTCTAATATTTCTCTTTTTTCTCATTCACTGTTTGCTCAGACCTACTGAACTCACTCCTGTCACCTTTTCCTTCTGCGACTTCAGCCAAGTGATTTTGCCTTAGCACTTGGGGTGCGTATTGAGCACCACTTTACAGTCGAGAGCATGAGGGCTGATTGCACAGAAGAGACCGCAATTGTCTTCTTGCTGTCTGTTTCTCTACTCCCAACACCACAACAGCCCTTGTCGGGTCAGGAGCCCTTTAGACGTTGATTGCAAAGCAGCTCAATTAAGGCAGAGTCTTTGAATAACTTAGTCTTAGCTTGTCATATGCAAACAGGTTACTCCAAGTGTCTCATTTTGCAGAAAGTAATTCTTCTAACGCAACATTTTGCCTGATCGAATTTAAGCCTTCGCTGAACTTGACTGAGAGCTTATATTATAGCTAAATTTTTTTCTGTCCTAACTGTGTTCTCGGAAATAGCCGAGTGTCTCGTGTGTAGGCATGCAGACAAAGCCTGTCTTGTTTGGCATGGTTGTGAGCAGTGTCAGGCCTTACAGCAAAAATTTGCAAGCAATGTTAACGTAAGGACAGTACCACTTGTAGTTGTACTCAGGCATTTATTTGTTAGTGGGAGGACAGCCTTGTAATATTAACAGTTATAATATTGAACAGCATGTAAATGTGGGCTAAACTAATTGCCATCAAATGATGCATTTAAGTGTTCAGCAGTGAATCAGTATGAGTTAATTGGATTTTTGTTTTTGAGGAGAGGCTTTCTGTAACAATTAAAACAGGTAACTATAATATGAAATGCACGTTGTATTCGCAAAGCTACGTTTGCTGTTAGACCGAAATTTTAATTGGGAAAGTCAGAAAACTCAAAGCTTTTGTCCCCTGTTATGCACATCTGCCAGCACAGCCCATAATAGTTGTAAGTACAGCATAGGAAAGAGTTTTGGTTTTGGTTGGGGTGGGTATGAGATCATGGCTGTGGCATTCTACTCAGTATTTTTGTCCCAGATGAAGTTCCAGATACCAATTACATGTGTTTGTGGAGAAGTAAGTTTGACTCTCCCACGAGAAATACTCGTTTGTTTCTTAAGGTCGTAAGAAATATGGCAATGAACTGTCAAAGTGGTAGATAGACTGCAACTTAATAGTGCCTCTCTTGCTTTGTGATGTAGCAGTTTCATATCCTTACAGCAGAGAATAACCTGGACAAGTCATTTGCTTGGTTTCTTTGTAGTAAGTGTAGACCATTAAATACGTGTCTCTTCTTTTTAGCTCCAAATGAAAAAATGCAGCAAGTTATAAAGAAGACAATAGAGGAAGCCAAGGCATTAATCTCTAGGGTAAGTATCCTGAAGTAGCATGTGGTATGTGGGACTTTCTTAACAGGGGCTATGTAGCTGGGCAGCTTAAGGAAAAAATAGACTTTTTTCAGCGCAAGGGGTTTTTTTTGAATAATATCATGAAGTGATGTGAATAGTCTAGTAAAAGCTGACATTTCTGTCAATGATTTTCTTAATGGCTTTTGGCAAGCTGGTTCAACAAGTTAAGGAATCAGATATTAAACTGCAAGTGAATGCTGGCAGCTGAGACCACGTTGAATGATTAAACACCTTTAATTTTGTCCACACACTCTTAATTTGCTATTGATGCATTCTTTAGGCAAATGCTTGTCGTGTTTTCTGGTGAAAAATTAACTGCATTCTGTGATGTTCCTGGAATAAAATACCTTTTTCTCGTTAACACAGTCTTTTGAGTTTTATGAATAATTAATTGAAAAATGTGTTCCAATCTCTTAGATTAGTCCTTGATTTTACAAGCACTTGGACTTGTGCTCAGACCCGATGAGTTTTTAAGTTTAAAGATAAGCGTGAGGGTATGCCCTGATGAGACTATGGTTTTAATTATTCAGCTTCACCTTACCAAATCTGTAGATGCTCTTTATTGTGTCTCAGCTTTCATATGACTTTGAAACACAAATTCAATAATATTTATTATCGGGTTGGTTTTTTTTTGTAAACAGCTGCAAGTATTTTTCTTCTCCTCACCCCTACAATTCTGGGAATTAGTATGTGTGGAACTTCTGCAACAGCTTTATACCAGTTATGCAAATAGATAATGTTACTGAATTTTTAGTGTTTCCTGTGTGCTTAAATTGGCCTTCTTGGCTGTTTTGTTGCGGATGACTGTCGTATACGTGATTCAGAGTGAGCAGCTCAATGTTTGCAGAGGCCTCATGGAGGCAAGCAGAGGAGCTGCCCTGTTGGCTGGCAGCACTTCCAGTGCGCGGAGTTGCAGCAAACCTTTCCTGAATTGAGGCAAGATTTCAACCAAACTGTTCTGAGTTGTAGCAAAATCTATGCAAAGTGAGAGAGGTTTCAGATTAAATCTTCTGGAATATAAAGATTTTCTTTATAAGAAGGTGGTCTTTTTTTTCTGTTGGATTGCATCTCATCAACTGTATTTCTAAAAAAGGAGGAAATTAATGATGTGTAGGTTTACTTCTTGAGTTGAAAATACTTGAAGATCTGGTCTCCACTTTGCAAGTCTTCCTGGGTGAAACTTCCAACTGTATACCATATTGTCATTTACAATAAAAAATTGCAGAATTGCCATGCTGCATGCTGACTTACTCCAGAAATTACCGCCATTCACTGGTGAATGAACTTAAGGATAGTTTTATGACATGATTTGTTAGATTCATCACTTCATAATGATGAAAGTGAAGAAATATGCCTGTGTATTAAAAAAAAAAAATAAAAGAAGCTTGGTCATCTGAGATTGGTTGTACTTGCCAGTTAAGTAGCTGAAGAATGTCCACAAGGAGGCAACATTCTCGTACTCTCTTTTTTATAAACCTTGCTACTTAAAACATGGGAACTGTTAAATCCATAAGCAAAAACCTTTTCTTCTCTTCCAGATGTGCCTTGTTTTTCCTCTATCCAGAGCAGTAGGGTTTGGAGTGGTCTCAAGTATTTGATCTTACAGATCTCTGCCTAAGCTGTGCAATATGCCAAGCTTTACTCTTCTGCTCACATGTGCTCTATTTTTCCTGAAGCTTTCGGCCCCTTCTGTAGCTCTCACTTGAATTCATTCTGCTGTTTTTTGAATGTTGTTCATGAATCCCAAGTATTTGGAACAAAAGACTCCCAGTTTCTGTGGTCACATGCGTACCTACTTGAACAGCTGTATCCCACAGACTTTTGTTACTAAATGCCTCCTGGACAGTTTGGTGAAGGTATCTCACACACACACGCAGTGTAAGCAAGCTAAATGGAGGGGGCAAAAGAGTAGTGATGTATTCAGAAGTCAGTGTTCTAAAGAGAATATTTGTGCTCCTAGTAACTTTGTGCAGCCAGTTAGCTTTGCTCAAATATCCCACTGTGGAACCTTTGAACTGATTACAAAGCAAGGTCTTACTTCATATTTTCTTAAATGACCAGTGATCCCTACCTATATTTCAGAAACAAGTTCAGGCCAATGTGTGTGTTACCATGGAGATGGTGAAAGATGCACTGGACCAGCTCCGAGGGGCTGTGATGATTGTGTATCCGATGGGATTGCCTCCACATGATCCGGTTAGGATGGAGTTTGAAGATAAAGAAGACTTGTCGGGAACTCATGTATGCAGTAAAGTATTTGGATTGTATGTAGTGCCTGGGTTAAATGTGTGCTATGCCGTTCTCCATTTTATCAGTGGAGGTTGTTTTCATTTACGTGACAAATTTTGTTTAATATTTTTGTCTGATAGTGTATGTAAAAGCACACCAGTTGCTTAACTAGAAATAAGATGAATGAAGTTTATTTCAAATACTACATACAAAGTAGAGTTCAGGTAAGTCTTGGGCCCATTTTACATGTCGTTTCTTTCTAATGCCAGTATTGACAATTTATTGCCCAAAGTGTTTGTGTTAGATGAAGATTGAATGGAATATGAATTAAAATTCTGTAGATCAGTATGGGGAGAAAAATATAGCAGAAGTGTAGTGTAAAATCAGGTGAATTACATTGGTCTTTCTGTTAAGAATTCCAAAAAGATTTTCTGGGAAAATTTTTCTGGTTTTGAAAAAAGCAAAAACCAACACCCCCTCACCCCCCAAACACTTCACCTTGTTTCTTTATTTGTCACAGGCTGGACTTGAAGTTATAGAAGAATCAGAAGCACAACTATGGTGGGCAGGAAAGGAGTTGAAAGAAACAAAGTTGCTGTCTGACTACATAGGCAAAAATGAGAAAACAACGATCATCGTCAAGATACAGAAAGTAAGCATTGCTGGAAGATTTCCTTACACCTTTGGCTGTCTGATTCTCTGTGGAAGAGAATTGTCAGTGGGTGTATAAAAGGGATTATATTAGTTCCATCTTAAGTGTCTTAAAACTGTACAGGTATTTTAAGGTTTTAATTTGTTATATTCTAAGTTTTTCTTTAGTAATTCCTTTGCCTGTTAGTTAAATACTGTAGTTGCTACTACTCCAGAGCACTTTTCTGAAGTACAGCTGAGGTATTTAAAAATAGATGAAATACAAACTGAAACGTTTAACTAACCTCAGCAAGCTCTCAGTTCCATCTCAGTGCAGAGCACTTAACAGACGCAGTCGTTCAGGCTGCCCAGTTTTTCTGATTGTACTTGTGAATGTTTTTCTCTCCGTGTTCTGGCCTTTGAAAAACAGTTTTAGTGTTCTCTGCATGTATTTCATCCCCATTTCAGTCTGTTCCGTGTCTTAAAGACAGTGTCTGTAAAACAGTAATTTCCTGCCTGTGATGTCCTCAGCTTCCTGATCGCAGATCCTCAGACTGTCTCGGTTGCCTTGGAAATGTGGACATGCATCTTCTCTGAGAGGGCGCGGGTTGTGGAAGAGCCTGATGTTACGCTCTCCCAAAGCGTTCAGTGAGAACTCACTGAATGCTGTCAGAAAGAACAAGCTGCTGGGCCTGCACCACCCAGTTATGCTATGCTGTCGGCTCTAGCTTGCCTAAAGCTCCCACCTGAAATTTTTTTGAAGAAATGAGACTTTCCAGTTGTTAGAGATGGTGAAGCAGATGAGACCTTCTGTATTAATTGTGAACACAGGTCTGAGTCGCCCTCTGGAGTAATGAGCTAAAATGAGGCAAAGATCTCCCGCTGCTGCTCAGTTTTATAGATGTGATGCTTCAGCAAAAGCCAGTCATTAAGTGTAGGTTGGTGTCTGACACAATGATCATGTTCTTGCAATATCAGAATTGGTACCAAGCTACTGGGACTGTTCATTATTTTTATGGACAAAATTATTTGTACTAACTGTGCAGTTGTGCTCATCTCAGGTGAAAATGCCATACTCAAGGGAAGAATGTTTGGTGTTTCCATTCACTTTCAGAACTTTGTTAGAAGATACTCACCCTGTTCGTGTGTGTATATATATATATATATATATATGTATGTAAAATCATATTCAGAGGGTGCTTTGGTGAATGTCAGATGTCTCAGAGTACTTATCCATAGCTCAGAGTTATTCTGGAGCTGCATTTCACTTCCTTGTCTAAAGGGAGCTTCTCTGCTACAGAAAGCATTAATGTTGTGGCAGAGATTGTTATCTGCAGGTGTCTGCAATAGAATTCCTCAAAGATAAGTCAAGTGATGTATTTGTCGCTTGGAAGACCACAATTGCTTTCTTTTTCCTATCAGAAGGACTGAAAAATTGTGTGATAACAGCCGTTGAAGTGTAGGCTCCCAGCAAAGTTGTCTTACTGTTTAATTAGCTGATGGACCTCTTCAGGGAATGTGAAGTAGAAAGGTGGTTTTCTGTCTGACAAGGGATGCCTGCATTCTTGGGTTGGAGAGATAATTTAAACCACCGTGGATCCTTTTTCTTCTAGAGAGGATTCACCGTCTCCATTCAGACTGTTCTGTTTGCTATTGTTGACAATAGCAGTCACCAGCTATTTTCTGCTGTGTGCATTATTTCTTCCATGAGGACAGTTGCCTGGAAGGAAATAAAAAATCTTTATTTGTAGTGTTTTGTAACTGCCTGCCTTCCCTGCTTTACTAAGTCGTATGCCATCTTGAGTCTGTATTAGCAGGGGAGCTAAAGATGGATTGTGAGACATCTAGAATGGCCTTAAAGCAGAGAGATTTATTATGTCTTTTAGAGCGGAAGTGTAAGTAAAATAGACTCAGTCCTGCTTGCAGCTGCCGTTGATGTTCACAAAATTGACAGCATGATTCAGATGCTGAGATGAAAAAATAATTCTCACTTGAATGCAGCAGAAGTTTCTCAACATTTATTTTCCTGTCCTGATTAAGTTTGAGAAATCCTGCTGTCTGAAGATCTTTGCTATCTTTGCATAGCGGCTTTTCTTCTGTATTGCAGATGCATCATAAATAGAATTTACGATTTCCCTTTCAGAAAGGACAAGGAGCTCCAGGGCGTGAACCTCCGATTAGTCATGAAGAGCAAAAACAGATGATGCTGTATTACTACAGGAAGCAGGAGGAACTTAAGGTAACGGTGTCTTTTTAATGCATGTGAGCTGTGCTGTTGTAGGCCCTACCCGCGGGTTACGTTGGTTACTGCCTGCTTAACCTGTCGGTTCTGTTTACAGAAACTGGAAGAGGATGATGACGACTCATTTCTAAATGCTGAGTGGGCAGACAACCATGCTTTGAAAAGGCAATTTCATGGTGTAAAAGACATCAAATGGGGGCCAAGATGAAGCTCTGCAAACACCTTTTTGCCTCTTTAAGGTGTTCAGTCAATACACTTGTTTGCAATGAGGAGTTGTATTGTGTGCGGTAGGTTCTTCTGACAAAAGCTGAAACTGTCACTTCTGTAGCAGATGCCTGTTTCAGCCTTAGGTTTTCAGTAAATGTTTGTATTTCTGTGTAACTGTTGCAGCACTTGTCTCTGCAAAGAACAGAATCAATCTTGTTGAAGTTTGTTATTTTCTTAGAAACTTGTAATTTGAATATTGAGATATTAAACTATTTCATAGATAATATGTCTAGTAAATATGCACTAGAATGTTTGGTATTGTTTTGAGTGGTCTTTATACTTTCTTCCTGATTCTTGTGTTTCTTTTCGATGGTACAGTCTGTAGAAGGTAATTTATTTTGTAAGAAATTAGTTGTGTGCTTGTTTGCATTTCAGCATAGCTAATTTCAAACTATCATTTTTAAATGAGTTGACCTCTTGACAATTGTTTAAAGTAAGTATTTTTGTATAAACACAAATAACATGAAAATCATTTGGGAATGCTTCATTTTCATTCTTTTGATTTAGTTTTCTTTGACATTGGAGGCCATTCTCATTCAGTTTAACAAGCTGTTAGCTGTGATGCTTTTGTAGAGAGATTGACACAAATCTGTTTACAAAAGTAAGCATCTCTTGCAAGTAGATTAGATGCAATAAAAGGGCAAGATCTTTAACATGGAAGTGCTTCTACGATTGTCACTGGACTGGCAGTGTTTTGCTTCTAACAAAGCAGCATTTTAAAATGAGAAATTGTTAAATTTATCGGAGAATGTTTCCACTATATGCTTGGTGATGACAATCCTGTTACTGTTTCTGAAATGTGTTGTCAGTCAGTTCTGGGTTCAAGACTTAGGAAGGAAATGCTGGCAGACTTGAAGCAAATACATCTTTCTGAAGGGAGGATTCTGATTTGGGATACTGTATGACTAGTGGATAATTAGATCTCTAGAATTACCTAAATAGATAATGTTTAGAAACAAGTTACTCAGGTTTTGCATGTTTAGACTGCTGTGTGCATTAAAGGAGATGCTTTTCTATGGAGGCAGATGTGCATCCTCATGAGGTTGCTGAGCCTGGAAAGCCAGGGTGCCCTGAATCTTCTGCGTGAGGATCAGTTGTGTGTTTTAAGAAGAGGTGAACCAATGTGGGCACTCACATCCAACAACTGAAATGCTGTCTTCGTTCACACCCCGAAGCAGTAGTCCCCAGGGCAGCAGGGGGCTGAGAAGGACCACCACCTCAGTTCTGCAGTGCAGAAAGGCAAGCCAGCTGAGGACGCTGGGTTTGTAGTTTGCAGTAGACTTCAGGACACCAAGTTGCCCCTGCATGCGTCCACCTGAGCCAAACTACATCATGTTTGCAAACTATGTCAGTCTTAAGAACAGGCAGTTGCTCATCAGCACATAGTTTACGTCAAATTTTAGTGTGAAATAATTTTTGCAGGTGCCACGGAATGGCACTGTGGTGCTAGGGCTGCTCAGCAACTCTGGAAGTCAAATGGGTTACGTTTGCTGTCTGAACTTACACCCGCACTTGACATTTTTCATTGATAGTTTTTTTTCTCTTATTCATGCCCTAATCTTTATGTCAGGGGGACTTAGTGGCAGAGACGTTGGCAAACACAAACGTCAGAGAAATTATCAACCAGAAGCTTCCTGCCTTGCCAAACTTGCCAGTGCAACAAGATGGAAGTAAATCCTGTGGTCATTGACTGTCCCTTAAAAATACCTGTCCCTCTCCAGATCCCTGGATCTCAATAATTCTGGCTTAAATCTCGCTCCTTGTTTGAGTCATTGTAAAATAACAAAGAGAAAGTGTTTTGCTAGTCGTTTTTTTATGATGAAAAGATCATCATTTTCTGTAAGTGTGGTTGAAGAAACACTGGTCAAGTTAAACTGAAGTCTTTGCAGCTGGAAGATTGAGTACAGAAAAGAGAATTAATGGCATTCAGTGAACTGTTGGTGGTGGTTTTACTTCAATCACTGATTCTGTTAGGAGTGTTTTGTGTCTGGTAATTTTCTGGAATATCAACTTTACAGTAACATGTTTTTTACAAAAAAGAATCTGTATGTGGGACTTTTCTAAGTGGCAAAACTTCAAATATTTCATATTTCAAAACTACTTGGAATTATTTTAATGTGTTAAGAAAATGGAGCAGGATTTAAAAGAACACCTTGTTCTGCCATACTGTCAGATGAAAGTCAGTCCCCTGCACAGTTCTTTGGAGATTTTTAACCGTTTCTGTAGCTGAAGGCTTTTTTTCTAGTGTGCTGCTTTGCCATCATCAAAGGGTGGAGTGAAGAAAATCTGGAAATACTTAGTTACTTAATATCACTGGCATCATTGTAACCCACAGAGATATGATGAATCTTCTCAATGCATAAATGGGGTTTGGCAGCACCAAGTGAAATCGTTAGAAAAGCATAAAATTCATTGATTTCTTGTACAAGCTGTTAGTCGCTTAGCTCCAGCTCCTGATGAGTCCTGCTGGTTGTAAGAGGCCCAGGTTGCCAGAGGTGTTGCTGTGGCTTTTACGGGGGCTTCTACAGATACAAAACCTCTCCCTCCTCTCCCCTGCTCTTAGTAGGTTTCACAGGGATGTGTACGAATGCTGTCTGAGGGCCCAAATTTCAAAACGGGTTCAGGAGAGTATTTATTTTGTTGGGGCAATTATGTATATCCTTCCAAAAAATCAAAGTAGTATTTATAGATCAATGACTTAGGGTTGTTGCACACTTGTTTTCCTCTTTTCCCGCAATGTTCTAAAATATTTACATCCTTTTTGTAGCCAGAAAAAAATGTAGCCTTGTGTATAGCCTCGTGAAGCGGGTTGTGTGGCAGCCTGGCACATTTTGTATCCAGGGAGGAGTTACAACCTGGCAGTTCCCAAACTTGATTCCCCCGGGGATCACTTTGTTTCTCATGGTGCTTATGACAACACTTCCCCCTCCTCAAAATCTTGTCTTTTCTGTTTACCAGGCCACTGGGACGGCCAGCTGCGCCGTGTGGGTTTTGTCCTGCCGACCTGGCAGGGAGATTCCCGAAAGACGGACTGGCCATGAGCTACCCGCTCTGGAGATCCACTCGGGCACCAGAGGTTGCAACGTGACCTTACCTGGCTGTATTTGTTTATGGGCATTTATGCACCCCAGTACTTAGCTGCCGACTCCCCGTTGTTTGAAAGTAGCTTGTTTTAGTTACTTTGTCATAACTGCACTGAGATTAGTGGCCTTGGCAGGAAGCTTCCCAGATGTTTTGGATCAGTTATAATGAATGCTTGAAAATATCCAACTGAATCCCTCTTACAAATAGAGCTTTCATCTTAGATTAGTCTTATTCCAAGGAGTTTGTTCTGTGGGCTCCCAGTCCTGTAAATAACTGAAGTCACCGTTGGCTTTTGGCCATTTGATTTAATATCCTTGATACCAGGAAAGTATTCAATAGCAGAGGAGGCAAAATGAAAATAACATGAGCAGTAAAGTATCCATACTCCCCAGACCTCGCTCGTGAAACCCCACTGCACGTCCACAACAGCAAACAACCAGCTTTCCATGACAACTGCCACACGCTGCCCGCACCTTCCCCCCCACAGGGTTCTCTCTGCAGCTGGTGTACGTGTCAGAGAAGCCCGGGAAGCTTTATTGTATTTCCCAGACTTGTTGAGAGTTATTGTTTCAGTGAAAAAGAGACTTAACTAAATTACCATTACGTGGAGGATTCCGAGGGGGGGGCGTCTGAACAAGACCTTTGATTGCGGTGCTTTTAATATTGTCATTTCCTCTCTAAAAGCGAGGGAAGATCAGGCATAGGAAGTTATTAACGCAGAAGGAACTCCATTTTATTCGACGGACCTTCGACTGCTGCTCTCTGCTGTAATTAGCAGTTTTCTTGTGTAGCTGAGCAAACAGCCCACGGGATCAGCGCTCTCCCCAGTTCTCACAACAGCGTCTGTGGATCCGCTGGGTTCCTGTGAGGTGGCTGGAACTGAATGAACTTACCGGACGGAGAAAGATGAAAGAGTACAGGAACAAAGCAAAGCCTATGGATATTTGAATATCTAAAGAATTTGAGAGTTATGAGATAGGAACACCGCACGTAGGTTTGCAAATTTGTGAAAGCATTTTATCTTTCTTCTAAACCGTTTATTTCTGAAGTTTGATAGCAGCTGTGCCCTTCTAGAGGGAAAACCAGTTCACTACCAAAGGACACGCACAGCAGAACGTTGCTAAAATGTTTATTTTGTGGCCATATCGCCATCCCGATTAACGGAAATTTGTATTACGTGTTGTGGGTGTTGCTAACGCAGTTACAGTCCTTGGCGTGCTGTTGAGGTTTCCTCGGACAGGAGCATGGGAGGAAGCAAGGCGCGGGGCACGGCTCTTGTTCCTGCTCAGCACCGACAGCTGTGGGAGCCGGGAGTCTGCAAAGGACAGGGAAAGCGGAGGACACTCATCGCCAAGGTCTCCGTGCCGGCAGACAGGAGGATTTCCCGGCGGCCAGTGGGCTCCCGTGCCTGTCTGCTCAGGCACACCCATCCTGGAGGAAGATGCGATGGGTTGCCTGCCCGGTTGTCATCAGTGGCACTTGCTCCTCCGGCTGTCCCCGTGCTTGCCCACCACCTCAGGGCACGGGGAGACGGGGCGGCAGTGGCCGGGGTGCCTGCGGGCTGTCCCCTCCTTGCCCCCCGGCCCCAGCTGCCTGCCTGTGCTGGGGACACGACTGAGCTCATCCAGACCCACCTGCCCGCCCGTGCCGAGGGCTGTGCGTGGCCCTGGCCCGTGCTCCGGCGAGTACGGGACGTACAGCCGTGACAGCGGGCTTGTGTTGAGAATGAGGAAGTTTGTAGCAAAAATAGGAAATCTCAGACTTCCTTAAGGGAAACAAAAGGTAATTATTGTTTCATTCCAAGGGTTACCTTTGTGAGAGTGGCTCTCAGCAAAGGCTGAGTAATACAGCCGAGTACTTACAATGTTGCAGTTAAAAATTGTTGTGTGGGAGGTTTTTTTTTGCCCTGGTGATCAGCACAGAGCTGCCACGCGTTACTGTGTGCGGTTCTGCGGGCACCGCTGTGTAGGCAGTGGGGTATTTCACACCACCTCTGCTTCGTCCCTCACCCCCACACCAGCTCCTGCGGTTTAGGGGTTCAACCCATGGTTGTCCCCAGCGCAGTGGTCAGTCCGAGTTGGTAGCTCTGTCTCTTCCCACCTCTCCCTCCCTCGGCAGCGTCCTGCGGCTCGTTCAGGAAAGGACCCGTCGCCTCTTTCCTGGTCAGGGGTTCGTTTGGAAACCCCCTGTTAAATGTTTGCTGCGGGTGGACTGGCAAGGTGGTGGAGCTGCAACGCGACCAGAAGGCTGGAGAGCGGAGTTGGTGCCGCGCTGCAGGCTGGCTGCCAGGGGTGGTTACCACTGGTCACAGGCTCATAAAATCTTTTACTTTGGCAGGACCTCCTGAGGGGTGCTGGTCCCACCGGGCACTCGCAGCAGGGCCTGGTTCTGTGCTAGATCCAGCTTCAAAACTCGGTCTTGTTGCTCAGGGTCCTGATTTTTCAAAACAACCCCAAACAACAGGCAGCTCCGTTGGGACTGGACCTGCCACGGTTTATAGTGATTTTGACCTCCTGGCTGGCCGACTCTAGTGCATGAAGAAGGTGTGAGCTCCAGCTGACGCTTTCCAGCTCTCACTACCCCAGCAGAAGAGCGACTGCACATTACCATCATGTCTTCGGGTCTTAAAAACGCATGGTCTTAAGAAAGAGTTGGGGAGTTGTGCAGTTGTCTGGGGAGCTGTGCTGGCAGTGTCAGCGCTCACCCTGCAGCTGGCACGCCGGGGGTCCCCCACAGCTGTAGTTACTCTGCAGCAGGGATTGCTGATGGACAGTCGCCCCCCACCCTCCCCGAGATGCGTTTCTCAGACACCCTCTGCATCTGAAGGCACATTTCTGGCGTCTGATGCCCACCCAGGGTGTCATCACGACTGCTGGTAACATCAGGCTGGGATTTGTCTCTTACTCCATGAGAAGCCACAAGTCCTGCCGTTTTCTGCAGTGCTGGAAAAGGGAGTTTTTTGCTACAGTACTGGGTCAACTACATGTTGGGGCTGGGTGGGTTTTTTTCTTCCAGAAATGAGAACATGAGAAAGCAAATCAGTCCCCTAATGCTGAAGGAGATCCCTGGAGGCCTTGGGGGATCTCAGAGCGCCTGGACCAAGGGTGCCGACTGTGGGGCAGCCACCCAGGGCTCTGTCAGGGCGGCAGTGCTCGGGGGCTGGCAGGAGCCCCACTGTCTCTTCATCTCTAAAGGCGACGCTTGGCAGCAGATCGGGGAGCACCCTCAGCACTGCTGAAACCGTGGGGTGAGGCACACCAGCAGACAGGGCCTCTTGGGCACGGGCCCAGGCAGTACGGCGTGCTGGCGCAGGGCTCCTTGGCAGGGTCTCTCCTCTTGCTTTCATGCTGCCGAGCTGGAATGCGGCTCTCTGGCGCCTGAACCCACGTCTGCTCTGAGGACAACAGGGCTGCCACCTCGGTGGTGCTTTGCAGGGCTCGCTCCAAAGCTCACCGGAGAGTGACCCCCGTTTCCTTCACAGGGTCTGGGTGGGCTCTGGGAGCCTGAAAAACCCACCGCAGACCACATGAAATGCCCTGCCCTGGTCCACACTTGAATTCTTCATTGCTCAGCCATGCACCTTGCAAAAAAGTATGTTTGTGGTCATTTATTTGTGGCCTCAAGTTGCGCCAGGGGAGGTTCAGTTTGGATATTAGGAAAAATTTCTTTACTGAAAGAGCTGTCAGGCACTGGAACAGGCTGCCCAGGGACGTGGTGGAGTCACCATCCGTGGAGGTGTTCAAAAAACATGTAGATGTGGCACTTTGGGACATGGTTTAGCAGGCATGGTGGTGTTGGGTTGACGGTTGGACTTGATGATCTTAGAGATCTTTTCCAACCTTAATGATTCTATGATTTATCCTTCAGGCTTCCCAGCATGCATATTAAGTCACCTGGATGGTTTCCACGCCTGCTTTTGGTCCTTTGCTCCTTGCTCACATGCGTACTGTTTTGCTTTCCTTTCCCAGGTTTTCCTTTCCCAGGTTGCCCCAGGTTCTGCCCCGGTCCCAGCTGGCCCCCAGCCCTGCACCCCGTCCCTCCACAGCGCGCCGCCTCGCCGATCACAGGGGCCTCCCGCAAAATCGCTGGGGTGACGCCGGGCGTTTTTGGCCGTGGCATCACAGAAGCATTCGGCACGCCACGCCTGAGCGGCTGCCGATAAAAGGTGCGAGTTTCGGAAGGATTTATTTACTGCTTCCTGCACCCTCACCCCGGGATTCCTGGCGGTAAACCCCGGGCTGTGTTAAAGGCAGGAGCGGGGAGTTGCCACAGCCGCACTGGCATTGCACGTTGCCTTCCAGCAGGTTTAGGTGTTAATGCTGGGTCACATAATTTTTCAAATGCACGTCACTGCCCTGGCTGTGCGCGTAGCACGAACCTAATCATTACGGCCAAACAACTTGTAAGCTCTCCTTTGTAACATTTTCTTCTTGGGCTGCTCTGCTGGGCAGTCGCAGGGATTTTACTGCTGAAACTTCATCCTGCTGCTCACCCCAAAATGCCCTCCCTGTAGCATTGGTGCCGCCCTGTGGCACCCTCTTCGATGCTGTTTCTGCCCTCAGCCTGGAAATGGAGTAGATACTGGCTATGGTGTTTCTGCTGCTTGTTTTTTCAGTCTACACATCCCACTAATAACCAGCCCAATCCAGTTGCTTCTTGCCGTTGCTCCTGTTCCAGGAAAGCAGACCTGCAAATGGAACGAGCCTGGCTCACCGCACCCCCAGTTTAATGGGCAGCCGCTGCATTTTCCCGTTAAACTGTGGTTTGTGTGGCCTTGGGTCAGGTAATTGTGTTCCCTATTATTTGCTGTTTTCTATGCTGGATACTTTTTCTGCAGAGGGTGTCATTTCAGAAAGATCAAAATAATTCAGTGTCTGTTTCTTAGGTTTCTGCTTGCTTTCACTCCAACTTTCAGACCACTGTGAACGGCGAACATTTGGCAATGAGGTGAACCACTAATTGATAGCTTTCCCCAGTTAGACTAGGACAGTTTATACAAAAGGAATAAAATAAACAACTCAGTCAGGGGAACAGCTCCTGAGTGAAGCTCAGCCTCCTGGTCTGGAGCAAAAGCTGCTTCCCCTGCTCTGCTGAGTTACTCCTGGTGATGGGGCTCACCATGTGGCTTTGCCACCGTGTCTGAGGATACATTTAAACAGGCATGCGTTATTAAGCACATTTTTTTTTCTCAAAATATGTTGCCAGAGGCTGTGAAATGCTCCATACTTCTCTGGCACCCATGGAAATCTTTCGCTACCCGCCTGAGCCTGTGGTGGCAGGCAGGGAGGGAATCAGCTCTGTTAAGGTTGCTAATCTTCACTTGAATACAAAGAATTTTTTTCCTCCAGGGTTGTAGAAGTTGGGAAAAGTGGAGTGTTTTGCAGTTTTGCTCCAAGGAAGGGACTAACCTCTAAGTTACAAACTGCTTTCTGCTGGTCTGCTGCCGCTTTGGTTGCTTCATCACCTGGAATGAACACCTCTGTCTTTGGCTGGGAACCCCGAAGCAGGACCATCAAAAGGAAGATGTGCATGGATGAAGTGAACAAAACAACAGGGAGAAGACCTGTGGTGCCCAGTGGCAGGACCAGAGGCAACGGGCACAGACTGAAACACAGGAGGTTCTCCCTGAACATCAGGAACACTGTTTTATTGTGAGGGTAACTGAGCACAGGTTGCCCAGAGAGGCTGTGGAGTCTCCATCCTTGGGGACACTCAAAAACCATCTGGACACAGTGCTGGGCACGTGGCTCTGGGTGGCCCTGCTTGAGCAGGCGGTTGGACCAGATGACCTCCAGAGATGTCTGTCAACCTTCACCCTCCTGCGATTCTGTGGCCAGCCCTAAGACGTGCCAATTGTACCTAGGCTTGAGAAAAGTGAAAATCTGGTGGAGAGGCTAACTCCTGGGTTTTGTTATGATGTCACCTTCAGGACTAAAACTTCACAGGGGCTTACAGATAAAGAATGAGGAAAGAAAATACAGAAATTATAGTGAGTATAAACATTAACTGCCAGACAGAAAACTTCCCAAAATGGCTCAGCTGGCTATCAGCTGGCCTGTGGGCCCCAGGCTCTTCAGGAGGGAGCCCCACTGGGGCTCAGTGTTTTAGGGTGATGGCTGGGGCAGGGACAGCCCCTGGGAGCCCCTGCCCTCAGCCACCACGCGCTGGAGCCCAGCCTGCTCTGCAGTCGAACGACGGTCTCTTCGGAGGGTCAGTAAGAGGAAGAGGATCCTTTGTTTTACCAGTGCGGTCTGTCAGCGCGGGGAATTGTTGGGACGGAGATCAGCCCCCTTTCTTTCTGAAGTGAGTCAGGAGGAAGGAGCCAGCTCCTGACCAGAGCTGTCCCACGCCTTCCCGCAGGGCTGGCGAAAGGAAAACCTGCCTTCTTCCACCCTCAGGACAAAGCCACGGGGGTTTTCCAGACCAAAACCTACTCAATCAGTACCCTGCAGTGGCACAGGCTATGATGACTTTCTGTCGGAAAGCGGGAGCGGGCCAGGCTCCTGGGCTGCACCGAGCGGTCTGTGCCATTTCCCGGTGCCACGGGTGACCTCAGCCCTCCCTCCGTCCCTTCAGCCTCTCTCCCTTCCGCTGACAGGACGCTGATCGCTGCTGAGATGTTTCCAGCTGAGCACAGGGTTGCACCTTAGTCATTTGAGCAAGCCCCCTTCCTCCCTTTAAAGTTTTCCCATGCTTAGTTTGACTTTGTGTCAGTAGGAAATGACAAGTCATGTCACTTTTTTTCTTTCCAAGTGTTCCATGCTACTTCACTCTACCTAGAGGCACAGTGGCTGAGCGGGAAAGCACAATGAACTCATGAAGTATTACCAATAGGAAGTGACATTTTTCCTCCTTTTGTTCAGTAAATTCCCTACGGACTGCAGTTAAAATATTGGAGACATTTTATTTAAAGACAGGAAGGTTGTGTTTTCAACTTAGATACATTTCTGATTTACTTTTCTGTCTGACTGAAACCAAATCTGACTAGTTGGGACAATTTTCAAGTGAAGATTGTGAACTTCTAAAAAAAGTCTCAGAATACAGCCTTCAAACAAGTGCTGGCTCTAAACCATGCTTTAATATCAGAAAAATTAACACAGCATTTCACTTTGGCAGTAAGTGTTCTTAGCATGTGTCAGCTTTGAGAGTCTTTTATGAAAGCAGCCATCTTCAAGCTCGGGCTTCATGAATTTGGCAGCATGGGTAGCAGCAGAATTACATCTCGGGCAGGTATCTTCTGCTGGTTGAATGGCGACTGTGTCCTTAACAACAGGGCACTGAAGGTCTTGAACGCAGATTGATTTTTGCCCTTACATCATGCTCCAGCAGCGCTTTTCTCCCTAGGCCCAGCCTTATCTGGGGGCCTACTGCTTTGAAAAAGAAGGGGTAGACTTGGAGAGGCGCTGTGAAGACTCTCCGTGCCGAAGCACGCCTGCCTTCAGGTGCTGTTGCATCACAATCAAGAGGACTGCTACTCAGGAAATCCAGTTCTCAAACCATGAAAATTTTCACCAAAGTACCGGGCGCTCCTTTGCAGGTTGGTCTCCAGACCTCCCAGCCCAGAGAGAGAGAGGCCCTTCTTTACGTTTCTCTTCCAAGTCATTGCATCGAGTGGACTCAAGCGAGCAGAACTTAACCCCCTTATGACCAGGATCGCTGTTACTGGAGGAACAGGATTTATTAGGGAAAGGTTGGGTTAAGGAAACTGCAGAAAAGCTTCAAGAACCTGCGTTTAATTTTGCTTTGCCCTGCTCATGCTATTAATAATACTCTTATTTCTCATCAACAGGGCACGTTCCCATGTAATTTATGAGCTGCAACAAACTGGCTGCAAGTGCCGCATCCTCACACAGAAGGTGTTTCTCCACGTTGTGCTGCTTAAATAGCTTTCTCCTTTTTTAATATTCCTTAACCAGCATATGGCAGTTGATCCCAAATTACAGTGAGAAGTAATCCATAACATAACTTAAAACTATGAAAGCTTGAAAAAGTGTTTTTCACAGAATGATTTATACTCAGTCAAGGGTTTGAAACTCTCCTTTTATTGCATATATTTCTTTTTACTTTACTAAATAATTATACGCACTGATACAAATGTTCCTTCACAGAAGGTACATTTCTTTTTTTAAAAAAAAGGGCTAGGGCATCATCCAAAATAAGTAATTTATTGTTCGTTAATATAAAATGTATTCATATTTCTAGGAAGTGTCATGTCCAAACCACTGTTCATCCAAATTTCTTGTATGATCTGCTCCCTGCGCTCTATCCTTTCCGCCAGTTCCGCCGCCTCTGCTGAATTATAACCTGAGTAAGAAGGTCTGTAAAGTCCTGCTATCTCATCCTGGGCATCCGAATCCGAGGAGTCCTCCTCCTCCTCTTCCTCCTCCTCCTCCTCACTTTCACTGTTCTCGTACACTCTGGCACTTTCTGGCACCAAGTGATCCTTCTTTCTGTGCAATTTCTGGAAGTCATTCGAGCACGACACGCGGATCACCAAAGCACACAGCGTGAAGATTAATCCCACACAAACACTGGACATAAATAGGAGAGCGGCTCTTTCAGGGTGATCTGAAATCAGAAAGCCAGTGCTTAAACACTTCACAAACTCTGGTAAAGCCTAGCCACAAAAAAAATCAGCTGCCATTACGTAGCCGTGACGGTGAGGGTGCTTGGGGGCGTGGGGAGGCTTTTTCTGCCATGGACCAAAACCACTCTGCACTTGCAGTCTGAACGCTGCTGTCTCTGCCTCTTCAAACTGCTGTGCAAAAACCCCAGCCTCTTAATAACATTACAAAATATCAACATTATCCCGTCTTTTTATTAGCAGTGTACTAGGATTCTCAACCAGCTACCAGAAGTATACCCTTTTTTTTTTCCCCCAGCCATCCTGCCAAAACGGGCCTTACCCTCGTGAAGAGGGGGCACGCGAAGAGCAGTGCTGGGCTCCATGGAGCCACAGCAGCATCTCCAGGCCAGGCTGGGCAGGGAGCGTTTTTCTTCCTTGATGCAGCCTGAGATCACTTCTCAGTACGGCGACGAGCGAGACAGTGTGGAAATGCCCTTTCTCTCGGGGCTGTGAAACCCAACCCTGGCTGCTTGGGATGTTGCTGGGAGGGTGCTGGGCTCTGGGGGTGTGGGGATTGCTGCCAGGGGCAGCTGGGTTTCGCGGCAGGGACAGTCTGTCTCGCCATGCCGGCAGGCTGCGGCCGCCCTTCGTGCTGGCGGGGAAGCCCTTGCAAAGGCCATGGGACGATGCTCAACAGCTACGTGGTTCTTGCCATTTTCTAGAAGAGCAGCAATCTTTGCTCCAGAACTGCTTCTCGACATCAACCTTTGCTCGCTTTTGAAATTCATGACTTTTCCTGTGGCATTACAGATCTGGTGATCACAAATTTATTTGCCTAAACAAAATTTGCCTTACTGTTGCTAAGTCACAAAACCTGCAACGTCCCACACCAGAGATGGCTGTGTTTGGGTGGTTGGTTTTTTTTCACTGCTCCTCGACGATCCTTATATGTGTTCAAACCAGCATTTCCAAAAATGGAGGTCTCCGGCGCTGCTCCCAGATCAGGACCAGGTTTTCAAAAATACTGAGTATCCGACCGTCCCCACTGAAAATATTCATTAAAAAAATATCTTGGCTGCAGTCTCTGAAAGAGTTTGGATCCTTGAAGATGGAAAATATTCTATAAATATCAATTCTGCTGCAATCGTGCCATCCAGAGGGCTGTGATTATATTGTAATAATACTGTTACTATAAACACGGGATTACCAGTTGTGACCTTCTGAGGCGATCATCCCTTTTCCTGAAATGCCACCATCAATGAAGCAAACAATCTCAGCCTCATTTTCCTACCTCTGATGTATGCAAATGTAGCCAAGGAGTTGCTAACAATAATGCCATCTTTCTTTGGAAGTCTTGATTCCTTTGGGTCAAGGTCGACACCTGCGACATGAGGAGGGAAAGCAAATTCAATCATATCACAGACGATGAAGCTACTAAGCTGATACTCATCCAGTAACTTCTGAACTAACAAGTCTGTCTAAAACACAGGCAGGCCAGCGCCGTGCTGTAGGAAACTTGCAGAACGTTGGACCAAAGAATGTTTGATAAATTAGAAAAAAACAAAAGTATAAATAACAAAGTATTGAAAATATTGATTATCTCAAAAATGGCAAAATTATTTAAAAGAATCTATTACCAACTGAAATCCCTTGCCTATTCCCATTAAGCCTTCTGAAATAGTTTATTTCCATTAAGCTTCGCAGCTCTCAAGTGGACCTCCCAGCCCAGCCACCGCAGTACACTCCCGTTACTGGTGGCAGCAACTGTGTGTTAGCCACATCGCTCGAGTCGCTTCTAAGAAGAGCGGGTGTTGGCACAACTCCTAAGAGACTGTTCACCCTGAAACAACCACAGTTTCACGTTTACTCTTCCCACGATTCAAAGATAGAAGACAGCACGCTGGTTCTGGGCAGGTCTGGACGGGTCACTCGTTCCGCAGCAGCGCTGTGAGAGCAGGACCGTGCTCGCGCAGGTCCCGTCCAGCTCCCAGCCCGCCACGCTGCTCTCCGAGGCGCAGAGCAGCTGCTTCCGCAGGGTTCCCATTACCTCGTCCCACCTCCCTCAGACCAAGCTCTGCAGTGGGGAAACGTCCTGTTTCAACCAAAGACGAAGGAGAGCAGCAAACCGTCTTTTTTTGATGGTACGTACTGTCGTTCTGTTTGACGGAAGACTTGCTGTTGGTTACCAGGGGGTTGACAGCTGTGAGGATAAATTTAGGAACTGAAAAGACGAAAGACAAATTGTGTCCTGTTAGTTTTAGGAACCAGACCCCCAGGTAATTACCAATCCCACTGCTAAGCCTGGCCTTATTAACTGGGTTTCCGATGGTGGTACCGAAGGGATCGGAGCAGGCGGCCGTGTCTGGAGCCAGCGCAGGCAAGTGTCAGCCCTGCCGGTGTGCAAGCCGGTCCCCGGCGCTGCAGCCAGCCTGCGCTTCCTCGGTGGCCCAGAGATGCTCGCTCGCACCCAAAGGCCGGGAGCGCTGGCAGGGGTGCTGCGTGGTGCAGCCCCAGGCAGAGCTGCGCTGCTTATCCCCACCGTACCACCCCTGGCCGGGGCTGCTGCCGCTGCCTTGCCTGGACTTCTGCTAACCTAGTGAAAGGGCAAGCGCAGCAGGCAGAGCGAGCCTGAGGGCTGGGATGCACAGGTAGAGAGCTGATGATTTTCACCTAAGGATCAGCGAAGCACCAAAGGGGACAGTCAACGCTGTGGTTTCTGACAAGGGACGAGTTAGGGCAGCTCTGGCCCTGTGACTGGATCCACAGGCCAGCCCACGTGGAGCTCGAGGAACATGAGTGCAGCTGCACACAGCGCGGGGACCTGTACCCTTGTCTTCTAGCCCGCAAGGCGTGTGCCAGCCAGTGGGTAAGAGACAAATTTGGCCTGCAAATTCTGGACTGGGCTAGAGAAGGGTGCTAAACTGCATCTAGATACTGTTTTTCAGTGAGGATAATTCACTGTAATTCCCAGGGAAATGTTTATAGTCTTGTGTGCCATCCTCTGCAAAGTCTCTGAGACAAATGGTTGCCAAGGAGGGAGGTTCTGAGGATAGGAAGAGGCGCACGGGACAGGAGTGGGCCACTGCTCATTTAATTATTTTTTTCCCTTGATAAATTTTCACACTGTTCTTAAAATAACTAAAAGAGCTAAAAGCAGGTGCGTCATGCTGACACTGAGAGCTCACATACTCTGTGTCAGATGAATGGGCCCTTCAGATACCCAGATCTTGGCACCCGCTCCCTCCACTGTGTGATGGCAGACTGACTGATCTTCAGACTGATGTGAAGGAGGGGAAAGAGGAAGAAATTTCAAGTATGAAGCTCACCTCTATGCCCCATAGAAAACATTTGCCAGTAAATAGCGTTAAGGAAAGTTAAATGGAACAGAGGAGACTGAGGTTTGGGGCTTAGCATAGTTTTCATTTGAAAAACAACTAAAAATAGCACTTCTTTCTGAGCAGAACTTGTCTTTGTGTGTGGGCTCAAAGTCATAGCTGTTTCCATTCCCGATGAAGGAATTTTTTGGGACTCTGAGCTCCTGTTTGCAATAGAAGGCCAACAGAGATAGGGGAGAATGAGCTCATTTCTATTTTGGTTTATACCTCATCGTAATTCTGAACTGTTTTCCAGCGGCAGAATACTTTTGTTGGTGCATGAGGCAGGCAGCGAACAGGTTGGTTTGTTCTGACTGCACTCCGAACTTGCAGACCTGGCTGTTACGAACAATGCGTGCGTGTTATGACCGACGTCCTGGGAGGAGGCACCGTCCCCAGCGCCTTCGGGTGACCTGAAGCTCCTATCGCACAGCCTGGTGCTCAGGCAGGGCCTCCTTCACCTGCGCAGATGCTCCTCCGGCTCCCCTCCCAGGGCTTTGCTTGCTACAGGACCGAATCCTTTCCCCATGGCTTCCCATCGCGTTTGAATAGCTATTTAATATGCCTTTCAAATATCTGTTGTAGAGGGATGCTTAATTCAAAATGGCAGGGACAAAAAAGGCTCCTGACTGCTTGCATTGTTAATTTTTGTTATGGCTTCACTTCAGACACGAGGACTTTAAGTAGGATAGGCTGCATCAGGTCGCTGAACGGAGTAACTGGTACTAGCACGAGGAATTTTTATCAAGATAATCACATCTATACTACAACTTGTGCCAGCGCTACTTTGTCAAGTAGAGTTGGAGTCAGTCACCTACCACAAGCTGCCAAAGGCAGCCCACAGATAGATTTTGAATGGCATCCAGGGAGTGCAGATACAACCCGGGGTGTCGGGAGCTGTGTTTCCTCAGGGAGGCTCCTGCAGTCCAGCCTCAGCAAGAACTGGGAGGCGTCACCCCGTGCAGACACGAGATGATGCTGGGCAGGTCATCGGGGACACTGAGACTGCGTGACACCAGCACCTCCTGGCTCCTGCTAAGTTTTTACTAGCAGGAATTAACTGCAAAAATAAAATCACAGCCAGACACACTAGCCCTAAATGGTTGCTGACTACTGAGGTGGGGAGTATGATTTTTTTGCACGTTCCTGACCATGATGGAAATACTTTCAAGTGTGGCACAGCCCTCGGAGAACATGGTCTGCTCTTTCATGCTCCTGTCGCTTCAGGGGGAGGCCTGTTTACCTCAGCTTGGGAAGCATCAGGTTAGAAGGGAGGGGGAAGAAAGCAAAATGTCATTCTGGAAGATGCCCAAACTCTTCCCATGTTCACTAGATGATCTGTAAAATAATTGGACCTGCAAATCATTGGCTAATGCTTCAGATTGCAAGCTCAGTAGGATTTGGCAGAAGAAAAAGTCTTCAAAATGTGCCAGCAACGCACAAGAACACTATTTATTACCCACGTGTTTTTGCAAAACCACTTCACTAAGTAACAGAATGCATAACCTCACTGCAAACAAACATACACTGGTTTTCCAGTACACAGATGTGCAAGAAACAACAATCTAATTATCCTTACTCTAATTAAAGAGAATTCCATTAACTCATTCAGAAAGTTACTACAACAAGAAGGCAACTGCACAATAATACAACGTCTTAGTGCAAAGGCAGATCTCCAGCTCTCTTCAACAACACGAAGCTGAATTACTGCAATGCCTCTCACCTGACAACAAACTCACGGGAAGAGTCAAAAAGAAAATCTCTCATGCCAGCAAGGAAGCAGCCAGGGCTCATTTTCCTCTGATCTTCAGGTACACGGTGATCTGGTAATCAATCCTACACTGCTGTTCCCAAAAGCACGTCTCGGATAACCTGTGCCCTTTGGCCACTGCTCACTAGAGCTGCAGCGAAAGGACTCTGTGACGTGCCCCCGCGGAGCCACTGCTGCGACCTCCCGCAGACCAGGAAGAGCCAGAAAGGAGCAGGGCTGGCAGCTTTCCAAGCGGTGCACAGTAAGCAGAGCGGTAACTTGGCGAAAAAGCTTTTACGCATCCTCTGGTTGAAGCAGAGGCTTGTGAGAGACAGTCACGCCCGACCCTCACACTTCTACCCCTCAGCTAGCCAGCAGCACAAAGCAGAGCCTGTGCGAGGCTTAACGAACGTGCAGCCATTCTAAAAATGTGCAATACCAAAATAAGGAGCTACACTGAAGTTTGGCAACCACTTTTCTCTCACGTTTATTGATATTACACCTTGCTGTCCCACAGCCTTGCCTTTTGAGAAAAAGGATCGTAGGGAATTCTGCTTTCCCCTGATGTAAACATATTACTCTCTGGTAAAGAACATGGAAAACTGTTTCCTCTTGCCTGAGGAATGAGCTGAAGCAGGCTTCGGTCCTGCAAGGGACGTGTAAACTCAAACCTTTACTTTTAGTGAGACTTTGCCCATGAGAAAGGAAATCCCTGTGCAAGGCTGAAGGCTGTAGGTGTGCTCACGTGAATCAGATTTCAGGACTGGGCTTGTAAACAGTGCTTCAATTATGCTGGACTGCTTTACCTGCACTGATGGCAGGCAATGCCAGGTTTTCCTAGCTTTGTTGCAGGTCTGTTCTGTGGAACAGACTCTTATTTTCATAGTATTTCTCAAAATACTAAAACACATACTTAGTATTTTATTGTTAATTGCATTTTTATGGGAAAAAAAAAAAAACTCTTAACGCCAGAGTTTACATTAGGTGCAGCTCTGCCCATGGTGTTGTTTACACATTTTGGTTGTTCTTGTATGGCTATGTCACAAACTTCCTATGTTAAATGGAAAGGGAGATTTAGGAAGCCTCTGCGTGCACGTGTGTGTGTGTCCATATGCGTGCACCACGTGGCATTGTTTTGCTTCGCAAGCAGAACGGGGGCTTTAAAATGATGATGCATTTGCTCTTACCACATGCATAGCTGACGTTAAGGTATTTTGTCACTCCAGGTAGGCACGGACTTCCAAAATCCCGGCTAGTGACAACGATTTTGCATCTCTGTTTCCCATAACACCTTTTTGATAAAACTTCCAGCGCTGAGTAAGACAAACAGTCTGAAAGAAAAATACATACAATAAATACACAACACTGGTGTTATCAGAAGTGATAGCTGCTACATGCGTGACTAGAGATACAAATCTGCTATTGATTTCAGGCACACGTTTGCCTAAGCAGGATTTCAGAATTAAATATTAAGATTTGTCAGTGCAAGGAAGTCAGCTGCAATGAAAACGTGAACTTGCAGCAAGCTAGCTACCTCATGCTGACTTCCAGGTGCGTACTACAGTTGCAGTAAATTCATGCCAAGCTCCAAACGAGATGCCCAGTATAAGATCTCTATGTTCCCTTCATGATGACTTGGAAAAAATAAGCACATCCAAATAGCTCTCCATCTATTCCATCTCAAGATGAGTGTGCAAATCAAGGGAGGTGCAACACTGTTTGCAGGTCTTTGTCTTGGTCCCTGGGTTACTGATTTGACTGGATGCCTCATTTCAGTTCAAGTCAGGTGAGATCAATTTTTGTGTGTTGCAACAGCCAGGGCTACAGTGAAGCTCGGTGTATTAAAGGTAGCTTTTGATTTATTATGACTGGCGCTGGTAGGAGCCGTTCTGCCGTGGCAAAGAGGTCAAAATGGGCTCAATATTTAACCACGGAAACATCTGGCTTCTTCCTCCCACAGCAAATTCCAGGCTGTTCTAGTAAGGCTGCCACCAAGGGCCAAGTTTGCATGCCTAAAGCAACCTCAACGGCATCAACACTGCACTGCCTTCATGCCCTAATTACATGAGGTAACCCACACCATTTTCAAAGCAGCCTAAACTACCCCTGACTTTGTGCGGACCAAGAGAGTCCAGATCGCTGAACCTCTCCCTGCGGACTGAGCAAAACGCATCTGCCGTGTGTGAAAACCTGGCTTGCTAACATCTGCACTTGGAGTTCGGACTTCTTTATTCAAGACTTAGGCCTTCTACCACAATTTATAAAAGAATAAAACTTGGTTAGTAGGATTTTGCACTGAAGCTGAAATTCTGAGCGTGGGAAAGTGTGTGTGTCAGACAAACTTTAAAAAATCTGCTTTAAAAAAAGAAAGAATGTCTCTGTGATTAAATTCCCAGTATCCACATGTGCTAAACTCCAAACCACAAAGCAAAAACACTGCTTAGTTTTGGTTTCTAAACAACGTATGCAGAAATGACAAGTCTGGGGTAAGTTCTACTCTTCTGAAGCCGTCTGCTTCCAGTCAGTGTTACCTCACACATTTGGTGACTTTCTGTGGATGATGGACATTTCTCACTCTAGTCTTCTGAGGCAAGGACACTCTCAAGGACTACAAACATGTTCCTCTGGGCACTAAAACAGTCCTTCTTCCGATAATAAAACTCAGACAAGGATGGCATCTTGTCACCTTCCAACTGCTGAAGCTCCTTTGTGCCTCTTTAGGGGAAGGAGAAACAAGTGTTTGCAAAGACACTCCAAAGGTTCCCCAAATCAGTCTGGTTTGAAAAGAAAGAGGAGGTTTGAGACTAGAGTTGTTGACAAAGACAAGTGGCATTCAATATGTGAAAATGGGGCAGATTTGTGTTTCTTAGAGCCAATTTCCTGACACCAGCATGAAGTCAGTCACATACTGGAGCGGAGCCATCAGGAGATACTGGGCTGATCTGTTTCTTTGGCAAAGGGTTTGCAGGTTACCTTTGGACACGGATTTTTGGGAGAGCAACTCTTCCTTTGTCTTTTCAGAGACCTGAAATCCTAATGTCCGTGTGTCCTGGGAGGCTGCTGGGCAGGCAGGGAAGGCTGACCTAAAATATTCAGTAGTTCTGATTAAGTAACTTAGCTGTTTTAGTTTACTCCCTGGCGATTTTAGAGGAGTAAGGATATATTTGGGTGGACATTTTAGGCAGCCAAGTAGCTTATTTTGGCAAGTATGAAAACAACTGAAGAATATCAGGAGGAATTATCTGATGATTCATAAACGAATGGCTTGGGAGCACAGCAGCAATCTGGCAAACTGAATCATGTTTTCCACAAAATTTCCTGCCCTGGGAGCAACTCACAGTGTCTTAAAAAACAGGAGGCTGTTGTGCTGATGGTTTTCTACAAATTCAGTGATACAGTGAGTAACCTGTTTCATTCTGCCTTTGGTAGATGTTTCCTCATGTTTCTGTCGGAGTTAATAGCTCCTTATCATCTATATTCATGTTGGATTTGGCTCCCCTACCTGAGGACCCAGTCGTCATATGCCTGCAGGCTCTTGGCAGGCCAGTTTTTGGATATCTTCCCAAGGCTTGCCTGGTGTCACAGGTGAGTAAATGCAAGGCTGGCTTGCTTCTGCAGGACAGCAGAGAAGTTAACAGGAAAGATCTATAACAAAAAAGTCCTTATTTAACAGCTTCCTATGGTCTACCAAGATTTGGCTTTTATTGATTCAGTCAAAAAGTGCTCAATTTTTTTCCCTCTGGTTTATGTGCGTCCTTCCTATCTCCCCACTAGCTCTCCCGGCAGCTACGATGCTAGCTGAGCAATGAGTTCAGCTCGGAGGAATTCTGTGTACTCAGTACCGAAGGCCACTTTTTCAACATCTTGCAGCTTCATCTGTACAATCTCCCACAAGCAGACATTAGAGAAGTGCATCTGTGCCGAAGTCAGAGGAATCAGTGTGTGCTGAAGGGACGTCCAAGCTAGTTTCAGCCACACTTGCTTGGGGTCTCACAGCAATCCAGCTGCAGCAACACAGAGCTCATGCTAGGAAGAACTTGTCCTTCCTCCTCGTCAAGCACCTTATTGCGGTGTCTGAATGAGAGGATTCAGTCAGTGCTGTGCTTTGAGTAAATGAGTGAATGGCCCCACTGAGCGGTCATGAAGAAATCACAAATCAGGAGATGAACATAAAAATGCAACGTATCTTTTTTCTGAATATCTAAGTGAGCTACACATATGTTTATGGGGCTTGCTAATTTGGCACTGTATGTTTAAAATAAACTGCCTCTTGAAAGGCACTTTCCCAGCGTGCTAGAAGGCTGGTGGCGTCCACCAGCAGTGGCAGAAAAGGCAGCAATGTGTGGCTGAGAAAACACTCCGTTCTTCACACTTTTCTCCCAAAGTTGCCTGCTGCACACCAAGACTGTTGGTGGATCTTTTGAACGCAGACACTTGTATGGATGGTATGGAGATACGGGTGTCAAGAAGAGGTTCTTAACGCAGTAACAAACTATCAAATCTGACTGCAGCTATTTAACAGTTAGAGTAGAAAGCCTTGTTTCTGGACGAAAGGCTCTTTCAGCTCCCTCATTAGCTTTGTTTAGGAAAGTTTTGGCATGCAAATGACACACCATAAATCATGCAAGCTTTAATGAGAAGCAATTTGTCTTCTGATTTCTTAAGGCTTCTCTCAATGCAGACTTCTCCCTTTCTTTCCACCCTGCCACACAAGACCTGCAGGTGATGGAGCCGCCAGAGCTGGCCTGAGCATCTTGTGCCAAGCTCTGGCAACAGAGTCCTGTCATACCCTGTCCAAACATTACTAATTGCTGTCTTCTCCCACATCATTATGCACAGGGTGAGCCTCAAGACGTGGTGGGTAGGAGATGTGCCTCAAACGTAGATCCACATGGCACGAAAAGCAATGTACTGGTGAAGGACCAGGGCACTCAAAAGAGGAATCCCTCCACAGTTTGTCACTGGGGCGCAGCCGCTTCTTGCTTTCATCCCAAACTGCTGGCTTGCGGTGCTTTGTGCTTTCTGGGCTGTGCCCACCCGCAGAAGAATAAGGAGCTCGCTTTTAAAATCAACTGAAAGCAAAGATTTCACACTACCAAATTGAGGTGGCTTGTGCTTTGTGGAGCCCAAGTATCAGTTCTGGGGATGCGAAATGACAAGGGGAAACTATGGAGTTTGGAGCAAGCTATGGCTGCAGACTCGTAAAGAAAGTTACCATAATAATATGGTAATTTATGCAAGAGCATGGCACACAGGGTCCTGCCTATGCATCAGAAAAGGACCATCTGCACCACTGATTCTAGCAAAACTACACAATATCATCAACAGCACTGAGGAAAAGTGTTGCTGACACCTTTAGATTCCAGGTCCAAGTACTGTCAGTAAATAAGAAAGTACGATACACTAAAAACACTACTCACTGCCAGCACAGGCCGTTCCTTAGAAGCGAGTACAGCACCGAGGCTTTCTGAAAAGCTGCACCCTCTCTCTCCCTCTCACTGCAGTGCCTGTCGTGAGGCCCTTGTAAGCCTGCATGAGATTAGCCCATTGCTTGGTGTTACTTACAAGCGGCTCTGAGTTCAGAATTCAGTCTGTAAGTATTTTGCAGGAAAAAAGAACCACAACTGGTCTTTCTCTCCTTCTTGCACATGCATATACACAGAGAGGGGGATCCATCTGCCGGGACAAACACTGAGGGCAAGAGACAAGCGGAGCCCCACGCTCACTGGTGGCAGCAGGAACCAGACTTCCTCTGCTCAAACGCTCGTCGAGTTGTTTCGCACCATTGGGGTCTGCATGTACACAGGCAGGAGTTCCCTGGGTTAGTTTAGACTCAAGTGCCAACTGTACTTTCCCAAACAGTTCAAAAATCTAAACTAGAAAGTTTAAACTATACACAAGAAAACCCCTGAATTGCTGGTAAAGAAAACATTAATGGATGAAGTGATGAGTGTTTGAGCATGCTTCAAGCAACTTCAAACAGCTGCTCAGCAAAACATGACCTTCCCTGTTCATCTCAGCAGAAAGTTAACCGGACTCTAAAAATGGTTACTGCTCTCTTCTTCCCTTCAAGCAATCGCTTCTCATCCTGCCACTGCTTTGAACACCGTCTCTCTTTGGGGACCTTTGTCTTGACAAGAGTGTTTGGGGCCAAGGGGTGCAATGGCTCCTACTGGCACCTCTGGGGGACCAAAACACCTCCTAAGCTTCCCAGTTTGCTCAGGCTGACATGGACAAGGAGCTTTTTGTATCTGATGTTTGCACACAGAATGAGCTGAATTAAGGATTTTTGTGTTAGAAGCAAAATTGAACAATTTTATCCTTACTTTTGCACCCACAAAATTCAGTTGAATGTTGCCCCCCACACCCACAGTGGCAAGGCACTAGTGGCAGAAGCTGCACAGGGAGATGTGAACGTACCCCACATTCCTAAGCCCTGGTCCTGCTACAGAGCAGCACCTCTGCATCCACCCCACTCACACCATCCCTCTGCCTTCACAGCTGGAGCACACCTGCTCTTTCATGGTATCCCAGTAAGAGGTTCTACGCTGTGTTACTGAAATAACTGCTCCACAGCCTCAGGCTTCTTCCATTCAGGAGCCTGCCATTTGCACAACTGCCCACAGGGCTTGTGTTTGAGATCGGTTCCACAGTTAGCTAGTAAATACATGCTAAGCAGATCACGCTCAGGAACAGAATGGCATACCCAGGCCTTGAACTAGCGATACTTGCAGTCTAGAAAGGACTTTGTCACCTTCTCTTTAGCAGCTCTGAGCTACAAGTTCTTGCCTCTTCCCCCAGCAGAGGACTGGGCTCAGCGTTTCTGTGAATTGACTAAGTGCTCTTTGAAGTGTACTTCAATATTCAGCACTTCCTAAGTTTTGGCCAGCTTAGATGGCTTGTGTTTTATGGCACCTAGAAGCCTATAGCTAGCATGACCCTAATAACTTCAAGTGTATAAGCATTTCTGGATCTGCCTAGAGCTGTTTGTACCTTGACTTCATTCACATCTGCTCTCAAGAGTCTTATACAAAGGACCGGCTCACCCTAGGAGGAGTATGTATCTCTTAGTAAGAGGAAGAAACCAAAAGCTTTTCAATCACTGTTAGCAAATAAGAGCTGTGGGCCCTTTGAATTGTCCACAATACTGTTAAAAAAAAAAAAAGAAAAAAGAAACAAAAGGAATCACAGTCTCACAAAATACTGTTGTATAACAAAATCATGACGCCTTCTTGGGCTGGAAGGAACCCATGGGATTTTGGAAATCTCTCCTTCTTGCCTTGCTAACACCCCTTTTTAGCTGAATGCCACTTCACCGGGAAGAGGGGATTAGGACAAAACCCAGCCCCAGGGTACATCACGCTGCTGTGCAAACTGTGATGAGAATGAGCCTGAATTCTCTACCTCCCCAAAAGTGGGAACAGGTAAAGAGAGGGCTGCGCTGGAAAGGGCCCTGCCTTCCAGCAACGAAGATATGCACTTCAGGGCTCTGCCCATCATTACTGCTCGAGGAAGCTCACATCTGGCCAGCCAGTGCACATCCAGGTGAAAGTTCTGGGGAGGACATTTTAGCGTTCTAGCTTGCAAGCTGCAGCTAGAGCCGACCCACTACCAAGTACTTTCATGTATTAACAAGAGTAATTTATGATTTGAGAAGTGTTTGTTGACCCGAATCTTCCTTGTACTCTCTATGGTTACCTGTTCTGGCACAACTCTTCAGCTTACTTCGGCCAATAAATTTTCTCTTTCCTCATGCACATGTTAGTACAAATATAAAAGAGATAATATGTCAGAAAAGGCAACAACTCATACGAGAACAAACTGCTGCGGTTTCCTGCTTTGGTGCTGGGCACAATAGATTCCTCTAAGCAGAACCATCTGCTACAAAACTGCACCCAAAAATTTTTTCATGTTCTTGTGACGATTTTGATAATCTCAGTAAAATAGGGAAATTACTTTCTGTAAATTCTGTACAGTCTCAACAGTGCCAGTCATTTGAACAGCTGCAGAAGAAGCAGGACACTGCTTGGCATTTTTTATTTTCCTGCAAAGATCCAGAAATCTTATAACAGAAATAATTCCCCTGTGCTTCAATGAACCCTGCTACTCATAGTAGGAGCTTACTTTGCAGAATAAAGTTTTTCCTGAAGGCAAAAATTTCTTAAAATGCTTGGAGACAAATTTTATGCACTGTCCTTTAAAGTGTGCAATGGTGGCCGCTCATTGGAACAAACGGCCCTGACAACAAGTCAGAGAGCAAGATCAGAGACATGTAAAAATACCGTATTTCAGTTTAATGGTGAAAGTGATAAAAAACTGGAAAAATGTTTTATAGGAAATTTCACATTCACTGACAAATCCTCCCCCTGCCCCAAAATGCACTGAACAAGATAAGTTGTTCTAAGTGCAGCTTTTTATTTCTGGTCATTTTTAACAAAAGCGAGAGCTTTGGGAATGAAGGATGCACATTACACATATAATTATGTATCAGTCTTGGGAATGAAGCAGTGCTGTCCTATCAACTGTGTACCACAGTAAAGAGTTTCTTATATTCAGTAGTTCAAACCCTTACCCAGATTCAAATCTTCTTTTTATCCAAATCGGAGCAGGGACTTGAACATATGTTTCCCATAACCCGTCCTGCGTGGGCTTTTTGGTTGGCATTGTCTCATGCTAAAGTTGTTCCACCACCTAGTGTAAGCAAGACTTCACTAGACCAGAGGACAACTCTACTGTAAAGGCTTTATCTAGCAGGGACGACACCATGATGCCATTGCTCTTCTGCCTCCTCTTATTGAAAATGGCACCTAAGTTACTTAAGTTACTTTATTAAACTGGCTCAGAAAACTAGTTCCAACAGGAATTAGTCATGCTAAATGTTGAGCTGAGGCTCAGGTTTCTGCAAGTGCTCCAAGGCCACACAGATATCACCAATACCAGAGATGGATTTATATACTCTATTTCCTATGTGGAGAAGTGCCTTTACGCTACAGAAATTCTATGTCTTCCCGTGTTCCCTTTGCAGCAAAGCTCTGAAAATCTGTCAGCTGATCTGATAGACTGTTCACAGAAAAGTAGTAATTCAGAACACATCTGTCTCAGTCCAGAGGTGCTGTTTGTCATTAAGTGCTGGTCAGCTATATTACATGTAACACGAGGTCACCAAAAACTAGAGAAGTATGTAATTAATTCAAAACCCAGTACTCCCAGCAGGGCCATATCCAGTATGGATAGATGTAAAACTCTTTAGCTCAACAGAGACTTCCTACACATACCATTAGGACCTACAGATGACTTCGCTTCTGCATAGTACTAAGAAACACCTCACAGTTTCCCTGTGATGCAGTGAAAGCAACGGAAAGGCTCAAGCACTGACTTTCGGCTGAGATGCACAAATGTGGGTAGAAACAACAACCAGATGTGTGCTGGAGCAGACTTAGCTTTTGGTGCAAATATATACACGTATCTGGACTCTGATTCAGGAATGCATAGCAGCTGGAGTAAGTTTCCTAAATTGCCTCAAATCATTAAAATAACGTTGACATTCAAATTACTGATGCCTTCTCTGAGAGAAAGGTACACAGGCATTTAAAAAGTCTAATCATGCACCCACCCACATCTGTCTGTGCTTAAATAACCATATAAATAAGATTCAAGCTTGAGATGGATAGATCTAGAGTCAGCTGGATTTGGCTCCTAAGTGCTAAGTCTTTTGTGATAACTGAATGTGTATTCCCAAGCCACACAGGTGCTTTTGAAAATTATACTCACTGCAGAGGGTTACTGGCACCATGGAGGAAGAGGCCATGCACTTTCATTAAGTAATGGGAAATCTATATGAGGATCTACCCTCTATGGATCTACCCTGTGTTTGTCTCAGGTTTTGTGCCCACTCCTATTACCACAGTTTTAGGTTGCTTTACAGAACACAAGAGCAGCAACAGCCAGGGTGTGGCTCAAGAGCTGCTCCTATGCAGGGGTCCACAGCAGAGAGTTGGTTGCTGTTGCAAACTCTTTCTCTATTTATACTGGGAAACTTTATCCAGTGAGAAGGGTTTGCAGTATTTTGATCTGTGAACTGTAAGTACTGATATTATAGGCAAGCAAGCGACTTCCAGAGGTGAATAAAGTGCAAGAAATAAGTATGGTGGCAGCCCTTCTCAATCATCTGAGCTATCATTGCTCTGCTTTGAGTCACACACCAAGGCCATCATCATGAAAGATGTACGGGTCTGTCAGAATCCTGCTAAAATGTTTCCTCTACAGAACAGATGTGCATAGCTAAAGTCTGTGTGAAGGACCACACAAGACAGCCAGTGCGAAACGTAGACCTGGCAATTTTAAAGAGATTCTTGTCTAAGGACACATTAAAATTTTCAGCCAATATATTTTTAATATCTATGCAACTAAATAGAAACACTGGCTTGCAGACAAATGGCTTTTAAGACTAATTATTGATCTCTTCTTGTTGTGCAGAGATGCTTCTTATAGATTTCACTTGTACCGTGTTTCTTAGGAGTAAAGCTCAGCCTTTGCAGAGGGCTGGCATCAGTCAAACAAGGCCTTCCCTGGGTGGTATTAAGGGATGTGGACAGCACATCTATCTTGTGCTGACCTTCTCCACGTCATGGGAATTAACTTTCATGCCTTCAATGTCAACCACTGATCATATTATTCATACAAGCACCAAGCACCCTCACAAGCACACATTGCGAAATGTCTAAATTTATAGCAGCAACAAGGGAGTCGTCAGTCAGTCATTATCACCATTATCACCAGCTCAGACTATAGGTTGAAGTCAATGACTGGTTATTGATGCAGACCATACAACTACTTACGATGTTTTGGGTTCTTTTTCCTATTCGAAAGGGAACGGCCTGTGTGTGGAAGTGTTCACAGTCTGTGATCAAAGTAACGTTAATATTATATCAACGTTAATATATTGATTACATATTAATTACTAATATAGTGACATTAATATTATATATTGATATACATATTGGGATGCACCTGTATTAATAAATGAGCAGTGAGACGGGATGTTTCTGACACTGCAACAGTGCTCCACTCTGGTAAGTACAGTCCTTGCACTCTTCTGATGCCAACAGCATCCTCCCAACAACTCCCCATCACAGCTGAGGAGCTCGTGTAGGCCAGGGCACAGCCCCAAGAAGCAGTCTGCATGCAGTCATCCTGCTTTGGAGGGTAAGCGTTGAGTACTACATACATAGGCTGTTCCTGCCTGCTGGAATCTGTGCCACAGAGAAGTCCCAGATACATCTGGTTTACTAATACACTACTATAGTCTTGGAGTCTGGTCATACAACAGCACCTGAAGCAATGGCCCCTGACCTATGGACCTTATCTTTACAGTCTGCATTTCAGGCAAGGAAGAGCCAGCAGAAACAGAGGTCAGACTAGAAGGTAAGACAAGGTGTCATGACACTTGCATTGCCTAATCATTGTCAGAAGTTGGAGGAAGAAGAGAGGCAAACAGCTGATATTTGGTATACACCACCTAAGTTCAAGACAGCCAACAGAACTAGATTTTTTTATGTTAACCATACTAAGGACTGATTAACTACATCAAGGTTTATTACGCTGCTGCATTTCTTACTCTACGTTTCTCCCTTGTTCTGGGCAATTTGTTTGAGCTTCAGAAATAATCTCTCTTACGTTTCATCCGCTGGTGCTTCGAAAGTGCCATTGCCCCTGCACCTGAAGTTTTCTTCCCATCCGCTTCCCCCCTTCTCTGTCCACCCACTTGGAGAAGGTCTACCAACAGCATAAAAACATACCAAAGGGGGGGACGTGCTCCACTTCTGTCGAGCAGACATTCTCTTCGTGTGCCCATCTGCCATAGGTGGCAGAGTAGATGATCAGGAACTTGGACTCCTGACAGTGGAGTTTCAGTTCCTGGTTTTCACATGCTGATTTGGTTTTGTATTCAGCTAAAACAGAAGCAAACAACAATATGGTAGGATGAGGCAATTTACTCAGCTGGACTCTTAATAGCAAATAGCAGCATGACAGAAAACAGCTCTTCTGCATGTTCTGTTGCGAGTGATATGTGGCACTACTACAACCAGAGACAAAGCCAACAGCAAAGTGGAGTGTCTCCTCCAACTGAATTGTTCCCGTATGACTATCTAAAGCCTCCAGCTCCTTTTTGAAAAGAATTACAAAGTTAACTTTTGCCAATCTCCTCTCCCAGTGGAACAGCATCCCCCCTGCCCGCCCGATTTCCTGGCCTGCTTTCCACCGCCGCTCAGTAGGAGAAGCCTCATCCTTTCCTTTTGTCTCTGCTGGGACAATGTTGCATTCTACGCCTACTTCAGATGCCCGCCTGAGCGCTGAGAGCCTCCAACCACTCATCAATCATGGGGACGGCTGGCATCACCCAGTGCCACTGCGTACAGCACTGAGCGAGCGCCGAAGAATGGGAGGCACAAAGGCACGGGGACAGGCTGTGTACCAGGAGCCAGACAGCGCACTCAGCTATATTTGCACGGCTCCACCAAGGTCAGTGGGTTTCCCGGGGCGTGACTATCCAGCAAGGGCTCATTCGAAAGTTTTGCTGACACAGCAACGTGAATCAGGAGCCTGAGAAAAATACACCCCTTCCCTTTCTCAGTTGGCACAGGCACACTGGCAGGGCGCTCAGAACGGAGGTGGGGAAGCCAGTGAGACTGTCTTCCAGACAGCACGGTCTGACCCTGCCAGGGAACTGGTTAAAATCTGCCATCAGGCCAAGGAGGTCTCTTGTTGGCCTAAGCAGCCACTCCGCTTGCAGCATTTTACCACCTAAGTCTTCCTGGTCTAGGTACGGTGGCAAAGCTTTTACTGCAGATAAGGCCAGGGAGAAGAGTTTATTCTGCTCCAATTTTTTGTCCTTCAAAAATGTGAAAACAGGAAAAGGAGGTTCCTGAGCTGAGCAGGAGAAAAGGGAAACCTTATTGTTACTGAGTAGTATCCCTGCGAGTGGAGTGTGGGTGTTGGTGCTAGGGGAACTGAAGAGAGAACCCCCCATCTATTCAATAAAGAAAACATTATTGTTTAATTTAGAATAGAACGGATTAAAAAATGACTTAATGATCTTAGTAATAGTCCAGTTTCTTCCATCTGAGCTCATCAGCAGTCAGAAGTTGAAGTCTAAAAAGAATGATTTTAAAAAATACTTGACCTGCTGCAGATTGTTACTTCTGCAGAAGCACCCACCACACCATACGCCCATGAGGATCAGGCCAAGAAAACAGCAGCTCTGACCCAAGGGCTGACAGCCTAAATCGGGGCTCTGTGTCTGGCTGTGCTCCATGGTTGCTGGAGAGGCTATGGAAGTACAGACAACAGAAAAAGACATGCAAGTGGTCCAAGACAAAGGTAAGAATACAACAGAGACCTCTGCAGCAATACAGGAAAATACAATATTTCTAAATAGACGAAAAACTAAGGGATTCAGGCAACTGCTTAAGAGGCCACTTAAAGGCAAGGAGATCGTAAAATATACTTAAAATTTATACTCAAGTGATTTCCTGAATACGGCTGTTTTCCACAGCCAGCCCTAACAATATTGGTATCTTACCTACAAATCTATTTTTCTGTTACATGAAATCACGTAATTTGCACTGAAATTCAGTTCTGAAGGCAGCACTTGCTATTAAATACAGTTTTCACTAGCTTTTGTAAAATCCAGATTACAGAGAATACTATATATTCGAAGTAGTTTATAAATAAAAATATTAGGCAGCTTATAAAAGTAACAAACAGGATCCCAATCCGTTTTTGATTAGTAAAAAGAGACTTCAAATGACACAGACACAGCTATGGTATTCAAATGTATCTACTATTAATAATGCAATAATTGTAATATGTAAAAAAAAAATCTTTAAAATATAATAAAACAGATTATTAAAATGTTAAATTTCAGACATCTTTTTCCCCTGATGACTGGCCCATTAATTCTCCCTGGGAGTTCTTGTTTCGGTGCTTTGCCAAAGGTAACACCTGCCTACTCCATTCCCGCATCTCTGACTTCAATACTCTGCATAAACTGGCCCTTCAGTTTGCTTGCCCCCCCTGTTCCTATTCCACCAGTGATATTTATCTTAATGCTCCAATTAAAGAAAATCTCTTTTGTGCCTTCTCCTTTAGTTGTGGGATGGTATTCCCGAGTTGGCTGCTGAACCTACCCATAAATCATCATTCAACTATTTTCTTTGGGACCTATTTCAGCCACACTGGGGATCAGCTGCCAGAAAAAGCTGAGGCCCCGGGCTACTGAGGCTTGTTCTCATATACAAGAAAAACAATTAAGAAACAACAGTAAATGAAACCTCATGATGATTGTCTTAATCTTTCTTACACTTTTCTCATGTTTAGAAAGTGCATTCTCTTTGAGGCAGGATTTGTCTCTTTACATATCAACATCAATTACCTGCAAAGAATACAGGCGATTCTGCAATGAAATTTTGTAATAAAAGTTAGCCACGCACGTGTATTCTCTGACCATTATTCTCTAAATGGGAGGTTGTAACAGAGTGTTCCTCATTATGATATCTTCTTCATCATTTGGATCCTTAGCCCAAGCATCTGTTTTTGCTGTTCAGCTCTATCTTTCTAATATGACATTATCATTGCCACCTCTTTGAAAATAATTTCCAAAACATTTTTCCTTTCTAGTCTGATGCCTGACATCTGACTGCCAAACTACACTGGTCATTAAACTGGCAGCAAGCACAATGAAGTTGCAAACACAATGGAGAGCTAAGGTAAAGCAGAAAAAAACAATTTGCTATTAATCTAAGAGTCTCAAAACTTCACATGGATTTATGCAAAGCCTTGTGCAGTGGCATTTTAACCAAAACAAACAAGAAAACACACACAAAAACACATTTGCCTGATGTGGATTACTTACTAGGTTTGCATTTAAAGGAGACAAGGAGGAATTTAGTGGTCCCTGGACACAGATCAGGTCCAAAAACCCGACTATTGACAAGGAGTTGGCAGGATCTCAGGTTCTGGCATTCATCCAGTACTTTCTAGAACAACGGGCAAAAAGGATAGGCTTGAAAACAAGGTATGAAGCTATACAGCAACAAGAACACTTAGTTGTACTTCATTCTATACAGGAGAGAAATCATTCCTTCACAACTTTTTTTCTATAAACATGTAAGAAACATCTGTATCACTGAACTTAAGCCACATCTCTACTGGACTTTGAGTCGCAGCCAAGTTTATGGGAACACATTCATCTCAGCGATGCCCGTGGCAAATTAGGATGTTACCAATTTGCTGCTGTTTGTCACTTTTCCCTCTGTCCCCAGTGGGTGGGCCAGATCTGGTGGTGCCTGGGACTCCCCGAAGGGCCCACAGCAAGTGAGAATGCGCTCAGCCTCCAGCCTCTTCACTGATGTGCCTGAGGCACTCACACGCTCCTAATAGCATTTATGGGAGTGCCATGGCCAGGTGAAGCGTGGTAACTCAAAAAGATGTCTTTTTAACCATTTCATCTTGACCTACTTAAGTTTACCTGATCATGCTCTGTAATACCTTCACCTGAAAGAGTTCTAACTAATGACTTGGTGTTCTTAGTGATGCTTCAACACAACCCCAGCTTTAAGACATATGTAGGACCTCCTGCTTAAGGCGCACTTCCTTCTTGCTTGTAGTTATCAGATATTTACTTGACTCCCCACTTGAACAAACTGCAGAATTGGTTTGATCGGATAGCACAGATGTGCCTGTCTATCCTAAGCCTGCTTGTCCTTTTTTTTTTTTTTAACTACTGTTCTAAGGCCATATCTACTCCAGCCCAGAAATACACCACGGTTCTTACTGTGCTGCTTCACTGGGAGTCGCAACAGAGGACAATACAAAGGTGGGCAGTGTTATACATAAAGGGTCACGTGGGCCCTCTCCAAGTCCAGTGAAAAGACTGAGCACTCCTAGTGCTCACATTAGTGTTCCCACTTCATCAGTGGTTTTGGAGCTGTGGCTATAGAAAATAAAAGACATTGCCCAAGATGCGTTTGAGTCCAGTTTTTAACACAGTCATGAGCCAAAGCACCTAAAAAAACCCCCCAGTTTAAATGCAGCAGTATACTTACGAAATTCCTATTCACCTTCAAAGCCCAGTTCAGAGAAGGCTTTCTATACACTATTTTTGGAAAGTCTGTGTTATTGTGCTGAGGATTCTTGATGTTCAAAATCACAGCAGACCGTGATAAGGAGGGTGTTATCTCTGGGTCACCCCGTTCTTAACAGGAGTAACTGTAAGATACCATTTTCTGATAGTTTTAGGTGTTCCCGTAAAATCTATGGGAATTTTTGCCTTGTTTCTCATCAGAAGGGGTCTCAGTCATACCCAGAGGCCAAATCAGAAATTTATCACTGTAATAGCACAAGCTGCACTCTTGCTTCCAGGCTGAGAGAGCTGGCAGCAGCTGAATCTCTCCTGCCATCCCTGGAAGCCGTCCCTCCCAAGCAGAAATGATACACACTGGCAGCACACTGCAGTGATCCTGTAACACTCTTGCCTTTTTGTTCGCATTGGTAGAAGAGGACTTGTATCCAACACTTTTCAAGCATTAAGTGCACTCGAAAGAATTTAAAAGGGAAGGAAAAGCACAGCAGACTTAATTTTATCCGTCAATTCTTCTTCTACAGAGTTAGAAGCCAAACAAATAACTCCTTCTTAATTGGGAGTGTTCTGGAACAGGCCAGTGAAAGAGAGTTACATCTTTAGCAAGTGGAGATAGCTGTACCCTGCTGAGTCACCTTCTGTTTGCACCTGAGCTGCATCATCTTCTGTGCATCTATTTGTATTTTCTCCTACTTAATGCAAACGGCAGTCGCATTTTCTATCATGCTGCTGTGCAAAAACACACAACCACAAAAGCAAACAACGATACTCGTAATGAGATAGCACTGTGCTGTTAACATCTCGAGACAGATCAAACTTTGCAGTGATCTTTTTAATAGGAGGGCACTGTAAAAATTGCCTCTTATGCTTCCTCCCAACTGCAGGGTAGCATCACACCCGATTATGCAGACTGCAGATGCAGTTCCAAAGAGAAGGGGAGGAGGGATGAGGTCACTGGTGCTCTTTTCTAAGAAATCAGTTTACAGGATGTGTCTCTTCTCCTTGACAGAACCGGAATTCCCTGAGATGCAGAGCATTTGTATCTCTTGTTCGTGGCCTCGTCAAAATGCTTTCATGCCTTTGATCAGTGACAGTGCCTGAATGATGATGATAGTTTATACAACAGTTATCCCATGCTGTGCTTATTACATTCAAGGGAAAAAACTGCCCATGGAGACCTCACAAAGGCACTCACAAGCCCAAAATAATCCTTGGTGTCACTTTGCTGCAGTCAGTAAAATGACATCAAGGATGCATCTGGATTACTGTTTTTGGTGGAGAGCTGTACTTTCACATGGCCCATAGGTCATGTCTGGAACGTCTTTAGAAGTTGCAGTACAGCATGGGCAAGCCACAGTTATAAAACTGCCCTCATCTTGTTTCTGAAGTGAGGATATTACCGCCAAACCACTCTGTAAAACTCTTCAAGTCGTTCGCAGTGGGAACAGACATTCCCTGTTGTCAAGATGCAATGTGTCAGCTGCAAGCACAAATGTTCCAAGCTTCATCAAAGCTTCTATAGAGCATTTACAACATCTTCACCAACATAACATGTTCAGATTCCACTGACTACTCATTTTTGCAATGATTTACTGAATTTGGTACAACACTGGGCATCTTCACTATGACGAAACAAACCTTTGACAGCAGCATAAGTCAGACCTTCTAAGCCGTGTTACAAAAGTCTCCACAGCAGAAAGTAATAATTTATGAAGTATAGATCATTTTAAGCTACACCTAAGCAGGCCCAGCAAACAAACCATAGGATATTACTGATACAACTCACGTATTCATGGAAATGCAGGTATCTGCAGAAGTGCTTAGGATCTGCTGTTTAGCTGTCATGGTGCCTGTTCAGTGAGCGAAGACAGGCATAGAACAAGCCAAACACCAACCAGAATGACATCTTATTCAGTGGATTTGTAACCCAGCTCCGTCAAATGTTTGTATCCTCTCCTGTGGACAAGGAGGGCCTGTGTGATGGATTAAGACTGGTCTGCTCAGTCATGACCAGCCCTTGATTAGAAGACAATTGATTATTTCAGGGAGCTTTGAGAATGGAGTTTCCAAAGCAAGGCTTAACAAACTAGAAGGCAATCTACAAAGCTTTCACAATGCTACAGCAATATCCTGTTGGCCAGACAAATTCTTTCAGTTGTATTACTTTTCATGGTAAACTGACATGGACACGACGTCATTTCATTCAACATTGTCAACACTTGCCATTTTCACACAGCATAGCTCACCACATGGAAATGGTCAAAAACATTCTGTGTGTAAGTACCTTTATAACGTGCGATACCTGCAAAGAGGTGGGTGCCACACAGTTTATGGGTTCTCTCATCCCGGTTTCAGGCTCCCGAGTACTACACATGTGGTAGTCTTGCCCATAAAATGCTGACTGAACACTTATTGTTGAATGCCGAGGACAGTGCAGACTCAAATGTTCCCCATCGCAGGCATAGGCAGTATGATTTTGCAGAAGTTTGGTTAGGTAACCTAGAAAATATTCAGCTCTGTTACAACTAGCACAGGAAATTACAAGCTTGTTAGATAATAAGAAAAAAAACACAACCAGTCTCTGGAAAGGGCACTGCAGTCAAGGTTATACGTATGGCCCGCTGCCATACCACATGGTTCTGTGAATGGGTCAACCTTTATGTGCTAGTAACACTCAGGTCTGCAAAACAAGAGGTCGCGTGGCAGTGAGTGAGAGCCCTACCAGCACTCCAGCAGCGGCACTGTGTTGGAGATGTCATTTCACAGACAATAAATGTCCTCAGGCCCTTGCCAGTCGTGGCGGTTAAGAACCCCAGGGTGTGTTTGCAGAAGTCGCAAGGGCTATTACTTGGGTTTTTGGTCTAGACTCTTGCATTCCAGCTGGCTAAAGTACTCCTTACACCTCGTCTTAAACTGATGCTTTGCACTTCTGGGCTCCTAGGCAGTTGTGTTTCCCCCAAGTGATAATAAAAGTGATTCACTCTGTATCACTGAATCAGATGCTAGGATAGCAGAGGAAAGGTCGTCCATAAGTGCTGGACACTGTAGGTGCTGGTCAGGAACCCAGAAATAAGATACATAGAATTTTGTATTTGCTACAGAGTTTGTCGGTATTACCAGGAGAGGGAGAGGTAGGATCTGTATGCAGCTGTCCGCCTGTACCACCCGTTTGCATCTTCTACTAAGTCCATGAATAGCAGAGCTAATGACAGCTGGGTTTCTGATTTGTATTTCACCATGTGTTGCCTCTTTAGCCAAGATTTTTGTTATCATCACAAATATTTATAAATTTAATCTCCTACTGTCCTCCCCTCTGTTCTGCAGAATACTTTAATAGAAACATGCAGGCTGCTACCTTTGACCACTGCACATCAGCCATTGTGATGGGAAACTATTAGGGGTAATTTAATTCAAAGACTTCCCTCACCTATACTTATGCATCTTTGGTATCTCTACCACTCCGTCACACTTGATTGAAATCTACCTTTAAGCAGAGAAGGTTTGTGGGTGAAGGGGAAGAAGAGGTGTGAGGGACAGGAGAGATAAAGGATACAAAATACCAGTCTACAGATGAAGCAATATCCTTCCTCATCCCTCATCCATAATCAGATGGAAATTAGACCCAAACCCACTTTTTTTCCTCCCATGAGTTTTATGACAACCCGACATACTACAGTCAAAGCAAATCTGTTTCTTAGTTCTTCCACAATGAGCCAACCTTTTTATTAATGTGGATACAATAACCATATTTGAATAGTTTCCTTATTCTTATACCGGCATTACATTCTGTGTAATTCTCTCTAAAATCAAATGTCAACTTCTAGAACACCAAGTTCATCCACATTTCAGTAAAAAAACCCCAACAGAATTCTCCAAATTCAACATATTAAGTAATGAGAAAGAACTAAAAGCTTCCACTGATTTGAGAGAAGATTTTTAGAAGTTTTAAAACTGACACTATGATTGCACATGAATCTTTCTAATTTCCAAAATTATAATTTTCTTATCTTCGCCTCTTTTCCAAACATATAATTTGTCTAATTAAAGACAAAAGCTAGTATCTTCTTCTCAGAAGTCTTGCTCACCCCACTGCGGTGACAGCAACATTATCTCTGTTAAGTATTATGGGGGAAAAAAACCCCAAACAAAACCACATTTTTGTGCTTTGGTGGCTGAATCAGAACTAGAATGACAATTTTTTTGTAAAATTAAAACAAAAATTAGTTTTGTCAAAGAAAATATTGAGAGTTTGCTCATGTCATTTAATTTTCACGCTTTTTGTCTTTTTTAAAACTTTAACCAAAGACAAGCAATTAAAAATGTTTTTAAATAGAAATTTAAGTATTCCAAGTAAATGATATGAAAACAAAATATTTCAGTTCTCTGACATCTTTTCCAGCTCCAGTTGCGCAACTAGATAGGAAAAATCAGCTCCCTTGCCAGTTACTAAGTCTGGAGAAAGGAGAAGCCTGCTCCACTACTGTCTTTGCTGTTCCTCATCTACCGCCCAAGAGAGGACAGGGGTCAGCTACATGCCCCTTCCAGTGTAGCAAACATGTAGGTGAGTTCCTCATTCCATTAAACTCTGTCTAAGCACTGGCACTAACGCCAAGATGGAGAGAATTTCTTGCCCTGTATTTGCAGTCTAGACCTGAAGGAGACCAGCCCAGCAGAAATCCCTGCGAATTCTCACAGGTTAAAAACAAACAAACAAACAAACAACAACAACAAATCCATCCTCTACATTTTCTGTGTAATTGAGATCACAAATAACTGAGCTTTCCTGCCAGAGCCACTCCTCTGTCAGCGTGCTCCTGAAAGGTGCTGAATATTGCCAGGAAAATGGGCCGAATGCCCAACTGCGCCCAAGTGACTCTGCTACGGTCCGACGCTGTGCGGGGGCCTCCAGCAGCATTTACTGCCGCTGAATGCCTTTGACATTGCCATCACTGCATAAAGGGCCACAGTGTATAAAGAGTGCTCAGCCCGACGTGAGTTGTGGGCACTCAACACCTTGAAAGATTTAGCCCGATATTTGTAATCATTTCAGTTCTTCAGGTTTTAAATTACTTGCAGCCAAGAGAGCTGTATACAAAACAGCCCAGTATTCCCTAAAGAATATCAGCTATGTTGTGATTTGGATGAGTTCCCTGGCATCTTAACTGCTACTTTGATCCTGAAAATTCCTAGTCCAGTATCTAAGCACCTTCCTCCAACAACTGCAACTATTCAATCCTTTAAAAAAATGCCTTTATAAAAAACTTGCTCCGATTCTGTACAAGCAATATGGTTCACTTGTAAAAATGGTGTTAGATGGACTGGTGAAATAAGACATTGTGCTTTCCTGGCTTCCAAGCAGCATTTAAAGTGACTCTGCTGTTATTGAAATCCCTGTGTATTTGCATGCAATGAAAGATAAAAATAGTAATGGAAACTGGCTGAAACCTAATGTTCCCCGGTAAGAGAAGTGGTGACGTACCACTTCTGAATCGCTCATCTCACGCGGCAGGCCACGTCAACCTGCATTTTTTGTTACCACACACAGACTGCGCAGACACAGGTGGAGCGGTCAGCCCTTTGCGGAGAGCAGGTGCCAGCCGGCCAGCTCAGAGCCCACGCCAAAAAGGGATTCCCATGCCAAAAGTCACAATTTCCTCTTGCTTCTTCCCTGAAAAACTCCAGCGTCTTTCCTCTCCTCGTGATGGCCCTCCTCACGCACAGACCCGCTGCCTGCCCTGCGCTCGGCAAGGCAATAAAGTTTCCCCAGCGGCTGCCGCCTCTCGCGTCGGTCCGGGAGCGGTGCTTGCGCAGGAGGGAGCAGCTTCCCGTTGCTTTCCCACCTTTCCTGGGCAGCGTGGCCTTGCAGTCACTCTGGTAGAAAGCTTCATCTTCTTGAGACCATGAGTATCCCCACATTGTTTACCCAATTCTGTACAGAAACGCACTTCCCTCGAGGCAGTAAATTTCGCTGAACAACAATGTAAGGTTAGGGCAAAAATATGTTCTTATCTCTACGATTAATAACAGCCGTGATTACCAGGAGAGAGGGCATTGTAACGGTTGAATGGGTCTGTCACTCTTTCTGAGGCACGCTTCCTTTTCTGCATTTCTCTCGACTGGCGCAATTAAATCAGGTCATCCAAAATAGACAGCGGGGTTGTGTCACCGTCCAAGTCAGACAGCAGGACTGTGTCACTTGCAGGCACCGGCCCAGCACATCGCCTGGGCTACAGGCACTTCAGGGCACTATTTGTTGTTCAGAACCTCTTGGCTTGTGTTTGTTTAATTAACCAGTATGTTAGTTGCGAAATCTGAGAATTTTTTTTTTTTTTAATATCTAATATGGGAGCTAGAGGCTGTGCCTGGACTACAGCACACCTCTTAGTCCTGGTCCCCTGCTTGCTAGGGAGGTACTTGCTAGCTCCTCTGGGGCCAGCACATGAGGAGATTCCCTCCCCCTGGAAGCAGGGCACAGGGAGGGCTGGAGCATAGCCATAGCTTGCCCCAGCGTGGATGGAGTCAGGTCACGGCTGTGCGTGCGCCTGGACTGAGAAACCAAAAGACTGGTGAGTTACGGGGTTTTGTACCCTGAGCATACAGAATCTTAAGCAGACCCTAAAAAAGACCTTTAAGGTCTTCAAGGTTTTAAAGGTTTTCAAGCTAATGTTGTTTTTTTCCTCTTTGTTTTCTGGGCTGTTTGGTGATGGAAAGGGGTTGATGTTTAGCTATTGCAATCACTTTTTCAACTGTTACTCTGCACTGAGGAGGACTACGGATTTCCTCTTTCCCCAAATTAATAAATGTGAATCTTCTTTAGAACAATACAAAACTTTTTAAAAAAAAGTCAACTATTGGGAGAACGGTCTAAATCAGAAAAACTTGGCCATACTGCCAAGTGTCCCGATAATATCTCCATGCCTCTGTGTGAAAGCCTCACTAGGAGCTTTCCCATTTATCCAAGACACACATCCATAAGCAATGTATGGGGTGCCCTGCATACAAAATCATCTACAAGACGTTACAGACTGGCTCAGAAGTTAAGCCTGAATCGTCCGGCAATAAATAGATCCCATTGATTTGAAGGCCAGAAGGTATCATCCCACCCAACTGTCTGCATAACCCAGACTACTCACTCATTGTAATTTTTTTGCTGAGACTCAAAACAGCAATGCAGAATCCAAGCGTAATCCTTTCTTCCAGAATTAGCCAAATTAGTCACAGCATCCACTGAGTAGAGAAAGAGCTTCAGCTAAAAAAACACAGCACCAGAAGAATACACAAAACACTGAGGCTGAGCAGCTGAACAAAGCTTTAAGCCTTACTGATCACTTCTTGTTGCAAAGGAGGACCAATAAACTGTAATAACAATGACAGACAAAAATAACTGGCTTAAGAGAGTAAAGGTTGTAAATAGATGCCTCTTTGTCTGAAAGAGAGCTCTTAAAATGCTCTAGTTCATATACTCAGCATCTGTTCCTAGCATTGTAATTGTTACGAACCTAAAGGTATGAAAACCCAGACAGAAATTTTTTTTTTTCTTTTAAAAACATTGAAAACTTGAGAACGTAGGAAGTTTCAGTTTAAAAAGGTATGACTGCCAAAAACCTGGAAGTGGTCAGCGAAGAGACGTGTTATGTCACCCACATATGGCACAAGACAGCGGCGGGTATTCAAATTCGCTGGATTCATCCCTCATGGTGGAGAACGCGAGCACAAGGCCATAAGGTCCTTTTTCAGTTGTCAGCATCAGACTGCAGAAATGTGTATATTCTGTCCAGCCTCACTACACTGGCATAAACCTCACCATATGGAAGCAGCAAGAAGAACAGCATTTCAAGCTGTGAGTCTAATGCCTAACACCTATTAAATGCAATCTCAGCACTGACTGATGTAACGTCGTTTTGGCAAGAGAGCAGCTTTGCAATGCAATATTTTTAGAGCCTGAAGCCGAGTAGCACGCAGCCTACGAGGATTCTGAGAGTCGGGCCTTCATATATGGATTTAGTAGTATTATTTCCTGTGCATCATTCAATCTAGCTTAATTAGCACAGCAATTAGCTAGCTTGTTTTAAAAACATACAAATAAATTTTAGATCAACATAGATTGAGATAGCACACTTACTGTTGTGGGAGTCCCAGAAGGATAATACATTCGGTAAATCTACATCAGCTCCCACAGTCTTCTGAAGAAATTGTGCCAACAGGCATTAAAAATACACAAGCAAGACTGGCAAGTCTGAAGGAAGAGATCTCATGCGGTGATAACAGAATTGTTGATAAACTCTACTACAAACACCTTTAGCAGCATCAATCTGATATTTATTGACATTTGGGATCCAGCTGCAGTCCTTCTCCAGCAGTATTTTCTCCCTTGGTTTGTGATGGAAGCATTGAAGAGAAATTAACCCCCCCAAGTTTCTTCCTCCATCCCCTCTGCCATCCCCTCCACTGGTCTCTAGAGGCAGCTACGCCACAGACTATGCTGTTCAGGGCTACTGCATAAGCACTGCTTTCAGAGCCGGGCTGCGTGTGTGCTTATTTGGCTCTGTTCACAGAAGCCAGAATCTGCCTCTTGTAATTCTCGTCAGTCTCTTACCTCAGCCGTCTGCAAGCTCTTTCTGTGGCAGCTCTTTTTCAGAATTAGTAATCGTGACAGAGGGCAAAACGTTATCCAAGTAAAGACACCATTTCTAAAATTCACAACACTATGTTTCTCACCCCATCATTTTATTCTTTTTCATCCAAGTGCCTTGTAAGCATACTGTTTGAGTCATTTTAACGAGACTCAGTCTTACAGTCTTTTCTCAATAAAAGACACTCTTAGGCAGAAGCACTGTTTATTCTACTTGCTGTTCAGAAATGAGCATAAGAGCTTCACTCAGCAGATACACCTAAAAATCCATACTTGCTTAATATATGCTTTTTTCACCAAATCACAAAATGGTCAGGGTTGGAAGGGACCTCTGGGGATCACCTAGCCCAATCCCCCTGCCGAAGCAGGGTCACCTACAGCAGGCTGCACAGGACTTTGTCCAGGCGGGTCTTGAATATCTCCAGAGAAGGAGACTCCACAACCTCTCTGGG
>Ga0065711_1001341_pt1 | contig 88925 bp, 50 predicted proteins | sample Hoacrofraction12_FD_59098 | JGI IMG/M metagenome (GOLD analysis project Ga0065711, IMG submission 59098) | Hoatzin crop microbial communities from Cojedes, Venezuela - Epithelial fraction 12 v2 (version 2) | ecosystem: Host-associated > Birds > Digestive system > Esophagus > Crop | place... | reverse complement strand
CCCCCCCCCCCGGCCTTCTTTTTTTTGTTTTGAATGCAAAAGTATGATCAATAAGTTGCTGAAATAGCAAGTTTGTCTCTGAATACATAAATTGCAAAAATTGATATGAATAAATCTGCAAGTAACACACTGAGTGTGGCACATTTTCTCAAAAAGAAGCCCTGCGCTGGGTTCCTGTGCTTTCCAGGAGGTGGTGTCATTACACATAGCCAGGAACATCTGCAAACCCCCGTCTTCTTTGGTGTGAGCTGAATGGAAGCATGACCTCCTGTTCCTTGCCATGAACCTTGAGTTCACACTCATATTTTACATGTTACAGGAAGCCACAGCTCACCCCAGGGGTGCTGCAAACAGAATCTCGTAAGCCAGATGCAACACTGCTTCTTAAGGCACCTGAAGGAGCTGTATTCTTCATTCAAAAGCTTACATACTAGTAGCTTAAGGTCACTTCAGCTTTTGTAAAGAGCGGGACAAAACCAGGAATGCTTACAGGGCTGGGTTGTCAGCAGGGTAGCAGAGGGATTACAAGGAACCTGTGACTCTGCCTCTTTCTGCCTTTACTGGTAGTTTTTTTGTGTGTGAACAAGTGCCATACAACAGATTGAGGCTGGTATAAAGGCCTGGGACTGTGCAAGAGCACCCCGCTGAGCCTCAGCTGTGCTTGCAATTAGCAATAGGCATGAAATGATTATTGTTGTGGTGGCTGATGGCAATCTGAAGTGACAAGTTTTATGGGGGAAGTTGTAGTAGGGATGTTCAGCAAGTTTCTGCAAACCATTAATCGAAGGCTGCAGCACAGTTTAGTCAAAGCTATTTTATGTCATTCCAAAGGTCTCACAAGGATGCTGAAAGAATATTTTTCTGCTCTCAGTACCTTGGAATGGAGTTTTTCTAGGTCAGGGATTCTTTACTGCCCTATTTAGTGTCAAAAATACCCATTTGCCTCAAATTAGCAGAAAGCTTGTAGTTAAGGGCTAGAGATTAGGCATACAAAATTACTCAGCAGGTGACTGCTGGGTGGATTTGGGGGTTGAGAAGTCTTTAAAACTGACTACAAGACATTATATACTTCTGACAAAAGAACATAGTAATCCTACCTGCTTGCTTTAACCACTGTTGTTTGTCTATTATTATGTGCTTTAATGCTCATAAGAGCAAAACTACTGGTGATACTACTCAATTACCATAGTAACTCTCCCCTATGACCTCTCATTTCAGTACTCGCTTGCCAACCAGAACCAATCCAAGCAGGGCAAATCTATTTAAAACGGTGACACACACTGCACAAGGAGGCTCCGAACGCCGGCTGGCTCCCTCTCTTTGTCCGGAACGCGGACTTGTTTTGAAATGCTGAAAGGCAGCTTTGAAATGAACCCTTGAATTCAAGGTGTCTCAAAGGTGAGGGACTGGATGCCGGGCGGCTGCCTCTGCAGCATCCCCGCGCCAGCCAGCACGGAGCGAGGGGACCGCAGAGGTGGGGAGGAAGAGAGGAACGTGCTGACCGTAAGTCTTATTTCCCAGAGGAAAACTGAACCTGCTCTCAGGCAACAGCCCTCTCTCAAAGAGACTCGATCAGCCAGGAAAAAAAAAAAAAGAATTAAAAAATTACTGACTCTTTGCATCTGGTGTTTGCCTCCCCGTCCAAGGGCCCAGAAGCTCAGCTGGTGGAAAGCACAGTGGGGCTGTGCTGATTTACAACTGCTGACAGTACGTGACAGCCGACAGGGCCACGTCCATCCCCATCCCGGGTGGCTCCGAGATCAAATTCGGTATTCGGCGTTGTCACACGCACCCATGGCAGCCACCTCCCCACGGCAGGTGCCATCTCCGCAGGGAAGGCAGGGATGCAGCCACCGCAGCTCGGCACCGCGCTTTCCGGGGACCAGCTCTGCGCACGCAGCTGCCAGCGTTGCGGCGAGGCTTCCTCGGCGGACGGGAGCAGGAGCTCTCCTGGTGCAGTCTGCCCGCCCGAGGGACCGTGCTCCTGCCTCTGCTCGTGGCGCGCCCTGCACGCAGCCGCAGCCGGGTCTGCACGCGTGGTGCTGGCTGCAGGCCTGCAACCCAAAGCCCAGGCTGCTCAGCGGCAGTCACGCAAGGACTGCTTTTGTCCTTCTGGTCTTCTGTGGCCACCAAGGTGTTCCTCTTCAGCTTCTCTCAGTGCTTCTTGTGCTGTTGATCCCAGGCAGTCATTGCAATTACGAAAACTTGATAAAGACAGTAAGCATGAAGAATAGAGCCTCATGGCCAATGCAGTTTCCTACTCTTTTCTTTAAAAAAAAAAAAAGAGGAAAAAAAAAAAAGAGACATTCCCAGCAAGCCCGAACGTACCCGGCAGTGTACACAGTCCCAGTTTGAGAGCCTCCTCCGAAGGCCAGCTCAGCTGGGATGCTGAATGTGGATGGGAGCGGTGGGGGGACGAAGTGTGTCTCCTGCCCTGCTTCCAGCCTGTGCTAGTGAGGGTCTTGGCCAGGCTGCCAGAGTTGAGCCCCGTCTGTTTCTCAGGCCGTGTTTCGGAAACCCGGGCTTTGTTTGCTGCAGGAGATGACGTGCCATTCCCCAGGCTGACCCACAACCAGGAGAGTGGGGAAAGAGCGGGAACAGGGCCTTGGTGACACAAGTCTGTCTGAAACTCTTGAGCTAAGCGAGGAGGTGGTGGCCCTGGAGGAGGACGTGGCACAGCTGAGGTAGGTGAAGAGCCGTGGTTCCTCAAGCACAAATGTAGTTCTGGTCCCTGGTGTCGCCGAGCAGACAGGGATAGACCTTCTGCCGCACAGTGAAGAAGGAAGAGGCACATCTCTGCCTTGCAAGCATACGTTTCCTCGATGGCAAGTGGAGACCTGCCCACGCAGCCATCCCCATCCCACGTGTTCATCAACTCTTCTTCCCACTACTCAACAAAAGCCATCCTCTGTGCCGGGTATCACTCCACGGCACCAGAAGAGCCATCCTGAGGGCCAGCCCAAGGGCCATCCAAAGGGCCATCCTGAGGCAGCTCCGCATTTTGAGCTACAAAACCTCCTCCAGAGCAGAGGGCCAAACCTGCAGCGGGGTCAAGGGCTTGGCCCCACAGGCAAAGAGCATCTGGCTCGGTTGTGTCCCAGCCATGGCCACGGTTCACATCAGTAATAACCCCACGACTCTCTCAATTTACACCTGAGGAGGATTTGGCCCGTTCCTCCCAGCCTGGCAGGGGCCAAGGCTCAGGGGACCGAGTACTGCATCTCTGTGAGGGCCTGGCTTTTCCACAAGCAGAGGGATCGGTGTGACATTGCCCACGTTACAGAAATGAAGTTTAGCGGCTGAGGATCTAGGAGCGCACAGCTAACCAGAAAATAAGCAATGAGTTAATATCACAGGCATTGATCAGCTAGTCTTACAATTAATGCTTCCAATAAAAAAAAAAGCTCCCCTTTTTTATTCAACAGAATAAGAAATTAAACACTTGTGGGCTCATTCTAAAGAATGAATGAAATTGAATAAGCTACCTAGCACTTGAGATTCCCAGCGAGTGCTTGAATAGAGCAAACCTCCTGAGTTGAATGGATTGCCTTTTGGGACCAATTTGTCTCTTTTCACTCTTTATTCCTCCTTTTTTGCTGACAGATGTACAAAGGCGGAACTGCGCTGTGCAGCTTAGCTACATGCACCCACAGCAGCTGTCACTTTTGTCGAGCAAGTTAATCAAGCAAATGCCACCATATCCCACTTTCTATAAGGAACAACATGTTATAGACAGTAGTCTTGGGAGACAGGGAGGGAGGGAGAGAGACTTTATTTTAACTTTGAGTAGCTGGTATTTTTTTTCCCCTCTGTGTGTAAAAAAAAAAAAAGGGGGGAAAAAAAAAAAAGCAGCTAAACCTGGTAGCACAAGCTGACACTTTTGTTTTCCCATAGAACAAATATTTAATATGATTTCAACTTTAATTTGTACTAGAGCGAGAGCTGTCCAGTTTTAATTAAATTTAAGGGACTTCAGGGACACAGTTAAAAAAGAAATGGAAGCTTTTTGTTTGCGTTAACGCTTGTTGATAATAATATATTGATTGTCAATTGCTAAGCCCCAAAGATTAGTGTAGTAAATACTATTATCTGAATGCCACAAGTGAAGTGCTAGCTTCCCGTCCCCGCTTTTTCCTTTGTGAGGCAGTTTGAATCACTGGTTGTTATTTATACATTTTCTTTGATAAAACCAACTTGTGTGGCTGATTTTTTTTTAAACCCTGCCTCATTAAGTGCATAATAGCATTTACGTGTGGGGCTTTCTGCTTTTTAGCCTTTCAAGCTTAAGCTTATATTCCTCTCTCACAACCATGTTTCAAAACTGGGGATGTTCACAAACAATTGGATACACACCAATATTGTATATATCAGATGCTCTCTTGCTACTGCCAAAGACTGGAAAATAACAGAACATTATCCGCAAAGAGTAAATAAATAGTTATCGTCCTGCTACGCTGCCACACACCAGATAATAACACTGTCTGTTCATTAGGTAGCTTTTCTAGTGCACGTCATTCTTTAAGTGCATATACTCGCGTTAGGTATGCAAAAGCCGACATCAAAAGCAGGTCTTTTGGTGTAGCTCCATGGAGCACACACCAGCGAAGCGCTGAGAGGGCTCCGGGCAGCCCTCAGTTTGCTGTTAGAAAGGTAATTTCCCCCCGAAATTCACACCATTTTGAAAGTATTTTCTCTTTCAGAAAATAAATCTAAGTTTTGGTAACAGATTGCGGTGTGCTAATTTAACTTCTCCACGGGGTCTTCGGCTCGGTGTGTTCAGAAACTGAGCGCACACATGGGAAGCGTCTGGGACACGGGAACCCTTCGCCAGACTCCGGACGCTGCGCTTGCACCTCGCCCGCACCAGCAAATCCCCCACCAGCCGTGCTTGGCAGGGCTCTGCCGACGCCTGGGCAAGCCGTGCGCACAAGAGGCAACCTGACCCTCGTTTGCTGAATTAAGCCTTTCTATTAAACTCTACAGTAAATGTTGGAGGTCCAGTAAAGTGCTAACAATTTAATAAAAACCCTCTAAAACACGAGGGTCTTTTTTCTCCAAATAAAATGTATGACTTTATTTTACCATAGCCCTGTGAATCTGTCTGGTCTCCCAGGTCACACTCGCACTGAGCTATTACTGAAATAAACGGCTGCAGTATTTTTTCCTGGGATTTTCTGCATCACTATAATGCTATCACTGCAAGTACACACAGTGTATTCTTCAACATCTACCCCAGTGCTGTGATTTCTGGATGCTTTTTACTCTGTTTTATATTCCTTAACTATGAAATTTCATTCACATTGACAATGTAGCTACACAAGGAAGTTACAAAGTCAAAGGGGCTTGATATTAAAATAATTTGTATTATTATTTAATAAAGTCACGGTCCCAGCGTTGCCTAATAGGGTTAAGCTGCTAGCCAGAGCGACTCATCATCTGTCTAGGATGCAAATGGCATCACCGAATTACATTATCTTCCCCCCCTCCCTTCCCTTCTCAAAAATAAACCACAAAAAAAACTTTGAATCGCATAAGAGCTATGCCTTCAAACAGGGAAGAGGATTCAGAACGAACGCTGAAACGCAGACCCAGGCACACCGAAGTGCCGCACGCTTTTTGCAGTACATATGGTACCTGAGATCACCCACTGTTCGGGGATCTGGGCAATGGGGTGCGCCCAGGCTGGCGCTTCACCCTTAATTGGCTTGGAGCTGGACCCGAGGGGGCTCGGCAGGTCCGTGCCGCGGGTGTTAATGGGAGGCAGGCGCGGGACTCCTTCCCAGCCGGTGCGGGTGGGATCGCACACATTCCCCGCTCGCCAAAAGGGCACAGCTCGCCCTGCACGCTCCTCGCTGCACATTTCTCCCCGCTCTTGATGTTATTCATAGGAGGATCGACATCGCTCATGCCAGCGGGGCCGAGGTCCCCAGCAAATAAAGATGCCCAAGAAGATCTCTAACACTCTGTGCTTTCAGTGCTGCGCAAAGTCAGTGAACACCTACACGTGTTTTGTGCAGCTGCAACTCCACACGCTGCGGTGGGTGCCGGTTTGTTTACTCTGCCCGTCGGTGGCTTTGCGGACAGTCCCTGCGCTCTTCTCACACAAGCAAAGGTTTCCCTCGGCAGGTACACAGCCAGACGGTGACAGAAAGGGACCTGCAGATGATACGGCACCTTCACCGGACGAGGAACAACTCTGCTGCTGGGGATGCAACGGCTTGTACTTACTCAGGCATTTCCAAGCTGTATGTCAGGGTGATCTACCTTGCTAGCCAGATGCCAAAACCTCTGCCTAGGCAAAAAGCCACACACTGACATCCCTGGCAGAGGTGAGGGCAGGGCAGCCCTGGGGACGAGCCACAGGCAGGACGCGCCGATGTCTCCCTGCGCCTTCTCTCCTGGGAAGCAGATCTCACTAAAAGAGCTACTGCAACACTGGCTCATCCTCTCCCACACCAGGGATGCCCCGGCCCCAGCGTGCCAGGGTTTGCTGTGAGCAAACACCTACGCCAGCCCGCGCGCCGGCCATCGCCGCATACAGCCCAGCCACGTGCTCTGAGGGGGGCAAAGCCCTCGAGCCATGTGCTGGTCAGGGCTGGGCGGAGGGCAGCGGGCAGCGGGAACAGTGGGAGGGAGACCTGCACGGAAGCAGCTATTTATCTACGGCAGGGTGCAGGGGGGACGCAGTGGCCAATGCTCACAGTGATCTGGAAAGGAAGCCCACTAATGCTGGTCCGGGCAGCACGTCTAACTTCTCTCTCATCCACAACATCCTAAACTGGGGACACCCTGTCCAGGTTTGCAGGCTGAGAGCCTCAGTGGGTGCCTCTTTTCCCCTGAGACAGGACGGCCTCAATCCTCAGGCACCGCATTATACAGCCGCAAAAAACCCTGCCTTTCGGGTAACCTCTCCGGGCTACGCGCAGCCCTGAGCTGGCAGACCCTGCCCTTCCAGGGTGTGCTGGTTCACAGCATCCCACGTGCCCGCACGCAGAGCACTGAGCTCGTCCTGGGGCCCTGGGGACAAAGTCTGGTTGGCTCTGGGTGCTGGGCCCTCTCTGCCTTGGCTGTAGACACAGCTCAGCCAAGCGCACAGCGCTTGCTGGGAATTGTCAAATAAAACCTCCAAAAACCTGCTGCTTTGCAGGATTTTGCAGACCTCGGTTTTCCTATACGAAAGAGCTTCTGCATAAAAAAGAAATAAAGGCGCATGTGCACACACACACACACAACCACTTCTGTATGGATGCTTGTTCTCAAATACTTTTTTTAACTTTCAAAACATTCTCTGCTTATTTCCATGTTTCAAAAAAAGAAATAAAGATGACATGTCAAAATCTGAGCTGCTATGTAAAGCAGCTGAGTAAAAACAACATCCACACCGCATGTTGCTTTTTTCCATCCCGATTCCAGCGCCCTGCGAGTGCAAGGCAGTGAGGGCGGAACTGGGTGCAGAGTTGCTCAGTAAGATGCAATACAGTAATGCACACTATGGAATACTTTAACTATAGTTGTTATCAGCCTGAATCAAAAGCTGCCACAAAGTGGGACTTGGTAGAGTTTAGCTGGCTCTTTTATAGCCTGCAAATTACAAAAAAAGGTAGCTAGAGGCTGCCTGGGTATCTCGGTCCTGAGCACGAGAGGGAGCATCTCCCCTGGTGTCATTCCTGGGGCTACACACCGGAGAAAATGCTCTCCCTGCCTGAGCCCTGCCAAGCATTTTTGAGCGCTGATATCACACATCCAGGGCGAGGTTTAAAGGAGCACCGGGAAAGGACAGAGCCGCAGATGAAGAGAACCGAAGTGACCTGCGACGGCTAATCTCGCACGCACCGCTGGCTGGCAGGGCAGCGGCAGCGATTGTGTGGGGCTGGGTCGCAGGGGGAGGAAAGGGAAAGGATTGCAGGCGCTGCTGGAAATCCGACAATTCATCATTGTCCGTGCAGCTCAAGTTTCTTTGGGCACAGGCCCTCCGCGTAGCCCCGAGGGAGGGAGCGAAGCGGCCGGCAGTGGGGGGCTTGGCCCCACGGCAGCCGTGCCCCGGGGCGGGCTGGGGGTCAGCCCCCCACACCTGCGTGCGCCAGGACGTCCTGGCCCTTCCCATGCTCCTCGCACCCCCAGACTCAGCTGGCACCCACCTGGGCTGGGGCTCACGGGCAACGCCAGCACCGTCGGGCTCTGCTTCATGACAGCCCACAAGATTGGAGCCGCAATTAGCTAAGGTGTCTTAAACGAAGCGGGAAGGCAGCTTCAGCTCAGAGCGTACTACGCAACGCGTACGCAGTTACACGCGTGCACAGGCAACTCCCGCTGCGGGAGTGGAGGGGCTGCTCCGAGAAAGGCTCTCTCTGGGCCGAGGATGCCTTGCTGCCTGCCGTACAGCACGGCGGCACCTCTGCCCCGAAACCCGCCGTGGCTACCCACGTCTGCCGGGAAATAACGCATCCTTCGCTTGGTGCCAGCCCTAAAACCAACATCTCCGACGCTCAGAAGCACTGTGCGGGTGATGTTCGCAAGCCTGCGCTGACCTTAACGTAACGGAGCAATCAGTCTGCCTTCTTACAATGATTAATGGCAAATCTCCTCTGGAAAAGAAATCAAATTAACTGTCTTCAACCAAATGTCTACTGGAACATGAAAAGCTGTTCCGATAAAGACATTTAGGAGGGAAAAAAAAACCCCTTACGAGCATGTAAAATCCAGTGATAGATCTAGGACTTATTTTATTAAGACTCTCCCTAAGATAAATTAAACGGAGCCTACTTAAAACAAGCACTTCAGGAAAGAAACCTTGCTGGGCAGCATGCAGGAGAGGCGGGAGGCCAACGCAAGTGCATGCTTGCTGCCACGTGAAGCTCTCCTATGGGAGTTAAAAAGGACGAGGGCTGGCTCCGAGGAGCCATGTCCGTGCTAAGCTCCGAGCGGGCGCGTGGGAAGAGAAAGCGGCTGCGGAACGACGGCGCGCGCTGTGGCCCCTCAGGACAGGGAGAATTTGTCCCTTCCTAGAAGATACACGGGTAATCGCCATCACGATTTTCCTTTTTTTTTTCCCCAGCAAAGGTCCCTGCAGTGGGACCGACCCCAGGTCAGGGTCCAAGCCCTGCTGAGCCCGCCAAGGGCTGCGGCAGCCTCTGCAGCAGAAGCCGCGCTGCTCCGGCTCTTCCAAAGATGCGCAGGGAGGAAAAAAGGAAAAAAAAGCAAGCTGCACTTCCTGGAGATCAATCTGCCTAATTGTCTTCATTTCACAACTCACTCGGGGAGGGGGGGAGAAAAAAAAAGCAAAACCCAAGGCAGAAGAAATAGCTCGGTGGAGGCCATATCAGGATGGGAGTGGGAGAGAGTTGGTGCCCTAATGAGCAGTCTAGCTGCGTAGGAGGGAAACAGGTTGTTGTCTGTCTCTGAGAAAGCGGTGAGCACGGCTGCGAGCAGATATTAGATGGGAGCCCGGCGCGCAGCCTGATATCCGTTCTTCCCCTGATCCTGCAACCCGTCCTCCTGTGAGTAATTCTAACTCACAGTGAGTAGCTCCACTGACTCACGACCAGGCTTTTGGGTTCGAGGAGGGGAAGGAGAAGGGAGGGTGAGAAGGGCTCTCTTGTGACATTTGATTGTGCCGTGCAAGGCTTACACTCTAGCGAGAAATGCCGTGATCCCGCAAGCACGCCTTGAAGGAGCTGCCAAAATTCAAGTGGGTAACCCCGCTGGAGGCAAAAGCTTGGATTTTCAGAATAAGCTAATGCCTAGGCGTCTTGCTGGATTAACTGATCTAGCTGTCAGTCTGTGTTTTGTAATTTTTCCTGCATGCTCAGGTGTGATATCAAGCTCGAAACCAACAGGTACAGAAAGGTACGCTATGGACCCTCCAGTAAACCTGTGAGCAGTGCTCAGTCAGGTTCCTGAAAATTTGTACAAGGATTTTGTTGAAGTCTGAGACTTGTACAGTGCCCTGCATCCTTATTAGTCAAGATTTCCAACATTCAGGAGTCAGCTACCAGCAAGGGCAGCCACCTTTGGAAATACTGCTGGGCTCTGGGCTGGGGGAAGGCTGCAACATCAGCCTTGGGGTATCACTGGGACTCCCAAAAAACCCAGCGGAGCTGAGCGTGAGGGACGGGACCTGGCACCAGAGCCCCAGCCAAGGGCTTGTGGCTGCCCGAGGGCGGTGGGAAGGAGATGCTGGCTCCTCTAACAACTGAGCCATGGCTTCTCCGTCACTGCCAAGAGAGGACCTGGGGCGACTGTCTCTCTGCTCCGAGGATGGCACCGGGCAGAGCAAAGCCCCAGTCTCCCCCACCACCCTCCCCGCTACGCCCGCCCGGACCCCACCGATCCCACCCCGCCGTGAAGACAAAGCGACCCGCCTCCGTCTCGCAGAAACGCAGGGGCTCGCTTTCTCGTTTCAGGAGCAAACACTCCGTCCGGTGCCCCGGCTGTGACACAGCCCTTCGAGGAAGCCGAACGCGCACACGGAGTGACGGTGAAGTGGTAAAACTGCCTTCTGCAAAAGGCCCGGTGGCCACCGCCACCCCAGCGGGCTGTATCGCTGCCTGATTAAGTTCTTACCAGGCTTTTTGGGCAAGGCAACCTTCCTGATCTGATAACTGCCAAGGACAAGCCAAATGCGCAGGGTCAATCTCTGCACATTTAATCCCCAGAAGGCAGATTAAGTGTATAATTGACCCATATAATCCATGTATCATCTCCAGCGAAATGTTTTCTATGTCCGGTTTAGGCAGACATGAGGCCCATAAGCAAGCGATCACAGACACAGCATTACCATTGCAGGGGATTTCATCAAAGTTAGAGATGGCTTTTTAATCACTGATCTCAGAGACTGCTAGATTTAAGCAGATGAACTAGCACTAAGCACATCTGTTTTAATCCTTATCTTCTACTCAGGCTGGTGTCTTCAAGAAGTACAAGGAGGAAAAAAATAAATTAATTTTTTTTTTTTTAGCTCCTTGCAATCTTAGGAGCTTCTCTTGGTGTTTTGATCTCTCATATCAAAAGCATGTTTTTGTTTTTTTCGGTAAGATATTGAATTAATCATCAGAGAGAAAAATGCCATCTGCGCTATTTAAGGACTGCATCAGGATGCTGGAATTCACAGGATCTTGGGGAGCTCACTCGACGTTCAGTAGCCTTTTGTGTACGTGCTACTCGCCTGTGGCTGGGGAGGAAATATCCTCGCTATGTTTCACATGAGTGTTTACCAATTTACGAGGAAGAAAGGTTGGCATTCACACTATCTACTAGTCAATCACAGGCTTTCTGGATCACATATGTTCTTACGGGTTGAAACCTATGCTGTGAGTATCTAAGGGTGTGTGTAAAGATATACACACGTACATATAACTTCCACCAAAGGGCACAAGCCTTACAAGTAAAACTCGCGCTGCCTTCAGACAAAATTATGCATGTGTAAACTCTGATCCTACAAAACTCTGTGTGTCCCGAGTCAAAGGAGACCCAAATTTTGCAGGATCAGTCTGAAGACGCGAGACCACTCTGAAGGTATTTTCCCATGTTTAATATCCACCTGCCTGCCTCTGCCTCCTCATTCCTACAAACAGTCACGTTCCGCATGCCAACTCTGCCCCCTTTCTGGGGAAAAAGTGATAAAATTCTGCTTTCTCTCAGGCCGTACACAGGGTTTGTGACCCTTCTGCACTGTGTGCAAAGTATCACAGTGGTTTAAATCCCAAAACCCCCAGCCACGCACGGGAACGCCGGCAGCGGATGCTACGATGCTATTCTCAAACTCTTCTGTTACCACTGCTCCCCACCAACGGGCCTTATTACTGTGTTTTAGCTTTAAATGTTATCAAATTAGTGAGCCAGGCCAAGTAAATAAGTCATGTTACTCTGCAGTAAACAGCACTGCCAAAAAGCTAGTTAGGTTTTGATTACCAGCAGAACTCCACGATCAATCTGTTCGTTCAATGATCCCAAGAATACAGATTTTTAAAATTAAGATGACTCTATTTCAGGGGGGTAAAAAAAAAACCCTGACTAATTCGCAGAATTAAGAGGATTAAAACACAGACCACACAGAAATATTACAATAATCTTTTGCAAACACCAGTATCTCCCATACAGCATAGCCCTGTTCTGCAGGTGCGAGCAGGGCACGCGATGCAGGGAGAGAGAGATGGTTCATGAGCTAAGAAATCATGGCAAATACCAAAAAAAGACACGTTAGCCCAGGTTCTGTTCGGAGACAAGCTAACGTGCTCCGCAGCCTCTGCTCCTGGGCAGAAACAAAGAGGGCAAATGACTGGAAACGCTGGGCAGGGCTGCGGAGAAATGCAGGGATTAGGAACATCCCGGGAGCTGCAGACCCCACCGAAGGCGCGATACGCAGCCTTGCACCGTGCACCTCTGCTCTGGCACCGCTCACGACGGCACAGCAAGGGGACCGAGCCCTACACTGCGAGTGTCTGAGAGCAGAGGAACTGCCTGCAGGCAGATTTAAGCTGTTTACCTGCCACAGCCGCGCGTATTACCATCTAACATCCTAAAACTGGACTAAGCTTCTGGCTGGGGTAAGCCAGCATCGCTGCGCTAAGCCAGCGGAGGAGCTGGCCTCGCAAGCGTTAATGATCTCATTGCCTGGAGAAACTCTGCAGCCAAGAGGACTGCTCCTCTGCCACGCTGGGGGAAGCACAAGTCGAAGTCAGCGTCATAAACACCATTTTTGATTATTCCTCCTCCCTTTCTCATTAAAAAGGTAGCTAGAACCTAAAATGTGCTTGGAAAATACGACCGTTGGTGCAGAGACCAAAGGAGTTTAAAGACCCCGTGGCCACGCCGCTTCTCTGCATCCGGCAAGGGGGGCAAAGGGCTGCAGCGCTGTGGCTGAGGTCAAGCTCCGGACAGCGGAGTTCAGCGTTTGCTCCCGTGCTTACCGAAACGCCGGTGAAGGCAGCACCCATTTACTGGAGGTCTGGGCGCAGGTGACCCCCGCGTACCCACACACCCTGCTGCTGCTGACCTGCCAGCAGCACCTCGGCCGTGCCGAGACCGGACCTCGGGAGCGACCAGCTGCTTCAGCCGCAACGTGGCAAAGACGTGACACGACCGCTTGAAACGTCATCGCGATTTTTGGGTGGCTAGGGCTCGGCACATCCCCCTCCCTCCCTGCGAACCGAGGGCCCCGCAGCTCACCCTGCTCGCGGGCGCACACTCACGTACGCCAGATGCTTGCCAAGAGGCTGGCGGCATCGGATCCCAACGCCGCCCTGCCGGCACGGGGAACGGGAACGGGAACGGGAATGGGAACAGCTCCCGCACGCTGCGGCTCCCGCCTGCAGCCAGCCTGGGTCCAAACAGGCAGAGCAATGGAAAAACCCTACTCTCGATTATTTCAACCCACACAGACCAGGGAGGCTCAATGAAAGCAGGGAGGGAAAGAAAGGTTGTGCACTTTTTGCTTTCCACCAAGGTAGCTGCTCTTTTTTTTTTTTTAATATGTCAACTGTTAATTTGTTTAAAATATGGCTTGGTAAAACTAAGTATGAGCAGATCAAACTGAAATCAATATTTGTGCTAATTACAGCCTTTTGAAAATTGGAAATATAATGGCCCAAAGGGTACAAACACACCAACTGTGAATCATAGGGAAAGGCTGAGGGAAGAGGCAGTGTGGGCATTGAAAAGAACAGTCCAGATGAGCTCTGGAAATTTAACTGCTCATGGAATAAATTTCAACACAAACGAGCAATGCACTCGCAGGCCTGCTGCAGATGGAAGCGCCAGTCTTTTGTTTTATGTTTTGTTTTTTCTCCCCATGCCTGCTTGATGGGTGATTTGCGTCTGGTGCTCCGCGCTGCAGACTCTGCCCGGAGCGAGCATGCGCGGCGCCCGGCGGAGGCCCTGCTGCGCTCCGTGCATGAATGAGGCATTCTCAGTGGATATGGGTCATGCTAGTAGATGTACACAGTAAGATTATTTGACTCTAATTCATGCCACTTGATATAATGTGATAAAACATTTGACATGAGAGATAAGTTCCATTTTAATCCGATAAGGTGCGGGGGAAAGAAAGAGTGGGAATTGTAAAAGGAGGAAGAGGTTTCTAAGGGACAGGTAATGCGCAGAAAGAGAGGTGTCGAGTGAAGGAGGAGGTTGGCTGGGAAAAAAAGCAGCTTTCCCTGCACACTGAGGAAGCAAACGAGCGAGTGAAGAAAGCGAGGAAGGTTGTTCCAGGGCCGGGAGACTGAGAAATGGCACTGCTGAGAGATGAGAGGAAGGAAAGGAGGAACAGAAGCTGCTTCAAACAGAAATCAATATATGGACAAATACCCTAAAGGAGACTGAAACACTAATGCTACAGGCTGGCCATCAACAGAAAACCTTCGCTATAGAACAGCTATGAGGACAGAAAGGTTATAACGCAACAAGAGCAACAGAAACAGAGATATCGGTTAACATGCATCCAAATCCAAAACAAACGGGCATCGCAGGTCACTGTTCTCTTACGGTCCAATGAATTTATCTTGTGCAACAGAAAAATAGCTTTGAACATCTGTGTCAGTTCCTACCATGCCATCTTCATCAAGCAGACCATGTCTCAGCTTTACCTTTGGTGTCTGACACCACAAGATGGTCCTCCTGAAATACCAAAGTCCATTCCTAATCAGCTCTGTTTTGGTTAGCTTTTAAAATTAAAATTTAGTACCATTAATTTGCTGTCAGTTTTGGACTGCTTGTCAATGAAACACACTGCAAAATGCGCAGAAGAAATCGCCCTTAGCAAATGCTTCTGCCAAAAACCCAGCTCAAATTGTAACAGTGAGAACAATGACCAAGATGTTCTGTTACAGAGAGATTTTCCACAAGCTTAAACATAGTAAAGGGCTCTCTGAGAAGATGCTGTTCCCTTAAAATCCACGCACAGACAGACCAAGACACAGTAGACTAGAGTAGAGGTTTAAAGCAGGCAGAGAGCAGATACGAGCCTTAGTCAGAAAGAAAGGAAAGATTTATTTATTTTTTTAAGCTATAACCAATAAATTTTCTCAAAATGTGACTTATCCTCCTGTCTTATTTTGTCACATTTTGGGTCTCTCCTGCTTGGTGTCCAAGGAGGAGAAGGCATTTACTTACATCAAATAACCTTTCTATATACATCTCCTCATTGACCTTATCACGCAGGACATCCTGAGAGTGGCGGACAAATGTCACATAGGCATCAGCAACATCCATCCCCGGCTTCTGCAGGGGGGAGAGAAGAAGAGAGAGAGAGAGAGAGAAACATGAATAGCGGCGCAGGGGGCAGCTCCTCTGTGTAGCCTCATCACTGCTTTTCTGTCTCCTCCATCTCCTGCTGTCCTCCTGTTCGCCCTTTCCTTACCTGACGGACACCGAGTCCCGCTGCTTTGCGCCCCGCGCCCAGCAAAATACTGCGTGCAGCACACGATCGTGCCAAGACACTTGCTCTTTCTCTTCTTTTGCCTAGAGCAAAGCTGGTCGAGGAAAAAAGCTCCTCCTCGACATACCGATGCCGGGAAGTTCTCTTGCCACCTTTGGTGCCGTTGACCTAACGAGCGAACCAGCGAGCTGGGCTGGGGATGCGTTGTTTTCTTGGGTCGTCTTCTCTATGCAAGCCCTCTGGTTTCCGAGGGCAGAAAGCCAACAGCCAGAGCCGGGCGCTTGGTTCTTCTTCTGTGGTGCAAGGATGTGCGTAGCAGGCAGCTGGCGTTGCAGGAGGCATGCCAAAATCGCCTGCCCTTTTTGTGTTTAGACCCCTGACTTCAGGTCCCTTTTACTGCTGCTCTTAAGAATAAACTGGGTAAATGGTAAGTCAGGGAACTTACGTCTATACCAATGTTTAAGCTGCTGCTAAACGGCAAGAAGCCTCCCTGTGCTGTCACATCTCTCTCTGCAGAATTTAACTGATTTTAAACAGCAACCTACAAGCGTGCAAGATTTTGGGACAACAGCATTTCTTCAAAGAAAATGGCAACTGAAGCAGGTGGAGGGGAAGATACTTAAAAAAAAAAATCCTATTTGAGTTCACATTGCTTGATATATTGGAATCAAACTTACCTCAAAGGAAACCCATTAAAATACTGTAACATGAGTCATTACGAGAGCTGCCACAAAAATCTTAAATTTCCATGGCACATTGTAAGTTTGTTAATAACTAGTGTCATTAGTTTCCATTACTGTGATTTACCTCAGATCACAGAGTATCATTTCTCTGCAAGATACGATTGTCAGCCGCTGTAAATTGAAGTTAGTTAACACATCTGTGTAATTTCCAGGGTGAAAATGAGGACAGTTTGGAAAGCAGTAGGAAGGGAGTTTTTCAATACAAAGCAAACAATTATCAAGCAAAGGGCCAGTGCTTGGCCCTTGGGAAGCCAGAAACATTTCTTAACACCTACTGCAACAATGACAAGGTATTAATTTGAAAAACAATGAGGACAACACAAATGTGGCAGTAGTCAAGTGTTACACTTTCAAGCAATTTTCAGCACGCCGATCGTGCCCATTTCAAGGTGGCATTAAACGGATTGGTTTGCATGCAGACAACTGCAACGGCGTCTGCGGGATTAGCTTTAACCGATGGTTTTCTGTTCAACACCAGCATTTCCCCTCTGTCCTCTAGTCAAACAGGTTTTTCTTCCCCCCTCCCCTGGAAAGGCAGTGGCTCAAGGACCATGGGGTGGCCGCCCGCAAAGGTCTGGAGCTGCTCGGGGCGGGTGGTTGACTTCATTAAATATGCTGAGGCTGTCAAGGAGGCCACTGTAACGTGGCTTGGTTTCTAGGGGAAGGTGGGGAAACAACTGAAAAATAACCCAGATGAATGATTTCTGTTCTATTTTACACAAAGAACCGGAGTGTCTGTCTGGCTCCAAGGATGGGAGCAGACCCTGCTCCTCCCGCTGCGGACCTCCCGAGGGTGTCCCAGGTACAATGCTTTTGGAAAAGCTGGAAAGGGTTATGTAGCATTTTGCTGAGACCACTTCCCTGGAGACGGTTTACATTCCAGGAACGCAGAGGCCTCAGAGAAGGCCACGCTTTGTCCTAAAAGGTACTTAAAATAACTGTTCTGTGCTCAAATTCCTGATGAATAAATATTTAGCATGCACTTGAACGACTAGGAGTTTCAACTGAAGGATCTCCACATTTTCTAGGGCTAAAAATAAATTCTAAATCTCTCTTTCTAATGCTCTCACTATCTTGTTTCTATTACTCCAAGACAACAGGATGCCAACCTTTGCATTGGGATATTTTAAACCAAGCAAGATCTCTCACTGTTCAAGAGTTTGTCTTCCTTGTGATGGGCTAAAGATACAGCAAATTAGTAGGAAAGGTTTCTTTTGGGCTAAAGGGATGGAAGCTCTGAACGCAGATGATGTGGTCCAAGATGTCTGATAAATTTATGACGCTGTCACGTGAGAGCATGCAGACCAATCACATCCACATTAAATGTACTTATATACATTATACATAGAGGTCATCAAACTCAACTGAGCTATTCTCGATTACACTGCCCAGTACAATGGATGCAGGAACTACTTAGTGCGGTGTATTAAGATCTACTCTTTTTTCATTTGTAATTGCCCAGGATCTTTCTGCCCGTAAATGTTACAGTAACCCCTTATTCCAGTCAACATTCATATATTACACTTCCACTCAATTTAAATGCAAATTTCTGGCAAGTTAAGCGCTGTCTAAGAATGTTAAGGGCTCTTTTCCTTATGAATCAAGGTCTAATTAGAGAAGACGATGTACAGTTTTCCTATACCAATTACAGAAAAATGGAAAAAATTATTTTCATTAACAATTTCCCAAACACATGTTGCTAGCTCATCACCATTTCCCCAAAGTAATAAAAAAGTCATTTTCCAAAAGAGTAAAATAAACCAACAATTAGAAGAACAAAAATAAAATAGATTAGCTAATGTGTTAGATGTGTGTTGGCTCAGTTCTAACATGTCTGGACCTTTTTGTTTGGAAATTATACTGTATTTGTACAAGTCCAAATGAAGAATTAACAGAATGCACTGCTCCCTTTTTTTTTTTTTTTAATGTGATTCAAGCCAATTGGATAAATATGGTACCTTTTTGACACCATCTGCAAATTATTGCCTAAACAGCCTTGTAGGTCTCCATAAGAGGGCAACTGCTCATTATTAACGTCATGGAGATTTTCTTTCCAGTTCAAATGTTAGAAGTGTGAAGGCCCATGGTTCAATCTTGGCTGTTAATGCATAACATGGGTTGCTACACATGCCATAAACCGAAGCACGAAGCAAATTACTATGACAGAAGTTGTTTAAATTGTGCTTACGGGTACATCCACGTATTTGGAAGCAGCCTTCACCTGTAAAAGGAACAAGAAGAGAGTTTACACCATAAGCACGTTTTCAGGTCTTTGTTTTTTTCTTTGAACATCTGTAAGAGCTTCTCCAGCCAAGACTTGGGACAACACAATGCTGAGTGGGGGAAAAAAGGTGACAAAAACTACATTTCCTGACTAAAAGAATAGGCAAGGGCAGTATTTTTGTTGTTGTTGTTTTGGAGAGGTAACTTTACTGCTGCTAAAGCTCTAATAGCAACAGATGATAGTGTGGGAGTTGTGCTTCTCCCTCTTCTACTTCAGCAAGCGGGGGAAGACGAGGTTCATAAGTAGACGTCGTTATTTTCTTTGGAGGCCTTGTTCTCCGCCCAATGCCACGTGTCTCCGAAGGCAGCGCGTGTCTCTCCCGTTGGGAGCCACATCCTGGGGACTGTGGGAGCTCACCTGGCAGCGGGGGCACGATGGCATGGCGAGGCTGGCAGGGACCTGCACAAGGGTGGCCACAAGAGAGCACCCGAAGGACCCTAACTTTGTCCCCTGCCCATAGTCCCAGCCGCAGCGTGCTTCCCCCAGCTCTGCAGGCTGCAGCCCGGGACATTATTTTCCCCCTTTTTGCCAGCCCTGACGCTGGCAGGAGCTCGCAGACCGTGTTGGGGCAGCGTGCTCACGCCATGCCGCAGAGAAGCGCCCCAAAGCTCTTCTGCTTCCCAGACTCTGAACAGCTACCTTAGCTTCCTATGATTTCCCCCCCTCTTTCAGAAGATGTTCTTTGAGGGAGGGTATCAGAGGGTGGACACTGCACTCCGCGGTGTCCCCACAAGCTGGCAGGACCTGCAAGACTCCAAATTTGCTTTGTAAATTTGCCCTGCAGCCGGGTGCAGGTTGCCTGGCACGGGAGGCAGGGTGGCCACCGACGTCAGGGCCAACTTTTTCAACTGAGCAGTGCCCAGCTGGCCAGAGAGACCTTTTTCCCACTGCAGCATAAGGCACCACGTCTAGAAAGAGTACGGCAGGGATTTTCCACAACGCTTCTGCTTTTAATTAGGGTAAGCGTTGCCGGCCATCTTTGTTTGGGTGTAAAAGCTCACCTGCTTTTAAATATTTCTAAAGCTACCATTAAAACAGCCTAAATATAACACGCACACAGTTGCATCTTGGGATGAATAAATTATGTGTCCCGAATGAGAGAATGAATGTATGTGTGAGACAGAATGTGAGAGTGGGTGGAAGCACTCATATGGTGTGTGTGGGGGGTGCATAATTAAGCACAATGAGGCGATACAAAAGACCAGACTGGTGGTAATTGCCGAGGTGAACGCTGCAAGCACTGGCAGCGCCCGGGCTGCCGAGCCGGGGGGCAAGAACAGAGGGGAGGGCAAGAGGAGGACGTCGAGCGCCTGCCGCCAGGGTCTGGCTTTCTGAGGGGATGCTGGGGGATGGGGCACGTCCCAGTGTGCGAGTTCACAAAGGATGAAGCAAAATCAGCACCAAGCCCTCGCTCCCAGAGAACAGCGAACCTCCCGGCACCCCCGTTCCCAGCCGGCCGTCTGGACAACTCGCCCTTTCGCTGCATTTATCCTCACAACTTTCTCGGGAGGGAGCGAAGCGCGATCCCTCGCTCCTGCAGAACGGGAGCGGAGGAGCCCCAGCCTCCGAGCGTGGAGGCGGCTGGAGCCCAACCAAGGGTGGCAGCTCTGGAGGAGCAGGCAGTCACGGCACACCCACGCCGGCACGGAGCAGCCGCAGGCAGGGCTGCCCAAGCTCGCTCCAAACGAGCTCTTTTTCCGAGCAGCAAAGCTAAACAACCGGGAGGAAAGCTTGGGAAACGATGCGGCTCAACAGCCCGCAGAATTCAAGCCGGGGGCCGCGCTCAGGGCTGCACCGTGCCATGCACCCGCACCGTCAAATATCACACAGGGCATGAAGTAACGCGGGGCACGCCGGGAAACCTGCCATCTGAGCACGGATTTAGCACTCTGAGGGCCAGCTTAGCACCACTGTCTCAAACTGCCTTCTTCTCCAAAGCCAAGAGGCGACAAGAATAACTCAGTCGGCTTCCTGCGATCTCCCCTCTCCACCCACAAAAAAACTGAGCTGCTTCTCCTGCCCACTCCCCTTTAATCAGAATAATTACTTGTTTTTCTTTAAACTCAGATTTGGCTACATTTAGTAAAATTTCCAAACTGCCGGATGTTGTGTGATTTTTGCTAGGCTGCCGTTTTTCACAAAGTATGTGACTTTGCCATGAAACGTCTCAGTTTACCATACAAATTTTGCACAGAACAAAAATAAGATCTTTTACTTCTGTCTCCCTTGGGTAACATGCAGTCTTTGGTTTTAATTACTGTAGGTGTAACTCTCCACCTACAGAGGCCATCCAGATTAAAGGGAGTTTTAGCAGCTGTCATTCGTGCGACTCAGTGGATCTGCCCATGAAGACACCCAGCCAGGGCCTGGGCTGCTGCCGCCAAGATCCACTTAAATGTAGCAACAAACTGAAAAAAAGAGAAAGTCTGACCAAATTTAGAAGGGTATTTTCCTCTCAAAGTGCTCTGCAAGGAGAAGTGGCTAGTGAGAATTTATTAGGACAACAGATGCATTAATTTTATCTTGAATTTCGAGGCAAGAATTGGAAATGAGGATATCCTACTAGGTGATAAAACTGTCTGTCACAAGACCCCCGATTACATGTCACTTGCAGAGCGCCTGGAAAACACGCGATGAAAGAAGTCGGTGGAAGGGGGTGGGAGACTAATGCTTTCTAGAGCTCGGCGGCTTGGACCATCACACTTTGTTGTATTTGTTCAGACAGGGAAAACGTGGGAGGTGGTGCAAGCATGCTGTAACAGGAGAGAGCTTCTCTATTTATCATTGCAAAGACTAAACACAGCAAAGCACATTACTACTGCAGGGAAGGGAGACTTTCTAAGCCCAGTGCCAAAGGGGTCGGGGCTGCTCCTCCGCCTCCTCTGGCGGCTTGTGCTGCCCAGCGGCTCCCAGCAAACAAGCAGGCCAAAGCGAGAGACGTCCCCTGCCCACAGAGGAGCAATCCTGCTCGTCCACGCACAGTAACTGTTTGGATGCACACCCCTTCCTGGCTAGAAACCCAGGAAACTGAAGCTGTGGAGCTGGGCTCACAGGCTGCGGGGCCGTCGGAGCGGGACAGGCCGTTTTGCTGCTGCTGGGGCAGGTAACTGTTGGTCAGCAGCCGAGGAGCAGCAGAGAGGATGCCTGACCCCCACGCACCTACGTGCTGCCTCCTCACCCAGAGCCCGAGCGCGGCTGGGGGCTTCGCTCCGCAATCGAAGGCAGCAGCACTCGGCAGCGTAAGCAGCAGGGCGTGCTGGGAGCAGCGCAGCATCAACCCAGGAACAGCTCGGATGCACGGAGAAGGCAGGGCTGCACGTTACACTGTCTGCCCGGGCTGATGCTGGTGCTTCCGACGCCTGGAAAGCTGCCACCTGCACATCCTCTGCTGCTGGCGCGCCAGCGTCTCCCAGTCCTCAGCAGCACTGGAGTGAGGGCAGGTGTCCCCCCGAAGCCATCCCCTGCATCCCCCCGAGCAGGATGAGCTGTAACCCCCCCGGGGTTACGCTGGGAGCAGAGCTGCACCGCGGGGCAGTGAGCGGGACACCCGCCTGCAGCACACCTGCAGGGTCCGGTCCGGGCGCTCAGTCTGAGCCCCGTAGCGGTTCAGCTAAGCTGCCAGATTCTGTGTGCCCACGGCTCCTGTGAGCAGTGTCTCTGGCCTCAGCTGGTCAGCCTTCCTACAACCACCCCCATTTCCACACGGAGCCTACAAAACCACCTCAAACTCAGCAAAGAGGGCTCAGGAGCAGCAAACAACAGACAATATGAGTAGCTAAGACAGCTCCTGAATGAGACTTTGGAAAGCCTTTCCAGTCTGCAGAGCAGTGCCTTCTGCCTCCTGCCCAGTCTCCGTGAACAAGTGAGCGCAGGACCGGCTGTGTGCATGGGCAGTGGGCACAGCGGGTGACAACGTTACTGCAGCCTCCCAAGCAAGCCCAGACACACGCATTTGGGTGCACAACTGTCTGTGAGCCGAGCTGAGAGAAGTCGGGCTTGCCAAAATACACTCTTGAAAACTTTCTGGCACGGACTTTCAGAAGACCTTTGGAAACCATCTGCCATATGTTTGGCCTGAGAAGCTGTCACAACACTTCTCTGGAATACAGCTCAGGTGATTGCTAAACCCTTGCAGAGACTGTGGCCAACCACAGACACGGTTCTTGTCCTGCACCTTTCTCGGAAATACGGAATGTGACGAGCTGTGGATTGGTTCTGCAACGTCAGGGAGAAAGGCGGCATGAGAGGCACCTTGTGCTGCACAACCTCATGGCACTTCCCCCACCCTGTTCTCATTTAGAAACACAAAGGCACTCCCTAGAGCTCCCTTACTTTGTTTTTTACTACTTACGATGGTCACTGTTATGGCCAGAAGAATGAAGGGGACACACCTGTGTCCTGGTTTTGGTTAAAACAGAGAGCATCTATCACTCTGCTTCTTGCTGCCCTGCTCTAAACAGTGACAGCCTGTCATGCAAGGTGGCAATGAAGCAACTTCTTTAGTTAGGGAAATTGCGTGTACAACGCAACAGTTTTTTTACAGCTTCACATGTATCCTCAACAGAATAAACTCCACCAACCTGAACGGCGACTGGAGATGGCTTTACTCTGTGCTACAGTACGATGGCCTGTGCATCCTGGGTGTGTAAGTGTTGTATATCTGTGTACAGGTTGTTTGTCTGTTCATGTGGGGGTTACAGTGTTCAAACATCACAGAATGGAGGCATTATTATGCAGCTGGTCTAGTTCTGGGAGAGCAGGAGATTACAGCTCGGGGAAAAAAAAAAAGAAGAAAGGCAAATATTGTCTGTACTTACAGTAAATGACAGGAAAGAAGAAAACAAAGTTCCTTCATCGTATCTAGACAGTTTGGCCAAGACTCCTTCCAAAATGGTGACAAACTACAAAGACAAAAAATACTGCAATTATTTTTAATAACTGAACAAAGGTGCAAAAATCACCATCAGCTTCAAGGAAGCCAGTGGAGCTCTCAGCATTGCCAGCGGAATGGACAGCCTGTACCGAGGACAGCAGGCCGGGGCGTGGGGAGAAAGGAGCATTGCTGTTCGGGTGCTGCATGGCCCACCTCTCGCTGGGTGGGAATCACCCCTCGGGGCCACGGGTGATGCTGGGGGCAGGAGGAGGGTGCAGCACGTGGGGAAGCCAGCACAGCCTCTCCGGACCGGGAAGCTGGTGGTTCTTGCTCCCGGTACGCAGTGTCACGCACGCAGCTAGCTGGGTATTCGTGCAGAAGAATCGAACTGGCATACGTTGGCGGATTATGTTTAAAGGTCTCCACTGTATAATAGGGATGACTTGTTCTCAGAAAATTTGAAACTGGAGGAAAACACACCCCACCATCTTTCTCCCTACGTACCAGTTCCCCTCTGCGTTAGCGCAGCACACCAGACCTACACAACAACCCATGGGAAATGCTGGTAGCTGAGCTAGAGGAGCCAATTCTGATGAAAAACAACTTCCAAAGAATAAACCCTGACATTTTGGAATGTATTTCCCACTACTGTCACCTCCACATTAATTTCTTAGAAGAGCATATGGCGATCTTGCACAAGCCGAGTTATTTTGTCCACACAACCTCATGCGTAGGAGCGGTGACCACCCCTGCGCGCCACCCCAACGTCTACGCAGGGGCATTCGGCAGTGCCACACCCTGACTGCAGCTGCCCTCAGTGCCAGGGGGTGATGCTGACCATGGGGTGTTACCCCCCCAACATAACACCCGCTCCTTAGAGCCACTCCTGGCCCAGGACGGCAATCCTGCTAGCAGCGCATTACACCTCACGCAGTTCCTAATCATCAAAGAGTCACCATGAAAGGACTGGGAGATGTATGATCTTGCCTGTGAGAAACAAGAAGCCAATTCAACATCTTAATGTGTCACATTTTAATGGAAACGCACGTATTAAAAACGCAATGTTAACAGTGAATCACTTCACCTGAAGCCGAAGGTTACCTTTGCCACTAGGAGTGTTATCATTTCTTTGACGGTTTCCTCAATTAGTTCATCTATTTTTGAATGGTACTGGTGCTAAAGAAAAACAAAAGGAGAGGGGGAAGAAAATATTAGCATTGATCACAGGCAAGAGCTCTACAGTTGTCAGTCTCTTCCCTTAGTGAACCACAATACGCAGCATTAAACCAAAGCATTATGCAGCTTACTACCCCGTGCTCCACTACAGTGGCCAGGGATTGCTTACATCCGCAGGAGAGAATTCAGGAGACTCTTACATCAGCTTGTGAAGCACGGGCAAACCCGGCCCTCTTCCATGTGCCCACAGCTCGGCGAGCTACACACATGTGCCGGAGGGGAGGCTTTGCCATCCCTGTCAGCCCCAGCACCNAGCGCTCCTGCGGAAGGACGTCAGGGTCCCTTTCAGCTCTGCGGGCGTTACCCTGCTCATTCTGCAGGGATCGCACCTCACAACGAGAGATGCCCGCTGTCAGAGGGAAACGGGCAGACCCTGCCCAGGGCACCGCAAACCCCCCTGTCCTCGGACGGGGAGCAGGCAGGATTCGCTGCACCAGGGGAGTTCGCAGGGCGTTGAACCCCTGGGGAGGGTGCTGCACCCTTCCCATCCACTGCAGCAAAGCACGTGAAGACACGTTACGCACCGGGCTCAGCAGGCACACAGCTCAAACCAGGCACTCTAAACACTTTGCTCAGTGACTATAAAATAGATTTTAAAAACCCCAACAAATCCAGATGAGCCTTTTTGTCCCATGTGAAAGCCAGCAGACAGGGCAGCCCTGAGCCCTGGGCGTCAGCAGGTCCGGCGGCAGGAGCTCCGACCTGGCTGACCACCGCCAGCGCCTGCAGCATCAGCGTTTCTGAGTCTTCAACCCAATTGCTGCACACGCCAAACCTCGCTTAGCTTGGGAGCTCTGATGCAATCAGCTGCAATATGGCTAGAATAGGTACTAAAATACAGTCTTCTACTAATTTAGAAAAGACCTGTTTCCAATACAAGATTTAATTAGTGAAAACATACAGTATATTCTTATTTTCAATGGACTGAGAAAATACTGATTATGACTGCTTTCCAACACAAAACATTTGATTTTTCAGTCAAACATTTCAAGCACTGGTGCTAGTCACTATATTCATTACCACTTGGCATTAATATTGTTTTAAAATGTTAACATCAAATCACATTGAAAGAGACAAATCTGCTTTAAATACTAATCAGACTTTGGGAAGGAAGACTGTGAGGGCTTTACGAATGCTACATGTTGGTCTCAGTGTCTGATCGGTAGTCTCTGAACCGCTCTATAGTTTGGGGATTTTTTCCATGACAGTAACGTAATACATTAACATAGGAATTTGGAAAAAAAGAAAACAAAAGTAGGACACACTTACCCACTCTTTAGCAAACTTTTCAGATGATTGGGGACAGAAATAAAGAGGAAAGTGCAAAAGACAGGAAAAAGAACATATGAAGATAAACAATAAATAAAGCAAAATCTTTAAAAAGAGGGACATATGAGAACAGCAGCATCACGCACAGAAACCATAAGCAATGGAAAATGAAACGTGACCGAAACCGCCTTTCACTGAAATCTCAGCAATTGCTACCTGTAGTATCTGCAGGCAGTGAAACGGGGCGAAGGGACGGTGTTGTACCTGACTGCTGACAGTCCCTTACGGTTTTATTTCACTCTGGAGAGGAAGGCGACCGGCTGTCGGGCGGCAGGGCTCAGCGTCGGGGCAGCTGCACCCCCTTCACCAGTGCTGCATGCCGCGGCCGAAGGCCTGGCCGGGGGGCTCAGAGGGAAGAACATACACGAACAAGCAAGCGATACTTGCATTTGCAGTTCCCTTTTCCATGTCCTGCTTCGCAGGTTAAGACATATAGGAGCCCCTTATAGGGAACATAGTTATGACTGATCTCCTATCAGCTCCCAGGACTGACCTGGCCGTTCCCAGCACAGCTGTAGCTGCGGGGTGACAGGGACCTGTAGCAGCTGGAGCTTCTGATGTCCTTGGCACACACGGCCAGGACCTCCTCAGGGACATGAAGAATGGGTTGTGCGTATATCGGGGGTGTCTTCCCCGTGATTTTTTCCTCCTGCTGCTGCATTTTCTGTGTGCATGGAAGACCTTGCAATCAAGCATTTAGCTAACTGCTTTCACCGGGTAAATCATGAGTTTTAACTCAAAAATGGCTAGCTATCTGCAAAACAATGCACTGTGGAATGCACTGACTGATGCATTTTTTATTAAAAGCTTGTTTTAAAGGCATATAAGAGCCTTGATAGAGTAAAACTGCATCTCTGAGAGCAGGAGAGGACCCTGTGCATGCACCAAGGCAGCATCGGGAGGACTCCGACGGCTCATTCCCGTCACAGCCGCAGTCCCTGGGGCAGGCACAGACCCGGTGGCCAGTGACCGTGCAGAACCAGGCCCGTGAGGCTGCGGGTCCTGCCCCGGGCAGCGCAGCGATGTGCACCCCGTGCTGCCAGTGCTGTGGCCCCAGCTCCGCCGCGGGACGGAGTCCTGGCCGGGATGGGGTGGGGAAGGCGGACATTTGGAAAATGACTGCCTGGTGCCGCTTTCCCAGACGCCTGGCTCGTAAACCAGCGTTTCCAACAGCTCCTTCTACAGTTCTCACGAAAATGCCCGAGGTTAAAGATCACATAGCTGGTTTGCTTCACCCAGCGTAGCCCCCGCTTTCGATCGAGTCCATCGCAGCTTTCTATTAGCTCAATTATTACAATCCATAATCAGTGCACTACAATGATTCAACTTGACTTTATGTGATGAGTATCTTGCCTTGTCATGTAACAGATTGTGTGTACGTTGTATTTCTCTAAGGACCATCTGACCTTAGATATTAAATAGAAACATACTAGACCAACTGAGAAACATTTAATACATACATTTATCCCCTTAGATGTATTAAAAATTCAGAGGAAAAATAAATATTTAAGATGGTAAAGTATGTTTACCAAATGTTTTAACAGCTGCCTTTAGAGACAAGGAAATGGAAATGAAATGATGGGTGTTTGTTTCACAGGGTAATGCTCACAAAATGCATTCAAGTATCTGTTAAAGTGTAACTGAAGGTGGTCTTCAAGGGAAGGCCTCTGGGGTGGGAGGGAAACCACAGGAGCGAGGTCAAAAAAATCCGTTGAGACGAGTCTCTGCCCACATACAGCTTGGACCATCAGAAAAATCAGGGGTTTGTTTCTAACCAAAACGTCTGCTCCAGCTAGGCCTGGGCAAACGCCCCTGCCTGAACACTGCGGTGGGCAACGTGAGCCCTTTTTGCTGTTTTTGAACTGTCTGCAAAGGGACCACCTATTTTATGAGCCACATGGCAGCTGTGGCACTGAGGGAGGGTGCTGTCAGCTAGGCGTCTGTCCCTCCCTCCCTGTCCATCCGTCCCCAGCGGGGCTGCAGGTGGGACATGGGGACAGGGGACTCAACGATGCACAGACCCAGCTCCCCGAAATACAGAGGAAGACACAGGCTCGAAACCCAGTTTCTCCTCTCTCTGCTGTCTATCTGACTGTCTTCTCATTCCACCAGGGACTGGAAAAGGTGGGGTGGCATTTTGTCCTCCCCTCGCGGGCAGTAACAACAGATCTATGTCCTAACTTTTACCCCCCCCCAGCACAACCATCTCAGCACAACTGTTTAGACAGCTTCAAGAAGAGGAGATGGAGGTAGCTGAAATACAGAGTGGCACGAGCGAATGGAGGAGGAGGTAGGAACACTCATTAAAAGGAAGAAAAGAAAAAGGGAGGGTGTATAAAATTCTGCAGCCCTAAATGGTAACTTATGCACTGATAATTTACATCTGCTTTACAGGTCTGTTAGTTCAGCTATCTGTTAAAAACCTCATGCCCCAGAAACTGCGGCTTGCCACGAGAGTTAGGCTGTCTCCGAGCTGCCGTACCAAACACCTTCTTGAAGCGGCACCAGCAGATTTGCAGAGCTAATCCCCGCTGCAGCTGAGAACAGCGGAGAAACAGCCGCGCCGCTGCCCGCTCCCCTCTCACTTGTGATTTGACTCAGGCTGAACATGCAACGTGACTGATGCTCAAAACTTGGAGGAGACTGTGGCAAGCACAGAGCACTGCACGTTAGCATGGGAAGATGCAGCGAGTGCCTGGTCACACTATAACCAGACGTAGCTGATGTTACCAGTCTCGTGCCATCTGAATACTTAACCGGACAATTTGATGAATGCAATGAGCTTGCTCTGTCATGACACCAGTGTCTACTTGATCTCCAAAGTGTCCTTGTCCCCAGGGACTGTGCTAGTATGATGCTCAAGGGTTTGATCCTGCTTTGCAGTGGGGAGCACCGCAGCTGTGGCCCTTCCTGGCTGACGGGGCACTGCCAGGGCAGATGTTGCAGCAGATGAGGGCTGAGGGATGTGGGGAGATAAATGGGTATGAACATGGAACAGAAAATGGTAGAGAAGTTCATGTCCAGGCTCAGACAACAAAAGCCCACCCAAGAGATGCCTCAGCTAACCTGGAGGATGAAGGAAGAACCTGATGATGAGCAGTTTGAAATTCTCTTGCAAAGTGACTGCCACAAACAAAATGTCATAACTGAAACACATATAAGAAAAAAAAAAAAGAACAGCTGGGTCTGATCCAAACATCACTGGCATCAGGGCAAGGATCCCTGCTGTATCCAGTGGCCTTTGGAGCACGTCCTCTCAGAGGAACAGGGTGAGGGAAACAACTAAGAAAAAAAAAATCAACAACTTCCAATGACTCTCTGCAAAATCTGACCATGGAAAGTTGTAGCAAAAGGTCTTATCTAGGAAATTCTGACAAGCAGCAAAATAGGACAGCCAAACAGTATTTGTGAATTTATTCTAGACCGGTATAGGAATATTTAATTTGGCTTGAAGCCACTGTAGCAAAATGATCATTATGATATATTTAATCTAGTCCAATTTACCGTGTCTAATTCATAGATGAATTCACAGAAACTTCAACCTGCAACTGTGGCTTCAGAAGAAAAAATATATTAGCAATTAATTAAAACAGGCTTGTTGTTTATAAACTTGAGTCATTAAGAACCTGGAAATCCAGAATCGTCAAGCTTGCTAATTATAGCTAATACTCAAGGAAGTCACAGCAGCTGGAATTTCAGTCTACTTTTGGAAGTTATCTATTTTGGTGGGTTTTTTTTTGTTTGTTTGTTTTTCTTTTTTTCTTTACAAGCATCACAGCAACAACCTGGCACTTCTGTTTTCCTTATGTTTGTCTGCAGAAAATTGTCATATACAGAAAGCGTGTTGCTGACACACACAATATATATGGTCATCATGCACCAAGCAAGCTTAAGAGATACCTTATGCACACCATGGTCCTTGCAAAAAGTCACTCCTAAGTAACACGGATTCGAATGTTTATATTAATTAGATTTACTTGAGAGCAACCCCCTGCCTATTGATCTGCACACTCCATATGGAAGGCTAAATCCACAACGGATACAATGCTTCTGAAGCTAGTGCAACAGGAGACTGGAAAAATTCATGGCATTGCCTTTAAAAGCTGTGAAGGGAAGAACCTGCATTTTTACCTCTTGGCCCATTTCCATACTGCAAAGCTTTGTTGACTGAGCTTTGGCATCCACCATGACATTAAACATGGTGCATATTGATTGAGGGACTCGGAAATCTGTTGATCGGCTGGTTTTCTGCAGCTTTACTTCAAATGCAATCCTGGTTCTATTAGGGAAAAGAGAAAAAGATGTTTCGGTTGCTTTTTAACATACTGAAGCTAATAATAATGTGAAACAATACTGAGAAGAGCTCGACAAACTAGAAAGCTGAATGCTGCTGGGAGCGTTATAGTGCCATTGTTACAAAAGTGCTTTTACTAAAAATGATTTCCAGTCTAAAAAGAAATCCACTTTCCAGAAAACACACTATCTATAAAGTGTGCAATGGTTTCAGCGAAATTCTGACTCTCTCATGCTTGATAAACAGTGTGATGATACGACAAACAGCAGTGTCAATGTACACCTAGAATTTGGTTGCATTAGCTGATTTATAACCACAGATGCATAGCAAGCCTGACTCATTAAAGGAAGCTCCTGTTGCTCCACAAGATCAACTACAGAAGCTTGACTTAGAGGACATTGCTAGATCATTGCATTTTTAGGTCTACGTGAACTCTCACTGAGCTCCAATTTTCCACCCCTGGCAGTTACAAACCCTGTCACACCAAGAGCTTTTTTGGGCCAAAGACTGGAGGATTTGACCCCACGTCATATTTTAAAATGCCAAGGCATGTGTGGCTGTAACATGGGGAATACTCTGCAGTACGGTGGGCCTTGCCTTGCCTTTCTCTGGAGCCCCTCTGCAGAATCCTGAGGTACTTCACTAATCTAACCTAACACAGAACAATTATCACATCCGACAGAATCTGCCAACAAATTAACATAGGAGCTTCAATTTAGAAATAACAAATAATATCAGCTGCAGCTCAGGAATAACTCTGATCTTGAATGATCCCCCAAGGGTTATGCAAATGAAAACTCATTTACAAATGTGAAACTCTCGTTCTTGGGATCAGATCTGAGCTGGTACAGAGGTCCTCCTGCCCAGATTTATTAGTGAAACAGGCCTTCCTTGCAAGGGCTGCTTTCCTGACAGCACCGAAATACAACCAAGTGCGGAAGGCGGGGTGGCTGCTCCATGGTATTCAACAGTTCAGAGACAGACGTGAAGAAAAATGTTGTGTCAAACTGAAATTGCTAAAGAAACCTTAGCCAGGCCCTGTTTGCAGGTGATATAAATAGGGAAGGCAGCATATTGGTTTACATCAGCAGTGGCATTTGAACTGATTTAATTACCAGTGCCAGATTTAGCCTGGACTCGGGGACTAGAATCTTGATAATTACTGAGAGGACCCAAAGTGACTGGGATTTTCCATCTCCTCGCAGAGATGAGCCTGTTCCTACTTACTTCTGCTCAGAACCATTATATATAGTCATACCATTACAAGCTGGGCCAGGTTTTTACAGAGGGGCAACATATTTGTAGAAAGGTTGAAGCAGCTGGGAAAAAAAACCCCAGCTTTCAGGCACACAAGCCCTTCTTCAGATGTACCTGGTAACTTCTTTATTTTTCCCAGTTATCTCAGCTGACCTAACCTGGTCTAATTTCTATAGATGATCACAGCTATAACTGCACTGCAGGTGCAGCAAAGGTGCCTTGGTTCCAAATAAATGTTTTGCTGGTGGTGCTGAGGGAGAGCAGAGAGCAGAGCTCCACAACTGGCTTTGCTCCTAAAGAGTGGTCTGATAACTGGAGGCCAACTGAAGCTCAGTGTTTGTGCCAGCCAAAGGACCAAAGATGAGCTGCTGCAATAAAGGGGGACTTGCTCAATGCCGAAGACATCATGACCATTTCACAACACATAAAATGTACTGGGTTTTATTCCAGAACAAGCCTTGAGCTGCCTGCCTTCCAGCGGGTGAGCCTCCTGCCCACGAATCAGGGACCGAATGTGCCTTCTCCTACGTGACGTTGCACATCCAGACGGTGAGCAACGTGCGAACAATAAACGCCACGCTCACGCTTGCAGAGTGGCCAGGCAATTGTGGTACAGAACCGCCACATCACACATTGCAGCTAATATTAGCATGTACCAGCTGCATTTGGCACCCGTGTTTCCTTTGGTTCATCTCTTTGTCTACTAATTTCTGCACAACGGAATGCAAAGCTCATTTCTTCCTCCTGCTTAATCACCTTTGATGCCAAATGGACATAAATGACTGTGGAAAGGTTGGAAACTTAGCCTGAACATTTTGCTTTCAAAATAATAGCTGCCTGTACATTTAAAAGTTTTATAAGGAAACCTCTCTGTTTTGGAAGATTTGCAGGTGAGTATCCTATAATGTGGCTGATGATACAACAGCTTTTCTTAATCGACAGCAGACATAAAGCCTGTGTGCCAGGCTACACACTATCCCCTTCCTGGGATCACTTTTTTGCTTGTTTCTTCACAGATATGTGTTTCTTAGGTGGGTGCTGGGATCTTACTTAGGGTTATGACTCCAGAACTCAACTCTGCTGACATCAGACTGCACTTACAAAGACTTGACCTCATGTGAGGCACAGAAAATAAGTAACTGCTTACAAAGCTTGAAAGAATGAGTGACTTATTGCCTTATTTTGAATATGCACTCTCCAGAGTCTCAGCAGAGGAGTGCTTGCTTGAGAAAGTCCACAATTCACAGCAACTGGGTGGCTTTCCACCATGTCTGTGGTGGGCACAGTGAGCTGTGGTTGCTAATAAATGGTGGCTGAAGTGAAGCTTCATTGATAGTAAGACAGAAAAAAAGGTTGCATCCTGTGAACTCCTGTGAGAAACACGACTAGTTCTCTCATGGGCACATACCTCTTCACGCAGGACTCAATCATGTCACTCGCCATGAGCTTCAAGCGTTGCTCTAAGTGTTTTCCAAACTCCTCCTCAGGCCAGTGCAAGTCCCGAATGAAGGTCTGCAGGGCGTCAAGTTTCCAGAACAGATCTTCCGAGGTGCCTGATCCATTGCTGGCAGGGCAAAATGAGAACAAAAGTCATAAGTGGCATCAGGTTTTTTGTAACCTGATGTGGAGACCATTCCTGAAACAAGTGTAGAGCAGACAGTAGTTTCATACACAGGACAACGCTGGCAATCTCCACCATCAGGATTTTGAGTTTTACCATACAGTTGCCTAATCTACCTTGCTGTCATCACCCACAAAACTTTCCAGACCAGATGAGTAAGACAACATTATGAGTTACACATATTAACAGGAAGAATGTGCGTATGGTAAAAATCAGCCTTAGTTAATAACCACATTAACATATGTGATTATTAAGAATTAAGGCCAGAAGTTGTGGTAGAAAATTCTCAATCAATAATAACTGCCATACCAGACTGTATGCAGTTATTAATTTTTAGGGCTTCATGCAATTCTCCCCTCCCCTCCAAATTATACCTTGAGTTTCCCTTGTCCCCCCCCAAGGTGAGGCCCCCGTTTTCAGGTAAGGGACAGTGCTAACAAGTGGTGAGCGAGGACATGCTTTATCTCTTGAACAGCTGAAAAAAAATCAGGGTAAGTCAATTCAGCTAAGGGCACTAGACATCTCATATCCAGGAGTTTTAGCAGGATTGACCGCTGCACCTTTTCACAGATCTGCCTCTTGCAAAGGCATGTATAGGACAACAAATTTCCATTTTTTTTAAATTTATTTTGCAACATCTTTGGTCTGTCACAAAACTCTGAATTTTCTCCGAGTGTATATTCTTGTACCCACACCCCTGCCCAGATGGAAGTCTTTGGTTCTGCAGTGTGTATAGCTACACCGGCTCTTTTCACAGTATAATTATATCTCAAACCTCCACTTACAGAATAAAAATACAGAACTGGATTGGGCTCTGTTTGTGCAGAGAAATTTATGCATCCATAACCCTTTTCTCTCCCTCTCTCCTCCTCCCTCACTTTTTTTCTGGAACAATTACCAAGGGAGCTTCAAGAGTATCAACCCCCTCCTCGCATACCACTAATGCTAACACGGTAATTTAGAAGATATTTAACACACCATGCATTACCACTCGTGCTGACATCATCTATAGAAACGGATGAGGGAGGGTGTTTCTATTGTGACAGATGCCAGCTGCATTGAGTTAATGCTAGAGGAGATCGGAGCTAACGCACACACAGCTACTGCAAGGTGAGAACCGTGGTCCCAACATGCTAGAGGGCTCCTGCGGGGTCCTGGGCTAGCAGAGTTAACGAGATAAAGGACGAATCGTCTCCCTTGTAAGAGAAACGTGTCTGACACTAGGCAACAGGTAACACGTCCTTGATGGAGAGGAAGGGTGAGTAAAAGGAAACCAGGGAGATGAAAAGATAAAGAATCAGGTATTTCTTTTAACCAGGGGACCAGTTTGTACAACAATCTGAAGGGTTCATCTGCCATCAGTTTTCAGTTGTGCCTGGTTCAAACCTGTGCTTGGGTATAAATAAGCTTTAACAGTCTAAACCCAGTTTTGGAACTCCATGAATTTATGTTTTAAATAATTCAATGTGTACGAATACAATAATTGTTATTTACTACATCCATTTGTCTTCAAAATGTATAAAGTATCATTCTTGGTCTTTTTCTCACTTTTGATTAGGGCTCCATGCAAGTAAACAATATAGTATATTCGTTTCCAAGATGCACTGTTAATATTTTGCTTGTGAGCACCACAAGTACTCTACTCATACAGGTAGCTTGCAACATACCATTGATGCTCAAGCATTTTCAGAGGGATTATCCAATTTTCTGTCATGACATGATTCTTATCTTTTCAAGGGCAATGCCACAAAGCATGCACAGAGAAAGATTAAAACTTTCAAGTACTCTTTACAGACAACTGCCTAAGCTAGCCTTTAATATAGCTATCTTAGCATGAATATGACTTGTATAGCTTTGAACCATGAACAACCATGCTAATATTGAAAAAGTTTTAAAAATCTATTAAAAAATCAAACATCAGTGTTTGCTTTACTTTGGGTCGTTACTACAGCTCTGCAATGCAGCCTGCGCGAGGCTGACGGCAGAGGCACTTTGGTGGACGCCAGGTGTAGATGTAATCTTAATGTTACTGTTTCAGTAACAGTGATGGGGGTAGTTTTGGGGGACTTCTTCAGTTTTATCTCTTAAGTGAGAAGGTAGGGAAAAAGCAACGCATCTGTGTAGTGCTGGCTGAGCTCACCCCGTGCCAACCCTAAATAACCCTTGAGGAATCTGGATGGAGAACTGGCAAGATCTCGGTTTCTGCACTAGGACGTCTTGGGAGATGAACTACCTCCAATGCCAAGACTCGGGTTGAGCCCACTGTGCACCCCCCTCCACACTGCTTGGCAGCCAGGACTTCTAAGGGAAATCTGCTATAAAAACAGAAGTTGCCTAATCTGTGCTCAGCCAAGGATCCGCGGTACGTCCCTCCTGAGCTCCACCCGCGCACCCTGCGATGCTTGGACAGGGAGCTGGGAGCACAAGGCTCCTGCAGATCGACTGCTTTGACACCGTGCCCTATTTCCCAGGCCATAAGCTAAAGCTCACATCGAAAATACCTTTCTTTAGTTGGCCATGGCATTATCAAGGCTGTAACGATAGCTATGGAGCTTTAACTGCTCTCTGAGGCCTCCCCCAGCATGAATAAAAACTGTTGCAGGCTGTTCCTCTTTGCTAAACTTTTTCATCAAAATCGAGACAAACGATTATCTGGGAAATGCGGAGCTTGCATTGAATAAAATTAACTTTTAGATCTACATCTGGTCCACAGAAATTGGTTGACTGGCATTGAAATTGGGTCATCTTCTCTTTTGGACAAAACTCTCTGCTGAGACACATAATGTCGCATTATCAGTGGTTCGTATGTTGTTCAGACCACGTCCCATTGTCGACAGCTATGTTGTAAAGCAAGATACTTGCTCAAACTCTCAGTGGGAGTAAGACAAATTTTCAAGATTTATACAAAAAAACCCTCAAAATACACATGCCAGAAATTCACTCGTGTCTCATTCAGAAAATGTCTAATTAACTGCATCACTCTTTAAAGTTTTATATAATGCACAGAAACAAACAATACATATCCATGCCAAGATGACTTTAAATTTAAATGAGATCTAATTTGAACTGAATACACACTCAGAATCATAAATAGCAGCCATCCATGACGGTGCAGAAAAGCTAGGCATTTGTGGGATGCCTAGTGGGATGTTAACTGGTAGATTTGGTACTTTAGGGAGATTCACATTTGGTAGATTCACATTGGGCAGATTACTTGTTAAACTCCTGTGGAAGAAACAGACAGAAAGAAAAAAATACCATAACAGTGACAATGCAGATGTAGCAGAAGCACGTGACACTCATAAACAAATCTGCAAAGTTCACAGCACGACGACAGTTAAAAAACTAAAGAAAACATTTCAGAAAGAAGCATGAGTATGGAAGCTTAAGTGTACTGGGTTTGCAGTCTGCAATAAAAAGCAAGTTACTTAAAAAAAAAAACCAAACAACAGAATGAAAAGAAGAAGCACAAAGTAGCAAATCAACAGACTACTCCATCACCCACAGAAAATAACTCCACCTTCAAGTCCTGATACCATTTCAAAGTGCACAGAGCAGCCCTTCCTCAGAAAAATCTCTCTTACAAGGAAGTGAACCTCAGCTCTTACCTACTGAGTTAGGCTGGAGGAACGAGCTAAACTAGAGAACTGGGATTCAAAATAACAAACGGAGAGTGTGACATTCCAGCCCTGCAGAAGTCTGCAAGACTTCTTCCTGCCACCAAATCCAGGAGTCAGGATTTCACTCCAAAACCTCTCTACTTTGTTTTCAAAAATGTGCTAATCTGGAGCAACGAAATGGTGAACCACAAGGTTCTTCCTCAGTGAAGACTCGTGCCCTGATCCTGCCCTTGCATTCCTGGGTGCAGAGAAAACGGGTCCCGCAGGTTGCCCAGCTCTACATGTGCACTGGGAATGAATGGCACCCGATAAATCCAGGACCGGTATGTGACTGCTTCTTGGCTGGAAATGGGCCACGGGGTGATTAAGACGTCCAAAGGTTAATTTATCAAGCATGTGTACTTGGGCATCATGCCTTCAATAAATATTTTTAGACATGCAACTGTTATGCAAATAGAGATATCTTTTAAAAGTGGGCCAGTGTATTAATTTAACGTAACGTACTCTGCTGAAATAACGTGCAGTGTAACGGCACCACATGCCCAAAGTTTGCAAAACACCCTGACGTATTTCAGTGTGCTAGGTCTCCAGATGTTATAATTAGTCTAATCTGTTTTAATGAGTATCTCATCACAGTTAAATTTTCAATGATATAAATTTTAAACAATAGAAATGTCATGGGATTTGGGAATCAGAAGCCAGTTTCAGAAGCGTATCTTGTTTCTGCGTTAATCCACAGATGGTTCTACAGTCCCATTTGAGGAACAAAACCAGATTCTTTGACACCATTTTCACCGGGTCATTATTTGGGCTCAGTGAAAATGGAATCAGGACTTCGGCATTTCAGCTTCACCCTGCACTGCTGAAGCTCCTGGAATCTGTTCTACTGATGTGCATGGGCACAGCTTCAGAGTTCCAACTTCCCTGCCCTCCGTGACCGCACCAGGACATGTCACCTCAGGAGGTCTCCCCCTTTCCCCTCTATCAAATCAGTTACTGTACCGGCAGTGTCATCTGGACTCTTGGAAAACTATCAAATTATACATTATGTCTTTCAAGGAATATTAAAATCTTAGCAACTTCTTTGAGTCCTGTTTTGAACTCCCTTTCTTACTGCAAGTTTTATATATCAAAAAGCAAAGTAATGGAATTGAGCTGGCTGCACTGACTAGACGTTTCCTAATGCAACAGAAGATTTGAACCACTTCTCTGCAAGAGCTTAGCTTGTTACTGCTCCCAAGTCTTAGGGAATAGACTTTCTCCTCATTCTTCCTTTGTGAATAAAATTGCTTCTTGGGGAAGAAAACCACAACCCAAAGTGTTTTTCTAGTGAAAAGAAAGCATCTTCTTGTTTTCTTTTGTTCCTATGATTCTTAGTGGATTTGACTTCATGCTATCTGCTTGTTCTCTTTGTTAGGCAGTAAGCAGACATGGGAAATTACTAACATAGCAAAGCTGTCCATTGTTTCCATTCATACTGTATCTGCCTATTGAGATGATATGATTATTGAATGAGACATAGACTCCATCGTGATTGAGAGAGTGTTAGATCTTCAGAAATGGCAGTGCATGTGGTTAGATACTGATATGGAATAAATAAAGAAACAGCAAGAGGTGGACAACATATAAATGTATAAGGAAAAGCAACTTAAATAACTTAGCCAGATGGTAAATACATAAATCAGAGGACCTTTGGTTTTAATATTAAAATTCAAGAAGTGACAGTGTTATATTAATAAAAACACTGTATTAATAAAATATGACTTCTAGAGTAAACAGTATACTATATTCACACGGAAACATATTTCTTTTATACAACACATTATTTTGCTGATGCAAGGATGTGTTGCAAGAATAAGTTACTACTCTTAAAACAAAACAAAACAGCAAAATAATGGAGTATATTATGTTAACATATAGTAACTAATTTTAAAAATATTCTCCTGAATTGACATGCACAGTTTTGCAGGTTCAACCGATCTAATTATCTGACTAACAGTTACAGTGAGACCTGTAAAAAATGATTAATATTACCAACAAATGTTCCAGCCTGCAGTTGCTCAGACCATAAAACTACAGGTCCAAAATGAGAAACTGCTTCTAGAAGCCAGCCATGCCTATTTAATATAGATGGCTAAATATAACCTCAGCCATCAGGCAGCGAATGTGGGCATTTGCATCAACAAGATGAGGGCTGTCTGATTTAAGACGACTCAGCTTCACGACTGGATCCTGATATGTCTGATAAAAGACGCACACTCCGGAGCTGTATTGCTTGTGGTTTCTCGGCTGCTTCTGATCCACCCCCGTTTGTGTCTGGTAGCTGTGTAAATGGCTTTCACCTGGACTGTCTGCTGGGAAATTCTCCGTGCAGACAGGCTGGCATCGTACCCCTGGACAACATCCCAACGCTCACACTGCACTGTAGCACTGATCACAGAAAACAAGTCCAATTGCATAGCGGCTGCTCCAGTAGAGCTGCCCTAGTACTAACAGGAGGGCAGAAAAATCACGGTATTTTTACTGAGTTGTCTCCTGGCTTCAGAACAGACCTAAGCAAGAGCCTCGTCCATGCTTAAACACTCAGTTCCTACGGGATGCCTGAAATGCTTTAGTGATGGAAGATGCAAACGCCTGTCTCTTCCATCCCTATAAATGCTTACAACCTCACTGCCTAGGCTGAGCAAATGCTCAAGAGCAAATCTTTTCACAAAAGCCTTGATGTGTAGCAAAGCGCTCGATAGTGAAGTAACAGTCAAATCTGTGCTCTTCCTCTGACTGACACCCAGAATAGCAACAAAAATACTCATTTTCACTACAGTGGTACTTCTTTTAAGGGGAAACATTTTTCACTAGCCTTTTTTAGTAGTACAACCTCATCGAATTATTTGTATAATCATACTGTTTAAGTTCTTCCATTTATATTAATGATACATTTATAAATAGTTTGCAGAGGGTTAGTGAGCAATTAATAGATGCTAAAGCCAGGACTACAGTGCGGTGGAGACAGCCATAGGTCATTGAGTAACGTCCTAGTCAAGCGATCGAAATTGGTTGTCATTGCACCGGCTTGAGCATTTGCTCAGAAAGATCTTTCACACAGACACACACACACAGAGACGCACACACACACGTATGTGTCTGCCGGCTGCAAGATAAATCAGCGTTCTCCGAGAAGCTAGCATGAAAAAAAACCCCATTGCAAACCCTACTTTTCCAAGACCTCTCAACTCACCAGAGAACAGACCTACTCTGCATCCTCCGTATTTGGATGACTGTGCGAAGGACAAGCGTTCCACATTTCTCTGCGTGGATTCACACAAGCACACCAGCTGCTCTAGCTATAGGGCACGGACCCCCTGCAAATTCAGCAGCTCTGCAGAGGCAGATTACACAGCCCTCATGAGCACATTACATCGATGCTTTTTCCCCCCATGTTTTCAATACTTAACAGTATCTCCCTCACTGTTTGTGATTTCTATACCTAACTCCTCGTAGCATAAGGTGCAGAGTATTCGGCAATGAAAATAGAAGAAATATATGCTTGCAAACTGCCATCTGGTCAGGTTACGGAGGGTTACATATTTCAGCCTTGATTGCAAGCATGAGCATAGAGAAACCCTTTCAAAAGACTCTGTGTTGTGGAATAATTCCTCAGTTAACAGGAGATAATGAGATTTCCTTCTCACAATTCACTGTAGAGAGCCAAAGCAGGACAATGGTAAGCTTGGTGGAACGGACAGCCATGATGATCTACCTTTTCTGGCCAACCTGAAGGGCTTTCTTCAAAGCAGAGGAAAGCCATGGAAAAATATACTCCAGCATTCCCAGTTCCCAAAAAGCTCTGCTGGAGAGGCATCAATGGAAGGCCTTGACTTGGATGGGAACTGGCTGGTCCAAATTACTCGAGAATCAACGGCCAAAAATTCAACTGTGCTGCAGTCTGGATGTGTGAGGACAGAAGGGAGGTAGATACAGGGGGGGCATATAAAACAAAATGAGTCTCTGACCTGAGTTCTTCTGCAAGTTCACTGTCGATCAAAGAGGAGCAGGTGGTCTGCCCAGGAGGCAAAAGATGAAGATGCCTTAACATTTAATTCTGAACAGCACATCCAAACTGTCATGAGATCCTAGGAACGACACCTCCTTTTCCCTTACACAGTATGTGCCACCCTCTGTGCATTCGCTGGTACCTTCTTTTGCCGGGTCACATCATGTTAAGCCAGCATTTGCAACTCGAGACACAAGAACAAAATACCAACTAGTGAAAAAAAAACCACCCAGAATGCGTCTTTTCACCAGATGGACACAAACTTCTTGTGAAAAGCACCCACTTTCCTGCTGGAAGGAATCTTTTAAATACCCAAGGTTGTAAGACAGATAGTCCATCCTGGGCTTTCGCTTGAAACTGCAATGCTCCAAGCACTCTGGAACTAAAACTACAGAACGGAATAACCATTACAAGAGAACTCAGAAAATATCTTTTATAGTTATCAAAGATAACTTGAAAATGATAGACAATGGCACACCCGGGGACAAAGCATTTTGACAGGCAAGTACCACACCCAAGTACTTATGGACGTCTGTAGTTAAGCCACTAAAGTCATTAAAAGCCAAAATGATGTCAGCTTCTGACAAAAGCAAAAAGCAGAACAAATTGCTGGCTGACTGAGGGAGACAGGTACACAGCGTTAACTGCCCCTGTTTCACAACAGACAAGGAACCACAAACGTATTCATTACTAAAGCAGAGCTCTGAAACTAAAGCTCATGCTAACTTCGAAGTGCAATTCTGCTTGAAGGAGTGGCTGTAAAAATGGCATTCTCCTACTCGAAAGATCTATTTCTTGTATGTTTTCTGGGTCACATCTGCTTATTTGAAACAAGATTTTTTAGGATTTTTAATCCTGTTAGCCTGCAGACCAAAGACAGCAAATGGAAAGTGAGAGAGACTCCTGAATGCCAGCCACTTAACCCCACTCAAAACAGAGGGGATGATCAGGTGTCGAGAAAAGGCCTGAGATTTGGCAGGCAGAATCCTTACGGATGCTGAGGATGCACAAGAAAGAAAGGAAAAAACCTGGGTACTCAGATTCCAGGTTGCATATGGGAGGCTGGCTGCTGAACAAAATCTCTTTTCCTTGTAAACGGAACATATTTGGTGTGAAAAGCCCTGAAAGACCACACGTTCTTTTATACAGCAACCTCTGAGAGCACAGTGCCGCTTCCCTTCACCTAGAGAACCACAAAAAAAGCAGGGAAAATAGTCTCTCTGGAGGTCACCTGGTCCCAGTCCCCTGTCTGACCACCATCAGACTCATGCTGTTTGCAAAGGGTCGATCTTTCTCTTTTAGTACCTTTATTAGAAAGAAAAGTGAGTTCTTTTCCTTCGTAGGAATCTGACTTGGCTTTTTTAGAGCAAGCATGACAGGGTTCAGCAATGCTTCAAAACCTGTGAAATAACAACAGCAATCTAAAGCATGTGCCATGTTTTTATCATTTACTAGCTCTTGAGTTCAATTTGGGTTTCTTTCAGGCTACTCATTTCTCACTGGTAAATTCCTTGTTCTCCAAATTTAATAACTAATTCTGCTTGAATCACCTTGCTTGTGTTTCACTACAGTTTCTGCACCGCCTAATCCTACAGGCAAGGGAGCTGGGACCGGGCAGAGCTGCCCTGGGACATGGGGACAGGCGTGGGGCTGATGCGAGAAGCACGGCGCTGCACTATCCCTCCACGGGATGGGTGAAAAAAATGAGGACAGGGAAGAATAAATACAGCAATGACTCGCACAGGTTATAGGGCTGGCCTGAACACAGTGAAGCAAGTTTCTTTTTTGGTTCTGAAAAAGAGCTATTTGAGTTCTAAAGCAGCATTGGAAAAGGCCTTTTAGAACAGGATCCAAAACGCCATGCCAGCTAAGGTTTTCACATTTTCATGCTTCCATGTCCAAAGGCACACAGTTCAAACTGAGGCAGCAACGCATTTCAAAAAGCAAACATCATTTCCCTCATTAACTTGAAAACCCTGAAGAGATCAGGCCTTCTATTTTTAACAGTAAACTAGAAAATCAAACGCACTTTCTGCATGTCCAGCCTAATGTTTGCTAGTTCATCTCTGCATGTATCTCCATCCATTTGCACCCAAATTCCGATTGTATCAAAGGAGGTTTCCTTACTTTACTGGCTCCCATGACTCCCGCTCAAAGCCCCTGTGAATTGACTGTGCAATTGAGGACTCCATCAGATCGACATATCTAACAACAAGTGGAGCAAACAGGTCTTGGAGGTGTTTGTGGAATTTTCCATTGCACATATTATCTAGAATAGATAAATAAAAGTATAGTAAGACACTACCGTTACTAAAAGCTCAGTAACAAACCACAGCGTGGCACTTCATTACACAACAAATTTGCCAGCCAACAGGAAGAAACTTCAAGAACATAACAGGAGCTGGCATCAGGGACCAAAGTTCACGACAAAGACAGCAGGAATGGCTTCTTACTCCAAACAAATAAACAGACAACAAATCTTCTTTTCTATTCATGTCAAACTTACAAATACATGACTACTTCCTGTGAATAAAATAAGGGTAAGAATACAGCATGGCAATCATTATGGCTTTTTCAGGTAGGAGAATCATTTCTTCTTCGGTTACTCACGACCATGATCTGGAAATTGCTCTCTGAGGATGAGTCCCTGGCTTTTTCATGCAGTGGCAGAAATCGAATGGGGACCCTGGTCTGGGGCATAGCTGAAGGCAAGGCCAGTTTTGCTGCCAGCCCCCCGGGCAGCAGGACCACCTGGGAGAGTGCCAAATCCCCAGGGCCTCTGAAGGCACGGGCTCACGTGCTTTGGAGAAGAGCCTTATTTCACAAAGCACTGTTCTTTTGAACTACTCCAGCTTCCATTTACTTTAATATTTTCCTCCCTTCAATAAAATCTTTTGAAGCATTTTACTCCATGTTAAATAAATGCAGTACATACATATAAAACGATACACACACATTTAATGACAGTGAGATAAGAGTACCTAATTCCCTGCTTATCAGGCAGCCATTACCAAGAGACGTGAGAAGATGAAGAAAAATAGAAGTTCAACTTCTCACCTTTGACTGAGGCATTTAAGGGGTGTCTGTGTGTTTTTTTCTAGTGGAACAAAATCAAGCTGATGCTAAGAGAGTATGTACTGTAAATCTCTACCCATCTCAGTTCTCTGTAGTACGGAGAGGCCAAAAGTATTATCAGTAACCTGAACTGCCCACTGCAAAAGAAATGATCAAAACACAATACATACAGTCACTACGGAGGGAATCGTTTAGAAGCTGAAAGAGCGGAAAGCTGTCCCAGGTGTCTGGGGGTTGCACCTCTAACGCAGCATCCATGTCCACCGCAAACAGTGACAGGAAGGTCTCCGCATGCTCAACCATTAAGTCTGACCACCAAGCAAAGGCCTTCAGAGTTGGTAGAAAAAGATAATAAAGAAGTATATTAGTTTTAACAAAGCACAGGAAAAGATGTTAGGCCACATATCTCAAAAAACCCCTGTGGATCCCATGAAAACTACCTTTATTGTAAAGAGAACAGTGCTTTAAAGTGCTAGCCTGCACAGATAGTGCTAATCACAGGAATTAGGCACCGCTATTTTAATACAAAGGTTTCTTGGACAGGATCTGTTCAGAGCTCCACCATGAAGGCACACAGCTGTAACATGGCAGAGAAGGTTTCGTCTGTTCAATTTACAATAAATGACTTCATTCATCTTTAATTATGCTAATCATGAGAAAAATAATCTAATTCTTATTCTGAAGTACAGAAATTTGGGAGCTTCTTCACTGTGCTTGTGGGTTTCCTGCTGTACTTTTCAACAGTTTAAATTTTATTTGGATTCACTACTTCTATTTGTCTTGAAAAACTAGAAGCCTAAGACACTAAATCTGTCCTGAACCACTCACACTCTTCTTTAGAAATATTTCAAGCATCACCAGTAAAAGTTATTACAGCACTGTTCATTTTACATGGTTAGCTACACACATCCATAGAAACACACTACCGCCTTCATAATGCTACTGATTAGGAAACAGATTACAAAGCTCTATTATCAACATGCCAAGATTAAAAAAAAGAAATCTACGGGAAGCCTATATTTTCACAGAGGCAGGAAAAAAATATATCTAAACTTGAAAATCAAAAAATATCAGTGAAGTAACTCATTCTCATGCATGTGGGTCCTTAAAATTCACTGTACGGGCTCTCTGAGGTGACATTCACATCATACATGGCTCAGATGTGAATGCTGCAAACGCATGCATGCGTGTTTAGTAATCACTTCTGGCTGGGAACATGCAATATGAGAAGTGCTGTCGTTAGGACCATGTGCTGTCATTCTGAAGCGATAGGAAATTACTCAGTGACTTAAAGGATCTAAGAAACGTCTTTTCGGCACTTTGCATGGAAAAGAAATCTCTAGCATCGGTACAAGACTGGAGATGAAACAGAGAAGACTGGGAACAGATGAATCAGTTCAAAGACGAATTGCCTGTCAGGGAGAGGTATTTCTTGCAGATTTTAGCAGACACAAATAAGCAGAATGGACTTTCACTTTCTCAGGGTTCAGTTTTGATTCACTGATGAGGAATTGCACTGATGTGCAGAGCACAACTCCAGCTGCTGGTTCACTTGGCCACGGAGAGGGAGCCGAGCCCCAAAACCAGGTTACTGCCATGGACCCCTTTAATTCTTCCTATTTCAGCCTGACTTCTCAGCTGCCAGTGATACTGGCAGGGGTTCTTTGGGACTACTTCTACTCCTTCATTCCCCCAAAACATAAAGCAGACTGACATTGCCCTGCTATTAGTCCATGGGTTGATATAAAACTGGTGTGAAGACACCAGTGCATAGGATGGATGTGGCATTGGGCATTACTGAGCACATCCAAGATGTAAAATAACCAAAATAAACAAATAACCCCCAAACTAATCATAGAATCTGAAGATACAGAATCATAGAATCATAGGTTGGAAAATACCTCTAAGATCATGAAGTCCAACCATCTGCCCAACACCACCATGCCTACTAAACCATATCCCAAAGTGCCACATCTACAGGTTTTTTAAACACCTCCAGGGATGGTGGCTTAGGCCTGCCCTGCCATGGGGGTGAAGACGTGCATGAGGAGGGCTGTGCCGTGAAGGCACGGCTTTGGTGTGCCCAGAGTCAGGCTGGGCAAATGCCATGCCCAGAGCAGCAACACCAGCAGGTCATGGTGTCCCTGTGGTCACGGCATGGGGACAAGGCAGCTACACCTGGCTCCTTCGCCTGCAAATCGCCCCCAGCCCCACGCACACGGAGGGTGCCCTGGCACCCTGCCCTGGGGTGCCTGGGAAGCTCAGGGACACGGTGATGGGGGCCGTGGGTGTTTGCAGAGCCGTTATTCTGGTAAAGTGGAGACTGAGGTGAGGGAGCCCGGAGGGCTGAGCACGTGTGGCAATGCTGTTCAGCTCTCCCTCCCACTTTTGGTGCTGGTGTACAACCCAGCGTGCGGCCAGGCGCCTGGCAGTGCCGCATCGGGAGGCATTGAACCACCGCGAAACCACGCAGGAACCGAAAACATGAAGACCCTGGTCTGCTCCCGATGCCTGCTCAGACCTTCTCCCCAACGCGTGGGTGGGAAACGAGCGGATGCTGCGCCACGGGGCTGCTGAGGGTCCTCTCAAAATTAGCAGTGCTTGTCTGCGGTTTTCAAGGAGGATGCCGGGGCTGTCCTCGCACTGACGTGGTTTCTCTGCCTGTGCCTCTGCCTGCCAAGAGCCTGCCATGCTGTCTCCCCATCACATCCTGCCCACGGGTCTGCGGGCAAAGAGCCATTGCTACGAAGGACCAACAGCAATCGGCATTTTGGGGAGAGGGAAAAGAGGGGAGGCCAAAGAGTATCTTCCGCAACAAACCCCGACACAAACACTTCAGAGTCCTGCAATAAAAACCTGCTTCCATGAAAAAGGAAAAAAGCGCTATTTTTAAGAGAAATTATGAAGAAAAGCATGTGATCATTTGCAGAAAAAAAAAAAATGCCCAAACCAGTCACAGTTTGCCTTTTGCTAGAAAAGCCAAATTTTAGCTCTGTAAGTCTCTAACTTATGGCAGGATCCTCAGCCTCCTCCTCCCTAGTCTCGGTGAGCAGGACCTTCCTGCGGTGGGAGCGGTAACACCATCCCTTGAAAATCTCCTTCAGGATGGTAACACTTCATTTATTTACCATCTACTTACCTGCATTGCTCAAAACACAATGTAGAGGGGGAAAAAAAAAAAGTGTGCTTTCCAGCCAAACACACCTATTACTGTATATTTTACACATGGATACACATGTATATATGTATGACCTCAAGGAGTTAAAATACATATATACATATACACATACGTATACATAGAGAGAGAAAACACAAGTTTAAAAATAGGTGAGTGGCATCGTCTCTGGCATTTGTCATCAGTCATCCAGAGGAAGGGGAAGGGAGGCGGGAGACATCTGATGGGAGAGATGACACAATGACAGAGACCTCCCGCTCTCACAGGTCACAGACGCAGGCACACGGTTTCGGCTGCATTTCTGCCTGTGTTGGTTTGCTTCTCTCTTATGGGAAAGACAAACCCAACTGACTGGACACGTACTTCTGTTGGAATGTTTTTCAAACATTTTCCATGCTCTCGGTATTATTTTTTGAGTTCTCATCAGCGAGTCTGCCTGGATGTCCATGTGGGGAAAAAAGGGGCATGTCTGAATTGCAAAACCTGTTGGATTTCAGTAAATTAAGGCATTACTTCAGTAAGCGGTGCAGTTTAATTTTCTGCTGAACATCCAAAGTAGACTGAAGAGTCACACCCTGCAGATCAAACCTTCTCCAGGTGAATGGATAACGTGTCAAAAAAAAAAAATCACCTGGAATAATTTGAAAAAAAAAAAAGTACAACACCTCAGCAATGCTCATTGCTTAGTGAGAGCATAATGTGGCTACAATGCATAATAAAACCCAGTGATAAAGCACCCAGCCTCTTGTCTCTCTTCCTTTGGGTTCAATTCCAAGCATGCAGAGAGCTGGCCAACTGCCTGTACCCTGCTGAAATGCCACAGCCACCCTCAGGACAGGGATCTGATAAGGCACCGACAGCATGCCGGGCTTCTGGAGAGAGATGGATTTCACCCTTCCAGGTCACTGTTCAGAACAAGGGACCGGGATGCCTCCTATCCATGTTGGCATTAACCTTCTGTCTCTAATCAAAACCTCGTGACACAGAAGATGCTGGAGAACAGTTCTGAGTCTTCCTCCTGGTGAGGATCTTGGCAGCGTGGCTGGCTGAGCACCACCGGCCCTGTAACCGCTTTCTTCAGCAGTCTATGATTTTCAAAATAACCTGCACTTCAGAAACAGCTCCTTCCTGGCTGGTGGTACACCCAGCCTGTGCTGGTGATGAGTATAATAAAACACTCATTGTCCTTGGACAGGTTATTGCATTCTGCGTGCAAGTGCAGCGCTCTCGAGCACCCCCTCGCTTTTGTAAAAATGCAGTTTATTTCACTCCTTACCCCGTATATTCTCTCTCTACATATAAATACTGTATATCCAGCACGAGGCACATACAGACAAAACCAGAGGAAGACCACTACCATTCTAGGCACTCGTGTAGTGCTTGGTCCATCTCCACCACAGTGTACTAGAGGTCAGGTGAATGCAAACGACAGAGGTAACAACAGGCTGAGGAGAGAGTCCAGGCAGGTAGGGTTGTGTTGGGATGTAACTGCAGCGCTTGTAAAATATACCCATTGCTACATGCATGGACCGGACTACTATGCCACATTTACCCTCCTGTGTCAGGCCACCAGCTCCGCAAGCAGCCGACTCGAAGTTGCTGTTACATTCCTCGGTCAAAGTTACGGAAGCGAGGGCAACCCGGGTAAAATCCCAGTAGGAAACATGGCACTGAGAGGGCATGCACGAAATATGACAGGAGTGACTCGTTTCATTCGGTTTTAGTCACATACCTCTTTCCCCTGCCAGGATCATCCAAGATTGAATGAACAGTAGAAAAACAGGGAGGAAATTTAAATATGCAATCAGGCATTAGTTGGGTGTTGTGGATTGCTGTGTATTAGCAATAAGTTAAATTATACTGCAAATTTAATATACACTGGAATGATTTTTAGGTGATTGTGAAATTATTTATCAAATGGTCTTAATGCAAAATATAGTGAGTATATATATATATATATATATATATCAATGGGAAGGAAAAGAGAAAATAGTGAATGAGTGTTACATTACCTACAGTCATAAACAATAAATGTTCACTCTGAATTTTAAAACGATTAACTTGCCAACACGCATTCGAGAGCACCAGATCTACAGAGATCTCAGGGCTCAATCCTGCAAACCCTTACACAGGTACGCAACGTCACTTGCTCGGGCAGAAACGTCCCGACGCGCTGCGAGCGGGACTACAGCCAGCAATGGCAGCTGCCTGGGGGGTCAAGGGTTTCCAGGATCAAGCCTCACGATTTTCTGGTCTATATTTGACTATGACATGGTTTCAGTGGTTTTAAAACATGAAACTTTTTGTTAAAGAGCTTCGAAGAGTTAAGAGCAGTTGTGTTAGGCCTTAGATAACCCAAATAACGAGTAACAGTGAGTAATTCACCCTAACCTCTGTGACTAGTAATTAAGGTATTCCCAATGAGCCAAGGCAGAAGAGCCCAACAGGAAACCAGGTGAGTTAATCACGTACCGCAGGGGCCCAGGGAAACCCCTGGAAACAACCTGAATGCTCAGAAAGCGACAAAAAAAAAAAAGACTTGTTTCATTTTGTGGTGGTTTTCCTTGCTCCAGCTCTGGCCGGCCGGAGCGGTGAGCTGCTGCAGGGACCCCGCTCATGCTGTCTGGAGGCACAAATACAAGACATTTTTTGGAAAGACGACCTTTCTGAAAAGCGGACAGGTTTGCTCTTGTAGTCAGTGGCGAATACTTTTGGCCAGATTCGGCTCCGGCTGGCGCTGTATGGAAGGCTGCAGACTGACGCAGAGGAGAGCAGGACTTCATTAATTCCCTCTTTAGCCCTCCCTCCCCTCCGCAAAAGCAATCCTCCTGAGCTCTACTTCACCTTCATCGCACTCGAGCACCATCATTTATGACTATTGGCTTTTAAAGCAGATAACCCAGCACCAGTCGGGAAGACACCGCACAGAGACCCAAAGCCCCCAGCAAGCCCCCAGAGCCTGCTGAAGAGCCGGGGGGACGCGACCTCGCCGGGCGCCGCTGCTCACCTCCGCATGGTGTTCTTCGTTTTGCTGTAGGACTTCAATTACCAGTTCTGCCAGACGTATAGTATCTTCTAACTTTTTAGCTGGTGTGACTAACCGGCCTACATTTTCTGTAGTACAAGAACTCGAGTTAAAAGGGAGGCAGGATGAAAAGCTCGACGTACAGTAAGTTCTTTTAGAGGTTTAAAAAGAAAAAATCCCATAATATTCTACAGCTTTAAAGATCTTTTCATGCATATGTTAAATGCTTATATAATTAGTACCGAGCAAACCAGAAAGCCACACTCGTTATTATACTATGAGAATACAGTGCTCCAGCTCCAAATCTCGCAACGCTGTCAGAGCTGTTTTGCTTTACGGTGAGATGGTGGCACTTTATTAGCTCAAATGAGAACATCGCATTCCCTAAAGACAGCATCTGGCCACTAATATATGAACAATATGTATCCGTCAATGTAGATGATGCTATTATAGAAATCACGTCTATACCATTTTAAAACTCTTTTAAGCAGATCTATTCAAACAAATCTGTCTGTACTTTTAATAAATTGTCAGACTTGAGTAATTTAAATGTCACCTGCTACTGAAAGCAAGAATTGCAGGTCTGCCTTGCTCCAGGATTTAACTCCACAAGGGTCAAGGAGTTACGCATGCTGGAGGGAGTGGAAAGTGGTAAAGCCCACGCAGGTGATCGTAGGTGAGACTTATATGGGAAGAGAGATGCAACTTTACAGCAAAAATCCCGCAAACAAACCAAAGAGTTTAAATCCTGGAGCTTGGTGTTCAGCCGTATTGAGCTATTTTGCAGCATTTTCTGAAGACTTTTAAAAATAATTAAATAATATTCTTCTATGTAATTCATATTAGTAACATATTAAACATACAAGGTGGTAAGAATCTGGAACATTTCGAGCATTTAACTGGAAATAATATAGAAATAATATAGAGAAAAAGAAGCTCATCACACTTCCATCGCAGGACAGAGCTGGCTGCGCGCAGCCGAGGGGGTTTCTCCGAGCTGCCAGCGCGGCTCGCTCCCCTGAGGTGTGCGCAATCTCCCCGCAATGGTCGCTCTGCGGAGACGCGGAGCAGGAGACCCGCTCCCCGGGGACCCACCGACCCTGCGGCGCGTCACCGCGCTAACCACGGACGCGTCACTGTGTCACTCCGGGTGCCAACCCCGGCCTCCGGTGCGGCTATGGCAAAGAACGGGATCACACTTTGGCAGCTACACCAGCCAAGGCATACCTCTGCACCGCCGTCCTCTCCGTGATACCAAAGCTGGAGACTTTGTCAATGGGTGAAGTACCAAAAAACCCAAAACCAAACAGCCGCACTGACCTGCTGTAATTTGCAGCGTACAACAGACTACGTGTCCCCTGCACAGCTAAATGCTGGCAGTACAGGCACTGAAGCGCCGTTACTAATTTTCCCCGAATACCTGTTTACAGGTAACAAGTTTCCCACAAAAAGGAAAGCCAGAACGGTCCCATTTGGGTGGTGGGGCGAGGGGTGCACGGGTCGGTTTGCAGAGGGGCTCAGCAACCCGCTGAGCTGAGGTCTGGCGTTGCAGGCGCTCAGCTCGGCTGAGAGATGCAACCCGGTAAAACACCATGCAAACCAACTCTGCATTTTTGCTGATTTATGCCACAGATAGGGGCCTTGGGTGTTTCTTACCCAGTTTTCCTTTAGTTTCTTGTATCACTGGAAACAAAAAAAACCTCAGGCTCCCCTTACTACAATTTACTGGGCAAATACTGAAATTGGAGAACTGCTGGTGAACTCCTCATTCTTTCTCCTATTCAATCCAGCCCCTCACTGGCTACAAGCAGTAGAAACCTCTTCCTTTTGCAAAAGGAGTCCAAAGACACGTCCCTTAGTAAGCTCTGGTTGGTTCTGCACCTCCGAAGCCAAGGGGAAGCGTTTCCATTGATCAGAGCAGCATCAGGCCCATTCTCATTTGCAACACTGATCTGCTCTCAAATACAACTAAAAGACAAAAGTGTTAATAAGAACAACTGCTCAGAGATGCTGTCTTTAAAGAAAATATTGATGCTTATACAACTTTGGCAGCCAGCAGATGTCAATCTTAATTTTTTTTCTTCTTATTTTAAATATTTCCCTGGTTAAGTTACTATACATCAGAATATTCTGCTAAGATAGCTGGAGCACTGACAGTTACATGAAACGTATACGATATACTTATCAAACATTTCATCCAACATCATGTAAAGCTCATACATATTTATAGTTTTCATGCAAAATGTTATGCAACAACAATGTTATTTTGTGCTGACGTTGATATTTGAAAATGTTGCATATGTCAGACATTGCTAGACAAAAAAATGTGGACATTTTGAAATAAATGCTACCTCTAAATCTCTAAAACCTACCACATCGCGCTAGGTATTTTGGATAAAGCTGCAGATGAGGACTAGCTTTTTACTACTACACAAGCAACTGCTAGACTAGAAAACCACCGAATAAAAGGAAGGAAGACTATTACAGTACTTGGCGGCTGTTTGGCCATGCCTTTGAGCACATGATTTATCATGTTAGTCTGCGTTTGAGGAGACGATGGTGGCCCAGCCGGTGGCTTAGGCTTGGACGGACGGGCTGCTTGCGCGTGACGGAGAGAGACGTCAAAAGTAAAGAGACAAATGACTTCATAAACAGTGACAAAAAGATGGAAACTTCGAAAGGAACATAAGCAGAAATGATCAAATACAAATGGGATAAGCTGCTGGGTTTTTGCTTATCGGTACTCGAAGTACTACACGGTAATGACACCACTTGACAACACATTTGAGAAGTCAGCAGATTCGAACATCCCACGGTACTGTGCAATCAGAAAGCCAAAAATGCGATGCAAGGATGAGACTGCACTTCATGCAGCCCCAGGAGGAAACTGAATTAGGGGAATTCATTTTAAACTTTGGAATTTAGAAAAGGTGAACTCGAAAAGATCGCTTTAAGTCAGTGCCCCGGTACTTAGGTACATTTAGCAATAGAATAACGAGCCACAGGAATTAATTGCTTTGCAAATATCAATTACACATTTTAGAATTAAACGTCACTGTTGGTTAAAGGGAGCTATAAAATATTCTTGTGCAATTTAAACATGTAAAAAAATCTGTCACTTAAAAATGTGTGGTTCCTGATCGTTTCCAGCTCATTTAATTATTTTCAACTTGGAATTCTAGTGGCTTTTATATTCTGGGTTGAATCATATATAAAAACTTGCCAGCTCTATCAAATATGTTACTTGCTATTCCAAATGTTAGAATACTGCAATCAGGACTTGACCCATCTGTCATATAGTTTACAATATCAGCATAGGAAAAATTCAAAGAAAATAGCCTTTCCTTTTACATACACTCAGAGAATAAATTACATACTGTGAATATATTAACACAATAGTTTCTATTCCATTTTATAACAGTTTTTAGCAGCATTGTGACTATTTTTAATAATGCCATTTGCAAGGAATCTGGCATATTTATCTGGACATTCTATTGCCAAAAGTCCTTGCCATTTTGCTTGCATCTTCCAGTGGGGGAAAAAAAAAAATCGGTTGGCTTGTGCAAAGTAGATTTCTGATTGCTTTTAATTCTCACAGAATTATAACACTTATCAAAGTACAATAAAGAATATTCGAGTAAACTGTTAGTTAAAGAGTACGAGCTCGGTTGGTTCCCTTCTCCATACATAGAGATAGATACACACACATACACACATACACTAACACACATACAATGCACACGTGCACGCGTGCACACACACACACATATTTTTAGTCTTTTAAGCTGTGTAATGATTTAATTCAGACTTTTAGATTCAAGCTACTGGATTCTGGCTTTTTTGTTGTTGTTTTCTGATAACAGGAAAAGCAAATCTATCCGCTCATCTCTGGAGTCATCCTGATCCTTGTTCAATGTTTACCAAGGGTGGCTTTGTCCCCAGAAACAAACCTCTGAGAGCCTCAAGTGACAAAAACAACTGCTTTTTGGGCATTGGCCTAATGACTTTCAGTCTAATTTAAAACATAAGCAAAAATTCGATTTGGCTAATCGCTGATTGCTCCTGAGCTCAACACATAGGAAGAATATGCTACTGCCCATCCCTATGGAGAGCAGCTTGTGCCAGGGTCCCTGGGTGGGAAGGGATGGTAGGGAGCAGGGATGGTGGGGAGCGGGGACCGTACATCTCCTCCCACCACCTCTGGCAGCCGGCAGCGGGAGCCCCTCGCCACCCAGGAGGGTCCGTCAGGCTCCAAAGCTGGGAGGCTCAAAGAGAGAGAGCTCCTCCAAAGAGCCTCAAAGCCAGGGGGAAATCACACCCCAGAACTGCATCCCACTGCACCTCTCCATGCTGCGACCCTGAAGCACCCCTAAAGGTGAGCCCAGCCCCTGCGTCCCCAACTGCTACCCATCAAAAAATAGATTTCAGACCTCACGGGCATCCAGATCCCACAGTGTCGAACAGGCCTGACTTGTGCAAGTGTTTTCTGTCCTAGAGAAAACTCCTTAGCAGAGAAGGAAGAGGAGGAAGAGGCAAGAGATGCAGCAGCACCAGCACTTCACGGATCGCTAGTGCAGCACGTACGAAACAGCCTGGAGGAGGCTCCGCCGTGCAGCTGTCAGCACAGTGCCCTGGGGTGGCTCTCGCTTCTCTGGGGGCCCCACGAGAGATTCCCCCCCAGTGCTTCGCTCCTGCTCCCGGCATCTCCCCACCGCCACTGGCTCTTGGGAACAAGCTTCCACAAGGGATTACAGCAGGTTAAGCAACAAATTCCTGATGTAATTCTGTTCTGGCCCAGTCTGCACAAATATTCAGCTCTTTTGTTCATTTAAATTTTTCAGACCCAAATCCAGGGCTCTTGCACCATGGCTGCAAAACCACCTGGAGCCAAAGGAGAGGAGGGGAAGAGCTCTCTCCCTTCCTCGGGGCACTGAACACCTCATGAGCCCCGACCCACGCTTCTCTTTGTTGCCTCTTTATTGCAAGAAAATTCCAAATATTAAGGTCTGGCTAAACAAACTGACTAATTTCATCTGCGTATTTCAATAAAATGGGGCTGTGACTGCAATGCCTCACAAGGCACTGGAGTTTACACACTTCTCTGGGCCCAGGTCTCGGAGATGATACGCGAGATCCCTCTCACGGGGTGCCTCGGCTCCCGCTCGGAGCGAGGGAGATGCGGCAGGCTGAACGGGTTTTACAGCACTTGCCAGCAATCAGCTGCAGCGTGTGTGGCAGGTTTTGTTTCACTTTGGCTTTTCTTTCTTTCCTGTCCTTTTGCTCTGTAATCCCTTGCCACAGCCAGTTTAGCATCAGAAATGCACTTGCATTTGTTGCTCGCAGGTGTCAGGTGGATAAGATTTAAACACCTCCATCACTGAAATCAGAGGCAGGAGCAGCTTCTTCCTTACCAACAACCTGACAAAGTGCTTTCCTGACAAACTTCTGCCAAAGGTTTTTATGCATCTGCATGATACTTGTAAACAAAATACTTGCAGAAACTGGAATTATTGAGCCAAATCTGGGATTGTGCTTGATAAGCTTCAGCTTGCAATGAGCATAACAGGTATATTAAAAATCCTGTGCTACTTTGGGCACATACATCGTATACAGTTCATTGTGTGCGACTCTTTACGGACTGGAAGATTTTCAAACTACCTATTTCTCACTCAGCATCATGTTTTCTGCTAGCTGGGCTACTAACACATCAGCAACAGTGAGAATTACACTTGCAATGGGAGAAGAGTATTACTGACTTTTCACATTTTTTAAAAGCATAGCCACCGACTCAATGATTTCCTTGTAATAATTAAAAATATACGACCCCTGCCAAAGCCTTTGGCATGCAAGTGTTTTGTGTGCATTCATTTGCAAGCCAATCATGAAAATGGTAAAAAAAAAGCTGCTGTTTTCAAGATAACTATAAAGAATAATGGGCTTAGCCTGAGGATGAGGCAAGGCAGCCTTTTATTATATTTGTGAAATGAATTTACGCATATCTGAAAGGGACATCAGTGATGATATATTTTTTTCATTCCAAATAAGATGTGATATCTTAAAAGTAAGAAAAAATCATAGAAACGTTCCTTTTTCAATGCAGAAAGAGTCTCTAATTCGGCTCTCAAAACTCAACATACTGACAAGAGAACTGATCTCCTGACTTTCTGATGATTATTCAGCCTAGCGAGGAATTTTTGCATATCTGAATTGTATCTCATGCCTCAGGCAGCAAGTTGCTCCACAGTTGGTAAGAGACTTGCAGAAAGATAACGGCACACTGCAGATCTTTATGATTTCTGAAGCTCTTATAATAACTTTGCTACGGCTTTAAACACTGCCTTTGAAAGGGCGAGAAGAAATCTTGAAAGCTGCATTACGATTCCTCATTAAACACAGCCGAACGCCACTTCCAGGAACGCAGCAAATTAAGCAGCAGTTCGGCAGCACACAGATACAGGTTGCAGCCATGCCTGAGTTAAAGTGCCTGATTTATTACTGACTTCAGTCTCCACTCCCGCACACAAAATCCGATGCTTTCATACATCCTGCATCCATATTTATTTGGGGAATGCAATTGTTTTTTTTTCCCAAGCTTTGTGGTTTACTACAAATGCCAGGAGTGATTGCCGAGTGGCGGCTGGGCTGACACGTCACACAGGACCTCTCCTCGTCTCGGACCAGGCTAACCAACAGGCAGCTCAGCCCCTAGCACTCCAGCACACTCGCTGAGAGCTACGGATATGTGCACAGAGCTTCCCAGGCTGAGATCCAGAAACGGGGAAGGCGAGTGACGTAAAGTGAGCATGGGGACTGTGGCAAGGGCCAGTATGAATGCCTTGAAAAATACCACTGCTTCTTCACAACCTGCTTGTGTTGCTCTAGTCAAAACCCAACCTCTTCTGCACCCACTTCCTCGGCTGAGGACGCTTCCCATGCCTGCTGGGGCGAGCACTACGTGCAAGATGCTCCACGGCCGGTGCCAGCTGAGGCGGATGCAGCCAAAGCTGCCGCGCTCGGTCCCTCTCCCGTGGGTGCACCCGGGTCCCCAGCCTGCGGCAGGCACCGCAGAGATGTCTGCCCATGCATGGGCATCGTGGCTGGCCCTCGCCGTGCCACGGGCGGCACTGATCCCCGCGCTGACCGGCTTTCAGCTCTGCACCCACCCCAGCACCACCACCGGGTGCATTTCTGAGAGAAGTCTGGCTTCCCTGCCAGCCCAGACGGGAGGGAGAGATCTGGAGAGGACGAGAGATCTGGGGAGGATGGTGCACGCCGGCGATGCAGTGTGGAAGGACGCTGTGCCTCCGGAGCCTGGCTTCCCCGGGCAGAGGCTGGGGAGGTTGCTGGACAAGCAAAAACCTGGCATTTTGGGATAGCCCAAGAGCAGCTGATTTCCCTTGGTGACAGAGCAATAGGACTTCAGTGGGTCCGTCTGCTCTGCAGTCACTTTCTGCTCGCAGAAGCAGGTGGCTGGTGGTCTGTGCTCCATTGCCCTGCCGCCCCGGCACCCGCAGCGAGGCGAGAGCTGCCTCCACTTCTCATCTCCATGCATCAGCTCAGCAGCACCACGAGCAGCCTCTCTTTACAGAGACCAAAGCCAAATCACAAAATGAGAAATACTTGGTCTGAAAACTGAAAAAAAAATATTCTTCTACTAAACACAATCAATTGCAAACTGCCAACCATCGCCTTGGCTGGCACCAGCTGCAAAGCTGCCTGCACCCAACGCCAGCACTGCAAAGTGGCATTTGTGTCCATGGGACCGCTCAGTGCCACAGCGCAGCACATTTCAGAAATCCTGCACTTAAGGGATGGAGAAGTTTTTCTTTTCTAAAGCAACGATGGACTCCCAACTTACATAAATGAGCAGACGAACACTTGCTAAAAGTTTGCACTTGTTAATCTGAGTGTTAGTAGTTTTGTCTGATTAATAATTAAAACAAGCCATTCATCTTTAATTATTTTAGAGTAATGTTCTGTTTAATGTTCTCCATCAAATCAATATTATTAAAGCAAGAGAAGAGACTAAGTGCTTTTCAGGAGAAAGGACATCAAAGGGTGACATTTGTGTGTTTAAGAGGAAGTTGTTTTCAGTATCTTATTTTTATTCTTGCTTTTGGCAAAATAAATAAAAAGTCAGGCCAAAACCCAGTCACTTTTGACTCCACTTAAGCTGAGGAATTGGTTTCAAGTTAAGTCCTGCTGACCTTGCCTGAAAATTATTCATTTAAGATAATGGGAGATTTGTCAGCAACAAAGCAGCGAAGTCGCAACTCCCTGCATCCTTTCACTTGCTCCAAGCACTGAGAAGCAGCAGTTTTATTTTTAAACAAGCTGGGCCATAGGAACATCCTTCTGGACTCCTGCATGCAACCACTCTAGATCCTGGGCCAAATTTGAGCTGCAAAGGCCCAACCTCTTGCACTGCTTTTTAAAAGCAATTTCCCTTTGCCAACAGAGCTGAAATCAACCTGATTAATTTTTTTTTTTCTCCTCACAAAACAGAACAATCTACTCACAAAAAGAAATGAACAGTTCAGGTTTCAAGGACTTTTGAACTAGGACTCTGGGATACAACAGAAACGAGAACAGGGGCTGCAGAGCTCCACCAGCCCTTCTGAAGAGACGAGCTGAGCCTGTGCCTTGTTACATGTCACCACAGGTTATAAACGAGAGACAAACACGACTTCTGTCTCACCAGATCGTTTGTTACACAGTCACAAAAAAATAGAAAATAAAAAAAAAAATTTAAAAACCCAGTCCTCCCATCAGGGCATAAAACAGAAGTTATGAAAACCAAAAATGAACATTAGTTTAGTTATAAATATGCTTTTTAGGTGTGTTAAATTAATGGCCAAATCACCAACGTTTTTTTCACCAAAAATGAGCTGCAGTTCTTTCGGAAAACAAGAAACTTTCTCTTTACAAAGGCTAGATTCTCCTCTAAAACTGTCGCCTAAAACGACACTATATTTCTGTAAGGTATTTCTAATCTACACTCTCTTCTAAGGAAGGAGGAAAAGGAGATTATGTAGACAGCACAAATTAACTCCTTAAGTATCAATGCATCTCCATTTTCAGCCTGAAGGAGTACATATCTTAAGGAGCTATGAAAAAAGAAAACAAAATAAATATAACTCAACAGTCCTAGCAATTTATAATGCATATACAATTGTTCACCTGCGTCCTTTTGATTCTCTATATGAAAGAGAGAAAGCAACAAGGAGAGAAAAGAGAGAAACAAGAACAGATATGCAGGATTAATGAGCAAGTGGACCGCACAGCCCCCCAGTTATGCGTGATATATGACATTTGAAAAGAAGAAAAGTTGCCCCGTCTCGCCCCCCACCCCCCCGAAGCATGGGGTTACCAAAAGAAGCTCCTTTCACAGAGGTGAAAGAAAACGCTGCACAAATAGAAAACCAGAGAGGGCGAGCTCTGAGGACACAGGGGGGATCTCCAAGCGGCAGCGGGGATGGGGGGTCCCCGCCAGAGCTCCGTGCCGGGGAGTCAGTGAAAAAATCGAGGAAGAGAGCGAGTGAAGTGCATCCTTCCGCTCGAGAGCTAACAGACAGGAGACATGTAAGATCTGATGCACAGAGAAAGGACAGCCTTACACGATCTTGTACACAGGACTGGGTAAAGATCTTATACGCAGGCAAAGGGATGGCTTTTTCCAAGTGTCCTTTATCTGACCTCTAGCTCACTGCTCCCCGACGTAGCTGCTACCTTTTCATTGTGTACCAGTGACAAGCACTTTACAAATTGGGGTTACACAGAAGCAAAGTAAAAATGCATTCAGGTCACGGACATAAAGAAGAACTGAAAAAACTTACAGACGATCTGAGTTTATCACAAACAGATGGGTTAATTGCCTAACCTGGTTCAGGCTGATAAAAAGTGACTGGACTTCTCACACTGGGTTTCACAGACAGAAGCAACAGACAAGCCAATGCTAAAAGACTTGAAGCAAGGAGAGTGAGTTGGTTTGGATCTGGACTTTCTTGAGGTTATGAAAACAGAGAGAGTGAGGACAGCATGGAGAGGAGGGTGGTAGGTACTCACGAATGGTTAAATCCATCACTTGAGAGGCCAAGCAGAAGACAGGATGCTCATACATTTCTCTCTTTTTCCCTATAAAAGAGGATTTGGGCATGCAAGAGGCTTAGGTCAGAGGTAAAGAGGTTATAGGCTATAGGTCAGAGGAAAACTTTATATTAGGTTAAAAGGAAAGTAGCCGTAGAGTATTTTGGGATACACACAGGATAAAAAGGAAGGAAAAAAAAAAGAAAAAAAAGGCGGGTTAAAACTGGAGATCTACTGGATTAACCATTCAGCATGCCCATGAGTCACAGGAGAGCTGTGACCATGACTCTGGAGGTTTGCTCTGAACTGTTGCAAGAATATAATGATCAAAAGGTCATGAATAGAGGGAAATAGAATTCCATTGGTTTAAGGCTCCAAGATACTAAGGATTTCAGCCTTCAGTATCTAAGGCTTCCACAGGTATTTCTTCATAAGCATAGCCTCCAGCACTGCTGCCACTGAGTTGGTTTTGCATCTCGGACAAAACTCTTCTGAACGCACCGCTATTCAAACGTCAGCTTTTAAAAAGCAAGATTTCAAAGCCGTGTACAGCACGCAGGAACGCATCCGACTGAGGTAAATTTGTTATTTGCTCTTCTAAGGAAGTCTTTGAACATGTAGTGGACTATGCTCATGAGAGAAAACCTGATGCATGCAGCTGGCGGATGTTGGGTTGTTCAAATTAACAATCCCAGCATGCTTGGAAATTGGTGTTACAACCACTTTTGTAGAGATAGTATCAAAAAGTGGCTGTAGCCAATCACGGATAAAGGAGGAGAAAAGCAGAAGAGAGCAGGTAGTGTGGAATGAACTATTTCTCTGAAAAGGTAGCTGGAAAAAAATAAAAGGTTTGTTGCTTCAAAGTATTCCCAGACCTAAAAGTCACAGTGCAAAAAAGAGGGCAGATAATTAACACAACCAAGAAGAATTGAGGCACAAAAGGAAAAGTACACACTAACTGTTCTACTTTGGAAATGAATGCATTTTTACTTACAGATCATAAAGTTTGTTTTTGCATAGATTTATCTGAAAGAAGAGAGCAAATCTTACCAACGAGTTAGTGATATTTATACAGAGAACCTAAGGGAGCCAGCCCTGGGTAGAAGCATCCATCAACAGAAAAGCTGCTTTTGATTCTCAGTCCTTCTCCATCCTCGTCAAGTATATTTAAACATTGCATTTTACAGAATACACCAATTAAAATATCCTGTGAAGTTGAGTACTTCGATAAATTGCCTGATAATACAGTGCTTATGAAACCTTCGTTCCTTCTCTATTTTTGTCACTCATTACCAAGTCAAGAGTTGATAAACATCCTTTTAGTGCCCAATTCTTAAGTGTTTCTCACTGGATGCATAACAATGAATTCATTACCACTGGTACACAATTTGCATCGTTAGACAGAAAAAAAATGGAAAAAGAGAGGACATGTCATGTACAGAACCTGGACAATTTGTCATATAATAACGCAATTTTTCATGTAAACAAGAACTAAACAAATCAGAGGGAGTTTGGGGTTTTTTCTTTCTCCTCTCAATATTGTCCTAGAGGCATACAACGATAATCTCATGTGGGAAAGCTTCACATCACACATGACAGAAACCCAAAGTCTAGAGCAGAACATACCATTCATCTGAAACACACAGGTTTGAGCAACTGGGAACTCGGATCAAGCTGGGCAGCAGTTTCAAATTAAGAATAGCAGCCAACAAGGTACCAACGTAAACGGATTAACATGTAAAGAACGACTCGATCGTAGAGCTTCAGCTAACACATATCCTCTAGCAAGCTTTAAAATGTCTTTTTGATGGCTACATGTGTCTCTGGTCACTGGTTATTATTCTCCCATAACTTAAAAGGTCAATAATATCAGCTATGCTGGATTTAGAGTGACAAGAAAGAAATCTGATGCGAGTATGGGATCACTGATCAATGACTGCTACGCAAACTGCAAAGACAACGAAACACTCCCAGAAAAAAGACATTTTAAATTGGCTACAAATGATTAAGCACAGATTAAACAGTTTTTCAGCTTCTTATTTTTTGTTTGTTTCCTGAACTCCACTGTCACAAGCAATTAGCTGCACTATACCTTCAGCTGCAAAGATGACATCCCAAGTATTTCTCAATTTGTTTTCTAAAACCACAACGTGAGTCTGAATACTACACCACTGGCCAAATGCACTAACGATCAGGAAAAAAAAAGCTACAGTTCCTTTTAACTGTTTCCTCTCTCTTTTCCAGAAAAAGAAACACTTTGCATAGCTTCCACTCTTAACTGTTTTCAAAGCCAACACCACAAAAATGATTCAGAATCACATCACTTTTATTGACAAGCGAATAAATAGCAAATGAGCTTCTTTTAAATAGCTCCCAGCCACAGTTGCCACCTAGAAATATAACAAAATTTTAATTTCACAAAGAAAGAGCCTTACCTTCAATTTTGGCATACTCTGATAGCCGAGTATAATTGACTAGAGCTGCTTGCTCCAAGCATTTACGGATGACTGTTTTTACCTCCTCTTGAGGGACCGGAGTAACTATGTCTTTCATCAGAACCTTGACACAAGAAAATCTGATTTGTTGTGGCATCGGGCACACAGAACTGCTTTTCTCCAAGCCCAGCACATCCATCCATTCCTACACTAGCACTGTGTGGCTCTCGGGGTATGCGTACAATATGCAGGATCTGCTACAAGGTCACCTTGGCCAGCTTGAGACGTGGGACCTACCCCTGCTGTATTCTTCCCCTTCTGTATCTACACCCTATGGCATGCCCTGAAATCTGTGCTTCTGATTTTTTAGGGAAAGGCATTAAGATCTGTCACATCTTCTCCAGTGCCAGGCAATGTTATGCCCTTCCTGGGCTCTGCCGATTGACTTGGGTTTACATCTGGGCTTGGTCATACTGCAGGTTAGCTGAGCTGAGAAGGACGTTGGAGCAGCAGGAAGGCAGAAATAGGGACGGGGAGGATGATTCTGAGCAGGTTTCCTATGCCTGAGGGGAACGAGCGTGCCTTGAGACGGGAATTTCACCGGACAGCAGCCAGGCATCGCTTACAAGGGTCTGCAGTGTAGATGCTTGCCAGCGAGATCCTCCACTATCAACACAGACGCAGGCTGTGCTGCCTTTAGTGGCCAGGCTACACACTGGCCTCCGAGCTGAAGCAGGAGAGATAACAACCCCACCCAATACACCACATTTCAATATTAACTATGATTTATTACACGTTCTATGCAAAAACAACAGTTCCTCAATACGGGTAATTTTAACTGCTCCCCGTTATTCTTATGCTTACCCTTTCCAGCAGTGATAGAGTAGCTTTTAGTGCACCTTCTGGACGGCCAAATGGAAAGCAGTACCTAGAAAAACCACATCATGTTAACATCAGACCAGGTGCATGCGAACAAGCCTTTCCAGCGCCATAGAGGTGCTTTCCTAAATACGCCCAAGCCATTCTCCAGTCCCTCTGCCTGGAATGAGGGGTCTTTCTACAAGGTAATTTCCCGAAAGGGTTTGATGGTGTGGATACCAGGGCAGCAAAACAGAGTATCGGATAGTAATAAGCTGATAGTTTTAGCAGGTTACTAAATCTGGGTGTCACCTGGAGAGTTTTTAGATCTCATAGAAGAGGGTTAAATATCGTCTTGTAAAAACGGAAAAAAAAGGCCCTCTGGAAAGGACATTTGCTTCCAGCCGGAGACCTGGCGATGCACCAGGCTGCAGGTGACCGGCCACACCAGCCACCGTCCCTGGCGAGCGGCAGCTCCAAGGGGCTCCCGCGGGGACTCTGCATGCGAATGCACATCACCCCTCTGCCTGCCGACGCGCACCACCCGCCCCGGACCCGGCTGGCGCGCGGGGGGCAACCCGTCCCTCTTTGTGGGGCTAATATCCATCCTTCCCATGCGGTGACATCCCTGCAGAAAGCCCTGCCATTCCGAATACTAGGGAGAAGGGAAAATAAATGGGTAATAACTGAGCAGAGGGGAACAGAGAAATGAGAGGACAAGCGATTTTTTTTGTTGTGGTTAAACTTTAGAAAAAATCCACAGCATTACCATGCCTACAGGAGCAAGATGGTTTGAAATATCCTTTAAAGGTTATATATTTAAAAATCGCTCTCCAGTTACAAACATGCTACAGTGCAAGCTTCACTGCCCTGCGTAGGTCTGTGCCGCTTATGCAAAACTCCCGTATGCATTCAAAACCTGCCTTTTGGCTTTGCTGCTTATAGGAGGGAGCTGGGAGGAAATCAGCCCTCTCGCATTCAGCCTGGGCTCTCTGCCTTTACCTAAAATGCGTGATCTGATTCTCCAGAAGCAAACGAAGCCGCTCCTTGATCTCTTCGAAACGCTCCTTCTCGTCTACGGTCACAGTTCCTATCCCGTCAGGCCTGGAGGAGAAATGCCAGGGATGACTCAGACTGCACCTCGCCACCCTGGTACCTCGTCCCCATGGCACACAGCACACGGCCCTTCTGGAAAGGGACGTCACCCGCTGTGAGACCCGGGGATGTGCCACGCCGAGACACGGGCGGTCACAGCAGTACGACTGCCAAGGTATCAAAAATAAATAAAGAGAAAAATATCCTCTCTCAGAGTGATAACCTAGATGTGGACACCCTCTCTCCTCCCCCTTATTTTTCCTGTTGGAAAAAGCAGAATCCCCTTTTAAATACAGCTATGTGACAGGGAGTGCAACGCCAGCTCTCACTGCAGGATCGGGCCCATTGCTGGCAAAACAGGGACTCGATTTCTGCAGGAAAAATCAGCTGCTAGTTTAAAACAATTCACAACATAAAGGGATATCAATAACAGGCATATATACAAACAGAATATAAAATTCTTCACTCCTTTATGACTGCTGAATCACCCCATCACAGTGATTTCTTGAAGCAAACCAGCTTCAATGCATTTTGCCAAAATGTGCCTAGAGAAAGACATGCATCTTGTGTTTAAAAATGCAATGCCCTTTCAGTCATTTAATATTAATTTATAGCAATTTACACATTGATACAATTTATCAAAGATTTTCTCGGACTATGTACCACACTCTCGCATTTCAGGGGCGCGCAGGAGTGCGTTGAGAGACGCCCCGGTGCTGCTGCCTTGGGGTGCTGCTCATCTTTCACAGAGCACAGTGTGCAGGCGAGCCCTGCTGAAGCTCTCCCGGGGCTGGATGATGCGGTGGTCCCTGTGCTCTTCCACCCCGTACCTCTGCCGACGCCAACCCATCCGAGAGCCGAAAGCAGGAATCCCCTCCTTCTCCCCCACACCCACACGGCAAAACACGCCGCGCAGCAGAATCCCGGGCGAGAGGAGCGAGTCTAATCCATCCACCAAAGGAATCGGCCAGGCAGACAATCAGCGGCACCGCTTCCCACTGCCGGCGAGCAAACTCTGCGGATTTGGGTACTCCTGGGCAACTCTGCTGGCACAGGCACTCTTTAGGTAATGTAAGACGTCTTAAAATTGAACAAATGTTCTTACTTAAAGGCCTCCTCCAGTGTTCAGCTTAAGCTGCATAAATCCGCAGTACTAGACTGGTTTGGCTATACAAAAGACTTGGCAAGGGATTACAAAGCTTCTAATGAACCTCCTGTCAGGGGTTAATTGGTCGGCTTTATTTTCCTCTTAAAGAATCAAAGGCCCTAAACTTAAAAAAAAAAAAAAAAGCTATAAAAAATTAAAAGCTATAAAATCTGCACAATCACTTCTCCTGACCCTGCATTCAGTAAGCTCTTCATATCATAAATACAAACTCTGATATTCCAACACAGGTGAATAAACCATTAAAACATTTTGGAAGAGGAACTAGCAAAACTTACACGATATTTACTGCAAAATTCTAAAGCTAAATATACATTAAATAAAACCTGCAACATGGGCACAGAAAAAGACTCGAATACCAGGGGATGTATTTAAATTTAAACAGCATTTAATCAGAAATCTTTACTTGATTATTTGCCAAATTCAGTTGTGTATTAAGGGGGAAAAAAGAAGGAAAAAAAGATTTAGGCTGAAACTTGGATAAAATGTCTCAGCTGGGGAACACATTTCATAAACAGTTTTGGAAGTATGGATCTGGTCTCATTAGTACCTAATTAGGACTAGTTATTTTGAAGAAATGAGCAAGCCACAAAAAAACCAAATTAGATATCAAGCAAAAATTAATGTCTGAACATGCTTAATATATTTTCATTCCAAAGTTCCATAAAATATTTAATGTTCAGAGATGATCACGCCTTTTGTGATGCTGTGCACCTCACAGTGCCTGGTTTGCTCCCAAGCAGAAGAGCAGATAATTCAAGGCAGACCGCAATAAACGCTGCACATTAAGGGGCAGGGTTGAAGCCCTCATTTGACTTTTGGCATTCAGTTCTCCCTCTGTACCCACAACAGCTCACAGAGTGTCACTAGGTTAATTGTATCAGCACTGACAAACGAGGTAGGAAAAGCCGCCTGCCCTGGCAGTGATTTGCTGATGGACTGGAAATGGTCTGAAAGTTATGTTACCCTTTGCTGGGTCAATAACCTCAGCTGGCGAGATTTAACGGCAGGATCTGACAGCTCGAGTTGGGTCTCAGCCCTTTCACACGAATCGCAGTTTCTCACTGTATTCCAAGGGATTCGGTTTTGCCAGAATCGGTTATTTAGCGCTCACCACGTAACTAGTGTTGGACACCCGAAACAGGCTGACGTGACAGCATCTCGGCTGGGCAGTGGCAGCTCGGGAACCATTGCTTCGAAAACACTGACCCGCATGAAGAAGAAGGGTGGGCTCTACAGATGGAACCTCTGGCCAGCGCGGCTCCCGCCCAAGTCACAGCGCCCAAGGGATGCCAACCCAACCATTGAGGCGCACGTAGATCATGCAGGCTTAAGCCCCTGGTCTTTGCCTTTCTCAGGGTCTTTGTGACCCAGGAGCACATCGCAGCCCGTGGTGCCGGCCGCCACTCCCTCCATGTAGGGCCCGTTGCACAGTGTAAACGCACGCCACTCTCGTGTACCATGTACTGCAAACTTGAGACAATCTACAGGTCAGCTGTAGCCATTTCTGGAGCAGCGTGGATGTCTGGAAGGGCCTGCCAACCGAGAGCCATCACCACGGCAAGGACTCCCTTTCTCACCCAGCTGTGGACTATATTGCATCTGACATGATGAGCATCTCTTGAATCTACCTTTCAAATTTTCGGCAAACCATTTTCTCACTGTCCTTCACAAAGTTGACATTTTCGGCAGCATGATAGGAAAGATGTCATGTCGGCTGCTTTTCAAGTTGTTGTCACAGTGGTTAGCACCAGTTCTGTCATCTTTGCTTTCCTCACAATCCCCCATCTTGAGCCATGTCACAAATAATAATACTTCCAATGTTTTTGTCAAATTTCAAATACTATAACCCAGCTGCACATCTTCAGATTTACTAGTTATGTTAATCTTTGTTGCTCATCTTCCCAGAAGCTGAAGCATTAGGAACTAATTAATTAGTGACAAATGCAGGATATACATAGAACTGGAAAAACACTACCCAAAGCCTTGCACTTAATTTATTAGCTAGATAATTTTGAAACCTAATTAAATATTCAAGTCAAATATACTTTGGAAATGTAATCTTTTTGAGGGAACATATTTATTTTCCCTTTTGCAAGAACACAAAGGCTATATAGCTTAGCATCGCTATAATTTAAGATTCACTTCTGTGCTCTAGACAATTCCAGTACATGGCTGATGGGGCTGAAAAAAAATCCTCAGGAGAAGCCCAAGTCGCACCAGCTCGTTCCGATGCTTATTGGCAATTCTGTTTTCAGCAAAGGTCTCCAGCTCAACTTTGATATTTGCTATTTGATCTCATGGACAGAGCACCGACTCCTCCAGCGAGCAGCCTTTCTGCAGCAAGGCTGGCTAAAACGCAGCTGGAGCAAATGGGCGTTCTCACACGCGATCGTTGTTACACCAAAGCAGCGATGGGGAACAAGAGGAGAGCAAAAGGGTGAAAAAAAGTTCTGTAGGTACATAGTCTATACGGATGCATGAGGGTCAAGATGGGTTTGGGTCTATGCATTTGGGTCAACAAACAACACAAACGTCTCCATCTACGTGGAGATGCAATTTCTTCTGATTCTCTGTTGCTCCTGCTCACGGACACTTGAGGTGTATGGCAGAAGTTGTGGGCAGAGAGGGAAGCAGAGGGGCAAAAAAGGCAAGAAAAATAAATACGGAGATTTTTAATTACAAGTAAACAAGTTGCAGATCACTCCTCCTGCTGCAGATCCACTATGTTGGCTCTAAACTAGTAAATTCCCACTGTAAATATTTCATATGAAAAGTTTTAAATGCTGCTTTCCTAATTCCCCCTTGTTTCTAAGTTGTAAGCCATGAAAACAACAACATCAACAAAGCAGGTGGTGAAATTAAAAAAAAAAAGGGTTGCAATTTAAACAGCAAAAATGATAGTCCTTGTTTAGCTTAGATGGTTTGTGCAAATTCCGGGGTTAATTATAAATTATAATTAGGACCTGTGATCCTAAGGCCACTGCTTTATTCTAAAAGCTCTGCCTCCCCCCATGCCCTTTTCTAATTATACCCAATGCCCCCAGGGCTAGTTATGCTGCTAAAACAAATATATCAAAATGATTTTTTAACAAAGACTAATATATGAAGCAATAGCATGCATTTGTATGCAATTATAAATATACAGTATAGCTCCAGTGGGTTAATTTCTTTGACATAAGCCTGTATGAAATAGCATGGTGGCTTATAAATGAAAAGACATATCATCTTTTACACCTTTTATGTTTAACTTGTCTACACTTTTTTTACTGGGGAAAACATTGCTTACACGTAGCAAACAGATCTTTGCACGCACTGTGAGCCCTGGCATACAGAGCCAAGGAAAAAAAACAATGTCAAAAACTGATGCAAATAATTTGATTTTTTAAGTAACAACTCAAATATAAAACACGTGCTGCCTTCAGCTCCCTTGCTGGTTGCCAGGTGCAGCACATATGAGCTATACAGTAAACATCGATGATTAGTGCCTTGGACGGCATGTGTCGGGGTAGGCTTTCAAAGGATCCCTCGCAGGAAGACTTGCCCATGCGAAGTCCCACCGGTTGCACGGGGGGACCGGCTCTGGGGGCAGGACCACAGCTGCCTGCCTGCTGCTCCTACATCTCCCCCAGCCAGTCCAACCTGAAAGAGCCCACCTGTTCAGACCCCTTCAAAAGAAGCTTATTCAGCAAACATCGATTTTCCCCGACTCCCCTTTCTTCCGGGAATTCACACCGTGTAGGAAACGCCGGTTGAAAGCCCCTTTGTTCAGCCCAGCCCTCCGCCCGCTCTCCTGGGCCAGCCCCAGCCGCCCGCTCGAGGTGCTGCCGAGCACGGGAGCCATTTCATCCTCCCATCTCCTGCCTTCATTTCGCTCGGGCTCTCCTCCACGCCGCAGCGCCGAGCCAAGTCACGGCTCATCGCTTCTCATGTGCGATCGACACCTGCGACGCACCGCGGCTGGACCGGATGGTTTCTGAGCACTGCCATCCTACACCCATTGTCACGCATCACGTCAGCCGGCCGCGCGGCACTGGGTATCTTCTGGCAGCTGGCAACCCACCGCCCTTCGGCACAGGCGCCGGATCCTACCCGACAGACAGCTGTAACGCACGCCGCCTCACCGCGCGCTTATCACGGGGCCGGCTGGGACACGGAGCCGGCACCTAACGAAAGGTCACGGCACGACGCCCTGCCTGATTTTAACCTTATGCAGCCAGGGCTACGCATCGGAACGAGACGTGGAAACTAAACACCAAGTACTAGGGAAGCGTACGAAGATACTGTGACAAAGTGTTCATGTATTTCCGATTTCTTTTACGGGACCAAGAACGTCCTGGTTTGTTTTTTAACTGGCTGTATGGAAGTCTCGCCTTTATGTGAAACAGCCAGATACATAACTAGAATACAGTGGAGAAAAATTACAAATTTGTTATGCAGTCTTTTCAGTTCCTCAAGGTTTCTAGCAATAACCTCATTTCTGCTGGCTTACACTTGTAAAAAACTAATGAAAGCTAACGGTAATGTTAGCTAACGAAAGCGCTACTTCTTGAAAACAAGTGTGATGCTGTAAAATATAGCTTACAGAGGAAAGGGCAAGTCACTAATGCACCAAATTAACTAACAGAGAGACTTGTAGCTGCTTGGACCTTGGGTAAACAGTCGCTGAACAACCTGCAGAAAATGACGGTGTTCAGCCGTTACCAGACTGGAAGGGATTCAGTCTGGCATCCTGATTTTGATAAGCTCACTGTCTGCTAATACTTAGCATGCACACGATCAATATTTCAGTCTTATTATCAAAAGTTGGGGATTAACAAGCACAGAAAGAGTCTTTTTTGGTGCCAACTTAAATGTTTAAAAACAAAGTTGTTATACACCTAAATCTAAAAAAGGCACAAGCGAAACCAAGGTCACTCCTGAAAGCCACTCCTTCGCAAGGGGCAGGAACCCCTGCTCAAGGTTTAGCCGCTAACTTTGGGCCTGGGAAAGCCGAGCTCAACTGTCTGCTCCGCAACGCCTCTCCCGTGCGCAGACAGGGAAGCAGGGAGGCTCCTCCTGCACATCGCTCCTCTTGCCTGTCAAACGACGCCAGCGGTCCTGTCACAGCCCTCCAATGCGAGGACAGCGACCAAAAGAAAGCACGGAAAGACCTGGGCGATCACGTAAAACCTTTCAGAATTTTACCCAAAATCATGATGTCCACTTCAAACCACTCCTGCTTCTTGCCTTCACTATTTTTTGGAGGGCTGTTGATACAGGAAAGCGACAGCCTCAGTACCATGGTGGTGGTACCAGACGCAAGCAGACACCAACAAACACACAGCGCGCGTTGTCGGATGCCTGAATAACGCCGCGCCTTTCTCACCTGCCACGTAGGCAAACCCATCAGAATCCACAACAGCTTTCACAACGGCAGGACTTTACAAAGGGCACCCAGTGATGCCCGGTGGACAAAACCCTGTTATCCACTCACTGGCCACCACAACAGTGCAAAGGCCTGGCGCTCCTCAGTCTTCGTGAAGAGCCGGTGCCTGGGCTGCAGAAAACCCTGCGGATATTCACAGTCTTTGGCTGGTCCCTGCCTTCCTGACAGCCCGCACGGTGCACAGTCAGGTGTCTGCAGGAGGTGAAACTGCAGACAAGGAATTTACAGTTAAGTCCTTTTTTACTTGGAAAAGGATGAACTTAACAGAAAAATTAAGCGGACTGCCATGCAAATAGCAGTGATTTACAGCCTTCTTTTGGACAGATCATGTCAGGCTTTCAGGGGTCTGAATTAGCTNNANNAGCCCAAGGGAGGAGGGGAGACCAAACCCTGACACGCGAAGCAGCAGGGCTCTGAAACATCCCCCAGATCCCCTTTTGACCATTTCACCTGCTGCGGCCGCGGGGTCAGCTCCACGCTGGAGGTGCATGTCCACCAGCAGCCGTCCTGCTCCCGTCCCGGCTGCGGTGCGGCGGCCGTGGCACCGGGGCGGGAGCCGGACGGGCACGGAGGCATCGTCCCCGCGCTGACGCCTGTCATCCTGTCAGCCTTGACCTTCAGGCTGTCCTCAGCATCCGCACCGCAGCCTGCCTGCACTTCCCCGCTGACTGCGAGCGACTGTTATCTCGCCGCCTGACCTTACGCAAACACGATACAAACAGACAGCCCACCTCAGCTCCATCACTGTCGGCTGCTAATACAGGAGATTGATAGCCACATGGAATCATCTCCCTGCTCGACCTTCATTACTGGGTGGCATATTCTGACTGACAGCCAACTTCATTCTGGAGAAAGCTAAACCACCCGCTTGGGTTTTTTTACTGTCTAAAAGTGAAGGAACTTCCTTTTGTAAAGAAAATCGACACTTTCTCATTTTCAACAGAAAAAGAAGCCTTTGTTAAACAGAAAAACGTCTTGTAACTTGAATCTTTCCCAGACCACTGTGCACACCAGTAACAACGCAATGCACGGCTGCTCCAAGATGCTCCATCAGACACCGTGCCAGCTCCCGGGGCAGGCATGCTCCCGCCTCTGCGAATTTTACAGGGCAAGTTGTTCAGCTCTGCCACGAGCTATTAAGTTTCCTGGGCAGAGCACGGCCAGCACTAAGGCAACGAGCAATGTATGGTCGTGGCAGGTGGGAGGAAGGGACGTAGCTAAAGCGAACCCGTTGCAACTGCCAGCAAGGACTGCATGGGCAAATGCTGGCTTTCCGTCGCTCCCTGCCAGCCCGCTCGCTAATGCATGATGCATGTGGCCTAAATCGTGACTGTTCCACTCAGATATTCAGATTTCTGATAGTAGACACGAAAGACACGGAGCTGCGTTTTCTCTCAGAGCCTCTGCGGTGCCTTTTTGTGACCTCCCGCAGTCTCCCTGCTGAGCTCCGCCGGCTCCCGGGCGTTGGGCAGAGCCTGCCCTTGCTCCGAAGGCGCAGCGCCGCAGCCCTCCAGCCCCCGTAATCCACAGCAACAGAGAGACGGCAGCGACCACGAAGGAATATGAACCTTCAGCCTCCCGATGTGAAGTCAACCATCAGCTACAGACAGCTAAGTCACAGCAAAACATCTTGTTCCTTTCTCGGAATATTTCAGACGAACAACCCGAACAGCCCGGCTGTGGCTGAGTTGCCCCTTCAGCAGCACCCAGAGGTCCCTGGCACAGCACGTAGCCCTGGGCAGCTGCACAGGCGTGGGATGGGGCTCTACACACCACATGGGTTTTAAAGCAAGACATTTTCTTGAGCCCACAACTCTCCAGCCCCACAGGGAGGGAATGGCGGCATGTCACCGTGGCCAGTACAATCAGACACCTCCTGCCACCGACCCCAAGAAAGAGGAGGCTCCAGCTCTGGCTTTGCTGGATCCTGCGAAAAGGTATATGGGGTAGCCGTCACTGGCATCCAACCTCCTCTCCACTACGGGCCAAACAGGCTTTGAGCCAGGTCCTGTCCCCACAACAGCATCCTGCCAGGATGAGCCCTGCCTATGGAAGAGGGGCCATGGGAACAGCCAGTTTTCCTGCCCGGTCTCACCCCCTACGCACCGTGTCAGCAATCTCCTAAACACACGCATAAAAAACGCAAGGTCCTGACCCACTACGGGACTTGGGTGCCCCAATGCCATCCATCCCCAGGAGAGCGTGCGACCCAAGTGCTGGTGCCGCAGCGGGTCTCCCCGTGCTGCGGGGACATAAACTGCCCAGTGTGCTCAGTGACCGAGGAGCCCGGTGCCCTCCACAACGGACTCCTGTGCACTCTGCGCTTTCGCTTACCTTTTTGGCTCTGGATTTGGCTGGGATTTGGAATCTTTCCTTTTTTTGGACTCCTTTTTGGAATCCCTTTTTGTCTCCACTTCAGCGGCAGGGGCATGAGACGCTTTGCCCCCCTCGCCTTCTGCACTTGGCTGTGACCCACCAAGTAATTCTGCCATGTGCTGGCTTTGGGGAGGGATTGAAACGCGGGGGGCAAGGCCAGCAGCAAAAGTGAAAGAAACAAGAAGAAAGCATGAAAAAACTCAAAATAAAACAAAAGGAAACTAAACTGAAAGCAAACAACTGAAATCAAATTAACAATTGGCAAAGAAGGAACGAATGGGCAAAAGAAAGTCAGAACTAAAAAAGAAACTAAGGAAGCAAAAACTTGGTTTCCATGACAAGATGTATGAAAGTAACTGCAAAAGCAAGCGGCAGCCTTGCAACGTGAAACCTGGGCAATGTGTGTCATAATTCGGGATGGTATTTACCAGACGGTTTATGAAAACACATAATTATTTTATAACATTCCTTCCTTCAGCAGCATATGCAGGATAGAGTGTGGTATCTCAAAGTACATAATGCAACTTAATAGAAAAAAGCAGAAAAAGAAGCTGCAGTAGATGCTACAGCTGTCTATAAAATAAATAGAAAAGGAAAAAGCACAGCTCCAGTTCCTCCCATCAAAGGTTTGCCACATTTGAGAGAAAGGAATGGGCTACTTCTGAAATTGCATTTGCTTTGCAACAGCAGCACGATAAAATTTTCAGTTATGTCTAAGAAACTTCCAAACTGACGTCACACGGACTTTAAACGGGTGCCCAAGGGCTTAAAGCCTTTCAGAACACTGAAGTTTGATACTGCTGAAAATATCACTGCTGTGACTTGTGAGATCCTCTCGCACAGCAATTAAATCAACACAGCATATCGGTTACTTCTATTTATTCAACCCGTCACAGCATCCTGTACTTCATCTCTGTCTTGTCCAGAACTGCATTTAGCAGGTGCCTGGGGAAGAAAGTTAAACACCCTCCTTTCTGGATCCTCTACGTGCATTTTTATTGCTTACATTAAACAAGCAATGAAACAAACAAACAAACCGACTATGCCACTAGAAGCGCTGCTGCCAAACATCCACTGCGAAAACAAACTGGGGACTGCTGTGCACTATCCAAGGAAACCTATATTTGACAAGGTCACCCCTTGCTGGCAGGGAGCAGCTAGCCGAGAAGAATTCCTTACCTGTTGCCATGAACATGTGATGCACAAAAGGCAAAGCTGTAGTGAAGTAAGGTGGGGTCAATCATAGCTCCGTTTTCTGCGCGCTCTAGCAAATCTCTGAGGTAGCAGAGATGTCTGTGACAGCCTCTCACTCCATTACGTGCACAATACTCATCTAGTACAAAGACCTGGCCAGGACTAAACCAGCCCTGTTTAGAAATAAAGAGACTTGATTTTAAATATAAGTTATTATATACAAAGGCTATCAGATTTGGAGGTGCAGTGGTCAACTGTTCTAACAAAAGAAATACAAACCTAAAGCTACATTAAGGAAAAAGGAGAGAGGTCACTCTTAAACAACACAGTCTCTGTATCATCACCCAAACACAGCATATATGCAGTGCAATCATTAATAACAAAAACCACATTCTGCTACCTTTAAAGGGAAATGTCATTTAAAATGCTGAAAGTTAGGCCAGTTCATGTCAGTGCCTAGCAAAAAAAGAAAAAAAAAACAGGAAAAAAAACCAACTTACACCTTTAAGAGATGACAAAGGTTCGGTTATTTAAACAGCGTGAAACAGTAATCTCATTTCGGGGATGGGATTGTACATTTGGCCAGGAACAAGAAGACTGATCTGGGGGAGAGCGTGGAGGATTACACTGAATAATGACTTCTCTTGCACCTGGCAGGTAGGAACGTCCAGCAGACGGAGGAAGGCAGCTCTGCAGCATCAGAAAAGGACGCTTCCCACCGTCCTTATTGCGTACCGCTGGCGACGTGCTCTGCCATCGCCCACCTCCTCGGCATCGAAGCACGGGGAAGCTCTGCTCAGGAGCAGGTTTTTTTTTCACACATCCAGAAGCCTCAGACTATCTCTGTCTGTCAGTCCTGAGGGCCTGGTGACACGTGGCTCATGGTGCAACATCCGGGCTCCCAAGGAGGACACCCTTTCCACGAGGGGACGGCTCCGCTGAACGTCCTGGGACAGCGGAATTGGAGCGCGCCTCTGCCTTCGGGAAAGGCGCGAGCAAGAAGAGGAATATTCTTGTAGACTGCTTTTCGAAATGCTGCAAAACCGTCAATATTTACATGGAAATTTGGGTGCTAAACAATTGCTAAGACGCAGCTCTGGAATGCATCAAGCTGCAAAATCTTTCATCGTTTAATTGAAAAGTTCCTGCAGCGGGCGGGAGAGTAGTTGAGGCAGAGCACTGCCCCTATAGGCAACTTCTTTGCCACCCCATCTGTTACCCCAAATGCTACATCTTAGAAACAACACTGCTGTGAAAGATTAAAATATATTTTCTACCACTCAGATGACACCAAATCTTTTCTAGATGCCAAAATAGCTGCTTTGAAAAGAGTTGAAGAAATATCAATTAAGAGCTCAAAGACATAGAGAAGGATTTGCTCATCCTTATTGGGCCAACTCCAAAACAGATTGAGAAAAGAATTAAAATAATGAGGGGAAAATGATAGATATAGGGAGTAGCTACAGTGCTGGGATCACTAGAAGTGCACATTTCAAAATGAAGCTACAGAACAATGCAGATGGGACGGCACTCTGGAAGGCTATTTTTTGGGAGGGGTATTATTTGCCTTCACCGCTTTTAACAGTATTTTTGTTTGCTTTTCGGTTGCTGGTATTATACTTGATTCCGGATTTCTTTACATTGCGTGATGTTACATCCTTGGACCATCTCTTCACCTTGCCTCTCTTCACACAAGTCTTTGGTGATCAGGCATGGTAAAAATATAGAAATGCAGTTGAAATTATCGTATTCACCTAATATGTACAATGGACCCAGTCCTCCCTACGGGGTGAAATCTTGGCCCCACTGACACCAGCGGAAAGGCTGGAACTAATTTCACTGGAGCCAAGTATCAAGCCCAGTGTTTAGGACGAAGGAAGCAGGAGGCTGGACCCAGCAACCCAGAGCACCCCACGTTGCTCCCCTGCACCACGGCCTGGTGCTGGTCCTCAGGCGGACAGAAGGGATGGGGGCAAACACTCAAGATCGCTGCCATGGCTCAACGAGGGGAAGCGCGAGCAGAAGCTCAGAGGTTCAGTGGTGAGCCTCGTACCTCATGAGAGCACAGGCAAGCAGACTATGGGTGGAGAGATCCAGAGCCCAGGAGGACCAGGTGGTCTTCTTTTGCATGGCAGAGGTAGGAAATAAAAAAATCTGCTGCTGAATGGGGCTCCAAAGGAGCAATAAATGCTGCTCCCCTCAGCCCCAGAAAAAATCTAAGGTTTGTCGAAAGGTGATATTCAGACAAATCCCCACATCTTCAGGCAGATCTTGGCTCTTGATTAAGATGTGCCTGGTGCAACCAGCTGACAACCAGCCCGCCTGGCAAACGCAGCCAACAGCTATGTCCCTCCACAATACAGCCAGGTGTATCTCAGCGTGGTCTCCCAGATGGTCTTCTGTGGCATGAGGAAACCGGGAGGGGACCATGGTGGAAGGTCACAGAGCACAGGGAGTGTGGCTGACCATGTTCAACAAGTGGAACCACGCCAAGAAGGGAAAACGTATCCCTGGCACCCGCCGGGACTGCAACGGGAGCTCTGGAGCTGGGTAAAGCAAGGCTTGGTCAGGATTAGTGAACCACTGGCAATTTTTCTAATAGCAAATGCAGCTTTTGCAAAAACCAGAATTTTTGAAGGAAATTTTTCACTTTTTAGTAGCTGAATTTTTCCATTTACCATAGGAAAACCAAACAATTTCATTTTGGTGGCCTGCTTCATGGACCTTTTAACCTGACTCCTTCACATGATCTCGGCCAGGCTGGGCACTCTGGAAGACCCCCTTTCCTCAGTACATGCCACGCTGTACGATGCGAATCCCACGAATGCTGACAGATCACAGGCAACACAGCTCCAGCAGGGACTTGGCTGCGTGAGCTGAATGCCGGCAGTGGGTTGGGAAGTCTTGGGAAGAGTTGAAGGGCAGTCTCAGAAACAACGCACGTGTCCAAGTGAAAGGAATGAAGACCCACACATGTGGGGTCCATACTAAGCTGGAAGAGTTGCGTACTCTTCCCAGAAGTGAAGAGTTGTGAATAAGACTGTGCTACCAGCGTGTGGACGATGGGCAGTAGCCCTCAGCAAGTTCTGCAGACAACGCTCTTCCCCTTCCCCAGCATGATGCTCTCTGCCAGCAAACATCACTTCTGCCATAGCTGAGATTAGTCAGCCAGCCTGTTTGTTTTCATAGGGATGCCTGGCTCAGCCAGCGAGTGGGCTCGCAATAACGTTGTTTAACCTGGTTCCACGGAAAGGAGGTGACGCTGAGTTATCCTCTGTGTCAGGGTAAGCCACTGTGTCTGGGTAAGTCTTCCCTGGCATCTCCATGTCCACATTTAAAAACAAGAAGGGGCGTGACGAGGCAAAGCTCTGTGGGACCTTGCATGGGAATGTCCTGTAGGGAGAATAACAATTGCCCAGCGGCGCAGAGAGTGGACAGAGCAGGCTCACCACGGGCTCACAGCTCCTCCAGGCAAGCCAGCGCAGTGGTATCACCAACGTCCCACAGACATATCAAGAGCAATGGGAGCTATTTGCAGTTGAACTCAAATTTTGAGGTCAGTCTGTTTTTTTACGCCACAATCAGGACAAAATCATATTAAAATAAGTAAAGAAGCGTGTGAAATCCAAGCGTAGGTGAACACAGCCCATTATGCTCTTCTTTGTAACACTCTGCAATGGGTGATTTGAAAGAAGATGGTTAATTGGTGATGCTCTGCTCCGAAGAGGCACAAGTCTTGGTGCTGAGGGGAGCTCCACCACTCCAGGAGCTTCTAGCAAGGGCCAAAACACCTCAATAACAAGCAGAAGTGTGGCTGGTGGGTTTCTTGAAGAGAAACATTGTTAATCATTTTCCGCCATAGCCTTGTACCTCTTCATGAATTTAATTCAACCGCCACAGCTCTCTCACCAGGCCCGAGACTGCACAGAGACAAACCAGCTGCAAGCCAACCTGTCAGACATGCATGGATGGGGATGGTATTCCTAGGGTCAGCCATGCGTGGGGAGCAGAAGCTGCATGCCAAATGCACTGCCTGCCAGAGCAAAGACCTCGATGGAACCGGTGAGAAACCTGCTGCAGGTCTGACAACGCTCCCACCAAGCCCACTTGTACCACTTGGGCATCTGCAGGTAAGGTGCACGCTGCAGCCTTCCCCCACCCCGTCCTTACCTCAGGGGACATCCACAACCGCTCCTCCTAGCCCTGCCTCTCCTCAGGAAGGTGGCAACTCACTACCACTAATGGCATTTACTGGACCTTAGCCTTTCTGAGGAGGCCAGCCCTTGCGTGCAGTGCAAGGAGCAGAGCAGGTGAGGGGAGCACCATGCTGGAAGGGGACGTGGAGGACAGGATTTGAGACCGACAGCCTCACTGCCAGCTGCTCAGTCATGTTCCCAGGTTGCTGCTTTTAACGGAAAGACACTTAAGAGCCCCACCTCCAAGGACCGTACAGCTGGCCAATGAAGGCTGTCGGCACGGGGTGGTCCTTCTGCTGAAGAAGCCCACAATTACACCCCAGTGTGGAGCTTTCTGTGCAACACTAGGAGTGTTGCTCTGTGCAAAACTAAGAGCCTCTTCATCCTCCTCACTGAAACGGTGAAAAATTAATTGTTCAAGTTGTACTGTTAAAGGTTATTTGTCATTTAAACCTTGATAGTACCTAAGAGCCTTCAATTACCCAGCCAAAGGCTACATGCTGTCCTGGAGTACCTCAGTGCCACTATCTTACCATGTTACACAGCAGTGGGCTGAGAGCTGCAACCTGTGCTCATGAGAATTACCAGGATGGGCATGTGACTACGTGAGCATGGACAGACTGCAGCATCACTGCAGCTATCCACCCAGTCCCATCTGTCACCTGCTTGGGATCCCTGCTCATAAAGAGACACAAAGCTGGGCCACAGTTATTCCTGCTGGGACTCCATTGACATGGAGGTAGTACCAGACTGTCACCTTTCCCCTGTTCTTTCATCCAGAAGACTCTGGAAGGCAGTGCGGGAGGCTGCAAAACACTGCTCGCTACTTCACATCCCCACACTGGCATTTGTCTTTGAGGAAGAAACATTTTAAGCATTGCAAACAGAAACGATAAAGACAGTGCAACCAGAGGAGAACAGCAGTCAGTTCACTGCAGGTAGCCTCTCAAACGAAAACACCTCTGGGCCAAATTCAAACCTGGTGTAAACAGAAGTCAATCTTCCAGCAACAGGGGGATTAGCCCCCACTCGCACTAGCTTTGACTTTGCTGCTTGATGTTTATATCACTAGAGACCAAAGAATATACTTGCCAGACAAGAATAGGAATCATTAAGTCTGTGGTCCAAAGTGAGGCGCTGAACCATCTCAAAGAGTGAAGCGTGGTCAAAGTTACAGGGATTGGAAGAGATAAATTCATCCATGCCATGCTTTTGAGCTCTATCTGCATCTGTTCATTTATACATATAGAAAAAGACACCATTTAGAGAGATATAAGACATTTTAGTTGACAAATACAACAGAAAAAAATATACAGTATGAAGCATGAAAGCTAAATATCTCCTCTTTGCTACAGTGCCATTAACTTGTCTCTTTGCAGGCTATACAGTACACTTTTCACCTCCCATTGTCAACTTGCATCAGTTATGGACTATCTTACCGCATTTAGGCAAAAGATTTTAGAATTAACATCTTGTCAACTGCTCATTATAGTGCATTTATTCTGTACTTAAAACCAGAACACAAACCCAAGAACTTACTCTGTATCTTACAATACGCTATGAGTTAACAGAATTTTGGCTCACATAAGTAAATTAGCTCCTATTTAGATAGTTGCGGTTAATTATAATAGATTCTGCCATTCTAATGAAGTTACAGCTGTAGCATTTTTCTCTACATTCTCTAGGTTTTCTAGGTATCAAACCAGTTACGTTGTTCTTTATCCAAATGCCGACGTTTGTCTCCCCACGGCAGTTTTTCTTCCTAATGGCACCTTTAAATGCTACCTCACCGAAATAAAAAGATGCTCTTTTAAGCATCGCTAAGAAGTTAAATTGATGTGTAGTTTGTTGTCACCGAGGCAGTAACCCGATAGTGCGCCGGAGCTGCCAGTCATCCCGACGGCGGGGCTGAATTCCCCCTGCCTGGATTACGAGCTGCCATTTTTTGGTGAATTAACAGCCTCAACGTATTCACACCTCTCTGCTTTGGGTGACGTTTGCGGGCACTAACTCCTAGGGGCTAATTAATTAATCTCAACATGGTTAACTAAAAATACACCGAATTCAGCAGTTGAAATGAAGCCGCCAAGCTGGCCTGGGTGCGGCCAGCCGGGACCCTGCTGGGAGCAGGCTTTGTTCTACCAGCGGCCGGGGAATTAAAGGACACCTTTCACTCGGTTTTGTCCGTGCTCAGCTTCCTACTATATGGGTTCTTGCCAAATCCTTGACAAAGAGAATAGGATTTAAATCCTTCCCCTGTTTATAGCCTCCTAGGGGAACTGGGTGGCCTTGAAACAATGTGACTGAAAGGACACAAAAACCGCAGTTTTCTGCAGTAGTAGTTTATGGTAACTGTATTTGTTTTGAAACAAAATCCCTCTTTACCACAAGAAACAAAAATCCTTAAATTAAAAAAATAAACAAAAAGATAAAAAAAGCTTTAAATGATAATGAGACAGTGTTATTTTCTATATGTTTTACTATTTAACATTGAGTTGTGAAGGATGTCATGTCTTCCTAAATACCTCGTTCATGTCTGCGCTTTCAGATATCACTGATCATTGGAAGCAATCTTTACATTTTCTGTATAGTCTGTCGTTAGCTATATACAAACTATATAAATAACATCACCCACTGGAAAGAAATCAGACAAATTAAAACATGTAACATTTCAATTAGCTGCTAGCAATACTTAATTCAGCAGTAGCTGGCAATTTTCCTCATTAAAACCCTGCTGAATAAACACTGATTTTTTTCCTACAGCTGGTTAATTTTGGGGGGTCCACTCCCCTGTTTCACTCCATGAGCTGCGTCCCACTGCCCCCCTCCACGGTCCCAAACCCCCCCTCCGCCTGCACCGGTGGCTCCATGCTGGGACAGAAGAAGCTGCTGACGGTGCCAAGTGACGTGGCAGTGCGAGGGCTGGCTCGGGGGACGGGACAACCTCCCCTCCGGGCGTGTCACCTCCTAGGCACCTCTCTGCCACCCTTGGGCGAGGGGCGCGAAGCCCACCCAGCCCCGGGGCTCATGGCACGGGTGGCTCCTGTCTGTTTTGACAGCTTTCTGCCCTGTCGTCTCTGTCCCTCTGGGCCAAGATCGGTTTGAATGCGTTCACTCCCGAAGAGTTTGTCTATGCTGTTTTCCATTCCGTCCCTAGTGCCCGCAAAATGTTTTAACAGATATTATCTATTTTTAATGGCTTGCTGCTCTGCCCGGCTCCTCGGAGTTGACTGCAAGCTGACAAATTGGCTGGAGGCCTTCATTTGCCAGCTTCGCTCAGAGATTTTATTACTTTTCAATTAGGAGCCCTGATACACTGTCAATCCTCCTGCTCAGCCAACGAGGCTCCGAGAGCTGAGTAAATCAGCTGGAAATCTGAAGAGTCCTCTAGCCCTTTAGCTGGTGAACCCTTTTGAGCAGATGTGTTAGAAAGCATGTTTGAAAGGAGTATTTTTTACTCCAAACTAACAAGCTTTTCCTGGCTTCCTGTTCTCTGAACAAGGTGGGCACAGAGCAGACCTTCGGCTGGTGTGAACCAACTGAAGCTCTGATGGCTTCCATGGAGCCAAGTGTCCGTCCTGGGCTTTCTAAGATCTCGAAAAGCTCGAAAGCCCATTTGCCCCAGATCTCCCCATCTCACAACGACCACCCGAAGAGAGAGGCATCAGACATGGTACTGCATGAGCTCAAGTGACCAAAAAAGCACGGGCTGCACGACTTCTGCTTGGTCGGTTGTTTAAAATGTGGTTTTCTGCCATGGGAAGGAAGGTGACCAGCCGCAGCTCTCCCTGCAGCGGTCCAGCGCCGCAGTTCTCACTCACAGTTCTGGGCCAGATGATTAAAATTCTTAAGCATCACTAAGAGCAGGTTAAAGAAGACAATCCTACACTCAACTGACTTTCCCTTAATTAACTCCTAGAAATTAAACAAGCCATGCAACTTGCAATTTATTTTTGCATTTTGTTTTTTCCAATGGACTCACTTTTAAAAATGAAATTTAGGAGTCAAAGTATACCGAAAGCATTAAACTTCCTAGGCAATACAAAAAGAATAGGACAGATCTCAATATATTGGTCCTCCACTCCGCTTCACACAGCTGATCTGTGTGATTTAAAATAATGCCAACATCTGCGTATGAACTAGGTTTTATGTGTAATCCATCCTCTTTCAAATTGACTTGCAGTCTGAATGAGATTTTAAACAAAGTACAAAATGAGAATGGCTAATATTCACACCCAAACTGTGCAGCTAATTTTCAAGTACTTTAATTGTTTCAGTCAAATACGGTTGCTTTTTTGACCCTGCTCTGTTATTCTCGCTAAAAAGAAAGGCGAAACCAAAGAAAAAAAGTTATATGATGCTCCACTAATTTACAATCCCTTCCCAAGGTGCCGTGCCAAGCTCGCTGGTGCTTCTTTGTTCAGGGCCCCAGCCAAAATGCTGCTGCAGGCCCACCGAAGTTATCTTACATATTTAGACAAGCTGCACACAACTGCAGCTGAAAGGTGTTCGCTGGTGGTCTCCGAAGGGAGGCTGCCAGCGGAGGTAAATTGGCAGCACAGACCCCACGAACCTTTCTGTGGAAAACTGCAGACTCTGGCCTTTTCTATTACACTTGGTCACCTACATTATGGCCTTTTTTTTTAATGCTGCCGGGTTTATTATGTTCATTTTTATTCAGTTTGCATTCTATACTGACTCTGTTAACGAGCCCTGCTCCCTACAAGTGTTTGAAATCAGAGTCTTAAAAATCTGCCGGTGTCGGGAACACAAAGATTTCGACAACAACAACAATGACCACAAAAACCAAAGGCCTGTCCCGCCATTTGGTCCTCTGAGGGCTGTATTTCTCTTTATCTATCTGTTATTACAAAAGGAAGAGACAAACCAGTCAAATCTCTCACTCTTATTTCAAAATGCGTTTCCCTGCCCTCTGCGTTTCTTTTGCTCCAGCAATAATTTTGGCAGATTTTGCTCTGAGAGCAGTGAAGTTAATAGCGGGGGACAAGCTCCATAAAAGAATTCTTGTTATAAAAGGCTTTAGGTAGCCATTTTATTGTAAGAATTTCTTACTCCAGATTTACTTCTTTTCGTTAATGAGTGACTTTGTTTTAGTACCAAAGGCAACTGAACATCCAGTAAATTTTACGACACGTTTGCTTATTAAATAAAAAACAAAACAAAATCAACAAACAAAAAAACCCAAACAACTGTAAATTAAAAGGTGACTTTGTATCTTACTCATCTGGAAAATGTGTGCTTGTCATATCTGCTTGACATTACAAGAATGAAGATGTGGTTTGGACAGTAACAAACAATGACACTAGTCAACCTCATCAGGAGACATGAAATAAAGGAATGACAATGATTGATGGCAGCTATTCATTTACAGATATTTCTAGAAAACTCTTCGCTGGCCTGGCTGGGCAAAGCGGGAGAAGTTTCCCAGCCTGCGCGGTGCTCGCCGGCAACGCACCGCGGTGGGCAGGCGATGCGTAAGTGGAGCTAACGGAGATGCCTGGGCTGCGACTCGGTAAAGCAACACCCAGGGGAAGCACCTAGTAACCTCCTTTTCTTTGGCCGTGTGGAGCGAGAGGCTTTACTAGCAAATATCAGTGTTCTGGGGCTGGGGGGGAAAATACCCTGTACTGGGACTTCTAATGCCAGGCTGTCGCTTGCGAGCGAGCTGCTGGCAGTGCCGGCTGGTGACTTACCGCGTCCCCTCCTCGCCGTGCACGACGGCGTTGCCACCTCGACAAGTGCTCTGTGTGCGTGCGTGCGTCCGGGGCTCGGCAAACCTCCTCCCCGCCGCGAGCTGCGGCCGCCGCCACCCGACCTTGCCTCTCAGCTGGGTATCTAAGAGCCCTTTTTTCCCCCTTTCATGTTACTTCATGGTAGGAGATGCCTTTAAATGTAATTGGCTGTTTATTCCCGTGTTTTATGGCTTTCCCCCTGCTGCAAACAAATTTTTTTCTGCTCGAGTTACAATTTTAATAAACGATGATGAATGTTCCTGTAAATCACCAGAGACACTAGGCACTGAACTGAAATCTAAGTTATCTCGTGTTTGGTAGTTGAATGAATAAGAATTTGTAGTATGCACTTACATAACTCCTTGTGTGGCAAGTTAAAAAAAGAGTTTTAGAACAGCTATTTGTAATATAAAACATTGTTTCACAGTGTTTTTATAACTATTTAAAAATATTTTGAATCAGATGACTGTGGAAACCTGTGAATTTGTATTTCTTAAGTTCAAGTCCCATGCTTCTTAAAGCACGTAGAAGTGATTTACAGGCTAGTTTTAAATTCATGCAAGTTATAATTCTATGTGAGAACTGAATTAACATTTTAATTCTGCATTCCTGCAATGAAGCATCTGCAAGTTGACAATACAGAAGACACAGCAGCGTTCTCATATCTCTAACTATCTAAAAAAAAAGCAATTAAAGCACGAAACTAATAATCTAATAGGATAGCAATGCATTGTAGTGCAAATACATGTAATGTTGCCAGACCCAAGTTCATTCATTCATTCATTCTTTCTTTCTTTCTTTCAAAGTGGCAAAAATCTGTATTTCCATCAAATTAAACTTTTTGTGGTTTTTTTTTTTTTTTCTTCTGTAAGGTCTGATAAGAATCCTCTTTGGAAATCCAAACATTCAGAAAACAAAAAAGAGAAAGAAAAAAGAAAGTGTCTGCTGAGAAGGAATTCTGCCTGCTACCCAGGGGTATATTTATACACACACGCACATACTCACACACAGAAAAAAAAAAAGAAGAAAAAAGAAACAAAAGGAGGGAGAAGAAAAAAAGGAGTCTTGTTTGATGGCCAGGAGGGATGACACCGCCTGTTCCTTCTCATAATTGCATTCAGATACTCCGGATACATATTTGCCAGCTCTCATGACCCACTGATGCTATTCCCTCCTAAGGAGCGCAGGCACTCACCAGGTATTAGGGAAGCAGCTTTTAACACCAATAAAGGATTTGTACTGGGTGTATTTAAGACTGAGCAAAGACTAAGGAGAAGCTCTTTTCCAGCACAAGTTTGGGCTTTTATCTTTTTTCAAAGTAGGTATTCCAGTGGGAAAAGGTAAAATAATAATTCCCCTGGCTTATTCTTTGGCAAGCATTGCTTTGGTTGGTGATTGAGACCCATGCTAAAACATTAATTTGTGATAACTGGGGGAACCGCAGCACCCCTCTGTGATTAATGTTTTTACGTTGGAGGGCGTCAGCATCTCCAAGCCCGAGGTGACCCAGCGAGCTGCCGCTTGCTGCCAAAACCATCCCCCACTGAGTTTACGGGTGAGGGAACTACCAAACCCCAATGGCTGAGGCTTGTTTTCACAAGGCACGTGCGGAGGGGTTTTTTGGGGGTCTCCTGCCGAGTCCTGTCCTTGTCTAGGTCTCTCGGGGTCTCCGGCCCTACCTTTCTACGCTTTGAGGTGTCCATGGTTAGCCCTGCACGCTGGTGCGCTGCACCAAGCTAATCATCGGCACGGAGAGAAAGGATATTGTCAGAGTGCAAAATGATCTGTTTTCAGGCAGGAAGCAGTCAACTAGATGTAAATTCCATGAAACAAAAGAAGGTATTATTTACAGTTTTATTGTGATGTTAATTAATATTTACATCTTGGAATGAAAAATAGAAATGTTAATGATTGGCTTTACTAAGAGGATCACTTGATGCCAATGTGAAAGCCAGGGAGAGAAGGCAATTATGCAAACATCACATGCATCCTAATTTCAGTATGGAAACTTACATTTCAAACCTCAATTCAGGAAAATAACATGGAAAGTTTGTACTACAAAATCTAAACATGAGAGATTTAAGAGAGAAAAAAAAAAGCACATCGCATATGTCAGATAATCTAGTCTGATTATCTGAGCTGTGCTAGCTACAGGGAAGCACTTACCCTTGAGTCCAGCTAGAAGTTAGCAGGGTAAGAAGGAACAAACCAGAATAACATAAAGACTAGCAACAAGGCTCAGGAAAGCAGACAGGAGCCCTAACCTAGCAGCTAAATATTTGGGTTCAAGCAAAGAAGGAGAAAGAAAATTAAAGAAAATCAAACCAACAAAAATAACCAAACCACTTACAGCTGAAAAATTCTTAAGCAGCTCAATAAACCTCGCTACTTATGGGGGAACAAATCATTACAAATTCTCAAAACAACCAACTCTTTGTATATGGTGTGATTAACAGCCATTAAATATAAACAGACATTAAAAAATGAAATATAACCACAAGTGTGATACGTAAAACAAGTACGGACCAATCTTTCATGTTAAAAAGCAAAGGGTTTAAAAAAAAAACCAACGAACACTGAGCACGTTTGGGAATTTTGTTTGATGCATCACTTACACAAAACGAACAAAGATTGGTGCTTTCAGACAAGTGACCACTTTTATGAAGCTTAAATATTGCCAAAAGGTGTAATATGTATTGGCAGCATTATTGACTATAATACTGTGCATGATTTCAACAGTAAACAAGAACAGATTCGGGTTTTTTCTTTTATAATGCGAACACTGGAGAAAAGCACAGCTTTGCGTGAATGGAGTTTTTCTTCTAAATTGTAGCAAAATAAAAAAAGCAAAACTTTTCACTCTAACAGGTATTGCTCACCCACATAAAAGGGATTGTAGAGTCATACAAAAATTAATGAATAGCAGGATCTATTTTTTTCCCGTACTTAAATTGCAAATAAAATGAACTCCAACCTGGTTTGGAGCTGTCTGTTTACTCCCAAGTCAAGCGCTGCTATCAAACTATGGACAAGAATTTGAGTGCTGCTCGAACTTGTGTTTACTAAGTCAAAAGAGGTGGGAACCAAATGAATTTACTATTTCTCCCAAGTTTCCCCAACAGCAGAGTACGTTCTTCTCAAGTCTCCCCTTAACAGACAGCTCCATCACAGGAGCGGAGGGCTGGATTTTCTCTGCATGTGCATGCATGCGCATGTGCCATCTCAGACTGCTACGACATGAAAGCTATAACCACAGTTACTTGTCAAATGGCTTAACATTTACGTCTTTGCACATCCTCATTCACCATAGCCTCTAATAAGCACAAAAAATATGACAGGTATAAAGATAAATGTACAAGAATAAAATGTCTCGCAAAAGTCCTTACCTTTCTGCAGGCAAAAAAAAAAAAGAAAAAGCCAAAAAAACCCAGTAACAAACCAAGACCCTTTTAAAAATGCAATACTTGATATGTTTGAATTTCAAGACTGAAGGAGCTGAGATACGTATTTATGCATTTAAGACTCCCAATAAGCCATCATGTGTGGCATGCATGACTCACTTCTGCTTCTGATTGTTTAACTGCCGTGCCCAAAGACTTTTCAATGAACACTGCCACGTAAAAACATTGAAATATGATAAATGAGCAGGCCTTGCTGTTGAGATGGAGGTGTACTAAGGTGTGCTGCCCTCCTCCTCCTCTTGTAGGATGAAGGTCCTGGACACAAAGAGCTCTCAGAGGGATCTAGATCCAAGGGAGGAGGAGGAAGGAAGACTGAGGACAAAATGCACTATTCACCTAGCCCAAGGGGATGCTGAAGGAGCAAGTCATCATCAGACTGAGGAGCTGACTCGTCTCCCCCTTCCATACTTCGGCGCAACACAACCAGAAGAGTTTCCCAGTGCCTGCAGCAAAAAGGGGAGCCTGAAGCCGCCCAGCTTGTGAGCAAGGCACAATGCAGAGAGGGTGGTGGCATAAAAGAGGATGAATGATCCAGATTTGGAGCTGGTATCATCCTGAGAAGCTGAGGTCAGACCCTGACCCCCTCAGCTGCCCTGGAGGAACCAGGGCAGTGGAATCTTGGCTGTTTTCACCAGAAGTGAGGATGAGGGTTCCCTGCCTCCCGGCAGGCAAGTAAGATGGAAAAAGCAAGGTCAAACCTTTGGCATTTCTGTAGCTGTGAGCACAGCCAGGCAGATACAGATCTGCAGGAGCACGAGAGCACCAGTCTCCGGTGGACATACTGGGCTGTGGTTAGGCGCAGAGAGGACTCCTGGGCTCAGTCACCGATTTCACTACTCCCTGGCAAGGACTAGGATACACCAGCTGCGCCTTCTCTGTCCCAGGTAACCTAAGTAGGGGGGTTCAGCTCCCCCCCCCCCCC